>Ga0193702_1000007_pt1 | contig 110484 bp, 99 predicted proteins | sample U3a1metaG_FD_143060 | JGI IMG/M metagenome (GOLD analysis project Ga0193702, IMG submission 143060) | Soil microbial communities from a riparian zone of the East river system, Colorado, United States - U3a1 | ecosystem: Environmental > Terrestrial > Soil > Riparian zone | place: USA: East... | reverse complement strand
CAAACGCAAGGTAATAGAAAAGAAATATGCCGATGCGATAGACGAGATGTATTTAGGGGAAGCTGAGGCGGATTAAATAAAAAAGCTATCGCTCGGCTCTTGCCGAGTGATGTATATCATTAGGCCAGAGGCCTAATGCGGCAAGATGCCGCTAAATAATGGTCACTCGGCTGGAGCCGAGCGACTGCATTGTTATCTACCACGGGCTCTCCTCCCCACCCTCCATATCATTGCTAAAATACTTCCCGGTAGGCCCATCAGCGCCGATGGTGGCATATTTAACAATTATCCTTGCTGCATCGGGTATGCTGCCTGTGCCGCGGTGATTATTAAAATCAGTAGCGGTAAAACCGGGATCAACCGCGTTTATTTTGAAGGCGCTGTTGCGAAATTCATGCGCAAGAGCAACGGTATAAGCATTCAATGCTGTTTTTGACGGACCGTAAGCGCCACCTTTGGAGTTATAGTATTTCCACGATGGGTCGCTATGCAGGGTTAACGAAGCTAATCCTGATGTTACATTTACTATCCTCGGTTCATCTGATTGTTTAAGCAGGTCTAAAAATGCCATCGTTACATTTATTGTGCCGAAGAAGTTGGTATCAAATACTTTTCTTATTTTTTCCATACTCAAACTGGTTGGCGACTGCGGGAAGCCGCCGCTTATACCGGCGTTGTTGATAAGTACATCCAATGAGTTGGTTTTCTTGCCTATTTCTTCGCGCGCTTTTTCAACTGATGCAGCATCGCTTACATCAATTTGAACAACCTCCACATTGGTTAAGCCATCAGCTTTCAGTTTGGCTACGGCTTCTTCGCCTTTTTCTTTATCTCGGCTGCCTAAATAAACATAATAGCCCGCTGCAAGCAATTGGCGGGCGGTTTCGAAGCCAATACTTTTATTGGCGCCGGTAATTAATACGGTTTTCATAGTGCGGCAAATCTAACAATAACCACTCCTATTGTTTGCCTACTTGAAGTCAATTAATTTTCCTTAAATTTGTGTAGATAGTATTATAAATTAGATGAAAACACTAATAGTAAATTTCGAGGATGAATTATCAGAAAAAGCAATTACTGCGGTTTTAGATGCATTGAAGTTGGAATATGATGTAGAGGATGATTCTATGTATAAAGATGAAACCGAACGCATTATGGCCAACTCTTATCTATCTGAAAAATTAAACCAGGGAAGGAAAGATATGGAAGCGGGGAAAGGAACCAAGATCGCTGCTGAAGATCTATGGAAGTAGTCTATCAGCCTAAAGCTATGGACGACTTAAAATATTGGAAAAAGTCCGGGCAAAAACAAATACAAGTAAAAATACTTAACCTGATCCAGGCTATACAAGAAAACCCATTTGAAGGAATTGGCAAGCCGGAACCCCTTAAACACGATTGGACAGGCATGTGGTCGCGCCGCATAAGTTATGAGCATCGGTTAATCTATGAAGTTAAGAATCACGAAATTCATGTCTACTCGTTAAGAGATCATTATTAGTTTATTTTGAAGTTGACCTAAAGTGCTGCTTACTCAATTCCTCATAATCCTTTTCGGTGATATTGTTTTGAATTTCCCATTCTTCAATGAAGCCATCCAACTTCTCAGCCACAACTTTAACAGTATGCTGCTTTAATTGTTGCTTATTTAAAGAATTTCTTTGTACCTCTTCGTTTTCCATATGCAAATATAACATTGTGTCTTTATCACAAGCCTAATCTCAATACTCATATCTCACGTCTCATATCTAAAAAAAAACTATTTTTGCATCCTTAATAAAATACGGTTACAACATTATGAGTATTGCACTATCCGAACAGGAAATTATACGCCGCGAATCTTTACAACAGTTGCGTGCTTTAGGCATTAACCCTTATCCCGCAGAGGAATATAAGGTTACCGCCTTTGCGCAGGACATTACTGACAACTTTGAAAAATTTCCGGATACTTATAAACAGGTAACCATTGCCGGCCGTATCATGACGCGCCGTATTATGGGCAGCGCCTCGTTTGCCGAGATACAGGACTCTACCGGTCGTATACAGATCTATTTAAAACGCGATGATATTTGCCCCGGAGAGGATAAAACCTTATACAATACCGTATTTAAAAAGCTATTGGATATTGGGGACTTTGTAGGCATTAAAGGTTATGTTTTCTTAACGCAGACCGGCGAAATATCCGTACATGTGCAGGAAATGGATATCCTGTCCAAATCATTAAAACCGCTTCCGGTTGTTAAACGCGAGGAAGATGGTTCTATACATGATGGGTTTACAGACCCGGAGCTGCGCTATCGCCAGCGCTATGTTGATTTGACCGTTAACCCGGAATACAAACAGATATTCATTAAACGCTCTAAAATAGTGAGCAGCATGCGCGATTTCTTTAACGCTGCAGGCTGGATGGAAGTAGAAACACCGATACTGCAACCCGTGCATGGCGGTGCGGCGGCGCGTCCGTTTACTACTCACCATAATACGCTGGATATGCAGCTGTTTTTACGCATAGCCAATGAATTGTATTTAAAACGGTTAATTGTAGCCGGTTTTGATGGTGTTTATGAGTTTGGCAAGATGTTCCGTAACGAGGGCATGGACCGAACGCATAACCCCGAATTTACCGGGCTGGAAATATATGTAGCCTACAAGGATTATATTTGGATGATGGCGATGGTGGAGGCTTGTTTAGAGCATGTTACCCGCGCTGTACATGGCATACCTGCGGTACAGGTTGGCAGAAACGAGATCAACTTTGCCGGGCCATATACTAAATTATCCATGTATGATTCCATTCTGAAATATACGGGTGTAGATGTATCTGCAATGGATGAAGCAGCGCTACGCGAAACCTGTGCCGATCTGGGCATCGAGGTAAATGATACCATGGGTAAAGGCAAACTGATAGACGAAATATTCAGCGCCAAAGTAGAGCATAACCTGATACAGCCAACTTACATCACCGACTACCCTATCGAGATGACGCCGCTTGCCAAAAAGCACCGCACCAAAGACGGTTTGGTAGAGCGTTTTGAACTGTTTGTGAATGGCAAGGAGATTGCCAATGCCTATTCTGAATTAAATGACCCCATAGACCAGCGTGAGCGTTTAGAAGAGCAGCTAATATTAGCCGGCCGGGGCGATGATGAGGCTATGGCGATGGATGACGACTTTTTACGTGCATTGGAATATGGTATGCCGCCAACATCGGGTTTAGGCATTGGTATTGACCGTTTGGTAATGCTGCTGACTAACCAAAGTACGATACAGGAAGTGTTATTCTTCCCGCAAATGCGCCCCGAGAAAAAAGCCAAAGTTGCAAGTGTAGATGATTTTGTTACTATCGGCGTACCTGCCGAATGGGTACCAGTACTAAATAAAATGGGCTTTAACAGTGTGGAAGAGCTAAAAGCCGGCAACCCCAACAAAGTATTTAATGACTTGGGCGGAATGCGCAAAAAACTAAAGCTGGATATTATCATGCCCGCAAAGGAAGTGGTGATGGCCTGGTTTGAGTAGTCATTATATAATTTTCAATGTTGAAAGCCGATCGTAAAATACTACGATCGGCTTTCTGTTTTATAACGTATTAGTTTCTTCAAATTATTTTTAAATTTATTTGCGCAACCGAATGATTGCATTTATATTTGCAACCAAACGATTGCACATTATGATACGCAGAGATATTTACCAGGCTATTGCCGACCCTACGCGCAGGGCTATTTTGACACTATTGGTTACCGGCGCCATGACACCCAATGTAATTGCCGAGAATTTTGACAGCAGCCGGCAGGCGGTATCAAAACATATTCAAATACTGGCCGAATGCGGCGCCGTAACTCAAAAACAAATTGGCAGGGAAATATATTATGAATTAGACATTAATAAGATGAAAGAAATTGACCATTGGATGGACGCTTTCCGCAAGCAGTGGGAAAGCCGCTTTAATCAGTTAGACAACCTATTAGATAAAATTTAAAACTCAAAAATTATGATGAACTTCACGCAAGACACCGCTAACAAGAAATTGCACATTGCGCGCACATTTAACGCACCGCAGGAAAAAGTTTGGAAAGCATGGACAGACAGTACCATTTTAGACCAATGGTGGGGCCCAAAGCCCTGGCGCGCTGAAACCAAAACTATGGATTTTAGAGTAGGCGGCATATGGCTTTATACCATGGTTGGCCCTGATGGAACAAATAATGGAATGTGGAGTAAAGTTGAATTTAATGCCATTGATGCGCCGCATAGTTTTGAAAGCACCAACTTTTTTTGCGACGAGAATGGCAATCATCTTCCTGCCTTTCCTAATACAACGCATTGGGCTGTAAACATGAAAGAAGAGAATGGTGTAACCACTGTTAATGTTACCCTTACCTTTGATGAACTTGCCGGGTTAGAAAAATTGGTAGCTATGGGTTTCGAAGGCGGGTTTACCATGGGCCTTCAGCAATTGGAAGATTTATTGCAGGAAACTGTTTAAGTTTAAGCGATCTGTCATTTCGAGCGATAGCGAGAAATCTATACATACACAAATAGTCCGCATAGCTGTGTATGTATAGATTTCTCCCTGCGGTCGAAATGACATTATAGTATTTTTCGTTATTAACAAAAGTTTACAATTTGTTAATGAAATCATAAAACCAAAAGAACATGCCTGTTAAATGTGTTGTTTATCATTGTGGTAAACACCTTTTAAAATTTTGGTATGACAAGTTCAATATTAGAAATAACGGAAAACGAATATTTAATAAAGCTTAACAGGAAAAGTTTTAACCTGTCGTTCATCAGGAGCTTATTAAAAATGGTTGAGGTTGCCAACCCGGATGAGGATGATATAGAGATGCCTGAAAGGCACATTATCCCGACGCAAAACAACGCTAATGAACCTGATTATTATGGTTCGATTGAAGAAAAATAGGCTTTAAAACGATTGATTTTAAAGCCTATTTTTTTGCTTATTAAAACTGTGGGCGCCCGCCTCTTACTACCTGTTGCTTATCCATCTGCGCCATTTGCTGTTTCATCATTTTTATCTGGTCGGCAAGTAACTTATTTTTATCATCCTTAGCGGCTTCCGATAAATATTGCTGCGCTTCGCGCTTGTTTCTTTTAGCCATTGAAATACCCGCCAGGCTCAATTTAGCCAATGCCGTATTATGCGACATGCTCATACCTAAAGACAATGCCTTTTTAAAGTATTTTTCTGATTTTAAAGGCGCCTTGCGCGATTCGATCAAACCTAACAACAGGTTATAATAACCATGCTGCCCTTTACGCAGGTATTTTTCGTAATCGCTTATCTTTAACAGCCATTCTTCGGCTTTATCCGCTTTTTCTTTACGCAGGAAGTACTGCGCTATGATCATATTCTCGTTAAAGAAATAGGTAAGCAATAACATGCCGCCTAATATCAATACTAATATTCCCCAACCCCAAAAACCAAAAACACAAAGGGCAACTGCCGCTCCGAAAAAAACACAGGTTATTATCAACCTAATAATATTCGACATAATTTTATACGATAAAAGAAGTTTGCAAATATCCGTTTATTTGTAGTGTAAATCAACATCTGCATAAATATTTATGGCAATAGAATTAGAATCATCATGGCTGAAAGTTTTGGGTGAAGAATTTGACAAAGATTACATGGTCCGGCTTAAAAAATTCCTGAAAGAAGAGAAGGAGTCAGGCAAAAAGATATATCCAAAAGGCAGCGATATCTTTAATGCTTTTAATAAAACCCCGTTTGATAAAGTAAAGGTGGTTATACTGGGGCAGGACCCCTACCATGGCCCAAACCAGGCGCATGGTTTATCGTTTTCAGTACAAAAAGGCGTTCCTGTACCGCCATCGCTTCAAAATATCTACAAGGAACTGGCAACGGACATCGCCGGTTTTACCATCCCCCGCACCGGCGACCTCACCCGTTGGGCCGAACAGGGTGTATTATTGTTAAACGCTACCCTAACCGTAAATGCAGGCATGGCAGGATCGCATCAGAAAAAAGGCTGGGAAAAATTTACAGATACGGTTATCAAAACCATATCCGACAAAAAAACCGGCGTGGTGTTTATCCTCTGGGGAAACTATGCGCAATCAAAAAGCGAGTTAATAGATGGAAGCAAACACTTAATTATCAAATCAACTCACCCCTCCCCATTAGCGGTAAGCCGCGGCGGCTTTTTTGGCTCGAAGCCATTCTCAAGAACAAATGCTTATTTGGAAAAAGAGGGAGAGAAACCTATTGATTGGCAGATTAGTTAGATGTGCAAATGCGTGGATATGCAGATGTGCAGATGATTTATTTGCACATCTGCATATTTGCACATCCGCACATCAATATTCCAACGGCACTATCGGTTCCTTCTTATTGGTCGACATGATCATCATGGTTTGGAAAGTTTTAACCACGCTGATGCGGCTTATTTTTTCCATGATCAATTGCTCGTACGATTTAATATCGCGCACATATACCTTTAGCAGGAAATCGCATTGCCCGGTTACGTGATGACACTCGGTAACCTCTTTGATGGCTTGTATTTCTTGTATAAAAGTATGTATGGTATTTTTTTGGTGAAAATCGAGCGATATCTGTATAAATGTTTTTATACCTAAACCTAATTTCTCCTCATCAACCAAAGCATGGTAGCTTTTTATATAAGCGGCGTTTTCCAGTTTGCGCACACGTTCTAAAGTAGGTGCAGGCGAAAGCCCAACCTCTATGGAAAGCTGAAGGTTGGTCACCCTTCCGTTCTCCTGCAATATCTTAAGAATTTGCAGGTCTGTTTTATCGAGTTCTGTTGCCATAAACAAATATAATTATTAAACCAATACAAAATTAAATTTTTTATATGACAACTTTTGCAAATATATATTTTTGAAAATTTCGTAATTTTAGATTAGTCTAAATTTTTTATTAGATTTGTTTAAATGAATACTTTAGCCGAAGAGAATTATTTAAAATCTATTTATCATTTATCCTACAACTCGATAAATGTAAGCACCAACCAAATTGCAGCTTTGTTAAATACCAAGGCGGCGTCGGTTACAGATATGCTTAAAAAACTGGCAGATAAGGAACTGATAAATTATACACGTTACCAGGGCGTTAGTTTAACCCCCACGGGCGAAAATGTGGCTATTCATATTATCCGTAAGCACCGGTTGTGGGAGTATTTTTTAGTAGAGAAGCTGCATTTTAAATGGGACGAGGTGCATGAAATGGCCGAAGAAATGGAGCATATCTCGTCAAAAGAGCTGATAGACCGACTGGATAAATTTATGGGCTACCCCAAGCATGACCCGCATGGCGACCCGATACCGGATAGCGATGGCCATTTTAAGGCACATGAATTGAAACCAATTTCATCATTCTCCGTAAATCAAACAGGGATAATTTCGGGGGTGCGCGATCATACAGCTGCGTTTTTGCAATACCTGGAAAAGCAGCAGCTCACTATCGGCAAAAAAATAAAAGTGACGGAGGTAATTGATTACGATAGTTCGATGATAATACAAGTTGAAAATAAGGGAATAACCATAAGCCGTGAAGTGGCAGATAACTTATTAATTGCACATGGGTAAACAATACAACGAATCGTTAGGGAATGTACATAGTTCGGTACTTACCGAAAACAAAACCGGCTGGCGTAAAATATTAGCGTTTATTGGCCCTGCCTATTTGGTGAGTGTGGGTTATATGGACCCAGGCAACTGGGCAACAGATATTGCAGGCGGCAGCGCTTTCGGCTATAAATTGATCTGGATATTATTCGCCTCAAACCTTATTGCCCTGTTATTACAATCACTAAGCGCAAGGCTGGGCATAGTGCGCGGGCTGGATTTGGCACAAGCCTCAAAAATTTCGTATATCCCATTTGTTAATTTCTGCTTATATATTTTGGCCCAGATAGCCATTATAGCCTGCGACCTGGCCGAGATCATCGGTATGGCAATTGGTTTAAACCTGTTGTTCCACCTGCCGTTGATTTGGGGGGTATCGCTTACGATAACAGATACGGTGCTTATGCTCTTTTTAATGAACAAGGGCATGCGCAAACTGGAAGCATTTATTATATCCATGATATTTATAGTTGGGCTATCCTTTTTAATAGAGATGTTTATTGTAATGCCCAACCCCATTGAAGTGGCAAAAGGGTTTATTCCGGGTAATTTAACCGGTAGTGCTTTATACATAGCGATCGGTATTCTTGGCGCAACGGTGATGCCGCATAACCTGTACCTGCACTCATCCTTAGTGCAAACCCGGCAAATAACACGTACCGATAAAGGCATCAAAACGGCTATAAAATTCAACTTGTTTGATACCGTGATTGCGCTTAACCTGGCATTTTTAGTAAACGCTGCAATTTTGATTTTAGCGGCCAGCGCCTTTTTTAAAAATGGCTACTTCCAGATTGCCGAGATACAGGATGCTTACAAGTTATTAGAACATATTTTTGGGAGAATAGCGCCTGTATTATTCGCGATAGCCCTGATAGCATCGGGCCAAAGCTCGACCATTACCGGCACGCTTGCCGGGCAGATCATTATGGAAGGGCATATCAACCTGCGTATTGAACCATGGCTAAGGCGGTTATTGACGCGCGTATTGGCCATCGTTCCGGCGGTTTTTACCATACTATATGCCGGCGAGAACGGGCTGGGTAATCTGATCATATTGAGCCAGGTGGTGTTGAGCCTGCAGTTGGGATTTGCGGTTATTCCGTTAATACATTTTACATCCGACAAGAAAAAGATGGGCAAGTTTGCCATCAGCCTGAAAGTTAAAATAGCAGCCTGGGCAAGCGCTTTACTCATCGTTGTATTAAATGCCAAATTAGTTTATGAACAAATTTACGCGTGGATAAAACTATCGCCCGCCACAGCAATGTGGATGTATATATTGGTTATACCGTTGATAGTGGCAATAGCTGTTTTGCTGGTCTACGTATTTTTAAGGCCGCTGCTTTTTAAACATAAGGATATGCCTATTTATATACCCCACGGCATTGCAACAGCCATTGGCGACCTGGATGCGATAGAATATCATAAAATTGGTATCAGCATTGATTTTTCAAAAAATGACACCGATTCTATAAGACACGCGATTATGCAGGGGGGCAAAAAAGCTACTTATTTGTTAATACATGTGGTTGAAACCGCCGGCGCGCGTTATTATGGCGGTGATGTGATGGACCACGAAACGCAAAGCGATGTAGACAATTTAGACCAATATGTTGCTGCATTACAAAATCTTGGTTATAAAGCCATTGCTAAAATTGGCTATGGCATAGCGGCAAATGAAATTGCCGATATTGTGATCGATGAAAAAATTGATTTTGTGGTGATGGGATCTCACGGGCATAAAGTGCTTAAGGACCTTATATTTGGCACTACCGTTAACAAAGTGCGGCATAAGGTGAATGTACCTGTGTTGGTGGTTAAGCCACTGGCATAAAACATCTATTCTCTTTGTGTCTCTTTGCGCCTTCACTCTGTGCCCTTTGTGGTTAAGATTTTTGAACCACAAAGGGCACGAAGCGTTTACACGGAGAACACAAAGTCTGTATTATTCAAAAATTCACTTTTCGGACAGCCTACAAATTTTATGTAAGTTTGCAGCAAAGAAGCCATGACGCAGGATAAAATATACATAAAGAACAAGAAAGCTTATTTTGAATACACCATTCTTGATAAATATGTGGCCGGGATTAAATTGCTGGGTACCGAAATAAAATCAATCCGCGAGGGTAAGGCAAATATTAACGACGCGTTTTGCACTTTTATAAATGGTGATCTATATGTGCGTAACCTGCATATTGCCGAATACTCCTTCGGCTCATTCTACAACCACGAAGCAAAACGCGACCGTGTGCTATTGCTCAATAAAAAAGAGCTAAAAAAACTATTGACCCGCGGTGAAGAAAAAGGATTGACTATTGTACCCCTCGCCTTATTTATCAGCGAAAGAGGTTTTGCAAAACTGGAAATTGGTCTTGCACAGGGTAAAAAGACTTTTGATAAGCGCGAAACTTTAAAGGAACGCGATACCAAAGTTGAGTTAGACAGGGCGATGAAAAGATAGTTTGCAGTAGACAGTTAACAGTTTGCAGTTATTTACACTGCCAACTGCATACTAATAACTGCAAACTGAGCTACCACGCTTTCTCCCCTAACAACGGTACAAACCTGAAGGTATCCAAAACATGCTTTTCGTAATCATGCTCCCCTGTTTTTAATACTGTTACCATTTTTTGTGCAGATTCATCGCCGACGGGAATAACCAATATCCCGCCTACATTTAGCTGGCCTAATAATATATCAGGAACGGTAGGTGCGCCTGCGGTAACGATAATTTTATCATAAGGCGCGCGGTTGGCTATGCCTTTTGAGCCATCGCCTAAAAAGAATTTGGCCTTGTAGCCCATGTGGGGTAAAACCTTGGCGGTGCGTTCATATAGCTTTTCCTGGCGCTCTATGGTATAAACTTTGGCACCAAGTTCTAATAATACACAAGTTTGATAACCGCAGCCCGTGCCTATTTCTAATACCTTATCACCCTTTTTGATATGTAATAATTGAGTTTGGTAAGCAACGGTATAGGGTTGCGAAATGGTTTGCCCCTCGCCTATCGGGAAAGCAATGTCCTTATAGGCGTGGTTCCAGAATGTTTCGTCAAAGAAAAAATGGCGGGGCACTTTGCCTATCGCTTTTAATACTGTTTCGTCTTCAATCCCTTTTCCTTTTAACAGGTCCACCAGTTTTTTGCGGGCGCCTTGCTCACGATAATTATCTACGTATTTATATGCCATCAGTACCCCAAAGTTATACAGGATTTTGAATTAAGCACCATTTACTTTGCACGAAGGTTGATGTAAAATTGGAAAATTACACGAGTTTGCAATAAAGCAAAACTTATTAGCCTCATGGTGAAGCGCATTGGCTTTTGCTACCATTGATCCATCACTTACCACCACATTCAGATATAAAGTAACTTCGGTAAAATGCCCGCTGCCGTTTTCGGTTTCTGTCATTGTCCCGATGGCATGATCGGTATATTCAACAACCACAACGCCAGCTTTCGAACACAGGTGCAAATACCAAAGCATGTGGCAGGAGGAGATCGATGCCAAAAAAAGTTCTTCCGGGTTATATCTTGACGGGTCGCCACGAAAGGATGGATCGGATGATGCGGGGATAGTTGGTTTGCCTTCAATGGCAATTTCATGCGCCCGCTCAAAGGCTCGGTATGAGCTTGTGCCCGTGCCCTTGTTTCCGGTCCACGTTATTATGGCTTTATAATGGTGATCTTTCATAATTAATACGGATCTACATCAGGCTGAACTATACTTCCTTTACTCAATTTGGTGGTTTGAAACTGCGTTATCACATCGCGCAGGGTAGTTTTTACTTTATTGATAGACACGCCATCCTTTTCTATTTTAAGCATAATAGATTGTATATAATAATTGCGGATACGGTTTATGAGCGGCGACTCAGGGCCTATCACCCTATCCCCAAATTGTTTGCGCAACTCGTTAGCTAAATATATGGCCTGGTTAATTACTATATCCTGGTTTTTATGCTTGACATCCAAATTAATCATGCGGTAAAATGGCGGGTATTTAAAGCTTTTGCGTTCCTCCATTTCGGTAAAGTACAGGTCGTGGTAATCATTTTCAATTACCTGTTTTATCACCCGGTGGCCGGGGTCGTAAGTTTGTATTACCACTTTGCCCTGTTTGCCCCTGCGCCCTGCCCTGCCGCTTACCTGTGCCAGCATCTGGTAGCTGCGTTCGTTGGCGCGGTAATCAGGGAATTTCAATAAGCTATCAGCATTGATTATCCCGATAACTGTCACCTCTGCAAAATCGAGCCCTTTGGCCACCATTTGGGTACCAACCAGCACATCAATTTTTTTCTCCTCCAGATCGTTCAATATATTTTGGAGGGAATTACGGGAACGGGTAGTATCCAGATCCATTCTTGCTATACGCGCCTCGGGTAATAGCAAACTTAATTCGTCTTCTACTTTTTCGGTACCAAAGCCCTTATATTCTAAGTGTGTCGATCCGCAAGCAGGGCAAATAGACGGTGTATCTTCTTTATACCCACAATAATGGCAATGGAGCTTGCCGGTTTTTTTATGATAGGTAAGGCTTACATCGCAATTGATACATTTAGGGGTATAGGCGCATATTTTACATAGCAAAACCGGCGCATAACCCCGGCGGTTTTGAAACAGGATGACTTGTTCCTTATTTGCCAGCGCCTGCTGCATGTCCTGCATCAATACGCTGGTAAAATGCGATTGGATGGTTTTCTTTTTGGTTTCTTCGCCAATGCTTACCACTTCAATTTTGGGCAGCTCAACACCGCCGTAACGTTCGGCAAGCTCGGCAAAACCGTATTTGTTGGTGCGGGCATTAAAATAGCTTTCAAACGATGGTGTAGCCGATCCTAACAAAACCTTCCCTTGGTGCATATTAGCTAAGAAAACAGAAGCATCGCGGGCATTATAGCGTGGTGCAGGGTCAAATTGTTTATAGGATGTTTCATGCTCTTCATCTACTATTATCAACCCTAAATCGGCATAAGGCAGAAACACCGATGAGCGCGCACCCAGCACAACCTTATACTCATGGTTCATTACCTTTTGCCAAACCTCTACCCGCTCGTTATCATTAAAGCGGGAATGGTATACGCCTATATTGGTGCCGAAGTATTGGCGCAGCCGTTCAATAATATGGGTGGTCAAAGCAATCTCGGGCAACAGGTACAGCACCTGCCTGCCTTGAGCGATCATCTCCTCTATCAGCCGGATATAAATTTGTGTTTTGCCGGATGAGGTGACGCCATGCAACAACACCACATCCTTTTGCTCAAATTGTTCTTTAATAGTTGCGAGTGTTTGTTGCTGTGCTGCACTTAGTACAAAATTGCTGTAAGCATCTTCATCCTCCTCGTATAAGCGGCTTACGTTTTTCTCTTCGGCAATAAATATTTCTTTTTCAATTAATGAGTTGATACTTGCCGCACCTGCCCCGCTTTCTTCTATCAGTTCATTTTTCGAAATGGTTTTTTGGTGCCTTGATAATTTGATATGTGCCAATACCGCATCCGCTTGTTTTGGCGCACGCTTCTCTAATATTGCAAAAAGTTCTTTTAAGTTTTCCTGGCCATGGTAAATCGGATTTAGTGTGATGAACGTCCGTTTGCGTGGCTTGTAACGCTCACTTACTTCCTCCGATATATGGATCACATTTTTCTCGAACAGCAGCTTCAAAATAGGCATTACTGTTTTTTGACCCAATAGCTTGGCAATATCGCTCACCGTTAACTCTGGCTGAATGTCCAGTGCTTCTACTATTAAAAACTCTTTGTCGTTTAATGTTGTCTTGTCATATTCAAAGCCTTTGTTTAATACAATGCGGGTTTCGCTGGCTAATTTTAGTGCCGATGGCAGCGCTGCGTTCATTACCTCGCCAATAGTACACATGTAATATTCGGCCAGCCAGTTCCAAAACTGTAGTTGCTGGTGGGTTACAACGGGAACATCATCTAAAACTTCGATGATGTATTTAGCTTCGTATTTCTCGGGCGCCATTTCGGATATGGTCGCGATGATAGCCGTATACAGCTTGCTTTTCCCGAATTGCACCACCACTCTTTTGCCCACAGCAGCAGCGTCATTCATTTCAAAAGGCACCCGGTAGGTGTAGTTTTTTGAAATGGCCAACGGCAATATTACCTCAACAAAAAGTGTTTTACGATTGGTGTATCCGGCTTCTGCAAATTCTAACATCTGTATTTATTTATTCCTGATAGCGGCTATCGCCAGCATTAGCCAGCCTAAAATAAATAACAGCCCGCCAAACGGCGTTGCCCCACCTACCAAAAACACCCAGTTTTGGTTTATCAGGTCGACACAGGCAAGCATGTATAACGAACCTGAAAAGAATATTATACCAAAAACAAAGAAGTAATAGCTGGCTTTGATCACCCGGTTTGACCGCGCGAAAGTAGAAAGAAATAGCAGCGCAAAAACATGATAAAATTGATACTGAACCGCCGTATGCCATATCTCTAATTGCTTTGCCGTTATCAGAGTTTTTAGTGCGTGTGCGCCAAAAGCGCCTGCCACAACTGCCAGCATACCTAATAGTGATGCGGTTAAGATTATTTGCCTGTTCATAGCCGAAAGATATAATAGCGCTAAGTTAACCAATTGCAACTATTACTTGAATGGATGCGCATAAAAATCTAACTTGCAACGTAAACCACTTATGAAACGACTCATCATCACCACCATAATTTTGCTTATAGCCGCAGTGGGTGTAACGGTTGTTTATTTTAAAAATTTAAACCCGCAAAGCCAACGCACCAGCCAAATTATGCGCACAATTCCCGGTAATGCGGCGCTGATATTTGAGTTTAATAATGACGACGGTTTTTATGATATTTTTAAAGACAATGAACTCTTTACCGCCGTTATGGGCAAGCCTTGCGTTGATGAACTGGATACACTGCGCAAACAACTATTATTAAACCCTGCGTTGGAGCATTTTTTTACCGGGCAAAATATTTTCATTTCGCTGCACCCGTTAAAGAGTAACGATATCGGCCTACTATTAACCACATCGGCCGCTAAAGGGTTTAAGGCCACTATTATTGACCAGTTAATTAAACAGCAAAACACCGGTTTATTAATTACGGCAGAAAATATTGAAGGCAAAAAAGGTTATATTATCTATTCAAATATCCTGAAGAAACGGTTTTACCTTATTAATATCGAAGACGATATTTTTGCCGGAAGCTTTTCGAGAGATCTTATTGTTCAAAGTATAAAGCGCGACCCAAAAAAAGACGAAGCGGATTTTGTGTTGTTGCCCGATCAGCAAAACTCCAATTCGCTGGCCGAGTTATACGTAAACTACAGCCAGCTAAATCCGCTATTTGACCAATTATTTACCAATAAGAACACAACTATTTTTAAAAGCTTCCGGCTATTTCCCGGGTTGTCTGCTTTAAGCTTAAACTTTAAAAGCAGCGCCTTAATGTTTAGCGGGTTAACTGATATTCAAAAAAATGCGCCCGAAGCCTATTTAAATTTGTTTATTAACCAGCAGCCTGTTGTTAGCCAGCTAAATAATATATTTCCGTCTACAACCGCTTACAGCATAACTTTTGGCCTTTCAAATCCGTTAAAGTTCAGCGTTGACCTATCACAATGGCAGGCAAAGGCAAAGATGCAACAGGAGAAAGATAGCTTGTTTAAAAAGGTAAAAGCCGAAACGGGTATTAATTTGATAAAAGAGTTTAGCCAGGCGTTAAGTAACGAGTTTGCAGTAGTTACTACGCGGTACCAGGAGAAATTAGCCATCATATCGGTAAAGGACGGTTCAAACCTTAGGCCGGTTATCAACAATATAAGTACCAAAATTACCGACAATACCGGCCAGTTTAATTACAATAAGCTGCCATTTTTTTTATTAGGCGATGCTTTTAATGTTTTTAAACGCCCTTATTTTATGATCATTGATAACTACCTGATATTAGCTAACAGCACTAACGAATTAGCCAGTTATTATGATTCTTATACCAACCGGAAGTTTTTGAGCAAAATTAGCGAGTATAACCAGTTTGATAACCTGCTTGGCGAGCGGAGTAACATTACCTGGTTCATCAACTTTAAAAATTCGCAACCCGAATTGAAAAGAGACCTGAGGCCTGGCTTTTTTAACGCGTTTGAAAACAATGATCCCGGATGGAAAAATTATTATGGGGCATCTTTTCAGCTTTCTGCTGCAGGTAAACGGTTTTATACTAATTTTTGCATGAGCGTAAATTTACCCGATACAACCAATGCGGAACAACCACTTATTAAATGATGTACATTGAGAGTTATTCTACTTTATAATTTCGCTTATATCAATTTGAATTTTATCTTTAATTTTTAAATGCCCTTATTATAATTAAACTAATGAAGATATTTTTACTTGCCGCTTTTTTCTTCCTGCTTACGTTAAACAGCTTTAGCCAGCAATATTCCCAATATAATACCGGCACTTTGTACGACTCGTTTGAGAACCCTTCTCAAAAAATATTTGTGCCCGATACCAGCCGGATGTTTGCCTCTAATATGCTTGTCCCCAGTTTTAACCTAAACGTTCTTTTGGCGGGCGATGCGCAAACAGCGCTTAAAAGCCGCCTGTTCTCTTCCTACTATAATACCGCCGACCTTAAAGTAGGTGCCGGCAGGTACAACCACTTAAATGCAAATGCGAATTTTTATTCGGTTATGTTTAAGATGTTTCCTAATATGAATGGCAATGTAGAACTGGGGTTTGCCATCAACACAAAGGCAGAGGCACGGGGCCTGGTGAGTGATGAATCAGTCGCGCTTTTTAACGGTACCGGAAACTTCCCCAATAACAGCTACGATAATATTTTTAATGATAATTTCAACTACCAGCTTTACCAGCAAGTTGGGTTTAGCTACCGCGAACAAGTTACCAAACAATTTGCCATAGGGATCAAATTAAACGCTTTATCGGGTGTAAATTATGGCAGGATACAAATAGACCAGTCACATATCGACTTTGATAAAAAGAATGACGCTGCTACACTACAGTTAAGTGGGACCGCCTATCAAAGCGGTGATGGTGGGCGGCCATTTATCCAAAATTTCCTGCCTACCTTTCATAACCCCGGTATGTCTGTAAGTGTAGGTACAAGCTTAAAAACTCCTGATGGTTTTACCTTACAGGGAAATATTAAGGACCTGGGGTTTATTCATTGGAATAACAGTTCTACCGTTGATAATTTCAATAATTTTGGTTCACCGGTTACTATACACGGCTTGTCCACCTCATTCAGGGAAGATAGCATTTACAATAAAGCAAATTTTATTGCCAGTTCTAACCAGCTCAATACCGGTTTTAACACGCATACCAATGGGTTGCTCGAAATAAGCGCTACCAAATCTTACTGGCTGGGAAATAACGAAACCGTTAGGTTTTCACCAACGCTGATACTATCGAAAGAATTGTTTGATACCCGGTTCACCAGCGTTTTGGTTGCCCCTTTTCATTATCAAAAATTTTCGATCACTTTAACAACCGCTTATAATGATCTGAACCTGGTTAATTTTGGCGCGCAATTTATGATCAAGGCGGATAACTCCGAGTTTTTTATTGGCAGCGAAAGCCTTTTTCAAACCACAGGTTTTATATCCTCGGCAATACATTCTTCAGTAAACACAACGCAACCCCAAACGATAACCAATCCAACCGGTTATACAGGGATAAATTACTATGTAGGGTATGCGCTTAAATTCGGCTCAGTCATTGAGCCAAACATGAATTCAAGTCATATCCCTAACGGCGAAAAAGGTTTTATAGGAAGGATATGGGACCGTATTTTCCCGCAGGATGCGATAAAGGCTAACTAATTTTCTTTACCCCGGCTATAAAATCCTTAAGATAATAAGGCTCAAAATAAGCGACATCTACAAAATCCTTATCCCTGAATTTTTCAAACACCTTCTGGGTAAGGTGTGTCGCCGAGTTGATAAACCCCGGTAAAAATTCAGCATTAGGGTTTTCGCCTAAAACAGCCCTGCATTTATCTGCACCATCGCCAAAAAACAAAATTTGATTATTTTGTAATTGATCAGCGAAACTATTTTCATCAATTATTTTGGCGGTTACCGGTTCTATTTTATTGCCGGCCGTATCAAACAATGCGGTATAAACCTCCATACGGCGGGCATCTATCATTGGGCAAAGCAGGATATCTTTGTATTTCTTTTCGGCAATAATACCATAGGCCATCGCTTCTAAAGTTTCAATAGCAATTAATGGTTTATCCAACGCAAAGCACAATCCCTTGGCGGTTGATACGCCAATACGCAAACCCGTGTAAGAGCCCGGCCCGCAGCTTACAGCAATAGCATCCAGATCGCTGTATTGTATTGCGGCTTCGGTAATTAATTCTTCAATAAACAAGGTTATTATTTCAGCGTGGATATTCCGCTCGTCCAGTTGTTTAAATGACAGTACTTTGCCATCCCGTGCCAAAGCAACGGAACACACGGTAGTAGCGGTTTCTATTTGGAGAATGGTCATTAGTCAATTGTCATTGGTCATTGGTCGTTGGTTAGATGGTCATCATTGCAAACAATACACTAATGACTGATTAACTAATGACCAATGACTATATTATGGTACCGGGTCGTGCCCGTGCCCACCCCAGGGGTTGCAACTGGCAATACGTTTTAAAGTTAACCATCCGCCTTTAAAGCCGCCGTATTTTTTTATGGCTTCTACCCCGTACTGCGAACAGGTGGGCGTATACCGGCATGATGCCCCGCTAAGCGGCGATATAAAATACTGGTATATTTTTATCAGCAATATAAAAATACCGCCTATTATGGCTTTTAATATATTGAGGATGGCGTTCATTTGGCAATTTCCCCGCAAAGCTGGCTTAACAGCTTTCGCATTTTCTTTTCTACCAGTTCGTAAGGCTCTATACCCTTGCCAATATAGCTCAATGAAAACACGATCTTTTTATCGGTGGCTGCAAGCAAGGCATACAATTGCTCCTGTTTATTCAAACGATAGGCTTCGCGTGTGCGGCGTTTTACCAGGTTACGGTCAACCGCGTTTTTAAAGCGCCTTTTGGAAACCGAAAATAAAACCTGCGCAAGTACCTGCTGGTCAGTGTTTAAAAGCCACGAAACCTTGTAGGGGTAACATAAAAAAGAAGAACCGTTATGAAAAAGCCCATCAATAAGCTTTTTATTACATAATCGTTCTTCTTTTGTAAAAGTGTACATTTTGCTAATCCTGAACCGTAATCCCGATAGCTATCGGGAGGTAAATATCCGGCTCAAGCCCCTATAATAAAGGAGAAGCAGCCGGCTTATGCTTTATGACGACGTTCGTCAGATACAGATAATCTCTTTCTGCCTTTAGCTCTTCTTGCTGCCAATATTCTTCTACCGTTTGCAGTAGACATACGCTCACGGAATCCGTGTTTATTTCTTCTTTTCCTTTGTGAAGGCTGGAACGTTCTTTTCATGACTTTTTATGCTATCCGTTGTTTAAAAAAACAAGAGCGCAAATGTAGTGTTATTTTTTTTCTTTGCCAAATCAAGGTTGAAATAAGTTGTAAGGGTTGTAGAAGTTAAAAAAGTTTGAACAGGGCTATTCGCGGGGAATTACTATATTAGATAAAAGTTGATTAAATAACTTTTACAACATTTATAACTTTCTACAACTCTTACAACTCAAAATGAAAGCATTAATTTTCCTGTTAACCTTATTGCTCCCCATCTGCGCCTTTAGCCAGGATGGCATGGAGCAGCACTACAAAATATACAGTACCGCCAAACAAAAAATAGCTACGCTTGATGATATTGTTAATGATATGGATAAGGCGGATGTGTTGTTTTTTGGCGAGGAACATAACGACTCGACCGGGCATTATTTAGAATATGCTTTGTTAAAGAAACTGTTTAATAAATTTCCCGGGGATGTGGGACTGTCAATGGAAATGTTTGAGACGGATGTGCAATTACCATTAAATGAATACCTGGAAAACTTTATACCCGAAAAAAGATTAATTACCGATGCGCGTACCTGGCCAAATTATAAAGATTACCGGCCAATGGTTGACTATGCCCGGCTTAACCATATACCGCTTGTTGCCACTAATGCGCCATCGCGCTATGCGCATTTAGTTAGTGTTAATGGGCTAATAAGTTTAGAACGGTTAAGCGAAGCCGCACAATATTACCTGCCACCATTGCCTATTGATACACTTACGGGCGCCTATTATGAAAAGTTTGTCGCCATTATGGGTGGTCATGGGGCTATGGGCGGTATGCAGGTATACCAGGCACAAAACCTATGGGATGCCACTATGGCCTGGTCTATAGCCAACTTTTACAAAAGCCATAAGGAATATAAAATATTGCAGATAAACGGCGGCTTCCACAGCGAAGAAAAGCTGGGTATTGTAGAGCAGTTGAAGAAATATGCAAAATCGGCAAAAACAGTAAATATTGCCACTTATGCTGATGATAGCTTTAATAACCCCGACTGGAGCAAGTTTACCAAAATGGGCGATTATATTATTTTAACCGACCCGAAGTTGCCGAAGAGTTTTTAATGAGTTTATAGTCGATAGCCAATGGACCATAGTTAACCATGGACTATGGACCATCTACTATGGACTATATTTATTTCTTTGCCAGCAAATCCCTGATCTCAGTAAGTAATACTTCTTCTTTAGTTGGTGCCGGGTCTGCTGCAGGTGCAACCTCTTCTTCTTTCTTTAACGAATTTATGCCCTTTACAATCAGGAAAATACAAAAAGCAATGATCAGAAATTCTATCGTGGTATTGATAAAATTTCCATAATTGATAGAAACATCAGCTATTTTTTTGGTTGGATCGCCTTCTTTTATTAAGATTTTAAGATTTTTAAAATCGATGCCGCCGGTAAGGTATCCAATGGGCGGCATGATAATATCATTTACCAGCGAGGTAACTATTTTGCCAAAAGCAGCGCCGATAATAACACCAACCGCTAAGTCGACAACATTGCCACGCATGGCAAACTCTTTAAATTCTTTTCCGATAGCCATAATTTAGTATCAATTTTTATTAAAGTTATCAATAAAATGCCGTGCAATCCAAACAAAATATTTCTTTTCGCATTACTTCATTAGCCGCGTTACCTTAACTTAGTTTTAAAGTTAGTAGTAATTGATGTATTTTTGGCCCTGTCTATGTTAAAACAAAATCTTCAGCAAAAACTTTTACAGAAACTCTCCCCGCAGCAAATACAGTTTATTAAATTGCTGCAGGTGCCTACAGTTTCGTTAGATACCCGTATAAAAGAGGAACTGGAAGAAAACCCCGCCCTTGAAGACCTGAGCCTCACCAACCTTAACGAGCCTGAAGAACAGTACCCCGACCGCGACCCGGATGAGGATACCTATAACAGCGATGAAGAAAAGGGCGAAGCGGACGAGTTTAATATAGATGATTATTTGCAGGATGATAATGTAAATGATTACGGCACCCGGTATGACCAGAACGGCGATGATGAAGATGAGCGAAAGGAAATACCCATTGCCGTACAAAGCTCATTTTTTGAGAGTTTGCAAACGCAGTTGGACATGCTGCCCTTATCTGATAAAGATTTCAGGATAGCCAAGCAAATTATCGGCAGTTTGGATGATGACGGGTATTTACGCAGGCCAATTATGTCGATAACTGATGACCTTGCCTTTTCGCAAAACGTAATGGCGAGCGATGAAGAGGTAGAGGATATGTTAAAGGTTATCCAGAGCTTTGACCCGGCAGGTGTTGGCGCACGTAGTTTGCAGGAGTGTTTACTGATACAATTGCGCAAAAAAGATATAGGCGACCCTATCATCAATAAAGCGATACTGGTTGTTGAGCATTACCTGGATGAGTTTACCCGCAAGCATTATGATAAGCTGGAGAAGTCATTAAACATGACCTCTTTAGAATTACGTGGTGTGGTGAACGAGATCTTAAAGCTGAACCCAAAACCGGGTGATTCGAACGAATTGAATACCAAGCAAATGCAGGTTATACCCGATTTCCACATTAAAAACAGCGATGGGGTATTGATACTGACCTTAAATTCGAAAAACGCGCCCGAGTTAAGGGTGAGCCGCTCGTACCAGGAAATGTTTCAGCATTATGATAAAGCATCTGCAAAGGATAAAAAACTGAAAGAAGCGGTACAATTTGTAAAGCAAAAGCTCGATTCGGCAAAATGGTTTATTGATGCTATAAAACAACGGCAGCAAACCTTGTTAAAAACCATGAATGCTATAATGCAATACCAGTACGAGTTTTTTATTACAGGTGATGATAAGAGCTTAAAACCGATGATATTGAAGGATATTGCCGATAAAATAGGCATGGATATTTCTACGGTATCAAGGGTGGCCAATTCCAAATATGTACAAACGGAGCACGGTACTTTTTTGTTAAAGTCGTTCTTCTCTGAAGCTATCCAGATGGAAAGCGGCGAAGAAGTATCTAACAAGGAAGTTAAAAAGATACTGGAAGAGCATATTGGCAAAGAAGATAAGCGTCATCCCCTGGCCGATGAAAAACTGACCGATATACTAAAAGATGCCGGCTACAATATAGCCCGCCGCACCGTTGCCAAATACCGCGAGCAAATGAATATCCCGGTAGCGAGGTTGAGGAAGGAACTTTAATTAGTTAGCAGTTTTAAGTTAGCAGTGTGCAGGTATTTATCTCAATTGCTAACTGCAAACCGGCAACTGCAAACTGAATTAAAAACTATGCTGCGGGCAGGTTACCCTGTAAATATTGTTTAGTAAAAGGCCTATCACAATTTCGTGCGTACCGTTGCTTACGGTGTTTAGTGCCGATGTGGTAATATCATAAGAGTACCCAACATTAAGGAACGAGTTTAAGTTAAACCCGGCTAATATGCCAAACGAATCGCCGTGGCGGTAAGAGCCCCCAAGCCAAAACCTATCCTGGAATGCCATTTTTACGTTAACATCATAAGTTAAAGGAACCGGTTGTATTTGTTTCACTAAAAAAGATGGCATCAACGCGATATCGTCAGAAATGTACAACTTAACCCCGCCGGTAGCAAAATAATGAGGAACGGTCTTACTGGCATCAATGGCCGCGGTAGAGGTACTGAAATATAAATTTTGAGGCAGTAATTGCTGTACCGAAACACCAATATAATAATTGGCGCCATAGAACCACGCACCTAAATTAAGATCGGGCTTCCATTGGGCGTTATTGCCGTTGGTAATAGCCGGATCAAGCGCGGTTTCCAGCGTGATCTCGGAAGTATTAAGCGCGGTACGGGTAAAACCAGCCGCTACACCTACCGCTAAATTCATTTTTTCGGTTAGTCCTAAATGATAGGCATAAGAGGCATCCACATTTGTTTGGGTAATAGGGCCAGCCTTATCGCTTACCACCATAAAGCCAATACCATGATGCGGCTCGGCCGCCTGGTAGTTTTGTGTATACATCCGGCTATAAGGGTTTTCTACCCCCCCACCGGGGAAAGCCGCCGCATCGCCAATTACATAATTTTGCCCAATAGGCGCGTTAACGGTTAAATAACTGGTTACCGGGGCACCCTGCAACCCTGTCCATTGGCTGCGGTATCCGGCTTTTACATCTGTATAGTTTTCAATACCGGTTACAGCGGGATTTAAAAGATAGTTATTAAAGACGTATTGGGTATACTGCGGCTTCTGCTGTGCAGTTGCCACTTTTACAAACAATACAATAGTAAGGACCAGGAATAAAATTCTCTTCATCTATATAAATAACTACCTCATAATAAGAATTTACTAATATAGCTTTTTATCAATATCAGCTTAATAATTTTTTCATTACCTGATAATAGTTACAGATCCCGAAACGCGGGGGTTATCGCTGCCCAAATTAATAACATAATAATAAACACCAGCCGGCACGTCTGCTCCGCTGTATTTACCATCCCACGCAACAGGATAACCCCTCGAGAAAAACAGCTTCTCTCCGTACCGGTTAAATACTTCAACTGTGCAATTGGGGTAATTATCTATGTATTTAATATTCCACGCATCGTTTATGCCGTCCCCGTTGGGTGTAAACGTGTTAGGGGCAACAGGTTTTTTTAATACGTTTATGAGGATTTTTGCGCTGGCGCTGCAAAATTTATCTGAGGTAACGGTTAAAATATAGGTTGTCTTATCGGCAGGGCTGGCAATGGGGTTTAATATATCGTCGCGGCTTAACCCGAGTGAAGGCGACCATTTATAAGTGATATTACCGCTTGCAATAGCAGCTTTGGCCGGTAAAGTAGTCAACGATCCTTCAACTAACGTGATCTCGGGCACGTCTATTGAAACAACCGGGGATGGGTTGACGGTTACCTGCATATTTGCCGCATAGGTACACCCGGTAGTGGCTGTAAACAGGTAATTAATAGTAAAAGTGCCCGGGCCGGATACTTTTGGGTCAAACAATCCGGTTGGAGATACTCCCGTACCACTAAATACGCCGGTACCGCTAAACCCGTTTTTGTTTTCGGTAATTTGAATGGGCACATCATCCCGGCATAGCGTCAACGGCCCGGCCGGCGACAAGGTAATAAGCGGATTGGCATTAATAGTTATGGTTTGCTGCACCACGTTTTTACATATTTGCCCCGAATAGGCGATCATCATTACGGAATAATTTTGCTGCTGCGGGCTATTGAATAAGCCATAATTATGCGTGTATTTTTTATCGGCGCGCATGGTGGCCGTAGTATATACCACGCTGTCGGTTGGATGATTGTTATAATCAAAAAACCATACTATGCGGGTGATATTGCCAAAGTCGACACTTGAGTTGTCATCAAAAACAACATCGTCTGCACTGCATAAATTGCTTTTATTTTCGACGGTAAACCCGGCCAGCGGGACAGCGCCGTTAACTGTAAAGTTTTTTGATTTGGTAACCGTACAGCCAGATGGCGAGGTAACGGTTAACGTGATGATATAATTTGCCTCGTGACTGTATTTATGCCGGGGATTTTGCAGGGTTGAGGTATTATCCGCTGCGGTGCTGTAGGTATCGCCAAAATCCCATAAATAGGTAAATGCGGCCTGGGAATTATCCGCAATGGTACTTTTATCATTAAACTGCGCGTAAGCATCGGCCAGGCATACATCGGGCAGGGTAAAATCAACAACCGGCGAGGCATTTACAGTTGCGGTTACCGCCATGTTTTGGGTCACCGCGCCTGGCGAGGTTAGCATAACATTGCCCGACAGGTTGCCTAATGAAGATGAAGCTGACGAGCGAACGTAAACTATCGTATTGCTCACCGTCCCAAATGATTGCCCAAGTACTAAACCATTGCTATAACCGCTCCCTGCCGAAAGCGATACCTCAAAACCCGCCGGGGCATTGACAATAATATCGCCGGCTAAGTAACTGCCCGAAACCGAAAACTGCTGTATATTGGGGCTGACAGAGGCATTGCCCAGGCAAGCATTAATACTGCCTGATACCGCGCTTGTCGTAATATAAGGGCTGGGGTTTACGGTGATAGTGAAGGTGACCGGGGTACTGTTGCAGGTACCTATTTTTATAAAATTACCAAACGAAACCGGGTCTTTGCCCACGGGGATTGTGGCTATTAAACTTTGAGTTGCCAGGTTAAAGGCGGATAAAGAATTTTGAAAAACGCTGGTTACATATAATATATCCCCGGTAGCATTTACCGATACACCGTCAGGGCCTGGTGCCGGTATAGTTGACAATACCGAATTGGTTGCCGTATTAATTACTGAAACATTATTAGAGCCAAAATTTCCCACATAAAGCCGGCTGCCATCAACGCTTAATGAAATACTGCCGGGCAATGCACCCACTTTGATTGCGGTTACCAGCTGAGAGGTGGCTGTGTTAATTACGGAAATGTATCCACCGTTGCCTGCAATATATAGGCGGCTGCCATCGGGGCTAACAGCCATGCCGGTAGGGCTTGCTATTGCGCTTATTGTATTAATAACCGAATTAGTAGCAGTATTGATAACCGAAATTGTGTTACCTATTAAATTAGATACATATACGCGGCTGCCATCAGGGCTAATGGCTATTCCTTGGGGGCCATCACCTACGGGTATTGTTGCGGTTACCGTATTGGTGGCCGTATTTATAACCGAAACAGTACCGCTGCCCTCATTTGCAACATAAACCCATTTCCCATCAGGGCTTATAGTTGTGCCAAACGGCGTAAAGCCGACCGGCACTTCGGTAATTACGCTTTTGGTCACTGTATTGATCACTGAGATCGAATTTGACTGGTTGTTTGCAACATATATACGGGTACCATCGGGGCTAACGGCTATATCGCACGGGTCTTTTCCTACCGGGATAGTGGCTACCAGGGTATTTGCATTTATATCAACTACTGATACCGTATTTGATCCACCATTGGCTAAATAGGCAAATTGCGACACCGTGGGCGTTACTATAATAGTGACAACAACGGGTGTTAATCCTGTATTTATTGCAGTAAACGAAGGTATATCGCCCGCGCCGCTTGCCGGTAAACCTATGCCTGGTTGGTTATTAACCCAGTTAAAGGTACAGCCGGTGCCGGGGAAATTAACCGCTGTGGTAGGATTGCCGTTAACAACCGTTTGATTGCTTTGCGCGTTTGCAAGGTTTGATAGCTGGAAAAGAAATATTAAACTACTTATAAAGAAAAAAAATCTTTTCATGTGTCAGGTTAGCAGGCGATAGATAATTCAAAGGTGTCTTCAATATTGCGAAATAATGAACAGGCGCGCAAAAATGATCAAATTTTGAGCTTAGATAAAATCCATTTTCATTTTAATACCTATACGTCAGTACAGGCACAATCGCTACAGGATATAACGATATTGTATAAGTATAATTGTCAAAGGCAATTACCTGATGATGGTTACAGAGCCCGAGATAGTTTTGCGCCCGCTACCGGGGCTGATGATATAATAATAAACACCGGCGGGCAGATCAGCACCCTTATACCGGCCATCCCATGGAGTTGGGTAATTATGCGAATAGTACACTTGTGTGCCGTATCGGTTTACAATTTGAACGGTACAATTTTGGTATTGATTTAAGTACTTAATATCCCAGGTATCATTTACTCCATCGCCATTGGGTGTGAAGGTATTGGGAACAACCGGGCCCTTTAATACATTTACCGTTGTTTGTACGCTGGTGCTGCAAAATTTATCGGAGGTGACCGTTAATGTATAGATGGTATTTTCGGCAGGGCTGGCTATTGGGTTTAATACATTATCCTGGCTCAAACCGGTGGATGGCGACCATTTATAGGTGATGGTGCCGCTGCTGATATTTGCTTTGGCATTTAATGTAACCTGGCCGCCTTCCAAATAAGTTACTTCTGCATCCATTGACACCACGGGAACAGGATTTACAGTTATTTGCATAGACGTTGCATAGGTACATCCGGTAATTGCTGCCGTAAACAGGTAATTAATAGTGAAGGTACCCGACCCTGATACCTTAGGATCAAATAAGCCTGTTGACGATACGCCCTTACCGCTATAAACGCCCGTACCCGGAATATTTGGTGTAGCCGTGATCTGCAGCGGCTGATCTGCCCCGCAAAGCGATAAAGGCCCCGCCGGCGAGAGCGTAGCTACCGGGTTGGGATTAACAACAATATTCTGCATCACCGGGTTAAAACAGGTTTGGCCCGAATAAGCAAATAATTGCACCTGGTATGTTTTTGCAGATGTTGTATTATTTAAACCATAAAAATGAGCGTATTTTTTGTCGGCGCGCATGGTTTCCGTATTGTTTACCACACTGTCTGTCGGGTTGTTATTATAATCGAAAAACCAAACCAGTTTGGTAATATTTCCAAAATCAACTGTCGACAAATCATCAAACCTAATACTGTCCCGGCTGCATAAAAACCCTTTATTTTCTACATTGAACGCCGCTTTTGGCGTGGCCCCGTTTACCGTGAAGGATATTGATTTGGTTGTAACACAGCCATATTTTGAAGTAACTGATAAAGTGGCCGTATAATTCCCCTCGTGGCTGTATTTATGCCTGGGGTTCATAAGGGTTGAGGTACTATTGGCCTGGGTAGCGTAACTATCGCCAAAGTTCCACAAATAAGTAAATGAAGATTGGGTGCCATCTGCAATGGTACTTTTATCGGTAAACTGGGCGTAGGCATCATCCAAACATATATCCGGCAGGGTAAAATCAACTACCGGCAGCGCGTGGACAGTAATGATCTGCGAAAACACATTACTTATACAGCCTTTATCGGTAATAACTGCTAATCTTACGGTATCCAAACCGGTAGCAGCGTAGCTATGTGTAAACGCAGTATTGCTGGTTAGGGTATCAATTTTTCCATCACCAAAGTTCCATATCCATTTTTTAATAGTTCCATCTGTAGAGGTGGATTTATCGGTTAGGGTAATATTCTGTCCCACGCAATCGGGCGCGGATGAAGTGAAATTTGCTATAGGCAGCGTAGTAATATGGATGCTAACCGGGGTGGATATGGTGGTGCAACCGCTATTATCCGTAACCGTTAACACTACTTTATAATCGCCGGATGCCGAATAAAGATGCGCCGGGTTTTGCAGCGTGGATGTTTTTCCATCGCCAAAATCCCAAAGCCAGGTTTTTTCATAATTCCCAAGGTCTACGGCTGTGGTATCTTTAAATAAGGTCGAATCGCCCAAACAGGTGCTGGCCGCTACCCGGAAACCTGTGGTTGGCGGGTTGGTAATGCTAAAATCATATTCAATAGTTTCGTACGATCCGCATTCATCAGCAATAGGATTAAACACCGTAGCAACTACCGTATGACTGCCGGCAGTAAAATTTACCAGTTTTGAATATTCGTAAACATATAAAGTTTGAGTGCCTTTTACGGTGGTAGATTTTACAACAGGGCTGGCATCAACATAAGGCGTTGTACCATCTTTAAAATCCCATTTTATATTGGTTGTTTGATAGGGTATAGTTACACGCAATTTATGGTATCGCTAACCGGGTTTTGAAACTGCACATATTCGTTTAAGTCCTGCAAATTGGTGCCCGCGGCATAGCCATAAGATTCGTCATTACCAAACCCATAAGCAATAGCATTAAATGGCACAGATGCTTTAATGGTGTGCGTGCCTGACGTAACCGTCCCGGTACCGCCTTTTACGGCCTGTGGGCCTGATGAAACCGGTATTTGCGCATAAGAATAAGCGGTATTATTGGTTACGGGTATAAAATTGGTATAGGGGCTGCCATCTATTGTAAAAGTAGAAACCGAACTGGTAGGGATCACCACGTTAATATAGCTGGCTAAAATAGCATAATATCCGGTTGAGTACAGGGTTACATGATCAAGCCCCTGCTCTATGGGGCTAAGGTAGATCATCTCCGGGTCACCTACATCATTTTTAACCGTGGTACAATTTATGCCCTGGCCCTGGGTTGGCGTATATTGCACCACCTGTATGGGCTTATCAGCCGAAATTACATTGCTGGTGGTGGAGTTAAACTCGTAATACAAACTATTGGTAAACTGTGCCGCGGTAAGCAAAGTACCATTTAGGGTTACATTGGTTGCCGGGTCGCTTAGCACAATACGGAATATATCATAGGGCCTTGCTGCCAGCGGGGCGGTTATATAGTTTTTACCCCATGCAGATGTGGGGTAAACCTGTTGAAATAAATTATCGGATGTGCCGGTTGCTACGCAGCCAATACCTATCTTGCTGCTGCCCGAGAATACCGCTATTTTTTTACAGACCCCTGTGGTAGTACTTATGGATTGAATTTTTGTTCCCGTTAGGTCGGTCGCAGAGAGCCCCTGGTATAATTCCCCTTTTTTTAAAGTAATAGTAAACGGCGTACCTGCCGCATGACCGCTTAAAAGTGCGGCCGACGGGGTTATAGATACCGTTGTAGTATCCTCAGTTGCTATAACGACAAAAGCAGAATACGCAGTTGCATTTGACTTTTGTGTATAGTTAAGCGAAGTATATGTTTTACCCATCGCATTAACCGGGAAAAGCAAGGTTGCACCTGATACACTGGAAGCATAAATATGCGCGTAAACCGCTATTGGGTTTGCAGATGTAATGTGGATGCCTTTTAAAAATTGCCCCTCGTTGCCTAAAAAGGCGCTGGCTGGTATGGTAACAAAGGTTACGGCATTAGCGGTTACGGTAAAAGCTTGTGAAAAACTATTGTCGGCCATTGTTACATTGCCGATAGTAGCAATATCGGAAGTGATATATAGTATCATGCTGCTTGGGGTGCCGCTGGTTGGGGGATCTATATGATCCATATAGCACGTCCAAAACTCCGTGCCTTTATTGCTTGTTCCTTGCGAATAAGCATCAAAAAAGCACACTGCCGACAATAGCAGCGCAATTACAATACAGCATATTGCCTTCACTTATTCAATAGCGGTTAATTTAGGGGTATTCATTTCCTGATTTTCAAGAAATTATTGATGACTAATATACAATGCTTTATGATAAATTATAAAATAAATATTAAATACGTGTCTTCGCTATATTTTCCAGTTCGATATTGGCTAACTGTAATTTGCGTGCCAGTTCTTTATTTTCCTTTCGCAGGTGATAAATTTCGAGCGCGTTTTCTATATACATCTTTAACTCGTCGTTTTGCCAGGGCTTAACCAGGTATTTATATACCTGCCCCCGGTTTATGGCATCCATTACAGCGTTAATATCAGAAAAACCTGTTAATAATATCCTTATGGTATCCGGGTATATGGGTAAAATAGATTCTAAAAACTCAATACCGGTCATTCCCGGCATGCGTTGGTCGGTTATAATAACCCCTATTTCGTGATTGTCTAAAATTTTTCGTCCCTCTTTTGCCGAGCTTGCCGTGTATATCTCAAAATCGCGCCTAAAGGCGGCTTTAAAACTGTTTAGGTTATTAATTTCATCGTCAACATACAACACGCCTAATTCCATAACTGATAATTTTAAGGGAGCAGAAATAATTAAGACTCTAAATTCTTTAAAAGTTTAATTTTCTATGCACTTTTATTGTAAAATGTGGGCTTTATAAAGCTATTTTGTAAAAATGAAAAAAATATCGTTAATCCTGTGCTTAATTCTACAAAATATAATAGCTTTTGCTGCCCACACCGATACCTTAAAAATTAACCAGCTCGATTCGAAATTTTTAACCAATCAATACTTCCTTGAGCTGGAGGATCCGGAGCATATCCTTAACATTAATAATGTTATACATAATGATGGTTTCCATGTCATCAGCTCCACGCTCCCTATTTTAAAGTATTCAAAATCGGTAACGTGGCTAAAGTTTACGTTAAAAAACAATACGAATAGCCTGTATGTACCAATTACAATAGGGCGTACCATAATTGACGAGTTTGAAATTTATTTTGAAGGGCCCGATCATCAAATTGTACACCTGTCATCACACGATCCGCAATACGCTTCAAGACATTCCATCCAGACAATTACATTAATTAATGTACCCATACCGCCCAATGCAGTAAATACGCTGTTTATAAGAGTAAAGAGCAATACATCGGCAGTGATCCCGGTTGAAGTGCATAGCGCCGATCAGTTTTTGCAAAAAAGCAATATTGATAACCTGGTTAACGGGGGTATCATTGGTATCTTTTTGGTAATGGCAATGTATAACTTAATGCTGTTTATTGTAGTTGGCGACAGGAGCTACCTGTATTATGTGTTATATATTGTTGCGCTCGGCATATCCCAAATGCTGACCATCGGTTACGGGAATGATTTTTTACCCAAAAATAAGGTGGTTGTAAATGGTTACATTTTTCCGGCTATACGGGTATTTTTTGGTTACTCGATATTATTATTTGTGGGCGAGTTTTTACAGTTAAAACAAAATATTAAGCAATACTACAGGGCTTATCTTTTTTTATTTGTGCTATATAGCTTACCGCTTGTTGCAGTACTTTTAGGCTGGACAATAACTGCCTATGTTTTAATCACCATCAGCATATTTACTACTTCGGTAAGCTTGCTTTTTATAGGGTCCTTCCTGTATTTTAAAGGTTATGAACCGGCTAAATTTTTTATGGTTGGATGGGGGTTATCCTTAATTGCCATACTGATCTCTGTAGGCCGTAATAAAGGATTAATACCCTACAACAGCTTTACGGCCAATATTTTAATTGACAGCTCGGTACTTGAGTTGATTTTATTTTCAATAGCGCTGGCCGATAAGATCAATTTTTATCGTCATCAAAAAGACGATTCGCAACTGGCAGCGCTTAGGATTGCCAAAGAAAATGAACGATTAATAACCGAGCAAAACATTTTGCTTGAAAACAAGGTAAAGGAGCGCACCCAGGAACTGATACAGACCAATCAAAACTTATCGGTAACTATTGAAAATCTTAAATCGGCACAGTTTCAATTGATAGAAACAGAAAAAATGGCTTCGCTTGGGCAACTTACCGCAGGTGTGGCACATGAGATCAATAACCCGATAAACTTTGTAAGCGCAAACGTGGCCCCGTTAAGGCTCGATTTTAATGAACTGTTTGCCTTGCTTGATAAGTATGATGAAGCGGCAAACCATGCTGATAACCCCGAGTTGCTAACAATAGCTCAAAAATACAAGCAAAAAATTGACCCCGAATTTGTTAAGGACGAAATTATGAGCCTGCTTGATGGCATTGAAGACGGGGCGCACCGTACATCAGAAATTGTGCAGAGCCTGCGCACATTCAGCCGGATGGATGAGCTTGTATTAAAGCCTGCCAACATCAATACAGCCATATTGAATACACTGATATTGTTACGCAGCTCTATCCCCTACTATATCGAGGTTAAACCGGTGCTGGATAAACTGGAGCCATTAAATTGTTATTCGGGTAAAATTAACCAGGTATTGATCAACTTAATAAATAACAGCATACAGGCTATTAAAGCTAAGGAAGAACACAATGAGGAAAGTATATTGATAATAACCCGCGACTATGATAACCATATCGCTATAGAAATAACCGATACCGGTATTGGCATGAATGCCGAAATCAAACAGCGCATTTTCGAACCATTTTTTACCACCAAGGAAATTGGCGAAGGCACCGGCCTGGGGCTATCCATTGTATTTGGTATAATTGAAAAACATCATGGTACTATTGATGTGCAATCAACACCTGGCGAAGGCACTACTTTTACGGTGACGCTGCCAAAAAATTTAGAATAAAGCCTCACCCCAAACCCCTCTCCAGGGGCGAGGGATTTAAAATATTAAAATAATGAAAGTAAAGTTTGACCCTCAAGTTGAATATATCCTGGAAGATGACAGTGTATTGTTAAGGCCGCTGCGTGAAGATGATTTTGAAAACCTGCTCCATTTCGCTATTAATGAGCCCGAAACCTGGCGATATTCGCAAATAAGCCCCGCGGGTAAGGAAGCGATGACCAATTACATTAATGATGCCCTTATGGCCAGAGCCACAGGTAAAGAGTATCCTTTTATTGTATTTGATAAAAAAAGTAATTTATATGCAGGCAGTACACGTTTTTATGATATCCAACTCAATAATCAGACTTTGCAATTAGGCTACACCTGGTATGGCGAAAAATTTAGGGGAACAGGGCTAAACAAGCATTGCAAATTTTTATTGCTGCAATTTGCTTTTGAAGACTTAGATATGGAACGGGTTGAGTTTAGGGCCGATGCCCAAAATGACAAAAGTATTGCTGCCATGAAAAGTATTGGCTGCAAGGTAGAAGGCGTTCTAAGAAACCAAATGCCTTTGCCAGATGGTAGCCGCCGAGACTCAATAGTATTAAGTATTTTAAAAAGCGAGTGGGACGGTGGGGTGAAAGAGCAGTTGAAAAATAAGTTGAAATAGCTCATTGGCGGGTTCGTAAGTCTTTACTCATTAAGCTATATTTGCCGAAACATAAAAAAACAATGGCATCAACCAAACTAACTATTAATAATAACGGCTCGGTAAAAATAGACGGCGATTTTGAAATTGTGGATATGCAGGGCAATAACTATGGCCTGCAGGGGCGTACAATTGTTTCTATTTGCCGCTGCGGAATGTCGGCCAATAAACCATTTTGCGATGGATCTCACAAAGGCCATTTTGAGCATGAGGCTGTGGCGTTTGATTTGCCGCCGAAGAAGGTTTAAAGCCCCACCCAACCCTCCCCGGTAGGGAGGGCTTTTAAAAATCCTTAAATCAAAAGTCTCCCCTACCGGGGGAGATTTAGAGGGGGCTAAAATGCGATACTTCATCCACATCGGTTATCACGGCGCTAAATACAGCGGCTGGCAGCGCCACCCGGGGGTGCTGAATGTGCAGGAAGTTTTGGAAACCGCTATAAGCCGCCTTTTAAAAAAGCCTATTGTTATTGTTGGCTGCGGGCGAACGGATGCGCAGGTACATGCCAGCCAGTTCTTTTTCCATATGGATGTAGAAAAGGAATGGAAGTTCGACCTGTTTTTCAGGCTCAATAAAATATTGCCTGATGATATTGCGGTATTTGATATTATCCCGATGGAGGGCCTGCCCCATGCCCGGTTTGATGCCATACAACGCACTTACGACTTCTTCCTGCACTTTTATAAGGACCCATTTTTAAGCGGTTTCAGCTCCTATTATCCCGATAAAAACCTCGACCTCGAAAAAATGCAGCAAGCCGTTGCCCTGCTAACCAAATATGATGATTACCGCGCCTTTTGCAAAAGCCCCGACCGGAATGAGCATACGATATGCAATATTAGTTCGGCATATTTGGCGGCGAATGAAACCGGTGACAAATTGCATTTTCAAATATCGGCGAACCGGTTTTTAGGTAAAATGGTAAGGATAATTATGGGCCGGTTGCTTGATATTGGCCGGGGCAAATTAAGCGTTGACGACTTTGAATACTATTTGGCCCATAAAGAAACACCTGCCATTATAACACCCGCCTATCCGCAGGGGCTTTATCTTTCTAAAATTACCTACTCATATTTGGATCTGCCTGCAAGGGCGGGCTTTTTAATGAGTGAGTTAGCGATTGTGTGAATGAGTGAATATTTTACTTGCCGCTTGAGTAATTGCCAAACGTACTCAAATACAACTCTTCCACTTTCTTCCGCGCCCATTCGGTTTTGCGCAAAAACTTCAAGCTCGATTTAATGCTGGGGTCCTCCAGGAAACAATTGATGCGAATACGGTAACCCATTTCCGGCCAGCCATATTTAGCGACCAGTTCTGTCAGTATCACTTCCAGCGTTTTGCCATGAAGCGGGTTATTGGGTTGTTGCGGCATGGTCAAAAATAAGAATAAATGATGAATGGCGTATGGTGCCCGGTGCGCAGTGTTATTTAAAAGATGAGCAGCAAGATTATTAATAATAACTATCTTTATAAAACAAACTACTTTTCCCGACTATGAAAAGATTGCTGATCTTATTGTTAATGTTTGCCTGGCTTCCAACCATCGCTCAAATCACGGCGCAGCCATCCAAGCTAATTATACAACCATCCCAAAAAGTTATAGACGATTCTATTGCTTCCCGCAATTCAAAATCATGGCGGGCCATAAAAACTTCAACTGCTGAAAATCATGCTCCTATCAACGTATTTATTGATTCTGTTAAATTTTCAGAAAACATACTTACTTATATTGGCCCAAACGCTATAAACAGCATTGAAGTTAATAAGGATTCAAAATACCCAAATGGCGTAATTTGGATAAAATTAGAAGATCATGCTATTCTTGAAAAGTTATTGACTGATAAATGGCTATCATTAAGTGACATAACGAAAGAAAACATAGAAAGTAGCGAAAGAAACAGACCAGTGCTTTACCTATTGAATGATAAACTATTAACAGATACGGCCGGTATACGCATACCGGCCGTATGTATTAATAAAGTGATAGTAACCAAAGCTTCGGAGACGAATTATTTTAAAACTGCCTTACCAAATGTTTTATTAATGATGATATCCACAACGACATTCCCCAAACCAGATCCGGCACAGGTACGTCTGCGGGGAAATGAAAGCAAATAGTCAAGCCAGCCATGTACTCCTTTCTTGGCAATGACGCACGTTGAGCATTCTGTTAATCCTCAAATCCTATAAATCATAGTTCAGACTACTTCGGCGCCCAAATCCTATAATTACCGCTTACGTGCATTAACGACATGATGTACAACAAGCTATCATAATAACGCTCTACCCAATCATGCGGGATCTCCTGGTTCCATAAGGCTTCAACAAATTCCTTTTTAATTTCTGGTTTGGTAGCCGCCATAGCCGATGCGCCGTTTGTGGCGATAAGACCGCCCGAATGGTGCATACCGGCACGTGTAGTTACCGGGTCGCCGTTAAGCTTATATTGGTCACCATAGGTATCCATTCCTTTTGATGCGAAGAAGGTTAATATACGGTCACTTAACTGTTGTTCGCGCGGGTCTTTTTGCCACCAGGCCCAGTCAACCGCCCAGTTGCTTTGTGACCGCCACGAGTCGAAAGAGAACATGCTTTTAAATTCGCCCCTTGGCGATTTCCTTACCATTGGCGCACCGTCAAAGTCCGACTGGTCGGGCGCTAAGCCGGTAACCGGATCGGTTGCTTTGGAAAAGAAGTTGCGGCTGGTATCCGCCGCGGCAGCCCAAAAACCTCTGTCCTCCTTAGGTCCCCAGCGGGCAAATAATTCATAAAATGCAGGAAGATGATAGGATACATCAGTAAAATTACCGCCCTTTACATCCGGAACAAAACGGATGATCTTATGCTCCTCGTTGATCATCGACCCTAAGGTACGCGGGCCGTTCATAGTGTTCCCGGTTTTCACCTCGCGGTGGCGGATGGCGGTTAATATTTTATCGGCCCAGGCATGATAATCATAAATGCCTTTACCATTACCCCACCGGTTCGCGGCAAAATAAAGTGACATAGCATACCATTGTTCGCCATCCGGTGCAGGTGTTTCATCCAACGCCTTGCCATCGCGTTTAAGGTGCCATGAAAAATAACCCTCTGCCGGGTGGGCCTTATCACTAATGTACATATACGTCATGCAATAGTTCCATATCGCGTCAAACTCCTTCTTTTTGTTCAACTGCACGCAGATCATCATACCGTATGACATACCTTCCGTACGGATATCATAATGCGGTACATCGGTCACATACATTAAAGGCCCGTTCTCGTTTTTTCCGGCTTCAAAAGCGGTGGCATGCGCGGTATCGCCATAAAACAATTGCTGAAATGTTTTTTCAATTTTTTCGCTCGCTTCTTTATCCGTATGCCCGTAGTCTTTAAAAAAGTTATGATACTTTTTGGTTTTATAATAACCGTTGCCATCGTTCAGTTTTGCATCCTGGGCTATTGAAATGGTGGATTGAAAAGAAACAAGCAGCAATAAGGCTATTATTTTATAAAACACAAGTATCTTATCGGATACTTTTCCGGGTGAACCAATTTTCATAATTCTATTATTTATTTTATCCTACCGAAAAACTTACGAAGTTTTTGAAACTTCGTAAGTTTAACTGTGCTTTTAATGACATTATTTTAATTTATATAAGCGATACCGTTTTAGTTATCGTCTTTTTGCTGGCCTGTGTTTGCGCATCGGGCTGGCTGCCACCAACACTTATGGACAATTTACCTTTAAACACCTTGCTGTTTCCTTCCGAATCTACCAGTTTCAAATCTTCGGGGCTTAGCTCAAATTTGATGATCTTGCTTTGACCAGCCTTGATGAATGTCCTTTCAAATCCTTTAAGGGCACGGATAGGTGTTTTGGTTTTTAAACCTAAGTGTGATAAGTAAAGCTCGGTAACTTCATCACCATCTTTTTTACCGGTATTGGTAACCTTTACACTTACAATGTTTTTCTTGCCTGATTGCATAGCCGCGGGCGTAATTAACATATCGTATTTAAAGGTGGTATAGCTTAAGCCATAACCAAAGCCATACAAAGGCGCGCCGGTAAAATAACGGTAAGTACGGTTATTCATAGCGTAATTATCAAACGCCTCCGGTAAATCGGTGTCGGCTTTATAAAAAGTTACCGGCAAACGGCCAGCAGGATTGTAGTCGCCAAAAAGTACATCGGCAATAGCGGTACCTGCATCCTGACCGCCATACCATGCGTTTACGATGGCAGGAATGTTTTCTGATTCCCATGGCGTAGCAATTGCCGATCCGGTCATCATTACAAATACAACAGGTTTTCCGGTTGCTTTTAGTTCTTTCAACAATTCAGTTTGCGGTTTAGGCAGCATAATCGAGGTACGGTCGCCACCGGCAAACCCTTCCCTGCTTACGCGCATTTCTTCGCCTTCTAATTGCGGCGAAATACCGCCTACATATATAATTACGTCTGCATCCTTAACACTGTCAACCGTAGCTTTAACATAGGCATTGGACGTTGTGTAACCTACGCCTGCCTTGTAAACTATTTCGGTAGCGGGGCTTAGTTTGGCTTTAATGCCTTGTAAGAAGCTAACTTTATGTGATGGCGTACCATAATAATTACCAATTATACTTACATCATTATCAGCATTGGGGCCCAGTATGGCTATCTTCTTTAAGCTTTTGCTTAGCGGCAACAAGTTACCCTGGTTCTTTAATAAAACAATTGACTGGTGGGCCATTTTTAACGCCAGCGCGTGGTGGGCAGGGCTTTCCAGTTCGGTAATTGGTATCTGGCGGTATTTTACCTGTTCTATCGGGTCAAATAAACCTAAACGAAAACGGATGGTAAATAATCTTTTAACAGATTCGTCAATTTGCTTTTCTGTCAGCTTTCCATCGGCCACAGCTTTAACCAATGATTTATAGGTTACCCTTCCGCATTCCACATCGGTGGTATGTATTACCGCGTCAGCGGCGGCACTCTCCGCGTCAGGAGAAAACTTATGCCCTGTTGGGCTAAAAAAATCGTCTATAGCGCCGCAATCAGAAGTAACGTAGCCTGTAAAATCCCATTTATTGCGCAGGATATTTGTTAATAACAAATCGCTGCCGCAGCATGGCTGGCCCCTTAATGAATTATAGGCACACATTACACCGGCAACTTTTTCATCAACTACCAAGTGTTTAAAGGCGGGCAGGTAAGTATCCCACAGGTCATAATCACTTACGTCGGTATCAAATTTATGCCGGGTAGATTCCGGGCCGCTGTGTACCGCATAGTGTTTGGCACAGGCCGCAGCCAATAAATATTTAGGGTCGTTACCTTGCAAACCGTTCACAAAAGCACCGCCCATTTTAGCAGTTAAATAAGGGTCCTCGCCATAAGTTTCCTGCCCACGGCCCCATCTTGGGTCGCGGAATATGTTAATGTTAGGCGACCAATAGGTTAACGCGGTGTACATTGCAGCACTATGATTTTTTATGCTTTCGTTATTAATGGCGCGGCCCTCATTGCCAATATAATCGGCCATCAGGTGTATAGAAGCTTTATCAAATGTGGCCGCGTTGCCAATTGCCTGCGGATAAACGGTTGTTTTAAAATCTTTTGGGGCGCGGGCAACACCGTGCAAAGCTTCGTTCCACCAGTTATAGGCAGGTATGCCTAAACGCTCGATAGCGGGCGCTGCGTTAAGCATCTGCCCAACTTTTTCGTCCAGTGTCATTTTGGAAACAAGGTCATTTACCCGTTGGTCTACAGGCAAATTATAATCCTGGAACTTGTATTGAAATTTTGGCCGTTTTACCAGTGCCAACGTAGGTACTAAAAGTACCACCAGCAGCAACAGGATTAATTTGTTTGAAAACAATTTTTTCATCTGAGTGAGATTTTGAGATTTAATTGGCGCTTTAGTTAAAGCTTAATTGGTTTAATTTTTTAAAAGTAGAAATAAAAAGAAATTTCTGCAATCGATTTCCGAAATATTTTGTAGCTGATTATCAGGCAGATAAAAAAATTATCCGAATTGATAAAAAAGCCTTTATTTTGATATAATTAATAATCAAACAATAACCGCATGAAAAACTTATGCACTTACAGCAGCGTGGCCATATTAACTATGTTTTTAATGGTGAGCAGCTACGCCTTCTCACAAAAGACCGACCCGGCCAAATGGGACAAAAAAACTGCCGATAAATGGGTTAAAAGCAAAGAATGGGCAAACGGTTTTAAACCAACGGTCGACCCGTCTGTAAACAGCCAGGAATTTGCCAAACAGTATTATGCCAATAAAGCAGGATGGGATAAAGCATTTGAATTTTTGAAACGTACAGACCTGGCTACCTTAGCCCCCGGCAAATACCCGATAGATGGCGATAACATTTATGCTACGGTATCAGACGACCCGCTAAAGGAAATGGCACAATCTAACTGGGAGGACCATCATGATTATATAGACCTGCATTATGTGATAGCCGGCAAGGAGAAAGTTGGCGGCACAGCCTTTACAAATGTGCAAAATAATATAGTTACCCCGTTTGATGCGACAAAGGATATTGGCTTTTATAAATATGATAACGGCGCTTATTATACCGCTACGCCGGATAACTTTTTCTTATTCTTCCCTACAGAGGCGCATCGTCCGCATTTAAAAATTGATGGTTATGACGGGAAAGCAAAAAAGGTGGTGATTAAGATTAAAGTGGTGAAGTAATATCGGATTTCGGATGTTCGATCCCGATAGCTATCGGGACGGATTTGCTTTATTTTCAATTATCCGCGGGAGTATATTTCGCCACCCAAACGGTAGCGCCACAACATTCGGGATCTTCAACAGTATGGCTTATGGTTTTAAAATTGTGTTTATTCAAAAGCAATTGATATTCCGTAGTATCTAAAGATCCGTGAAATAAGTTTTCGCCGCCGTTTAAGCCCCATGCTTCGCCATGTTGCGTCCCGGATGTAAAGATCAATATCCCACCGAGATTTAAATATTTTTTAAACCGGGCGAACATCTGCGGTTGGTCGGCAGGGGGCAAATGAAAAAAGCTGTCCCAGGCTATTATCGCATCAAATTTTTTATTTAGATCAAGCAGCCGCATATCCTGTTCTATGAATGTTTCTTGTGGAAAATTTCGCCTCGCTATTTCGAGCATTTTGCTGCTGGCATCAATGCCTGTTACCTTCAAGTTCTTTTCTAACAGGTACTCCATTATCGGTTTCCCGGTACCGCAACCCAAATCCAATATTGTTGCGTTGGCAGGCACGCTACTTAATAGCTTATCAAGGTATTTCTTTTCCAACAGGCCTGTATACCTGTTTTCAAAAAACCAGTCAGCTATTTTATCATAAACCTTATATACGTCTTTTCGTTCGCATTTTTCCATTCATCAATAAGTCAATATTTAAAGATAAACAAAAAAGCCGCTCATCTTTATTGATGAGCGGCTTTCTTGCTTATTAGCAATGGGTTTAAAACCAATCGCTATGGTTATAAATATCTATCGGCTTGCCTTTACTATTTCCATTGCTTCTTTGGTGGCAGCGGTTAGCTCGGCATATTTTTTACCTTCCATTACGTCCTTGCTTATCAGCTTGCTACCCATTCCTACGGCGCAAACACCTGCTTTAAACCAGCCGCCAATGTTTTCTTTGGTCAGCTCTACACCGCCGGTAGGCATAAATAAAAGATTAGGGAACAATTCTTTGATACCCGATAAAAATGACGGGCCCAATAAATTACCGGGGAACAGCTTTACCACTTTAGCGCCTAAAGTTTCGGCTTTTATAATTTCGGTTGGGGTCATGCAGCCCGGTACCCAAAGCATATCGTATTTATTAGCTACAGGTATTACATCTTCTACTAATCCGGGGCTGATGATATAATCTGCACCCGCGTCAATAAATGATTGTGCAGTTGCACCATCTTTTATGGTGCCAATACCCAAATACATTCCGCCTAATTCTTTATCACAAACTTCGCGCAGCTTTGCAAAATTCTTTAATGCGGCCTCGCCGCGGTTGGTATATTCTACCGTGCGGATGCCGGCCTCGTATAATGCGTGCAAAATATTTATGCTTACTTCTGTATCCTTGTTAAAGTATAAGGGTAATATCCCCTGCTCTGGTATTAGTTTTAAAATTGCGGCTTTCTTATCCATGTTATTAATTGATTAAAAATGTATTGCGGGGATAAAAGTATAAAGAATAAGATAAACACCGAATTGAGGTTTATAAATAAGTGCAAAAAAATTGCGCAAACGTTTACGTAACTTTTCGATAAAAAATACGCAAGTGGTTGGGTTTAATGTTAATTTTGACCGCTTCGGTTAGCCGTGCATCATAAATCTAATTTCTTTAATTTAAAAACTAACACTAACGATGTCTAAAAAAGTCGTAACACTGGGAGAAATAATGTTGAGATTATCAACTCCTGATTTTAAAAGATTTGTTCAAGCAGATAGCTTTGATGTTACTTATGGTGGCGGTGAGGCTAACGTTGCAGCCGCGCTCTGCAACTATGGATTAAATGGAACATTTGTATCCAAAGTGCCGGCAAACCCAATTGGGCAGGCCGCTATTAACCACCTGCGCCGTTATGGTGTTGATACCCAGTTTGTGGCCCGTGGCGGTAAACGCTTAGGTATTTACTTTTTAGAAACCGGCGCTTCTATGCGTGCCTCGCAGGTTGTTTATGACCGTACCGATGCTTCTATATCAGAAGTGGAGGCCAGCGAGTTTGATTTTGACAAGATATTTGAAGGTGCCGATTGGTTCCATACTACCGGCATCACCCCGGCATTAAGCGATAAAGCTGCCGCGCTTACTTTGGCTGCTTTAAAAGCGGCAAAGGCAAAGGGCATTACTACAAGTATTGACCTAAACTACCGCAAAAAATTATGGAGCAAGGAAAAAGCCCGCGAGGTAATGACCGAGCTTTGTAAATATGTTGACGTTTGTATTGGTAACGAAGAAGATGCCGATACCACTTTAGGCTTTAAAAGCGCAGGCACCGATGTTACCAAAGGCGAACTGAACCTTGACGGTTACAAAGATGTGTTCCAGCAAATGCAGGCTAAATTTGGCTTTAAATATATTGCCTCTACCCTGCGCGAAAGCCATAGCGCTTCTGATAATGGATGGAGTGCATTAGTATATAACGGTACCGAGTTTTACCATACCAAACAATACGAAGTACGCATAGTTGACCGTGTAGGTAGCGGCGATTCATTTGCCAGCGGGTTTATATTCGGCCTGGTTACCGGCATGAAAATGAGTGATGCCGCCGAGTTTGGCGTTGCCGCTTCTGCTATTAAACATACTATCCCCGGCGATTTGAACCATGCTACTTTAACCGAAGTACAGGAGTTGGTTAAGGGTGATGGATCAGGACGAGTACAACGATAGGTTAGTTTATAGTCGATGGTCCATAGTCCATAGCAAAATTACTATGGACTATGGACCAAAAAACAAAAATTATGATAATAGACACGCTTACCGGCGCCGAAAAATACCACGGGCTGCATAAAAGTTTTAAGGCCGCGTTTGAATATTTAAATTCTGTTGACCTTAATACTGTTGAGATTGGCAAATTTGAAATTGCCGATGGTGTGAAGGCCATCGTATCAGACAATGAAGGCAAAACCGCCGAAGTTGCTGCTGAAAAATTTGAGTGCCACAATAAAAATATCGACATCCAGGTTTGCATCCGCGGTAATGAAACCATAGGCTGGAAACCACGCACCGATTGTACCCAACCCAAAGGTGAATACAACGACGAGAAAGACGTATTGTTTTATGCTGATAAGCCTGACATGCACTTTGCATTAAAAGGCGGCCAGTTTGTTATTTTCTTCCCGGAGGATGTACATGCGCCGATGATAGGCGAGGGCCTTATTAAGAAATTGGTAGTGAAGGTTCGGATATAATATTGTGTATAGGGTGTCATGCTGAAGCTCTCGAAGCATGTGCGTAAAGGCCTTCGCCCGCATAGTCTTCGACAGGCTCAGACTGACAACGCTCTTATTAATAGTGGTTTTAATTAATATTATCCAATAATTCTTTAACTAATCCCGATAAACTTATGGATGCCGTTGCGATAATATCATCGCCGGCACCGTAATAAATATAAAGGGTATCATCAAACACGGTGGTACCGGTTGGGAACACCACATTGTCCACATCGCCGGTTAGTTCATAATCTTCTTCAGGTTTAAATAGTGGATAGGGTAACCTTGAAATTACTTTGCCCGGGTCGTTCAGATCAAGCAGGGCGGCGCAGGCCGAATATTCAAACCCTTTTATGGGCGCATCCTTTGCGCCGTGATAGATCATTATCCAGCCGTGTTCCGTTTCAACAGGTGGGCAGCCGCCGCCAATATATCTTATCTCGTGATCATATTTTGGCGATAACAAGATATGCTCGTCCAAATGTAGTACATAATCTTCCCAAAATTTTGGTGTAAGGTCTTGCAGGCTGTTAACGGCCGTTATTTGTATGCCTGGCTTAATGCGATGCAGAAATGTTAATTTCCCGTTTACGCGGCGCGGAAAGAAAACCAGGTCCTTATCCATAACCACCGTATTTTTGGGGTCGTAATTATTGATGTAGCTGTCACTTATTTTAGGATTGGTTTTTACCAGGCCGACAAACTTGTCGTAGGGTATTTGCGGTACAATTATTCCCTGCCGTTCAAAATTCACCAGGTCTTTTGTAGTTGCCAGTGCGCCAAGCGCGTCTTTACCATCGTAAACAATATAGCTTAAGTAATACAGCCCATCAATCTGCACAATGCGCGGGTCTTCCAAACCATGCGATTCATAATCTTCTTCACAAGACAGCACAGGCACTAAACACCGCCTGGTTACCGTTAGCGGCCCGGTCAGCCTGCAATAGCCAATGGTAGAATAATTGCCTTTTTTAACCGCACGGTAAAAAAGATGGACATCATTACCCTCGCGGATAGTGGCAGGGTTTAAAACGCCTTCATTTTCAAATTCAAAACCTGTAGTAGTTAGTAGTATGCCTTCTTTTTTTACGGAGATCATAAAATAGTTTGTAGTCTGCATTATCCAAAACAAATTGGGGATAAATTGTTTTTGAATTAATGCCTTTACAGCGGATTTGTGACAGATTGTTTACAAAAACGTTTGTCATCCTTGACAAGTAGTGGTTGGTCAAATATCAAACCCCTTACTATACTTCCCTTTTACATCCAAACAGGCTATAATGCCTTCAATTACCCGCTTGGTTTCGTTGGGATCTTTGATGCAAACGGAAACAACGCCTGCGGTTTTGGCGGGATAATCATTACCGCCGGGGAAGATGGCATCGCCAATAAACAGCATTTCGCTTTTTTTTATGCCTAATACTTCTTTTAGTTTTTTAATACCATAGGCCTTATCAATACCGGGCTTGGTAATATCAACCGAAGTTGTGCCGCCTAAATTGACCGAAAATTGCGGTATAGTGAAGCTTAGCTTTTCCTTTATCTTTTTCCGTTTGTCAAATTTGGGGTCCCAGTCTTTTTTGGCATCTAAAGGCGCCTTTTGCCCTAATGCAGAGTAAGTGATCTGGCTGCCGCGATCTTCTATTTGTTCGCCCCACGTTTTTTGGGGATGAATGTGTGTGTCGTCTACAGCCTTGTTTAATGAATCAAGGATCTCTGTTTTTTCATCCGGCGTAAAATCTTCTGAATATAGTTTTACCCAGCCCGATTTTTTATAACGGTAGAATTTAGTTCCGCAGGTGGGCAATATGGACAGGTTTTTAAGCTGTTTAACATCGCCCAGTTCGGCTAATACTTGTTTTTCAAACTGGGGCCAGTCACCGCCGGATATGATGGCCACTTTCGCGACATCCAACAACGCGCGTAAAACGGTTACCATATCTTTATCAATAGCAGCCTTGCTTTCGGCAAGCGTGCCGTCCAGGTCAAAAACAATTAGTTTTTTCATATTAGCCCCCTCTAAATCTCCCCCGGTAGGGGAGACTTTTGATCATTTTATTTTTATAGAATTTATTTCATTTGTACATAATTCAAGTCCTCCCTACCGGGGAGGATTTAGGAGGGGCTCCGGCAACGCCACTTCCAATATCACCGCACCGTTTTTAGATACAAACCGGCATGGCCCAACCGATGCTGGCAATAACATCACCTCGCCTTTTGCCAGTGTATACACATCTGTTTTGGTTTGCACTTCGCCGGCGCCGTCAATACCAACTAAGATGATCGGCGCGCGCTCCTCTCCTACTAAGCATATCAATTTGCAGGTCGTGCGCCAAACACGAAACTTATCCGAGTCGAGCAATTTTTCCCTTAACCCATTAAAATCATCATCCTTAACCGGAATAACCGGGCCGATATTGGTTTGTTTAAAGTCTATACAAGCTATGGCTTCCTCAACCTGCAGGTCGCGGGGTTTGCCGGTCTTTTCGTCAACCCTGTCCCAATCATAAAGGCGATAGGTAACATCACTATTTTGCTGCACTTCGAATACCACCAAATCGGCAAGGGTATGTACCGTTCCGGCTTTTATTAAAACCGCATCGCCCAATTTTGGTGCGAAGCTGGCCAGATCATTAGCCACTTTATGCGCGGCCAGATCTTTTTGCAGGCTTGTTTTGGTTGTTCCCGGTTTTAGCCCGGCATAGATAAGGCCCTTTGGCCCGGTTTCTAATACCACCCACGCTTCAGTTTTACCGCTTTCGCCTTTGGGGATATATTTCTTTTTATCGTCCGACGGGTGTACCTGCACCGATAATACCTGTTGCGCATCCAGAAATTTCAACAATAAAGGGAAGCGGTCATAATCTGCAGCATATCTTCCCATTAACTCCTCCCTCGAATCAGCCAATATCTCCTTAATGGTTTTATCTTTTAACGGGCCGTCAAGCACTTTGCTTGGTTGGTCGTCGCGGTCGCTTAATATCCAGGCCTCGCCAATGGGATCGTTGGATGGCAACGGCTTACTTAGCAAATTGGCTAAGCGGCGGCCACCCCAAATGCGGTACTGGTAAATGGGATCGAATTTTAACGGATATAGTATCATAGCCTTATTGCATTTTATAATTCAATTGCCCATTATATGACTGACTGGAACTATATATATGTTGGGACAAAGGTTAAAAGGATAAATTTGTTTTTCTTAATTTCTGGAATTGTTGAAACGCCAATTTTGAATTTTCCAGTTTTTGTTTATAAACAAACATATCATTATTTAAAGCTGACATTAAATTTTCGATAGCAACTAGACTTTTGTTTGGCTTTTCTTCAAATACGCTAAACATACCGGACATCTGCTGGACAAGCAGGTCTTGTTCAACCTCGTCTATCTCTTCAACTTCATCATGAAGACTATTGATCTTAGTCATCATATTGTGTATTTCCTTTAAATTGTTTTGCGGATCAAAGACCATGATTTATTAATGTGTTAATTTCCATAAGTTTATTCTAACGCTGTATAAATATCACCGACAATCTTTTAGGTAGTGCTTTCTGTATTTCAAAAACAGGCAGCACACAAAAATTCTATTCGATATAATCAGTAATTAATGTTTCACTGCCTATAAAATATTCAAAGTGTCTATCCTGTACGGATAACAGTACATTTTGTATTTTATCATAATTTTTCCATACAGAGGTTATTAAAATGGTCTGCATGAAACTATATATAGCAATTTTAAAACCAAAAAAGCCCGTCACGATGGACGGGCTATATCTGCAAAAACGTATCGGCTATTAATCTATTTAACTTACGGCAATATATTATACCGGAAATCAATATATGGTTTTAAGAAGTTTGACTTTGCATGAATACCATCGTTAAGCTTTAGGGCGACGTCCAAAAACGAGGCATAGATATTACAATAATATTAGAATTATTTACCGAAGCGTAAGGCTTTATTAATTACTATCTTTGAGTAATCATAGGATCACCTACGAATATCTACTAAAAAATGGCAGAAAAGAAGCGCAAGAAAACGGCTAAATCGAAAGGGATAACTATTAAAGAGATAAATGTGATGGATGGGTTAGATATGCCGTTTGAGGAAGTGAAGAAATTTTTAGCTAAAAGCAAGGATAAGGCGGATGGTGATGTTCGAGTATAATTACTGGGATTATTGAGAAAAGGTTTATCACTGCTCTATAGTTACCCGTTTGGATAGAACCCGCACAGCTCCCGACTTTTTTATTCCATATCATCAGTATACTCCCCTCGCCTTGCTGCATTGTCTAACGATGCACGGTGATACAGCAATTTTTGTGCTGCCTTTACATTTTCGTCTTTGCCTTTCCATAACTCGAGCGCAGGTTGTTGTATAGCGCGCGCGAATGAAAAAGTAAGCGCCCAGGGTAGTTTGCCTTTGAATTTTACGTGCATGGCGTTGAGATGTGCAGAAGCATCTGCTGATGATTGCCCACCGGATAGGAAAGCGATGCCGGGAACTATCGCGGGCACGTTTTCCAGTAAACAGTTTACCGTAGCTTCTGCTACCTCATCAATACTGTTTTGTTTTGGGCAATTTTTACCGGCTATTACCATATTTGGCTTTAAGATGATGCCGCGCAGGTTAACATTTTGCATACGCAACTGGCTAAATAACATGCGCAGCGTCCTGGAAGTTACTTCATAGCATTTTTCGATGGTATTATTGCCGTCCATTAATACTTCTGGTTCTACAATAGGCACCATGCCTGCTTCCTGGCATAGGGCGGCATATCGCGCCAGCAAATGCACATTGGCATCAATACAGCCGCGCGTGGGTATGCTATCGCCAATGGTTATAACCCCTCGCCATTTGCAGAAACGTGCGCCTAAGCTGTAGTATTGGGCAAGCCTGTCGCGCAGCCCATCTATCCCTTCGGTTATTTTTTCGCCGGGAAAGGCGGCAAGGTCAACCGTGCCTTCGTCTACCTTAATGCCGGGAATAATGCCCTGCTTTTTTAGGACATCGATAAACAATTCGCCATCTTTAGTGGCCTGGTAAATAGTTTCGTCAAATAGGATGGCGCCGCTTATACATTCGCCAAAACGGGGTGTGGTTACAATTAGCTCGCGGTAAGCGCGGTGATATTCTACGGTTTGCGGTATGCCTTCGGCGGCAAATCTTTTATTAATGGTGGATGTGCTTTCATCCATCGCCAGCAGGCCCTTATCCCCTGCCATTAATGCCGATGCGGTATTTATTAATGCGTTGATGTCCATATTTTATTAGCGTAGAGAGTACCAATCAATATTCAAGATAGGAAAGATATGCTATATTAATGTTATAATTCTCAACAACGGTTAAGGATAATTGTTGTTTGCGTTTGCACATCTAAAAGTAATATTCTGTTAAACAAAAAAGCCCCGGTCAACCGGCTTGCTATTAATATTTGTTGTTATTTCTTTTTACGGCCGACGGATGTTTTTCTATTTATATATATGTAAATCGGCAACTAAAAAATTTACAACATAGTTATAACCCATAAAGCTATTGACGAAACAGGGCAAGTAAACCGGGGTTTATGCTTCATTTATCAGGAACGTTTATTGCCTAAATTAAATTGCTATTTAACCTATAATATATAAGTAACCATTTTTTTAATATTTGCCGGCGGAATGTTTGGGTGCGGTGCCATGGCAATGGCTCCCCAGTTGCCGCTACCGCCGGTAGTTACCTTTTTGGTAAGCAATGCATAATTTGCTTCTGATGCCGGGTATTTTTTTGCAATATCCTTAAAAGCCGGGCCAACCAGCTTTATGTCTGTTTTATGGCAGGTAAGACAGTCGGCTTTAGAGATCAGCTCCTTGCCTTGTGCTATATCTTCAGCCTTTTTGCTGACCACGGTGGTGGTTTTGGTTACCGTTTTCCTGTCGGTGGTTACTTTTTTTGTTTGTGTTTGCGCGAATGAATAATTGGCTGCCATCGTTAAAATGGCAATGGCTGATAGGTGCAAGATTTTTTTCATAGTGGTATTGGGTATTTTATCCCTCTTAGCAACAAACATAATAAATAGGATGTTAAAATCAATAACCAATATATCAATTACAGGTTAAGCTATTTTCCTACTTTTGAGGGTGCCTCCAGTAAAAAATAAATTCAGTACGGTTAAAAAACCTGCCGCAAAGAAAAAACCGCCGGTAAGAAAGAAAAAAAGCAACGGATTATCCACCCGATTTAAGGTTGTTCTTGCCTTTTTGCTGCTGATACTGCTCTCCCCTTTTTACTACGGGTATGTTTTAAAAGTCTTTTCATCTACCTGGCGATGGTTTATGGATATGGGCGAAAACCCCAATTACCGCACCTATAAAAGCTTTAATATCCGCATACCCGAAAAATATGCCATTCATGGTATCGATGTCTCCTACGCGCAGGGAAAAATAGACTGGCAAAAGGTAAAGGTAATGGAGGAGGACAGCGTACATATCAGCTTTGCGTTTATAAAGGCTACCGAAGGCTTGCTTACGGTCGACCCCTACTTTCAGCGTAACTGGCGCGAGGGGCCGAAGGCAGGGATCGTTTGCGGGGCCTATCATTATTTCCGGCCCGAGAAGGACGGCAAATGGCAGGCCCGGTTCTTTTTGCAGAACGTAAAAATAGAAAAAGGCGATATGCCGATGGTGGTGGATATTGAAAGATTATATGGTACAACTCCCGAAAAAATGCGGGCCGGGTTAAAGGATTTTTTGAATTTGGTTGATGCAAAAACACATACCAAACCTATCATCTATTCAGGGTTGAGCTTTTACCGCGATTATTTAGCGGGCTATTTTGACGACTATAGTTTGTGGATAGCACAATATGATCAACCTGAATTAAATGTCGGACAGGCCAACTGGACATTTTGGCAACACTCGGAACGGGCTAAAGTTAACGGCATAAACCATGTGGTTGATTTTGATGTTTTTAAAGGCGATAGCTTGGCGTTCAGGAAAATGTTGGTGCCTTAACGGGCTTGTTATTATTTTGGCTAAAGCCCTTTTCTAATTGCTTATCGTTCCGTCCCATAAATGGGACGGCAATGAATTTGATGTTGAAAGCTTTTTATTTACTACTCAATAGCGGCAAATAAGCTTACACGCACTATCTTTCATTGCCGTTGACTTAAGTCAACGGATAAAGGATATTAACAGGATAAAGGCTTTAGCCAAAATGCGCCTGGTTAATCAACTTGATTTTAAAAAAAATGGCTAATTTCAACCACTTCTAAAAAATTCTATGGATCAACTCCGAACCGTTAATGTAATACGCTATGTTACTCCGCTACGCGAGGGTGGTTCGCTGCCTGCAATTGCCGAGGCTGATGACGAGTTTTTGTATGTGCTGAAATTTCGTGGCGCGGGACAAGGGGTTAAGGCATTAATAGCCGAGTTAATAGGCGGAGAAATTGCCCGTGCGCTGGGTTTTAAAGTGCCCGAAATTGTTTTTGCTAATTTAGACGAAGCCTTTGGCCGTACCGAGCCCGATGAGGAGATACAGGACCTGCTAAAGGCAAGCGTAGGGCTTAATTTGGCGCTGCATTACCTGTCGGGCGCTATAACTTTTGATGCTACGGTTACTTCGGTTGATGAAAAGCTGGCCTCGCAAATTGTATGGCTGGATTGTCTAATCACCAATGTTGACCGTACCGCCCGCAACACCAATATGCTGATATGGCATAAAGAATTGTGGCTGATAGACCATGGCGCGGCCCTGTATTTCCATCATTCGTGGGATAACTGGGATGAACAGGCCAAACGGCCATTTGTGCAGATAAAGGACCATGTATTGTTAGCAAAAGCAAGTGAACTGGATAGTGTTGATGAAGAATTTCGGTCGATATTAACTACTGAACGCATAACCGAAATTGTAAATTTGATACCGGATGAATGGCTGATAGAGGCGCCGTTCGCAACGACTGACGAACATAGAAAAGCCTATATTCAATTTTTAACAACACGTATTGCCAGCTCGGCGGTATTTATAAACGAAGCACAACATGCCCGCGAAACACTTATTTGAGTACGCCATTATCCGCGTTGTGCCCAGGGTAGAGCGCGAGGAATTTTTAAATATCGGCGTTGTTTTATATTGCAAAAAAGAGAACTTTTTACAGTTTAAATACCTGCTGGATGAAAAACGCCTGCAATGCTTTTCGGGCTATATAGATGTAGCCGAAGTAAAAGAGCACCTATGCTCATTCGAGCGCATTTGCCGGGGCGATGCGGACGCTGGAGCCATTGGCAAACTGGATATTGCTTCGCGCTTTCGCTGGCTTACCGCAACGCGCAGTACGGTAGTACAGGCATCAAAAGTACATCCCGGTTTTTGTGTGGATGCGATGGAAACATTGGAGAGGATATTTGGGCAGTTGGTGGCATGATAAACCAAGTGTCATTTTGAGCGATAGCGAAGAATCCTGAGTTGACAGGTCGCCGTTATACCAATCCGCAGGTATAACGCTTCAAGATTCTTCGCTGTCGCTCAGAATGACAAAAAACTTCTCCTACTCATCCGCCGGTTCCCAAAGCTCAATAATATTACCTTCGGGGTCGATGATATGAATAAATTTGCCGTAGTCATATTCGGCAATTTCATCAACAATGGTCACGTTTTCCTTTTTTAGTTCTTCAACCAACTCAACCAGGTTCTCCACCCGGTAATTGATCATAAAGGGCTTTGCCGATGGATCAAAATATTTGGTATCGTTTGGAAACGCGCACCAGGATGTAGATCCTTTTTTAGATGGGTCATCCTCGTGCAGCCACTCAAATGTTGTTCCGTATTTACCCACCGGCAAGCCAAGGTTTTTGACATACCATTCGTTCATACCTTTCGGGTCGGCACTTTTAAAAAATACGCCGCCAATGCCTGTTACTTTTTTCATATAAATTATATCTTATCTTGTTTATTTAATTATGCTGCCGTCACAACGGATGGGGTTTTCTTTTTAAGTATAAGCGCGGCTATTAGTGATACCACCACGCCAACCGGTACAATTTCTGTATAGGTAAGCAACGCGTTGAAAAGCGGGTTTTTATACATTTTGGCGTATCCGGCTGCTTCTGCCATTTGTTTGTCTATAACCGCCTGGCTGGCATGGTTGGCTTTCAGGTCGGCTAACATTGCTGCGGCGTATTTGTCCATATAATCGGGGATGAAAAAATAATAGTCTACCAGCCATACCACCACATACACGGTAGAGGCAACAGCAGTTATTAAAAGTCCTATTTTTATGGCCTTGCCAAAACTAATTACCCCGCCATTATAATTATCCCTAAAATTTTTAACGCCGACAAAAATTAACGAGAAGGCAAGTATCATTGAAGCATACCCAAAAAACAGGCGCTCGTTCATGCTCATATTGGTTTTAAATACCTGCATACTAAATATGCACCAGGAGATGCTGATAATGCCGCCAATAACACCACAAGTAAAAATTATCTTTTTCATATTTTTAAGTTTAAATCCTGTCCAAAATTGAAGTATCGTGTTGATCTTTCAGTCATACTTTTGGGTGATTTTGCATAAAAAACTGCCTTACCCCAACCCCTCTCCAAAGGAGAAGGGCTTTTAAATTCACAATATCATGGTATTAAACTAAGTCTTTTTGCTTTTTCAATAGCCTGTGTCCTTCGCTCTACCTCCAGTTTTAAAAAGAGGTTAGAGGTATGGGTTTTAATAGTATTTAACGAAACAAACAGGCGTTCGGCAATTTGTTGGTTGCTTAGCCCATCAGCCATCAATTGTAAAACTTCCAGTTCGCGGGTGCTTAAGCGCAGCTTTTCTGCAGCTGCTTCATTAAAAATAAAATCAGGGTTTGTAAAAACCTGTTTTTCAATTACCACAGTTTTTACTTTGGGTGTTATCAGCTTTAACGCCAGCCAAATGCCTAACGCGGTAAATAGCACAGCAATAGTCCCCGCATAAATTTCAACGGCGTGATCAATAACCATATAACGCCATTCCAGCATTTTTAATAAAAACAACAGCAAGGCAAGGGATACGCCATATATGATGTTTTGCTTATTCCTTATAAGTACATTAAAGGTCATTGTTAGCTATTGGGTTTTTAAAAATAGGTATTAAAAGTGAATTGCTATTGAAATTAGAAAAATTGGGCCTCGTGCGATATAAGGTCAACAGCGCGCTAAACATGCCGACATCGCCCTCACCATATAATTGTACAACAAACAATAAAATACCTTTATATTTATCTCACCAATTTATCCAATTATGAAACCTGTAAAATTATTGGCCATCTGTTTAGTGGCCCTTGCCGCCTGCTTATCGTTTACCTTAAAAAAGGACGGCCCCGATCCCATAAAAATTGAAACCGGCTTAATATCAGGCATAAAAAGTAAAACGCTTGATGTGATGGACTACAAAGGTATCCCCTTTGCACAGCCGCCGGTTGGCCCGTTGCGCTGGAAAGCGCCGCAACCCGCAAAACCGTGGACAGGCGTGCGCGAATGCACTGCTTTTGGCAATGACCCATATCAACCTGCCCCTCATGCGGTAAGTATGTGGTCTGAGGAGTTTTTTATTCCTAAAGAATCTGTCCGCAGCGAGGATTGTTTGTACTTGAATGTATGGACACCGGCAAAACCCGCAAAAGAGAAACTGCCCGTAATAGTTTGGATATATGGCGGTGGCTTCAACAGCGGCGGCACCGATGACCCGATATATGACGGCGAGGCAACCGCCAACAAGGGCGTAATATTTGTGAGCGCCAATTATCGTGTGGGCATATTTGGCTCGTTCGCGCACCCCGCATTGAGTAAGGAATCGGGTTATGGCGCATCGGGCAATTATGGTTTGCTGGACCAGATAGCCGCTTTAAAATGGGTACAGAAAAACATCGCGGCATTTGGCGGTGATCCAAATAATGTAACTATTGACGGCCAATCGGCAGGCTCAATGAGTATAAATTGTTTAATAGCTTCGCCGCTTTGCAGGGGCCTGTTTAAAAAAGCAATTGCCGAAAGCGGCGGCTATATGGTTAGCGCTGCCCGTGCCATGAGTACTTTGCAGGAGGCAGAAGCACAGGGCGCAAAAACCGCCACAACATTAAAGGCAGCTACAATTGCCGACCTGCGGAAAATGTCGTCAGAGGATGTGCAACGGGAAATGCGGGGAAATTTTGCGCCAATTGTTGATGGTTATGTTTTGCCGGAGACTATACCTGGCATATTTTTTAAAGCCAGGCAAAATAAGGTTACGCTGCTTACCGGTTGGAACGAGAACGAAGGCATGTTACAGGGCACGTTAAAAAAAGCGGACGAGTTTAAACAACAATCGACAGAAAAATACGGCGCAAACGCCCCTACCTTTTTCAGCTATTACCCGGCTAATACGGAAGATGAAGCTACGGCATCGCAGTATAAGCTATCGAAGGATATGATGTTTGGCATCCAGAATTACTCGCTGGCAAATGTGGAAAGCCAGCAAAGCGGGGCAAAAGTATTTGTTTACCGCTTTACACATAAAGTACCCGGAACAGGGATATATGAAAAATTGGGCGCGTTCCATAGTGGTGAGATAGCCTATAATTTTAATAACCTGCAATATATTAATCGTCCCTGGCAACCTATAGACCATGAGTTGGCCAATACCTTGTCGTCCTATTGGGTAAATTTTGTTGTTACCGGCGACCCCAACGGGAAAGGGCTGCCCAAGTGGCCGGCTTATACCACCATTGAAAACAAGATAATGATATTGGGCGATAAACCCGAGGCAAAAGAAATGCCGGATAAAGCCGCATTAGACCTGGTTATAAATACATTGAAAAATACAATTGTAGCTGTGCCGCCTGTTGTTAAATAGAATATTTAATCAATGCCCGATTTTAAAAAATTATCAACTTTATATTAAAATTTCTATTACGATATGAAATATCTAAAAAATTGCTATTTTGTGCCATAATAATTATTTAATTAACTGACTTAATCTTATCGAAGAATGAAAAAAATCTTACTTTTTTGTTTTGCCCTGATGATTTTTCAATTGTGCCGTGCCCAGGAAACATTCCCGGTTAACGGTGCATGGGATGTCCGCACAGGTCAATACGCATTCACTAACGCTACCATAGTAGTTAGTGCAGATCAAACTATAACCGGCGGAACCCTGCTGGTTAAGGACAAAATGATAGAGGCCGTTGGCCAGGGTATAGCCATACCTAAAGGCTATGTTACTGTTGATCTTAAAGGCAAATTTATTTACCCGGGCCTTGTTGACGCTTACACTACCTACGGTATCCCGGCAGGTGCAGGAAGAGCTGGTGCAGGCGGATTTGGTGGCGGTGGCGGCCGTGGCGGCGGTGGTGCACCAGCTAAAGCAGGCGCTTATGGCTGGAACGAAGCTATTAAGCCAGACACAAACGCACGGTCTGTTTTCCATACTAACTCTGTTGAAGCAGAAGCGTTAAAGAAAATTGGCTTTGGTGCAGTACAATCATTAATTCATGATCGTATTGTGCGCGGCACATCTGTTGCTGTTAGCCTTGCAAACCTGCGCGACAATTTGGTAATGCTTAATGATAATGCTGCTGCAAACTACTCATTTGTAAAAGGCACAGCGCCAACTAACTACCCATCTTCATTAATGGGTACTATTGCATTAATTCGTCAAACTTATTATGACGCGCAATGGTATAAAAGTCAAAAAGAAGAATACAATATCACTTTAGATGATTTTAACAAGATCCAAAACATACCGCAAATTTTTGAGGTAACCGATGTTCAAAGCATTTTACGTGCGGCCAAAATTGGTAAAGAATTTGGAAAACAATATATTTTAAAAACAAGTGGCGACGAATATCAACGCATAGATGCTATAAAAGCTACCGGGAGCGCGTTTATTATCCCTGTAACTTTCCCGGCTACTCTTGATGTGGAAGACCCTATTGATGCGCACAATGTTAGCTTTGAATCATTAAAAGCATGGGAACTGGCCCCTACCAATCCCGGCGCTTTAGAAAAAGCAGGCGTAAAATTCGCCATCACTTCGTACGGTGTTGCTAACCCGCGCGATTTCTGGACAAACATCCGTACTGCCATGACTTATGGCCTGTCTGAAAAACAAGCGTTAAACGCGCTAACCACTATCCCTGCCGAAATGATAGGAATAGCTGATAAAGTAGGAACAATAGCCAAAGGTAAATTAGCTAACTTCCTGATCACATCAGACAACCTGTTTAAGGCTGATAATGTTATTTATGAAAACTGGGTACAAGGCGACCAATATGTAGTTTCTAAAATGGAAATTGCAGATATGCGCGGTAAATACACGCTTACCGGCGATGGTTTTGCCAACACTACTTTAACTATTGGCGGCCAGCCCGGAACTTATAATGTAAACGTAGCACGCACCGGGGCGGACAGCACCAGCGTGAGTGGTACTATTACCCGCACCGGCGACCAGGTAAGTATTTATTTTAATTTCAGAAGCAATCCTGCCGGTACTATCCGTATGGCAGGTTATATCGCTACAGCATCCCCGGTAACATTAAAGGGTGATGCTATTATGCCTGACGGTAAAAGCATTACCTGGACGGCTACTTATACCGGCGCTGCTCCTGCAGCGCCTGCCGGTGGCGGTGGTGCACCGGGTGGTGGCGGCCAGCGAGGTGGCGGAGGAGGCCAGCGTGGTGGTGCAGCGGGTGGTAGTGGCCAGGTTGCTGCTGCCGGTGGCGGCGCTCCGGCCCCGGGTGCAACCCCTGCGGCTGCTCCTGCTGTAGGCCCTGTAATATATCCTTTCGGCGCTTATGGTTTTACCCAAATGCCAAAGGCTGAAAATGTATTGTTTAAAAATGCTACCGTTTGGACCAATGAAAAAGAAGGCATCTTAAAAAATGCTGACGTTTTAATTGAAAACGGCAAAATAAAGGCGGTTGGTAAAAACCTGTCAGCAGGTAATGCAAAGGTTATTGACGCTACAGGCAAGCATATCACTGCCGGTATTGTTGATGAGCACTCCCACATCGCTGTTACAAGCGGTGTAAATGAAGGTACACACTCTGTTACCTCTGAAGTGCGCATAGCCGATGTTATTAACGCGAACGACATTAACTTATATCGCCAGTTGGCTGGTGGTGTAACTACCTCACATATCCTGCATGGCTCGGCTAATGCTATTGGCGGACAAACCCAACTGATCAAACATCGCTGGGGTATGTTGCCTGAAGAACTGAAGTTTGAAGGCGCTGATGGATTTATCAAGTTTGCCCTGGGCGAAAACGTAAAAGGAAGCAATGGCGGCGGCGGTGGCGGCGGTGCAGTTGCAAACCTGCGTTTCCCGCAAACACGTATGGGCGTTGAAGAAGTTTATATAGATGCCTTTACCCGTGCTAAAGAATACAAGGCAGCCCGCGCTGTAAAAGGTAACACGGTACGCCGCGACCTGCAATTAGAAGCATTGGCCGAAATTTTGGATAACAAGCGTTTTATCACTTGTCACTCTTACGTACAATCAGAAATTAACATGCTGATGCACGTAGGCGATTCACTGGGTTTCCACGTAAATACCTTTACCCACATATTAGAGGGTTATAAAGTAGCCGACAAGATGAAAGCACACGGCGCAGCAGGTTCTACCTTCTCTGACTGGTGGGCTTATAAAAATGAGGTTGCAGAAGCAATACCTTATAATGGCAAGCTAATGCACGAAGTTGGTTTGGTAACCGGCTTTAACTCGGACGATGAAGAAATGGCGCGCCGCCTTAACCAGGAAGCCGGTAAAGCGGTAACTTACGGTAAAGTGAGCGAAGAAGAAGCGTTAAAGTTTGTAACGCTTAACCCGGCAAAAATGCTGCATGTTGACAACCGTATCGGTAGCTTAAAAGCCGGTAAGGATGCTGATGTTGTAGTATGGTCTGCTGATCCGCTTTCTATTTATGCGGTTTGTGAAAAAACTTATGTTGACGGTGTTCCTTACTGGGACCTTTCAAAGGATGCAGAAAATCAAAAAGCAATGAAAGCTGAAACCGGGCGTTTGATCCAAAAAATGATCGAAGCAAAAAGCGGTGGCGCTGCAACCCAGCGTGTAGGCGCAGCCGGTGCAGGGCGCAGGCCACGTGTTGCTGACGAATGCGAAACTTTGGAAGAAGATCAATTTGTTGTTGCTGATGACTATACCACTATGGAATTAGAAAGAGCAAGGGCAGCGGCAGAAGCAAGAAGAGTTAATCAATAATCACAAATCCTATTTGAAATTAACATGAAAAAAATAATATTAAGTTTAGGGGGATTATTGCTTGGCATAACCCTCTCTTACGGGCAGGCTACTATATCGCCTGCTAAGGCACAATCAAAACCTGTTGTAATTACCGGCGCTACTATACATGTTGGTAACGGGCAGGTGATCAATAACGGTTATATTACTTTTGATAAAGGTAAAATTACAGGCATAGGCGAAGGCGCCGCGCCAACCACTTCGGGATACGAAGTAATTAACGGCGCAGGCAAGCAGGTATATCCGGGCTTTATATGCCCGATGACCACCCTGGGATTAATTGAAATTGAAGAAGGTGCAAAAGGCACGGTTGATAACGAGGAAACAGGCGAGCTTAACCCGCATGTACGTTCAATTGTAGCTTATAATACCGATTCGAAGGTTATTCCAACCGTACGTTCAAATGGTGTATTACTGGCTCAGCCGGTACCAAGCGGTGGCATAATTTCTGGCACATCATCCGTAGTACAACTGGATGCCTGGAACTGGGAAGACGCTACTTATAAAAAGGACAACGTTCTTCACTTAAACTGGCCTTCGGCCGGTGGTGGTGGTCGCCGTGGTGGTGGCGGCGGCAGAGGCATCCCTGCTGGTGGTGCAGGCGGTGAGACTCCTGCCGAACGCGCCCAAAAAGCAATTGATGCGTTAACAGACCTGTTTACTCAAGCTAAAGCTTATTCTGAAATGGCCAAACCTGATGTAACAAACGTTAGGATGGCTGCAATGAAAGGCTTGTTTGATGGTTCGAAAAAGTTGTTCATTATTGCTGATGAGGCTAAACAAATAATGCAGGCTGTAACTTTTTCTAAAAAGTTTGGCATTACCCCTGTTATTGTTGGCGGTAAGCAATCCTATTTAGTAACTGATCTTTTAAGGGACAATAATGTACCGGTTATCATCCGCGAAACACAAACTTTGCCTGAAAGGGACGAGGATGATGTATACGCGGCTTACAGGTTGCCTATGCAACTACAAAATGCAGGCGTAATGTATGGCTTAACCGGTATTGGTTTCTGGCGCCAGCGTAACCTGCCATTTGAGGCAGGCGAATCTGTTGGCTACGGCTTAACCAAAGAGCAGGCTTTATCAATGATCACTATGAACAATGCCAAAATATTAGGCATAGATAAAACCACCGGTACACTTGAAAAAGGCAAAGATGCCAACCTGTTTATTTCAGGAGGCGATGCGCTGGATATGATCACTATTGATGTACAAACCGCCTTTATACAAGGCAGGAATATTAACCTGGATAATTTGCACAAGCAACTGTACAGGAAGTTTGCAGGCAAATATGGCATAAAGGTTGATTAAGGCTACCCTTAGCTTTTAAATTTTTCTTTAACGTCCGGCTAATTGAATTAGCCGGACGTTTTTATTTTAAGCTTATTATTTTTTAATATTTAAGGTATTGCAGCCTTACCCGCCATAAGTTTTATTCTTATCATTTCCTGTAATTATCCCCAATTATAATCCTATTGTCATAATACTGTCATAAAGAAATTACAGTGTAACATTAATGTTAAGTCTTATTGTAAAAATTACTACATTAGGTTCAAATAAATTAAAATATCATTACCAAATGATGAATTTGTTGATATTTTAAAAAAAATGACGATTACGCTATTTTAGACTACATACTTTATTTATCGCAGCTGTTTGGATAGGTATAAACGGGTTAATAATATTAAAAAAGCCTTTTCATACTTATTTTAAAGACAGCCTAATAGACATTGACTGCTTCTGATTTCATGTTGCGGAAGCAGAATTATCAAGATCTTAATACCCAATACCATCGTTCTTTATAACTAACAATCAATCAAATTTATTTATTTAACTAATCTTTAACATGAAGAGAAATCTACTTTTGTTCTTTTTGTGCATCTGTGTATTGAGTATCACTCAAACATTTGCACAAAACCGTACAGTTACGGGTATCGTAACATCCAAATCAGACGGATTGCCAATTCCGGGCGTAAGCGTTAAGGTACAGGGTACCACTGCAGGTACCCTAACCGTGGTGGATGGTAAATTTACCATCTCAGCACCGTCAAACAGTACACTTGTTTTTAGCTTTATTGGCTACAGTGCACAAACAATTCCCTTGGCTGGCAAAACAACTTTAAGTGTTATACTTGAAAGCAAAAACGACCAGTTAGACGAGGTGGTTGTAACAGGTGTGGGCGTTGCCACCAAAAAGAGTATGGTTGCCATTGATGTTGCAGCAGTAGATTCGAAGAATTTTGCCAAGAGCGCTACAACTAACGCTACACAGGCCTTAACCGGGCAGATCGCGGGGGTACAGATCGTGCAGAAAACCAGTCAGCCGGGCGCGGCCCCTACAATCCAGTTGCGCGGCTTTACTAACCTTAGCAGTACACAGCCGCTAATCCTGGTAGATGGAGTGCAAGCAGCTTCGGATATATTGACGTCTATCGACCCAAACATCATCGACCACATAGAAGTTGTTAAGGGCTCTGCAGGCGGTATGCTATACGGTGCCCAGGGAGGTAACGGCGTTATCCAGGTATTTACTAAAAAAGGCGCTAAAAACGGCAAGCTGTCAATAGATGTTTCTTCAAAATACAGCAACGACCGTATTATTGAACTGAATAACCCGGTTGCCACAATGAACCACTGGGTACTGGATGCCAACGGCAACATATTAACTGCCAGCGGAGCAATAGTTACCAGGAATGCAGATGGTATATGGTCAACCCCGGCGGCATTACCATTCGGAACAAGCCCTACAGTTGTTCAAAACAACCAAAAGTATACTATTCCTACTTACGACCACGTTCAGCAGGCTAATCGCGTAGCTAATACGTACTCCAATTCGGTTAGCATCCGCGGCGGAACAGACAAGACTGACTTCGCATTTGGGATGTCAAATCTATCGCAACAGGATGTTTTCAGTGACACATACAACCGTACCAACCTTTATGCAAATTTAGGTTTTACACTGGCCAAAGGTTTAACCCTCAGATCCAATACCCAGCTATTTTACACTTACAGCGACTTATTGAACGGTAGCCGTTTCAACATGATCATGACGCCTCCTTTTATTGACTTATTATACATAGACCCGAATACCGGCAGGGGCGTAGTTAAACCGTCTGCCACAGCCGATGGTAATAACCCGATGGCAGAGAAATATGTGCATACCACATATAACAAAAATCCGCGCTTGCTGCAAACTTTTGGCCTGAACTATAAGTTCACAAAGTTTGTCGAGCTGGACGCCAAGTTCTCTGAAGATGCCAGGATAGGCGATGGTTATGACCTGTATTCTAATCAATCCGGATTGCCGCAAACCGTATTTTATGGCACGTTGCTTGGTTCAATCAATGACTCATACTCTATAAGCCGCACTGAATATGGCAACGGTAGCCTGTATTTCCGTACCGATTTTAAAAATGACTTTCATATTAACCTGCCGATAAAAACAACAACCCAGGTAACTTATGATTTCACACGAAATTACAGCCATTCATATGGCTCAGGCGGTACCACTCTGCCTGTATTCCCGCCTTATACTGTTAGCGGTGCCACTACCAAGAGTGCCACTGAAAGCTATAACGGAAGCTTGCTGTTTGGCTATTTAGTTAACCAGACCATTGATTTTGCCAACTTGTTTGGCATATCAGCCGGTTTCCGTTCAGACTACGCATCAACTTTCGGTGCGGCGTCAAAGCCTTTTACCTTCCCTCGGGCAACCATTTATTTTAACCCGTCAGAATTATTAAATGCGCATGACCTTTTGTACAATTGGAAAGTGCGCGGTGCCTTTGGCGAAGCGGGCATACAACCCGGAAACTTTGACAGGCAGATCACTTACAATTCAAGCACCATAGGCGCTACCAATTCACTTACTTCATTAAGCATAGCCGGTACCTTAACCAATCCCAATCTGCGTGTGCAAACCACAAAAGAACTTGAGTTAGGTACCGATGTAACCATCACCCCGCTTAAAAACAGCGACTGGTTAAGCAGCATTACCTTTAGCGGTACTTACTGGCACCGCAGTTCAAACGATGATGAGCAAACCGCGCTTACCGCGCCGTCATCAGGCGCTACCGGGTTTTTGGATAACCTGATATCGTTATCAAGTCATGGTATCGACCTGTCGATGGACATTAACGCATATAAATCAAACAACTTTAGCTGGTACGTGGGCCCAAGGTTTGCCATTGCACATACCTATGTCACCAAAATTGCCAACGGCCTGCCTATTAATGCCGGTATCTTTACAATTTCACAAGGACAGGAATTGGGAAGGATGTACATGCAAACGCCTTTACATAGTGTAGACCAGGTAAACCCTGCAACCGGCGCCCGTTATATCGACCCCAGCCTGGTTGGAAATTACACCATTGCTAACGGCGACGTAGTTAATAAAAACACCTATGCAGTTATGTTAACAGCATCTAACGACCTGTCGTACCAGGGAAATGCTACCCCTAACTTTACCAGTTCATTGATCAACAGGTTTAGTATTTACAAAAACCTGAATGTTAGTTTCCAGTTTGACTGGAACCACGGCAACAAAATTTATAATGCAACCCGCCAATACCTGGGCCGCGACCAGTTATCATCTGATTTTGATAAGAATGTTACCATTAATGGCAATACCGGAAGTTATGTTGCTTATTGGAACAGTTTTTACAATGCACTTAATCCTGATTCACACTTTGTGGAAGATGGCAGCTTTATCCGCCTAAGGGACGTTTCTATCAGCTATGACCTTACCAGCCTGGTTCATGCTAAATGGCTCAAAAGCCTTGTATTCACCGCCTCGGGTCGCAACCTGGCCACCTGGACCAAATATTCAGGTTTAGACCCTGAAATCAGTGCTTCACAAAGTCTTTCAGGCGGTGGCCTGGGTAGTATCGGTGCAAACCAGGGCGTTGATTATTACGGACAACCCAACCTTAAATCATACCAGTTTGGTTTTAACATCGGATTTTAATTTAAAAAATAAAAACATGAAAAAATTAATTACAGTTTTTGCAATTTCGCTCACGTTAATGGTCGGTTGTAAAAAATCAGAGTTACAGATACTTAACCCCAACAGCCCAACACCAGATGCTTTAAGTACGCAGATAGGTTTGGAAGAATTTACGCTGGGCGTATGGACCAAAACAAACAGCAACAATAACATAATAACGCATAGTTTGGTGATACATAGTATTATGGGCGATGAGCAATGGGCATCGGTAGGTAACTTTGGCTGGCGCTATGTTAACCAGGTAAACACCATTACCCTGCCGGCAGCTGCGCCTTACAACAGCATTGTTATACACAACATTTTTAATACGACACAACAGCTACAGTTGGCATCATTAAACAACCTGGTTTCGGCCAATGCAAATGCCAGCGACGCGAATGTTTATGAATGGAGTTTTTATGTAGTAAACGGCCAGGCTAACAAATTACTGTCAGCAATTGATGCGAATACAGTTGTTTCTGCAACAGAGAAGACAGTAATGAAAGCCTTTGCTTATTTCTGGAAGGGCCTTGCCTATTCCAGGGTCGGGTCAATGTATATCTCAGGCATCATTACAAATGCTTCGGACGGCAGTACCAACGGAAGCTATGTTACTCATGACGCGATCATTACCGAAGCTAACAAAAATTTCGACCAGGCTATTGCCTTACTAACCCCGCTTTCTAATACTGATGCTACTTATACATCAACCATGAAGGTAATTAACCCCCGTTTTGCCATTACCCCACTAATGCAGCCATGTGGATACGCGAAATGTATACTTACGAAGCCAGGAACCTAATGGTTAATAAAAAAGTTACTGCCATGACCGCTACCGACTGGGGAAATGTAAAAACATTGGCCACTAAGGGGCTTATTGCAGGCGATCAGCCTTTCGATGAGGGTATGGACCCTGCCGGTAAGAGCGACTATTCTGGCACACAAGGGCACGTTTTCGAATGGGGTAACTGGGTTGGCCAACCAGGTTGGACTTTTATGAGCGAACGCTTTGTACAAGACTTTAAAGCGGGCGATAACAGGTTCACTAACGGGGTTATCAATCTAACTAACTACACTGCCCAACCTACTCTTACCAAAACTGCCGCAGCTGATTTCTATGTTAATAAAGACGCCCGCGGCGTGCAATTTGGCACACGCTGGGCCGCTAACCTTATTGAATATGGTGGTTATTGGGCCACCAATAACTTTTTGGGCGCTGTAAAGTTTGCCTGTTCATATGAAGAAAACGCGCTGATGCTGGCTGAGGCCAATATCCGTACAGGCGCGATTGATCCCGGTTTAGCTTTTGTTGACCAGGTTAGGGCTGCACAAGGTGCTGGTTTGGCGTCTGTTTCAGGAACCGGCTTAGATTTACCCACAGCGATAGAAGAATTGAGGCGCGAGCGTCGTATTGCCCTATACCTGCGTGGTTTGGCATTTTATGATGCCCGCCGCTGGGGTGTAACCGCGCCTGCAAGCGCGGGCGGCGGCCGCGCCAATGCCGTTGTGCTGGTGCCTAACAGTGTTTTTGCAGGCACAACTGCTTCAGGATATACCGTATTGAATTGCTATATGGACTATAACTATATGGATTACTGGGATGTACCGGTAACCGAAGTTGCCTATAACGCGGCAGCCCCCGGTTCAGCGGCAACTGCAAACTAATAAAACAATTTAACTGGAAATATAAAAAGGCTGCCCAAATGGGTAGCCTTTTTATGTTATATATTCCAATTATTCATTATATATTTGAGAAACACTTGTTAATTAAAAATAGCCGGTGTGTTTTTTTACTAAGGGAGTGATTAATGGTGTAAAAACTACACTTTAATAATATAAGCTGCTATAATAGCCCATATTATATTTAAAAAACAGACCAGGCTACATAAAACACATTGAAAATTCAGGATCGCATAGTTAAAAATCACATTTTTTATCAATTTAGCTCAAATTACCATGTCTAAACATCCATTATTTGAGTAAATATTTCACTTTGTATAAAATATTTTATTTTACATAGCCATATTTTGAAATAAATTCATACATTTGAAACGATTTATAATTAACTGACTTATTATTATAAAAAAACCCCATACACTTTAGCGGTATATGGGGTTTTTATGTTTTATAATTCGCCATTTGGCGATATTATTATGCCTTTTACTTAAGAGTTCATGGCATACACCACTATGTTTACACCAAACTTGGTATTGTCCTCTGCCAAAAAACGTTTATTCCTGAAATCGTAATCCCACTCGCAGCCATAATCTTTATTACTATATAGTACTGCTATGCGGCCATTAATGGTAATGGCTTTAAGGTAATCATGTATGAGGTCATCGCCCCATCCATTTAGCTCGAACACCGTATTGGGCGGCCCTTTGAAGGTAAAGAAAGAGTGATATATAGGATGATCGTTAGGTATCTTCTTTAATGCATCATTACCAAAAAGCTGCGCCATCTGTGCTTCAAATGATTTGGCAAAAAGGCCGTCAATATCATGGTTGCAGTCATCGGCAAAAACAAACCCGCCATTTTGCACGTACTTTTTAAAGTTGGCCCGCTCCTGCTCGTCAAACTGCACCAGCTTATGCCCGCTGATATAACTGAAAGGCGAAGAAAAAATATCCGGGCTGCTTAGCGCCACTACCTTTTCTTTAGGGTCGAAAGGGATGGTAGTATACTCCAGCAGCGAGTTTAAAATATTTGACGGCATACGCTGATCGGTATCCCAATCGCCGGAGTGATAGCTGAAACGTGTAAAGGTGAATTTTGCTTTTGAAATTATAGACATTACAATAGAAACTATAAAATTAATGGAAAATTTCATCCATACCTACATATTATTTAGCCTGATTGTAATTTTTTTGATGATAAGTTTAGATTTTATCAAAAAGCAGTCTTATTTTTTGTAAAAAAGCGTGATATTGTGATGAGTTAATACATCGGCCATAATTTAAAGAATAAAAGGGGTTTGGAACTTACTGAAGATAATATAAAAGCGCTGCTGGGCAAGCTTCCGCAGCTAAAAACAGAGATACAAAAAGTAATTGTTGGGCAGGAACATATATTGGACGAACTGCTGGTTGCGTTCCTGGCCGGGGGGCATTGCCTGCTGGAGGGTGTGCCCGGTTTGGCTAAAACGCTGTTGGTAAAAACCATGTCGCAGGCGCTGCATTTATCTTTCAGGCGCATACAGTTTACGCCCGACCTGATGCCGACCGATATTGTGGGCACAGAAATTTTAGAAGAAGACCATGCCACCGGCAAGCGGTTTTTCAAATTCAATAAGGGCCCGCTATTCGCCAATATTATTTTGGCGGATGAGATAAACCGTACGCCACCAAAAACGCAATCGGCTTTATTGGAGGCAATGCAGGAGTTTGAGGTGACGTATGGCGGCCAAACTTATCCGTTGGATAAGCCTTTCTTCATACTCGCAACACAAAACCCTATTGAGCAGGCAGGAACCTATCCCTTACCCGAAGCACAATTGGACCGCTTTTTATTATTGGTAAGAATTGGTTACCCTACCGACCAGGAAGAATTTGAAATATTAAACCGGACAACCGGCACTAAAAAAGCGGATGTTAAAGCCGTAATAACCGCCGAAGAGATACAACAGGCGCAACAATTGGTAAGACAGGTGAGTATTAGCGAGGATTTGGTACGATATGTAAGCTCAATCATCCGTGCCACACGGCCCGAAACTACCCATTTAGATTATGTGAAAGAATGGGTGCGCTGGGGCGCCGGGCCGCGCGCGGGACAGGCGTTAATTTTAACTGCGAAAGCCCGTGCCTTATTAAAAGGCCGTTATGCCGTTTTAATGGAAGACATCCACGCCATGGCTGCACCGGTACTAAGGCACCGGGTATTAATGAATTTCAAGGCAGAGGCAGAGGGCATAACCTCTGATAAAGCAACGGCCGAATTAGTTAAACTAATTGAAAGACCGAAAGCGCTGTAAATAGAAACAAATCCAAAATCGAACATCCGACATCCGAAATCAAAAAATGCTGCTTGATCCCAAAGTATTAATGACCATTAAAAACCTGCCCTTACTGGCTAAAACGGTTATTGATGGCTTTATGAACGGGTTTAATAAAAGCACGGTTAAGGGGCCGGGACTGGAGTTTAGCCAATACCGCAGCTACCAGCCGGGTGATGACCTCCGCTGGCTGGATTGGCGCATGTACGCACGGTCGGATAGGTATTATATCCGTGAATCGGAAGTGGAAACCAGTATTTCGGTAAGGTTTCTTATTGACGCCAGCGCATCTATGAACCATGACGATGGCACGTTAAAAAAAATAGATTATGCCCGCTTTTTGGCTGCTTCGCTGGCTTATTTGGCCAATTTACAGGGTGATGCCGTAGGACTATATGTTTTTAAGGAAGGCGGCTTATTCTCGCTTGCTTCAAAGCCTGATCCGCAGCATTTACAGCGTTTGTATTATCAACTGGAGCATATTGAACCGGCAGGAAAATTTACCAAACCGGTACATTATAAGGAGTTATTTACAGGAAGCGGCCGTAAGGAAATGCTGGTCTTTATTACCGACATGTACCAACCCGATGGCGAAATAACACGGCTGCTGGATTCATTGGCCGCGTTGAAGCATGAGATCATCGTGTTCCAGTTAATGGGGCAAAATGAACTTGATTTTGACTTTAAAGGGTATTCGGCACTTGAGGACCTGGAAACGGGCGAAGTGATACAGGTAGGGCAGCAAACCAAAACGCATTATCAACAGGTATTACAATCGCACCAGGAAAAAATAAGGATGCAGCTATTAGGCAAACATATTTTTCACCGGATGGTCAACACCGGCGAGCCGCTCGATAAAGCCTTGCGGGATTTTTTGATACAACGAAACAAGGGTGGTCAGCGATGAATAGTGAGTCGTAAGTAGCTGTTGACTATTTCACTAATCACCAATTAACTAAAACAAAGTGTTCCAATTTTTAAATCCAATATGGTTATTTGCAGCAGCGGCGGTGGCTATCCCGGTGGCAATACACTTGTGGAACATCAGGCCGGGCAAGGTTTTAAAAGTGGGCAGTATATCGCTGATGGATGCGGCATCGCGCAAAAGCAGCCGCAGTTTAAAACTGCTTGATATCCCCCTGCTTATTATGCGCTGTTTGCTACTGGTTGTATTAGCCTTACTACTTGCAGCACCGTTATGGCAAAAGAGATTGCAGTCGACTAAAGTGAAAGGCTGGGTATTGATCCCTAAAGAAACGTTGCAGGAGGCCTATCCAAAATTTAAATCGCGGATCGATTCATTAACCAACGCAGGTTACGAGTTTCATTATTTTGACCGGGGCTTTCCAAAATCAGACCTTAAGCAAATATTGGCTAACGCAAAAGATTCCATTGCAAATGCAAGTACAAAACAGGTTAATTACTGGGGCTTAATTAACCAATTAGATACGGTTGTTACCCCTGCCCTGCCGGTGTATGTTTTTACGCCCAACCAGGCCAATTACTTTAAAGGGCAAAAACCGGAGGTAGCTTTAAACCTGCATTGGCAAACGTATACCGCCAAAGATTCGACTAATACATGGATACAGGGCGCGTGGTTTAACAGCAATAATACTATCCGGGTTGTGCAGGGAAATAGTAAACCATCAGGCACTACCTATACTAATGCTGATATTAAATCGGGTAACTCCTTATATAACGTTACTATAAATAACGGGCGGGCAACTGTCAGCTTAAAAAATGGGGACCAGCAACAAGTCGTTGTCGATACTACTACCCTGCAAATAGCAGTTTACGCAGACAATAATATTGATGCCGGTTATTTAAAAGCGTCTTTACAGGCCGTAAGCCAGTTTACCCATCGCAAAATCAGCATCAAACAATATGCGGATGCAAATGCAATTCCTGCGGGGCAAAGCTGGTTGTTTTGGTTATCAGAGAAGTCGATAAACAATAACACACTGCAATTAAGCCACAATATATTCCGTTATAAAAAAGGAAAGGTTATTAGTTCTGATTCGTGGCTAAATAATGGCAGCATATTTTCCGTGGCATTACAGCAGGAGCAAAAGATCGGTCTTTATAAATTGATAGAAGCAAATAGTACAGGTGATAATATTATTTGGCGCGATGGCTTTGGCCACCCGGTTTTGGATTTGCAAAAGGATGGACAAACCAGTATCTACAACTTTTACAGCCATTTTGACCCGGCATGGAATGACCTGGTATGGAGCAATGAGTTTCCGGGATGGATGATGGAATTGATAATAGAAAACAACGCAGGTTCAATTGCCAAATACGATAAACGCGTACTGGATCAGCAACAAATTATGCCGGATATTATCAATGAAACGCATACCAGCGCGGTTAAAACGGCGGGCTTTAGTAATATATCCAATTATTTTTGGCTGATACTGGCGCTGCTTTTTTTTGCAGAGCGATGGATGGCCAATAAAACACAAACTACCAATGGCTGAGCGGGACGGATCGATTAAAATAAAGAAGTTGCAGCAAACGTGGATAAGCTACCAGTTGCTGGCTGATTTTGTATTGTCGGCAGCTATTGCATTTGTGTTGACAAGCCTGGCGAATAACCTATTCGGCTGGACGGTTTGGTTGGTATTGTTATTTTTTGTGATCGTGTTTGGTGCTTTTTCGGTTGTTCGGCGCCCATGGCAAATTACCTTACATACTATTTGTAGCTTTTTAAATATTGCCTACCCCGAGCTGGAAGAAAGCAGTGAACTGGCTATCAAACCAACCAGCACCTTGAATATATTAGAGCAATTACAGTTAAGCAAGGTAGAAAACGCCTTGCAAAATGTGCCTGCCCTACCTACGCAGTTTACCAAACGGGTTAAAATTGCGTGGGTGTTTTTTATTATCGCCATGGGTTTGTGCTTTGGTATTTCGAAAGTGCATTATGACTGGCGGTCAGCTAATCATAGCTTATGGGGCGGAAATCAATCATCAAACGTTCCGCCAGAAAAGGTTTTGCCGCAGGTTGAATCGGTAAATATCAAGATCACACCTCCTGCCTATACCGGCAAAGCGGGTTATGTGCAGGATAAATTTACCATTAATGCCGAAGAGGGCGCGGATGTTAGTTGGGCCATTACTACCAATGTGGCTGTAAAAAGTGTTTACCTGTTATTTAATGAAAAAGAAAAACTGCCATTAATCAGTACCGGTAAAACTAAATGGACGGCTACTAAAAACATTACCCAACCCGGTTTTTACCAGGTAAGCATTGACGGTGAATTATCCGACCTGTACCAGGTGCAGGTGATAAAGGACGCTTTGCCCATCATCCGCATAAAAACGCCTAAACAATATACCCATATTGATGCCGGCGAAGCGCCAAAGGTTAATTTAACCGTGGCATTGGATGATGATTACGGCATTACCGATGCGCAAATATTTGCCACCGTAGCCAAAGGCAGCGGCGAATCTGTACGATTTAAGGAATATAAGATGGATTTCGGCGCCTCGTTCCAGGCGCATAGCAAACAGTATAATGTGCAAAAACTGCTCGACCTGCCTGCTTTGAATATGGCGCCGGGCGATGAATTGTATTTTTATATACAGGCGCAGGATAACCATCAGCAAAAAAGCCGCACGGATGTATATATCGTTTCGATACAGGATACGGCGCAATTGCTGAGCATGGATGGCATCATTGCCGGATCAAGCGTTAAGCCTGAGTTTTTCAGGAGCGAGCGGCAGATCATTATTGACAGTCAGCAGTTGCTAAAGGACAGGGACAGCATTAGTGTTGATGCGTTTAATAAACGGTGCAATGACCTTGGTCTTGACCAAAAATTACTGCGTTTACGGTATGGCAAATTTTTAGGCGAGGAGGATGAAAGTGGCAAGGAAGGAAATGATGAACTGGCTAAAGTTGAAAATTTTAGCAACGCGCAAATGTTTACTGATGCTTACACCGATAAGCACGATAACGCCGAAGACGCTACTTTTTTAGAACCGGCCGTTAAACAGCAGTTAAAGGAAACGCTATCCGAAATGTGGAAGGCCGAATTGCAACTGCGGATGTACAAACCCAATGATGCGTTACCCTTTGAATACAAAGCCCTGCGCTTATTAAAGGACCTGCAACAAAAATCAAGGGCTTATGTGGCAAAAACATCTTATAACCCGCCGCCTATTAAAATGGAGAAACGCCTATCGGGCGAGTTGGGTAAGATAATTAACCCCGTTAACCGACAGGATGTAAAAATCCCTGCAGATAATTTTGAGTCATTGAAAAAAGCGGTTACCGTGTTGGAGCAATTAAAATATACATCGGCACTAAATACATCCGATAAAATGACTTTGGAGATAGCCGAACAACAATTGGGTGCAAAAGCATCTGCCGAGCCGGGCGTTTATTTGCCCGCGTTAAGCGCTATTCACCGTATCATCGCTGTTAATAAAGCCAAGCTAATCGATATTGCCACGATTGAAAAAGCGATACAAAAAACGCTGCCCAAAAAAGGCGCAACCCCTGCACCGGCGCAAACCACGGCAGATATGGGATTAGCACAGGGCTATTACAAAAATTTAAAAAACACAAACCGTTAATATGAGCTGGACGGTATCGGTTATAGTTGTTTGTGCGTTATTGGCCATATTTACAGGATGGCTGGAATACAAACGTACGGACCGCAGCCGTTTATTTTGGCGCATATTAGCTTTGTTAATGGCTATAATTGCATTGGCATGTATAGCCTTGCCCATCGCTTATACAGGCGAAACCCATGCGACAGGCGATGCTGTTTTATTAACCGAAAATTACAATATTGACAGCCTAAACCAGGGCAGTTATAAAACGATATTTACGATGGATAAGGATATTAAAAAGTCTTACCCAAAAGCGGTATTGCTATCCGGCGTAGCTGATATAAACACTTTGAATCCTGCTGTTAAGCAACTGTATGTTTTAGGCTATGGTTTGGATAATACCGAACTGGAACAATTGACCGTACCCGTAATTTATAATGCACCGGTTATTCCGCCGGGTGTAATAGCGGTTAACTGGCAGCAGCAGTTAAAAACGGGTGAACTATTAAGCGTGCAGGGCAGGTATAATAATACCACATCAAAACCTGTAAAACTCGTTTTAAAGGGTTTGAATACCTCGTTGGATTCGGTAGATATTGCTGCAGGAAAAATCTCGGATTTTGAGTTGACCGCCACCCCTAAAATTGCAGGGCGGATAAGCTATAATTTATTTGCGATTGACGGAAAGGACACTTTAGAAAAGGATCCCATCCCGGTAATAACCGAGGCTGCAAAAACTATTAAGGTTTTAATGCTTTCAGCTTCGCCGGATTTTGAAAGTAAGTTTTTGAAAAACTGGCTGAGTGAAAATGGTTATGCGGTGGCTGCACGTGCTTCCATCAGCAGGGATAAAACGAGCCAGGATTTTGTGAATATGGATAAACAACCATTAGATCATTTAACATCTGCCCTGCTTAATAAATTTGATGTGGTGATAGGCGACCTATCAGCCCTGAAATCTTTAAGCCCGGCTGAAAATTCGGCTTTAAAACAAGAAGTTGAACAAAATGGTTTGGGAGTAATTATCCGGGCAGATAGTTCTGGAAAGGCGGTTTCATGGTTGGATAATGATTTTAAGGTGAATACGCCATCATCAAAATCTTTATCCGTTCCGTTAATAATACAGGGACAAAAAAGTAAAACCTCGCCCTTAATTATCGATCCATCTTATATTACTGATCGCGGCAGCATACAAAACCTGGTTTTTGACGGGCAAAACCATGTTTTAGCAGGCAACAGTTTAAGTGGCGAGGGTAAGCTGGTATTTACCACTTTGCGTAATACTTATACCTGGGAACTGGCTGGCAGTAGTAAAGATTATTCAGCTTTGTGGTCGTTATTAATCAGTAAGTCGGCGCGTAAACAAACGCCTGTTGTTGGCTGGTCAATCCGCAATGGAATAGCGACAGTAAATGAACCCGTATCGCTGCAATTGCAAAGCGGCACTTTGCCGACATCCATCGCCATTGATAACGCTAATGTATCTCCAGAACAAAACGCTTCTATCCCTTACGAATGGAATATTAGCTACTGGCCATCCAAATTTGGCTGGCATCAAACCGCTATGCCCGGTAACGGCCCATCATGGTGGTATGCGTATCAAAAAAATGATTGGAAAGTGATAAAAAATCTCAAAAAAATAGCGGATACCAAAAAATATTCCGATAATAGAGGTATAATAGCTACCGGGGAGAAACAAACCGATACAAAGGCACGGATTGAAGTGCCTAAAGCGTTTTTTTACATCCTTTTATTACTTGCTTGTACCTTTTTATGGGTAGAGCGTAAGCTTACTATTTAACAAAGTAATTATTCTGCAAATTCTAAAAAATTAGGAGGATCAAACCTTGAAAAGAAGAAATTTTATTTATTTATCGGGTATGGGCGCGGGGGCATTAGCGCTCTCTAACTATGGCGCATTCGCCCGTACTATTGAACAGGAACAGGCGTTGGAATACGTTGATCCCCGCATTAAAAAAGAATTGGCTGACGTGGCTTTAAATGCCGCTAAATCAAAAGGCGCTTCTTATGCCGATGTGCGTATTGGCCGTTACCTTAACCAGGGAATTGGCGCACGCGAGAACCGTGTACAAAACGTAAGCAGCTCAGAATCATACGGTGCCGGCGTGCGTGTAATTGTAAACGGCTGCTGGGGCTTTGCAGCCACCAACAACATGAGCAAAGAAGGCATTGCTAAGACCGCTGAATCTGCTTGCGCTGTAGCTAAAGCCAATGCTAAGATCAGCACATCGCCCGTACAATTAGCCCCTCAAAATGGCTATGGCGAGGTAAGCTGGAAAACACCTATTGAAAGAAACGCTTTTGAAGTACCGATCAAAGAAAAAATAGACATGTTATTGTCTGTAAATGGCGCGGCTATGGCAGGCGGAGCAACTTTTGTTACTTCGCGGATCCAGTGCGTTAACGAGCAAAAATATTTCGCTTCGACCGATGGTTCTTATATAGACCAGGATATCCACCGTTTATATCCCACCTTTGATATTACGCAAACCGACCCGGTAACAGGTAGTTTTGAATCTGTTGCCGCGTTAAGCGCGCCGGTGGGCATGGGGTATGAATACCTTACTCCAAAAGATTCGGAAAAAGTACAGGGCATTGTAACTCGTTATAAGAACAGGTATGATATGCTGGAGGACGCTAAAAACGCCACCAAAAATGCCGCTGAAAAAATCAAAGCTAAAACCGTTGAGCCCGGCAAATATGACCTGGTGCTTGACCCTTCACACCTTTGGCTGACCATACACGAATCTGTTGCTCACCCTACCGAGCTTGATCGTGTATTGGGTTACGAAGCTAATTTTGCGGGTACCAGCTTTCTTACATTGGATAAATTAAAATCGGGCAACTTCCACTTCGGCAGCAAAAATGTAAATATTGTTGGCGATAAGCTGCAATATGGTTCGCTGGGTGCGGTTGGTTATGATGACGAAGGCGTAAAATGCGGTAAATGGGATATTATTAAGGATGGCGTGCTGGTTAACTTCCAGGCCATTCGTGACCAGGCGCACATGATTGGCCTGAAGGCTTCACAAGGCTGCTGCTATGCACAATCATGGGATGCCGTACAATTCCAGCGTATGCCTAACGTGTCGTTACAACCCGGCAAAACACCGCTTAGTGTTGACGATATGATAAAAGGCGTAGAAAAAGGTATTTACATTGTAGGTAACGGATCGTTCTCTATTGATCAGCAACGCTATAATTTCCAGTTTGGTGGGCAGCTGTTCTACGAGATAAAAAATGGCAAAATAGTAGGTATGCTGAATGATGTTGCTTACCAGGCTACTACTAACGAGTTCTGGAACTCATGTTCGGCGGTTTGCGATGAACGCGATTACCGCTTAGGTGGCGCCTTTAACGATGGTAAAGGCCAGCCACAACAAATAAACGCGGTATCGCATGGTGCGTCTACCGCTAAATTTACCGGGGTAAATGTTATTAACACAAAAAGAAGAATAGGATAATATATGGCATTACTTACTAAAGAAGAAGCACAGGCTTTATTAAAGAAAGTGCTTAGTTATTCAAAAGCCGACGAATGCGAAGTGGGCTTGAACGGCCGCATAGGCGGTAATATACGTACAGCATTAAACCAGGTATCAACAGCCGGCGAGGTTAATACCATGAGCTTATCAATAAGCTCAACTTTTGGTAAAAAAACCGGCTCGTCAAGCATTAATGAATTTGACGATGCTTCATTGGAGAAAGCGGTACGCCGTGCCGAGGAATTGGCACAACTGGCACCTGATAACCGGGAACATATGCCTATGCTGGGCGCACCTGCAAAACCATTTGCCGACTCGATTGAATATAACGCCAATACTGCTGCCATGACGCCCGAAAGCCGGGCCGAGATGATGGGTAAAAGTTTAGAGGTTAGCAGGCAGGCTAAGCTGGTTGCAGCAGGATTTTTGGAAAATGCGACCACTTTTAACGCGGTGATGAACTCAAAAGGTTTATTCGCTTATAACCAATCCTCAGATGTAGTATTTACCGTAACTACCCGTAACGAAGCCGGAACCGGCTCGGGCTATGCGGCACGTGGTTTTACCGATGTTAAAAAGTTGGATACATTTTCGGCTACTAAAACAGCAACAACAAAAGCAAACAGCTCGGTTGGGGCACAGGCAATTGAACCGGGTAAATACACCGTAATAATTGAACCTACCGCAGGCGCCTATATGCTGGAGAATATGTTCAGGTTTGACGCGCGCCAGGCTGAAGAAGGCCGTAGCTTTTTAAGTAAAAAAGGCGGTGGTACACGTTTGGGTGAAAAACTGGTAGACGATAAAGTAACCATCTATTCTGACCCATTTTATGCTGACCTGCCGGGAGCTACCTGGGACAGGGAAGGCCTGCCATTAGAGAAAACCTATTGGATACAAAACGGTGTAGTTAAAAACTTAAGCTACTCGCGTTTTTGGGCCGATAAGAAAGGGGTAAAACCTGTTCCTGGCGGAAGTAATATTATTATGGAAGGCGGCGATGCCACTATTGAGGATATGATAAAAAGCACCGAACGCGGTGTATTGGTATCCCGCTTCTGGTATATACGCAGTGTAGACCCGCAATCATTATTGTTAACCGGGCTTACCCGCGATGGTACTTTCTATATTGAGAACGGAAAGATAAAATTCCCGATCAAAAACTTCAGGTTTAACGAAAGCCCGGTAATTATGCTAAACAATGTGGAAGCATTGGGTAAACCGGAAAGAGCTATAAGTGTAGAAAGCTACCGCAGCTACATGATACCACCGATGAAGATCAGGGACTTTACGTTCTCATCGTTATCTGACGCGGTATAAAAAAAAGAAAAGGCTCCGTTAGGAGCCAAATGTCTGTAGAAAAATAAAAACATAGGAATTGGCGTGCCATCGGTACGCAACTTAGTCCGGTACCTACGGCACCGAATTAACGATTGAAACATTTTCTATAGACATTTGGCTCCTAACGGAGCCTTTTTTATTTTAATAATATCGGTATTATATTTATGATACCGTACCAATCGGCAACACTACCCTGCCATAAATTTCATTAAGCACATTGGCAATACCGGTATACACAGCCGACGCGCCGCATACAATGCCCACATAGCCGGCAGCATGCTCCCACTCTTCGCTGCCGTTAAGAGTTTTTACAACCAGTAATGCAAAAAGCAAGGTTAATGATGCGAACACAAATTGCAAGGCGCGATTTAATTTAAGAGTGCCAAAAAATAAACAGAAGGTAAACAAACCCCAAACTGCTAAATAAGCGGCAAAAGCATTTGCCGGGGCTTTATCAACCCAGCCTAATTTAGGCATTACCAGCAAGCCAACTAACGATAGCCAGAAAAAGCCATAAGAGGTAAATGCGGTTAAGCCAAAGGTATTATTCTTTTTGGCTTCAATAATACCGGCAATTACTTGTGCCAATCCTCCATAAAAAATGCCCATCGCAAATATCATGGAATTCATGGGGAACATACCGGCATTGTGCAGGTTCAATAAAATGGTGGTCATACCAAAGGCGCATAAGCCAAGGGGCGCAGGATTGGCAATGCCATCCTTTAAAGGGACAAGTGTTGTAGGAATCATAATAATTGAATTGGTTTAAAATGGTTTATTAAAGATATATAAACTTATTTTGATTTTTGCTGGTATGCCCTAATATGTTCTGATACCTCTACCATTGGGGCTATCCAAATGTTTTTTTCGTTGTCTTTTAAAAAGTGCAACAGCTTACTATGCTCCTTTAGATCAACATTGATGTTATGCCCGCCGCCTACACCGTGAAACAGAAAAACCAACAGCGTATGTGTTTGCATAGCCTGTTTAACCAGGCCTATCATATAATCGGCAGTTTTCTTATCAATACCATAGCAGTCAATATTACCAAGGTCTATTTTATCAATTGTTTGCATACCTGCCCCCACTCCCCTTGCCCCAACAACATCTTTCTGTATGTGCGGATATATCAAATCATTGCCTACTTTCAGATCGCCGCAGGGATAGGCAAACGTTCTTTTATCTTTTCCGTCAATAGATTTTAACAACACATTATTCATGTGTATCTCGTTCACTTCGCGGGCCATGCTGTATTTGCTCAGGTCATTGTCTGGCGTTACAAAGGTGCGGCCCGGCAAACTGCCGTCGCAGGGGTGAAACATAGCATGGTTGCCTAACTCATGGCCTTCTTTTGCAACTTTGCGCCATTCGTCCATGCGCGCGCTAACCACGGGCGATGAGCCTATCAAATAGAAAGTAGCCTTCAGCTTTAGCGAATCCAACGCGGGTACAACATTGTCAAGGTCTACATTAATGGCGTCATCGTAAGTTAATACAACGGTGCATTGCTTGTTGTTCCATACCTGCGCGTTTTGTGCTTGTGCCGATGCAAAGAATATGACCAGTGCGAGTAGTGTAAAATAGGTTTTCATTTAAACTAAGTATTAGTTATCTAAGATAAAAAAACTTACCTGTAAAAATTACAGGTAAGTTTTTAAGTTCATTTTTCTTATTGGCCGGGCCGCCTGCCGCCTGGCGCGGGAGCGGTATGCCCGATATTTTTATCTACCCACTTTATAAACCATTTCATATTGCCGTGATCTTCGTGTCCCTGGTCATGCTGGCGCCATGCTAACTGGCCATCAAGCATCGGCGTATTTACCGGGGGCATCTGCTCTGTTTTATAATCGTTAGATACACCCAGATCTTTTGCGCCTAACAATTTAAACACAGGCCCTGCGGCTATAGCCGCCATATATCTACCCTGGTGATCCAGCCATTTAGCATCGCCTTTTTCAGGTACGCCATAGCTGATGAAAGTTAAACGTGGGGCGCACATGGCTATCAGGTCATGCGAGTCAACAGGTATATCGCCTGCATTTTTGCTGCCAAATTTTGCGTCAGAAGCGCCATATTTCATAAAGTTTCCGGCCATCCAATAGTATTCGCCACCGGTTAAGCTTTCAACGGCTTCACCCCAATTACGGCGGTTTAGTTTAGCGCCGCCTTCGCCTGAAGATCCAACCAAAGCCATAGCAATTTTAGGGTTATAGGCTAAAGCAACTAAAGCCGCTTTCCCGTAACGGGATACACCTTCAACGCCTACGTGCTTAGCATCTGCTGTAGGCTCGTTAGCTTCCAAATAATTTAAAACCTCATTTGCGCCCCAGCCCCATGCGCGTAATGCACCCCAATCATCCGGTTTACGTGGCTGGCCCTTATTTACTAAACCTATAATGCCGCGTGTTAAACCTTGAGCATTGTCTGCTTGTATACTTCCCAGGTCAAGGTTTACATAGCCCCAGCCATCAGCGATCAATTGTTCGTTTGAAGGAGGATCATTATTTACGCCGATAACACCCGGAACATCAGGTGTTACTTTGGGTGCCGGAGCGCCAAATCCGAAGCCCAGTGGTGCCGGGCCGGCAAATGGCTGATAAAGCGGATGTTCTTCAAACACAGCTTTTAGCGAAGGGTCAGCGTTTATAAGCAATTGTTTTAATGCCGCGTTTATTTGTGCATTTTGTGCAGCAGTAGGCACGCTTGGCGCAGGGAAACTGGCACCGCTAAACATGATCAAAACAGGTACCGGGCCTTGTGCGTTAGCTGGCAAAACAACGGTCATTTTAATATCAACATTAATAGCCGGGTAAGATGAGTTGTCTACATGGCCTATTACCTGTTTAGCTATTACCGGGATACGGCTAACTACTTCCCTATCAAGAATTTTAACCGACCATGTTATCTTCGGGATATTTTTTGGTAAACGGCCGTATACTTCACGGTCCATATCTTCTACTATTTCGGGGCGGCGTATGTCCCACCATTCTTTTGCAGTGGTAACCTTTTTGCCATTTTTCATGGTCATTACATCCGGCAGATTTGGATACGGGTTAGCTAATGCAGCGTCATAATTAGCATGGTTTGGCGCTTTTTCATCGCCGCTTGGGCCAGGGCGCAGTGCCTTAATGCCCAATTGCTCCATCATATTTTGGTGATCCTGTTCGGCTGTAAACGTTACAGGAGGCGGGTAACTACCTTGGGCTATCACCGGTGCCTGTGCTACAGCGCGCACGGATACCAGTAATAAGAGATACAAAACTTTTTTCATATTGGTTTTTTATTGATTACTTGCTAAATTAAAAAAACATCACCGAATTATTGGTTTGCTAAATCATCTTAAAAAAGTTAATGGCGGCCGTAAGGCCAGCCATTAACTGCATTGTGTTATACAAATTACTAATTATGGAAAAATTAGTTTCTTTAATATGACTAATAACCCGGATTTTGTAAAATCTTGGGGTTTTGGTCAATCACATTCTGTGGAATAGGGTTCATGTACATATTTTGTGTAAATGTATGCGGGTGGCCGAGCAGCACAGGTGTATAAACCCAGGTACCCTTATTGTCGGTAGGCGAAGTGTTAGTGATCTTCATACCGTGTTTGTCTACATTCATTACTGTAGAAGCAATTTGCCACCTGATAATGTCATAGAAACGCTTGTTTTCATAACATAATTCAACTCTGCGTTCATTTTGTATCTGGGTGCGCATAGCTGCCTGTGTTAAACCGGCCGGAAGCGCCGGCAGGTTTGACCTTTGCCTAACTTTAGTCATCGCTGCATATACGGATGCATCAGGCCCTACAGCTTCGTTTTGGGCTTCGGCATATTGCAACAACACTTCTGCATAGCGGAAATAAACATAATTTTGCCCACTGGCATAATTACCCGGGGGCGCCAACGGGTTTAATCTCTTTTTTGAATAATAAGCGGTATTACTTACATCAGATTGTGCAAAATCAATTTCGTTGGCTGATGGATGAACCTTATCTATGCGGGTATAAATAGTGTCGGTTTTTGGCATCCAGGGCTGGTAGTATGGTGCGCCATCATACACGATGAATTGATAAAACCGTTGTTCGCGCCCTACATAAGGGTGTTGCGGATCGTAGCCGGATGTAGGGTCGGTTATATCTTTACCATTGGCCATCCTAAATGCATCCACTAATTCCTGGGTAGGGTCATAATTTCCCCAGGTGTAATAGGTGTTCAAAATGTAAACCGGTCCGCCGTATTGTTCATAATTTGAACCTTCATTACCAATAATGTTTGCAACATTATTTCTATCCCAAATAATTTCGGAATTATACTCGTTAGCTGCATACCAAAGCTGATCGAGCTGCGGGTACAAAGAATAGGTACTAACCCCATAAGTATTTATAAACTGAAGGTTAGTAGCCGCAGCCTTAGCCCACCTGGAAGGATCGGCATTGGCGAAGTGTACCAGGTTTTTGGGGTCGGCCCCACTTGGGCCTACGCCCGAATTAAATGCCGGGCTGGCAGCATATAACTCGGCATAACCTTTTACGCAAAGTGCTGCACCCAGGGTAGCCCTGCCTGCATCTGCACTGCTTAAAGAATATTTAACCGCTAAAATGCCATTTTTCACTATCGCGTCCAGTTCACTATCAATAAAATTAAATGTTTCTTCAAAGGTGTTACGTGGCTGGTCGAGTTGATCTGTGGTCATTGTAGTATTATCAAGTACCGTAGTTATAATAGGTACACCACCTATATGTTTCCACAATTCAAAATACCAATAGGCCCTTAAGAATCTAACTTCATCTGTTCTTTTTGCTATCCATGCAGCTGAAAAATTAGCTTTAAACTGCGTTGTTTTTTGCAAAAAGAGGTTACATCGCCTTATTTTACCATAGGCTGCGCTCCAGCTGGCAAAATCGCCGGCGTTTACGCTTTGATTTGTTTCGCCCATTGGCAGGCCGCTATCTGCAGACGGGCCGACAGTGCCACCTTTCCAACGATAGGACCGCCAGTAATATCCGGCGTCATTGTCGTCTGTAAAATTGTCCAGGTTATCAGGGCTGTTTCCCTGGTTAGAAAGCTGCCCGTAAACAGCATTCAAAAAAATGTCTGCATTGCCTTCTGATGCCCATTGGGTATCATCGGTAATGCTTGATTTACTAATATTACTATCAAGATACTTATTACAGGAAAACACTGTTATAAGCATTCCCAGCAGTAATATACCGGTCATTCTTTTTAAATTACTCATAATTTTCTATATTAATATTGTTAAAATGTTACATTAAATCCTGCGGTGATCACTCTTGATATAGGATATATGGTTTCTGGCCCTGATCCTGCACCACCTACTGCTGATCCTGTTACAGGGTTTCCAATTTCGGGGTCAAGGAATTTCATTGCACTAAATGTTAACAGGTTTTGCCCTGACACATAAAATCGTACCGTTTTTATCTTTAGCGCTTTAGTTACGTTTAACGGAAGGGTATAGCCTATTTGCGCGGTTTTTAGCCTTACATAAGCAGCACTCGTTTGCCAAAAATCAGAAGGCTGCGTATTATTGGAATTGGGTGCCTGGTTAGCCCTTGGATATTTTCCATTTGGGTTAGACGCCGAATAATGATTATTATAATATTCGTAACCCGCGTTGCTGTTATTAACAACAAATGGTATTGTTACAAATGTTTGTGTACCCATGGTTGATTTTGCAGTTCCCTGGAAGAATAACGATACATCAAAACCTTTCCATGATACATTAAGGTTTAATCCATAATCAATTAACGGAGTTGGGCTATTCCCGATAGGAACAAAATCATTGTTATCTAATTTACCATCACCATTAGTATCCTGGTATTTGATATCACCAGGGTGTAATGTAATACCAAACTGGTTTACATTATAACCGTCAGCCGCGTTAATTATACCATCGCTATTTTTATCATCGGCCGCAGTAAATAATCCCAATGAGTGATAACCAAATTGGGTGCCGCTTGGCCTGCCGGTCTGCCGTCTGTTAGGGTTATTAAACGTTGCCGCGGTTTCAAAAACTTGAGTTAACTTATTGGTGTTATAGCTAAATGTGCCATTTACTGCTAATTGTATACCATTGGCAAACCTGTGTTGCGTACCAAGTACAAGTTCTACACCTGAACCTTCCATAGCGCCGGCATTTAAAGGTGCTAAGCCTATACCATATTCCACCGGAACTGTAACAGTTGGTGGAACTAACATGCCCGACCGTAATTGTTTATAAACATCTACACTAAAGTTTAATAAGCCATTAAACAAATTTGCATCCACACCAATATTTGATTTTATAGACTGCTCCCAGGTAATAACCACATTGGGCTGGTTGCCTACTGTAGAGCCCTGTACAAGGGTTCCGTTGCCATAGGCATACGCGTTACCCGCAAGTGAATAGGCATTTAGGTATTGGAATGCTTGTCCGGCTAACGCGCCAGATTTACCCCATGACCCTCTTAACTTCAGGTTGTTTACCCATGCAATATTTTTCATGAAGTTTTCTTTGGATATTGTCCAGGCACCGCCAAAAGCAGGGAAGTAGGCGTATTGATGGCCGGGGGCAAAATAATAATGGCCATCATACCGGCCAGAGGCCTGTATTAAATATTTTCCATCAAAAACATCCTCCACGTTATAATTAAACCCGATCTGGCTGCCTGTTGACGAAGAACCACCTATGCTATAATCATTCTTGTTAGAGCTTCCAAAATTAAACTCATCAACCTGTAACGCATAGTTATTTATCCTTGCATTAAAATTTGAAGCTATACTGTTCCTTGCTTCGGCTACGGCAGAAGCTTGTATTTCATGCTTGCCAAAAGTATTTCGATAATTCAGGAAACCCTGGTAAGTAAAGTTTTCGTTTTTGTTATAACTCTCAGACAAATAGGTGTAGCCCGGAGGGCCTTCTGCTGTTGATATTTGCTGAGTATAAACATAAGGCGTAACGTTTGTATTTATTGAATAATAATAAAATGGTGTATGAAACTGTTTAGTGTTGGTAGAGCTGGGGTCGTAACTTACGGTTCCTTTAATACTTAAACCTGGTAGCGGAAGCTTTTGCTCAACCCCAATTGTGGTTAACAATGTATTATTATAACTGTGATTGTAACCAGCCGCCCTAAGCGCGCCTATTATACTAAGCCCAACAGATGACCCGGCTAAACCGTTACTAAAAGTTAACGGATCAACAGGTAGCAACTTATAGGTATCGCGAAAAAGAGTTACAGGGTTTGTACCCGGGTCAATATTTGTATTTATCTCATAAGCACCCTTTGCAGAAAAAGTAACTTTGGTTGTATTAGTTACATTAGCTTCTATACCCATGTTATACCCATAGCGCGTATAAGAAACCGGCGTAAACAGGCCTGCTTGATTAAAAAAGCCCAAATTGGTGTAATATTTTATTTTGTCTGTACCACCGCTTAGCTCAAAGTTATAGCTTTGCTCGGGTGCATGAAAATTAACCGCATCCTTGGCTACCCCTATCGGGTATTTATCAGGGTTTGTTGCATTATTGGTTAAATAGCTATCAATATAAGATTGTGCGTAAGGAGGCGATGCACCTGTAGGATTTTCATTATAATATGCTTCGTTTCTGAGGCGCATATAATCCTGGGGCCCCAGTACACTTGGATAATAAGTAGGTTTTTGTGTACCGAAGTAAGAATTAAGGCTAAGTGTTGGTGTACCTATTTTTCCCGTTTTTGTAGTTATCAAAACCACGCCATTAGCGCCGCCTAAGCCATAAGGCGCAACCGCCACCGCATCCTTTAATATAGTTACAGATTCTACCGAGTTAGGGTCTATTTGGTTAATGTTATTACGTATAATCCCGTCAACTACAATTAGTGGCGCATTGCTGGCTGGCGGAGCTGTATTAACACCCCGTATGGAAAATGTAGTATTATCATTACCAGGCTGGCCACCACCGGTTTGCCTTGCAATTACGCCGGATACCCTGCCTGCAAGTGAATTTGTAATATTGTCTACAGGTGCCTGCGCCAAATCAGCCCCTTTGACCGTGCTTATTGCACCCGTTATGGTTGATCTTTTTTGTGTGGTATAGCCCACTACCACTACCTCGCTTAAATCTGAATTGATCTCGACCAACGAAATATTTATAAATAACTGGTTACCAACCTCTTCATCCTGTTGTTTATAACCTACATATCTAAAGATCAGTATGGATTTTTTGTCGGTTACGCTAATTTTATAGTTGCCGCCAATATCAGTAACAGTAGCATTAGAGGTGCCCTTTTCAAAAACCGAAACCCCGGCTAAAGGCTGATTTTTAGCATCGGTTACCTTACCAGACACCGCAATTTTAGGGGCCTGGGCCGAATTTTCTTTTGCGGCCTCCTTTGCAATGGACTGAGAAGCAGCATTTTTTGGTTCAGAAGAAATCAATATTTGCTTGTCAACCTGTTTAAAAGTAAGAGACGTATTAGCTAACAATACTTTCAATATATCTGTCACGGTTTGATCATGTTCTGATACGTTGAGATTTACAATATCCTTAACATCCTTTTTGTGGTAAGCAAAATGGAAATTACTTTGTGCCTCTATTTTGCTAAAGGCGTCTATAAGCTGGGCGTTTTTTAGTTCTAAGCTGATCTTTGTTTCGTCAATACTTTGACTTTTAACAGGAGTTGCAGATAATAACTGGAACGATGTAGCTAATACTATTATAGGTACTACACAAATTCGCATAATCTTGTTGATTAGTGATTTTTGGATTAATAATCCAAATTTTAACGGCGTAAAAAAACGCTGTACTTCTGCAATTTTTACAGAAAATTTCATAATTTTGATTGTTTTAAGTGATTGAGATCCCGCCTTTTAGCGGTATTGTTTAAAACCATAGCTATTGTAACCGACTGCAATCAGTTACAATGCCGCCTCTGCATTGGTCTATTGGATTAAATGCAGAGGTTTTTTTATGGCGGCGTATTAATGTGCCTTCGCCGTTTATTAAATATTTCCGGGCAGAACAGGTAAAGTTTTCTCATATTTTTAAGTTTATTGATTGGTTTTGCTATTGATTATTACTTTGGCTTTCTCCTCATCATAAGTGTAACTTGCATTGTTTAACTCGCAAATGATCTTTAAAATATATGGCAGGCTTTCATCATGTGGGAAAGTTGTTGTAAACCTGTTATACTTCGTTTTGTCATCAGTGAAGGTAATGTTCACTTTAAACCGGTCTGTTAACAGCCTGGCGGCTTCTTCTGTAGTCACATCATCAAATAGTATATCCTGATTTTTCCAGGTTAAGCTGACATCAGCATCCACTTTCTTTATAACTGATACTGCTTTGTCCGTATTAAATACCATTTGCTGATTAGGGATGATCAGGCCGAAAACTTTATACTTATTGCCAACGCTTACTTCGCCCCGGGTAACTGTTACGGTAATTTTATGGTCGCCTTTAATAGCACGTATGTTAAAGGCCGTGCCCAGATCTGTGGTTTGCAGGGCACCCGTATGCACTATAAATGGCTTGGCTGCATCATGCTTCACATCAAAATAAGCCTCTCCTTCTAAGTATACTTCTCTTTTGTTTGCCTTATTAAATGAAGATGCGTAGGTTAATTTGCTATCTTTCATTACAATTACCGTACTACCATCGGGAAGATGAATAAGGTGATTTTCATTCCGTGGTATTATTTGCTGGTTTGCAATTTGCGTATTTGCATGAGGGCGGAATAAAAAATAAGAACATGCAAGGATCCCCCCTATTAAAACAGCTGCTGCCGCTTTAATAAATATTGCCTTTAAGTGCCTTATTTCTTCATTTGCTTCGCTTTGGCTGGAGATACTTTGCCAAATATGTGTTTTCATCTGGAGTTTTATCTCCTCCTTTTCTTTTTCGTTTAGTAGAGCCAGAACGTCAGGCTCAGATTCAAACAAATTATAGTAACTTATTAAAAGCTGTTCTTCCTGAGCGGTAGACTTGCCTGTGAGATGTTTACGTACTAATTTTAAAAAATAGCGTTTACGCATTTTAATTACTTTAATTTGGAACGAGTAAAGGGTAAATATATAATTGGTTACATACATGACCCGGAAAATGAAGATATTCCCGACCTGTATTAATATTTATTTTTATTTATACTTAGAAAGGGCCTTTGTTGAGTATAATGGCCAGTATAAATAAATGTATTAATGAAACTCTTATCTGCTCAAATGCCATACTAAGCTGGTTTTGAACGGTTTTTTTAGACAAGCCTAACTGATGGGCAATATCACCGGCGGGAAGATCATCCTGGAAACGCATTTGGAAGATAGCCCGCCTTTGAGGCGGCAGGGAATCCAAAATAATTTCATACGATTTAAAAAATTCTTTCCAAAGTAAGTTTGAGTCTGCCTGTAAATAGGTTGCAGGCAGGTTTTCTAAAATATCCAAAAAAGGCGACGCGTCTTTTTGCTTCTCTACATATTTATATACCTTGTTCCTGATCGCGATATTTATATAGGCAGGAAAGTTGACAATTTGAAGTGAATCTTTCTTTGTCCAGATATAAATAAATATTTCCTGAACAATATCCTTAACTTGTTCGTGGTCTTTTAAGCGTTTGTAAGCAATAGAATATGCAGATGCCCAATATTTCTCATACAGCAAATCAAAAGCGTGAGCATTTCCCTCATGCATTTGTTTTAACAACAAAACATCATCTGCCATGGTAGGTAAATTAAATCTAATAATTGGTTGCTTAGCGCTGTACAATATATAAATAGAAAATCAATTTTCCGCAATCGATTGTTAAAAATAAAGAACTCATTATCAACTACTTAAAAATTGTTAAATTTACAGTACTTTATAATGCGGTACGCACAATACCCGGCCGGGTAACAAGTTAATTACAATTTGGTCTAAAAACTTAATACAATAATATATCTGTATTAATATTATTTAATAAATAATACCTGTGTTTTGACGGGCCTTTTGTCGTGCATATTTCAACAAATCAGGAAGTGTATTTTCCATGTATTAGTCTTTGTTATAAAAACCATCACTTGCTTTTAAGGTTGCAGCAAGGATAGGCAAAGGCGGCATCCTATTTGTTTATTTATCAATTGTTTCAAAAGGCGATGCGGGCAAGCCTTCCTTATTGTAAAGATTGGCCCCGTCGGGATCATCGGCCCAGGCGTAACGAACAGAGATTGGGTTAGCAACAGTATCGTTCCAAACAATTACCTTATCACCCTCTATTTTTGCTTTGGCCCAAACATATTTTTTATCGGCACCCGCTATAGAAAAGTAATACAGATCGGCACTGCCTTTTACCATTAGCCCGCTGCCTATATTACTAAATGAAAGCGTGATCTTATTACCATCAACTGTTGATGATTGATAGAGCGGGCCCGAATAAACGATGTCTTTTGCGCCATAGGCTAAATGTTCGGCCCAAAGTGCCAGGCGGTCGCCGACGGTTTTTTTATCAAGCGCGTGCAGCTCGTTCCAGTTACCCGCATCAATAGTTACGGCCATGCCCGTGTTTGGGATAGCTAAATCTTTTAACTCACTATTCCGTAATTCGGCCCAGCCGCTTTCAGACGGCGAGTAATTTGCATCCATATAGTTTGGCAACTGCACATATATAAACGGCAGATTGCCCAATTGCCATTTATTACGCCAGTCGTTTATCAGCAAGCCCAGTAATTGTTCATACTCTTTGCCCCGGCCGGCATTGGTTTCGCCCTGGTACCATAAAAATCCTTTTATAGCGTAGTTAGTAGCAGGATAGACCATTACATTATATATACCTGTAGGCGAACTTTGCGGAGTAATAAAAACAGGAGCGGCCGAATTAGCCACAGGTGGTGGGCCTGCCGGGATATTCCTGGTTAATACCTGCCCAACTTTATATTCCCAATCGCCGCGCAGATCTATTTTTTCATCATTTACATTTAATGAGTAATCCTTATCAGGCAAAAAACCGCCCTTGCCTGCATTGTTGGTTACTTTTACAACTATTAAATTTTTGCCAGGCTTTAGCAAGTTTGCCGCTATGGTATACCGCCTGTTATTATATATACTGCCCGAGCTGCCAACCTGCACACCATTAACGTAAGTTACATCGGCATCTGCAATGCGCGATAAATAAAGATGCCCGGGTTTACCGGTCATTGACACGGGTACATCTATTTCCTTCCTGAACCATACAATACCGTTGAGGTCTTTTATTCCCTGGTCATTCCAATAACCGGGCAGCCAAAAGTGGTGCCAGTTTTCGGGTACATAATCAACCGCGAACCATGGTTTTGGCCCGCTGGTTCCTTTATCCGGTTCGGCTTGCGGGCGGGCTCCAAATCCGGGGCCTCTGCCGGTAAATAGCGCGCGGTCGCGTGTTATTTTATTCATGTAGGCCGTATCGGTAAAGTTTTTGATCTGATCTTCAAACTTAGGGATATCCTTATATCCTTCGGCGCTTATCCACGGCTCAATCGGGCTGCCATCCCAGGCGGAAGCAATCAAACCGATAGGCACATGATATTTTAAATATAGCTGCTTTGCAAAAAAATAGGATGCCGCGCTAAAATCAAGCACAGTCGTTGGCGTTGCCGCTATCCATTTAGCAGGCGGCAGATCGTCATGAACTTTGGCAACATCGCCCACATTACGAACATAAAAATTTCTTATTTCGGGATAATTCGCATTAGCAACCTCATCAGGGAATTTCTCTTTAACCGCCTCCATACGTAAAACCATGTTGGACTGGCCCGAGCAAAACCAAACATCGCCTAATAATATATCTGTTAAGTCTATCTCGTTGTTGCCTTTTAGGGTCATGGTATAGGGGCCGCCTGCTTTCATGGCGGGCAACTCTATAAGCCATTTGCCATCGGTACCGGTAACTGCGCTTCCCTTTTTGCCATTAAAGGCGACGTTAACTTTTTCGCCGGGCAATGCCCAACCCCATATTTTTAATTTGGTGTCGCGCTGCAATATCATCCCGTTGCCAATTAATTGTGGCAGTTTAATATCGGCGTAAACAGAAAAGGTCAAGAAACTTAAAAACGCGGCAAATATCCCGGAACGGAAATTATTAATATTCATAAATCGGCATTTAATTGGTTTATTATTATCAGGAGTGTAAATATACACAAAGAATAATTTTACGCAATCGATTGCACAAAATTATTACACCAAAATACGCTGCGATTAGGTCAATTATTTTTGCCAGCATCGGCTGGTCGAAGACACTTTTGTATGAATTTTCGGCTTTAAAGAGATGAGCTCAGGGTAGTTTATTGCTTAACGCCTGCAAATTGAGCGCGAAGCATGCAGATAGTCTATTAAATCAATAGAGTTTATTCAATAATTTTAATAAAATGGCGTAAAACACCGAAAAGCAACCTGCAAATAATCCAATTCTATCGCCTAAATTCAATTTTCCTTAAATATTTGTTAATTTTAGTTTATCAGCAATAAAAAATTTACCTTTATTGGGCTGTAAAGCTGGTATAACTGACTATTATCATTGGAAAATTTAACACGCAGAAGTTTTTTAAGTAAAGGCGCCATGCTGGCAGGCGGCGCTTACCCGGCTATGCTGGCTTTGGGTATGTTAAAATCGGCCCCCGCCTACGCCTTTAATTTAACCGGCAGCGGCAATGGCAAACATGTGATCATTTTAGGGGGCGGCCTGGCCGGGATGACCTCTGCTTACGAACTAAACAAATTAGGTTATAAATGCACCATACTGGAGGCACGGCAACGTGCAGGGGGACGGTGCTGGAGCATCCGCAACGGGAGCACCAATACCGAAATTGATAAAAATACCGCGACTGCTCGTTTTGATGAGGGACAATACTTTAACGCGGGTCCGTCCCGTATCCCTCATCATCACCAGCTAACTTTACATTATTGCAAGGAACTGGGCGTACCCCTGCAAGTATATAATAACGTAAATGAGGGCGCCTATTATTTTGCCGAAGGCAAAGGGAAGCTATCCAACAAAAAAATACCTGCACGCGAGATACATAATGATATACGGGGCTATACAACAGAATTATTAGCCAAAAGCATTGACCACTCGGCTTTAGATACCGGTTTAACTAAAGAAGATACCGAAAAAGTAATAGAATATTTAATGGCCGAAGGCGGCCTTGATCCGGATAAGTTATATAAGGCATCGGCACGCAGGGGATATGCGGAAGCCCCGGGCGCCGGCAATAGGCCGGGTAAAATAAACGATCCGCATAAGCTGGCCGATATTATACAATCGGGCCTGATGGATCCGGATTTTTATAATGTTGCTGAGTATACCTACGAACTACAGATGACCATGTTCCAGGCCATTGGCGGTATGGACCAAATAGCTAAAGCTTTACAAGCAAAAGTAGCACCCATATTAAAACTGGGCGCCGAAGTAACCAATATTACCAATTTACCCGAGGGTGTAAAAATTACTTACAAAGATGGAACCGGCGCGCATGAGCTAAAGGGCGACCTTTGCATATGCACCATCCCGCTGCCTGTTTTGAGTAATATCAATAACAATTTTTCCAGCGATGTGAGCCGGGCCATTGATTATATCGGTTATATGAAAACCGGGAAGATAGGCCTGCAGTTTAAAAGAAGATTTTGGGAAGAGGACGATCATATTTATGGCGGTATAACGCATACAAATAATGTTTTGACACAGCTATTTTACCCGTCATACGATTATCTGGGTAAAAAGGGCATATTGATAGGCTATTATAATTTTAACGATAAGGCGTTGCGTACAGGCGACCTAAGTTATGCTGACCGGGAAAAGCTGGCGCTTCAAAAAGGCAGGCTCATTCACCCCCAATATGACCAGGAGTTTGAAAAGTCGTTTTCTATAAGCTGGCATAAAACAAAATATAATTTAGGCGGATGGGCGGAGTATACTACCGAAACCCGCAAAAACCAGTATCCTATTTTATTAAAGCCCGACAAGAACATATACTTTGCAGGCGAGCATTTAACCTATTTAAACGCGTGGATGGCCGGGGCATTTACATCGGCACGAAGCGTAGTGGCGGATATACACGGGCGGGTAACAGAACAGCGGGTAAGCTACCCGGCCGAAGCAACAAAGGGATAACTATTGATAATTAAAAATATATACTAACTCACGCTAAAACTTTAAACGATATGTCAAACTCACTTAACCGCAGAAACTGGATCAGATCCAGCGCAGTAATGGCCGGCGGGCTGGCCTTCTTAACCGGAACTGCTAACAAACTGGTTGCAGCACCTGTAAGCAGAAAATCAACAAAAGAGCCTGAATTTTTTGATGAAAACCCATTTATTTCTGAAGCTGAAATAGCGGCCGCTACACCGCCGGAATTGAAGGCAAGGCTAAATGCAAATGAAAATCCGTTCGGCCCATCGCCTGCTGCTAAAAAAGCGTTGCAGGATGCTATCGATGGTAGCTTCCGTTACCCGATGCGCACCCAAGGGGCGCTTAGTGATAAAATCGCCGCGCATGAAGGTTTGACCGCTGCAAATATATTATTAAGCTCCGGCTCGACCCCATTATTACAAGCAGCAGCATTACACTTTACCAAGGGTGGCGGTAAAAGCATTATCAGCGGCGATCTTTCTTATACCGATCTGCCCAATGCAGCACGGAAATATGGCGCTAACTGGGTGCAGGTACCAATGACCCCGGATTTTAAGCTTGACCTTGACGCAATGGAGGCTAAAGTTGACGATACTACTGCATTAATATATATATGCAATCCTAATAACCCAACTGCTACACTTTTAGATAAGGACAAGCTAAAATCATTTTGTGAGCGTGTTTCTAAAAAAACAACCATCATGATTGATGAGGCTTATATTGATTATTTGCCAAACCCCGAAGAAGTAACGTTGATGGGCGCTGTTAAAGCGGGGCAAAATGTAATAGTTGCACGTACATTCTCTAAACTATATGGTTTCGCAGGTTTACGCTGCGGCTATTTTGTAGGCCAGCCCGAAACATTGAGGGCTATCGGCAATTATACCACCAGCAATATGGCGCTTTCTGCCACTACCATTGCTGCAGCAATTGCCGGTTACCAGGAAACTTCTTTTTTACAGGATGCATTGAAAAAAGCAAACGCGTCTAAAGAATATCTTTATGCTTCGTTGAAGAAAGAGGGGTATGATTACATTCCATCGGCAGCAAATTTTGTATTGTTCCCAATTAAAATGGAAGGCAGAAAATTCAGTACCGAAATGAGTAACAGGGGCGTGGGCATACGCACATGGAGCTACAAAGGCAAAGATTATTGTCGCGTGAGCATAGGTAAAATGGAAGAAATGGAAGCCTTTGTGGATGCTTTTAAACAACTGTCATAAATAACAACCTTTACAAAAAAGCCTTTCAAACTGTAACGGTTTGAAAGGCTTTTAATATATTTGATAAACCAATAACTACTCCCAATGCGCAAATTACTTTTTACACTTTGTACAATTTTTATAGCCGGCATTTGCGCGGCACAAACAAAAACGGTTAACCCCCGCCCATTAACTTTAGACGAGTATAACAAGGCTTTAACCTATAAAATTGCCGATCTGGATAAGGACACCTACGTTAAATTTGACAATACTTACGTACTTGACCGTTACGAAAGCCGCAAACCCTACTTTATAACCGGCAGCGACGGCCTTAAAAAGCGTATAGACCTGTATAAACTGGTTGCCAAAGAAAACATGCAGGAAATTGGCCTGATGGTTTTTTACACCAGCGAAACGGGCAAAAAATACCAAGCGCTTGTACCCGATTTTACCGCGGACGCGAAGGTTTGGGATAAGTATTTTAATGATATTGACAATATTAATAAAGAAGAGAAAAATTTCATCTTAAAGCTGTCTTATGTGCTTTCGAAAGAGATGGCTTTTCAGCAATTTAAGGTGTTGAACAATGGCAAGGAAATGAAGGACGAAGCGGCCACTTATGGTAATGATATTTGCTTCCCTGGTGATGAAGAGGTAACTATGAGCAATGGCGCCAAGAAACTTTTAAAAGATGTAAAAAGCGGTGACGAAGTTATTACAGTTAACCCGGTTACCCACCAGCCATCGGCCACTAAAGTAAAGGGGCTTACGGTGCATGAAGCTAAGAATTATGCTTTAACCCAACTGGTGCTGGTATCTGCCAAAGAAAGCAATACCACTGAAGGTTTAAATATAGCCTTAAAAACCAAAGTATTGAAAGCTACTCCCAATCACCCGATGATGACCAAAGACGGCAGCTTTAAAATGGGCGATATTGCTATTGGCCAGCAGGTGCTTTGTTTAAATGATAAGGGTAAATATGAAACCTTTACCGTACTGCAAAAATCTGAACAGGGCGGTGGCGTACAAAAGGTTTACAACATTGTTGCAGATAGCGGCAGTACCTTGTTAATGAACGGGGTAATGGTGATGCAGAAGTAAATAAGATGTCATACTGAATTTATTTCAGCATCCCACCATAGAAGTAGCCGCTATGCCGGTCACCAAGCTTATGGGATGCCGAAACAAGTTCGGCATGACCGTTTTGTTTAAAATAACTTTAACAACAAAAGGCCATGCCGGATTACCCAGCATGGCCTTGCTTTATTGAGTCAGTTAATTATTTTTTTACAGGTGCCTTTGCTGCTGCTTTTGGCGCGGCTGGTTTTGCTGCTGTTTTTACAGGCGCTTTTGCGGCTGCCGGGGTTGCAGGTTTAGCTACCGGTTTTGCAGGAGCTGGTTTAGGAGCAACGGCTGCTATTTTTACCTCAACTTTTGGAGTTGCAGGTTTAACAGTTGCCTTAACTGCCGGTTTGGTTACCTTCGCAATTTTGGTCTCGGCAAACTCCAGCTCTTTTGTTACCTTTTTGGCTAATTTTTTTGAGCCTTTTTCAATTTTTTTGAGCAGCTTTTTTGAGCCTTTGCCTAATTTACCGGTTACGGTTTTTAACTCGGCAACAAGGTTGGATTCTATTTCTTTTTGAGCCGATTTTACTTTTGATTTTATACTATCTTTCTTCATGGGTTTGGTTATTGTTCCAAAGATATGTTATGCGGACATCAATTCAATATTATCTTTATGTTAACAAATATATGAGAATTAACATAAAGATTTAATAACAAGCAAGTTATAAATTACATTAACTCCTGGTCCTTTTTGCTCATGTAAATCCGGTATCCCCGGTAAAAACAAACCAGGGCAATAATTGCATCATAGATCAAAGTAAAACCGGCTGTACGCCCTACAATGACATTGTATATAATAAGGCCAACAAATATCATTCCAAGGATAATGTAGACGTAGAAGTATTTAGCGTTCATGGTGTATAAATAAACTTAAAGGTACGTTATTTTAAATCTTATCCGCTATAGCAGGTACAGGATGAAATTCCCCCTCGCTTTTAGCGATAACAATAGTAGCAACGCCGTTTCCAATAACATTGGTAATTGCACGGGCTTCAGACATAAACCTATCTACACCCAACAATATCGCCACACCCTCAACCGGGATAACTTTTATAGCCGCTAAGGTAGAGGTGAGTACAATAAAACCGCTGCCGGTTACGCCTGCCGCGCCTTTAGAGGTGATCATTAATATACCGATGATAACCAGTTGCTGCTCTAAAGAAAGCGGGATATGAAACACCTGCGCCAAAAAGATGACCGACATGGACAGGTAAATGGTAGTGCCATCCAGATTGAAAGAATAACCTGCCGGGATAACCAACCCTACTACCGATTTGGAGCAACCAAATTTTTCCAGTTTTTCCATCATGGCGGGCAGGGCCGGCTCGGACGAGGAAGTACCAAATACAATGAGTATCTCTTCTTTTATAAATTTCAAATATCCCCACAGGCTAAATTTATACAACCGGCAAATGATATTAAGTACCACAAAGATAAACAGGATCATGGTGATATAAACCGATGCCATGAGCAGCGCCAGCGGCTGCAGGGTTTTAATACCGTAGGTACTAATGGTATAAGCCATCCCCCCAAAGGCGCCAATGGGCGCTGCCCGCATCACAATATGCATGATATTGAAAAACACCTTGGATAGTTTTTCAAAAAGGTCTGTTACCTGTTTCCCGGTATCGCCCATACGGCTTAAGCCAATGCCGAAGAGGATGGCAAAGAACAGTATCTGCAAGATATCGCCTTTGGCAAAAGCATCAAATACATTGCCGGGTACAATATGGGTTATAAAATCGCCCCAATGCATTTCGGCAGCGGCTTTTTGGTAAACGGCCAGTTTGGAGGTATCGGCGGCAACTTTGCTTACAAAACCCTCGCCGGGCTTAACAAGATTGGCAACCGTTACGCCAATTATTAAAGCAAACGTGGTAACTATCTCGAAATATAATAAAGCCTTGCCCCCTACCCTGCCTACTTTTTTCAGGTCGCCCATGCCGGCTATGCCTAATACGATGGTGAAGAATATAATAGGCGCTATCAGCATGGTAATTAAGCTGATAAAGGTTTTGCTGATAAGTTGCGCGGTTGGGGCGAAAGATTTAAAATACAGGCCCACTACAATGCCTAATATAATGGCGATAAGCACCTGGAAGGTTAGGTTGGCGAATAAGCGTTTCATTTTAACAATAATAGTAAAAAAAAGGGATTTGTGCGGGGTTACTGTAGCGATGGGTTTAAAATGGAAAAGGTTGCCTCCTGTTTTACCCTAACCTCCTCCTTCCCCTAATATTAGGGGAAGGAGGGGAAGTTATCGCACAGGGCCGAAGTTTTTATAGTTGCCTGTGAGGACACAGGCAACGGGGAAAAACTCTTTCCCTTGGGAAGGGTGCGGCTGCAAGAGAAGTGGCGGGTAGGGGTTTCGCCGCTGTGCATCTTTAATAAACCCCTCCCTGCCCCTCCCAAGGGAGGGAATCGCACGTAGCCCTGCTTTTTAGATTTCCACTCTAATTATAGTTACTGGCATAATTTTTATGTCATAAGTAAAAAAAACGAGGGGCCTGAATAAACCTTTGCCCTAAGTTTTGTTCTATGTGTTATATAATAAAAAAACTACAACTATGAAAAAAATCCATCTATTAGCACTTTTCCTGCTGTTTGCAGGATCGGTAAGCGCACAATATTATGATCCGAACAGGCCGAGGCCACGTCAGCGCCGCGTACAACAACAACGCCAATCAAACCAGGAGCCGGTACAAATTGGGCTGGCTATAGGCCTTAACACTTCAAACATCGTGGATGCCAATAACTCTTACCGCGGTACGGGTACAGTAACGGGTTTTAACGCGGGTATTACCTTCGATGCGCCTATTGCTTACAATTTTTCGTTCGCGCCCGAAGTGCTGTATTCTCAAAAGGGATATTTTGCCGAAACTACTGATGGCAACCTTACCCAGCGTTATAATTTTATTGATGTGCCGCTATTGGCCAAGTTTAGAATAGTGCCCGGGTTTAACTTTTTGGTAGGCCCGCAGGTTTCGTTTTTAGTATCGTCAAACAATACGTTCGACGATGGCTTTGTTGTTAGCCATCAAAACGACTACAATTATAATGGCAGCAATGTGTTTATTGACGGCGTTATAGGCCTAAGTGTTGATCTGGGCCGGTATGTAGACCTGCATACCCGCTATGCTATCGACCTGAACCAAACCAGCAGCAACAGCACCGTAATACCCAATTACCGCAACCAGGTATGGCAGTTTGGTATTGGGTTTAAGTTTAATTAATTATTCCTATCAGACTTACGAGGTTTTTTAGAAACTTCGTAAGTCTTTTTTAGGTTAGTGAGCACCGTGTGTATAGATCCTTCGCTATCGCATTGGGTGACAAGCTATACTTATTTAGGTATAACAAACCAGAAAGTAGAGCCTTTGCCTTCTTCGCTATCGATATTGATATGGCCCTTGTGCTGCCTTATAATTTCTGACGAAATGTAGAGGCCCAGGCCCAGGCCGGAGTATTTTTGGGATGTTTCATCAACACGGTAAAAACGGTCGAACAGGTATTGCTGCTTGCTTTTTGGTATCCCTATGCCAAAATCTGTCACTGCTATTTTTGTGCCTTCGTCAACCTTGGTTACGGTTATAACAACTTTTTCGCTATCCGGAGAATATTTAATGGCATTTGAAAGCAGGTTTACGATCACTTGTTCCAACCGGTTTCTATCGGCATGAACTTCCACATTTTTGTCGCCTTTAACCAATAGCTGGTGTTTTTCTGCCTGGGCCTGCAACTCGCCGCAGCACTCTGTTATTAGTTCATCTAATATAAATGCTGTTTTTCTTAATTCCAGTTTTCCTGCCTGTATCTTGGTAACATCCAGCAGGTCCTTTATCAACTCAATCAGTTTATCTACCTGCTTAACCCCTTTTTGAACAAACACCAGCGCGGGTTTCATTTCTTCATTTTTAGCCGCCATGCGCTCTATCATTTGCAGCGCGGCCTTTAAGCTGGTAATTGGTGTCCTTAACTCATGACTGGCTATGCTGATAAATTCGTCCTTTTTGGCTAATAATTCGCGGGTAGCTTCATCTATCAGTTTTTGTACGGTGATATCCAATAAGGTGCCTATAAAGCGGATGGCTTTTCCCTTATCGTTAAAATAAGCCCTGCCTTTAGCTTTTAGCCATTTAGTTTTTTCGTGTATGGCCGTGGTACGGAATTCGATATCAAACTCGCCCGAGCCACCTGTAAGTAAGGTGTCCCTAACTTTCTTTTCCACGCGGGCCCGGTCATCCGGGTGTATCATTTCTAAAAATGCAGTGGCATCAACGGTGCTGGTTGGCGAAAGGTCAAATATTTCCTTACAACGTTTATCCCATACCAGCTCACGTACCTGCGGGTCATAATCCCAGGTACCCAGGCCAGCCGAATCAATGGCGAATTTTAGCCGCTCCTTGCTTTCGCTTAATAAACGTTCTACTTCCACCAATCCTTCTTCCACCTTTCGCCTGTCGGTAATGTCTTCCATTGCCAACAGGATAAGCTGCTCGCCATTTAAATTATCTATCTGGCGGGCATTAAGGTACATTATCCTTTTGCCAATGGTTGGGAATATATGGGTAACCTCAAAATCTGTGATCTCTTTTTTTGCCGGCAGTACATTTTCAAGCAACTCTCTAAACAGCGGGATATCCCATTGCAGGTTGCCCAATTCGTAAATAAATCTGCCCTCTGTTTCCTTTTCGGTTGTTTTAAACCGATGATAGAAACCGGCAGTGGCCCGTTTTATCCGCAGGTCCTTGTCTAATATCAATAACGGCTCGCGAATGGTATTTACAATGCCTTCGGTGTATTGCCGCGCGTTATTCAACTGGTCATTCCTGTCTAACAACTCTTTGTTGACGATCATGATCTCCTCGTTGGTACTTTGCAGCTCCTCTTTAGATGTTTCCAGCTCTTCGTTCAGGCTCTGTAATTCTTCACTTCCCGAAAGTAGTTCTTCGTTAGCGCTTTGCAGCTCTTCATTAGCGGTTTCCTGCTCTTCGGATACAACACGCATATCGGCACGGGTTTGGATCAATTCGCGTTCCAGCTGTTCAATACGCATTTCAGAAGCATTATAGTTCATATCATCCGGGGCCGGCCCTATATCGAACATAGACGGCTGGATACCGGTTGAAGAAGCGGGTTGAAAAACCACCAGGTAATGCGGTTCGGCAATATCTACCATTTTAAGCGCCTGGATATTAACAAAATGCTGCAGATCATTTATCTTAAAAAAAACACCAAACTTACGCACCGGCAGGTTGGTCTTTTTTGCCATGTGCAGCATGTTGCGCAGCTCGAACGCCAAACCCTCGCGGGCCATCTTTAATATATTAAAGCTTGGCTTCCCGGTTGGAGGAATAAGCCATGTTTCAGTTGAGCCTTTAAACTGTACAATATCAAATTTATCATTTACCAACACGGCTGCCGGCATAAAGTGGGCCAGCATGGCGTCATCGGCTATTTTAAAAACATCTTTATCTATACTTCCCTTTTGGCCACCCTTGTCTAAGTTTTTAAACGTTTGCTCTTTTGTGTCAGACGCTACGTTCATAAACCTGCCCGGCGGGCCCTTTCGGCGGTATATCTTTTCGGTACTGTTATAGGCTCTAAAAATATCGGTATTGTTCCCAATGGTTTCTGATTTGCCCAGCATTAAATACCCATCTTCATTTAACGAGTAATGAAAAGTAGTTAACGCACGCTTTTGCAAAACGGGCTCCAGGTATATCATTACATTGCGGCAGCTTACCAGGTCGATCTTTGAAAACGGCGGATCTTTTAACAAGTTATGATGCGCAAATACGCACATATCCCTAATAGCCTTATTAACCTGGTAGTTACCGTCCAGCTTGGTAAAAAATTGTTGAAGCCTTGAGGAAGATATGCCGGTCAGTTCGGTTGGCGTGTAAACGCCGGTACGCGCTTTGGCAATAGCGGTTTCAGAAATATCAGTCGCGAATATTTGTATCTTAATAGCCGAGGCCATATCCCCTAATTGTTCCTGCAGGCATATCGCCATTGAATAGGCTTCCTCGCCGGTGGCGCATCCGGCTATCCATATCCTTAAACCTTCATTACCCGCTTTGTTGTTAACTAACGATGGGAATATGTTAGTGCATAAAACATCAAAACTTTGCGTATCGCGAAAGAAGTTGGTAACGGATATGAGCATATCGTTATAAAGCGCGTCCTGCTCGCTTTTATTCTCGCGCAGAAAACTGAGATAATCAGTCGGCTTTTCAATTTTATTGAGCGCCATACGGCGGATGATGCGGCGCTTTAAGGTGCTTTGTTTGTAATAGGTAAAATCTACCCCACGGCGCACCCGCAATACGGTTAGTATTTGCTTAAATACTTCCTCATCTTTTTGCGGTACCGCCCCATCTATCTCGTCTTTTGAATAATCGTGATGAAAGGGGTGATTAATAGCAACAAGCTGTTCGGCTATTTTTTCGGGCGGCAATACAAAATCTACAGCGCCAGACCTTACCGCGCTATTGGGCATACTGTCAAACGCGGCCGAGCCTTCATCCTGGGCAAAAGTTAATCCCCCGTGAGATTTTATTACCTGCAAACCAAGCGTACCATCACTCAATGCGCCTGATAATACCACGCCCACGGCATAGCTTTGATGCACAACCGCTAACGAGGAAAAGAAAAGATCAATAGTATTGCTCTTTGGATGTTTTTTATCTATCGGGGCCAGTTTCAAAACACCATCAAACGAGGTAACTACTTTGTTTTCGGGTATGATGTATAAATTATCGGGGTCGAGATGTATGTTATCGGTAATTACCTGTACCGGGAAAGGCGCTACTTTTTGTAGTATCTCGGGTAAATTACTTTCGTGTTGGGGGCTTAGGTGTTGTATAAAGACATAAGCCATACCCGATTTGGCGGGAAGTGCCTTTAAAAATGTACGTACTGCATCCAATCCCCCTGCTGAAGCTCCAATACCCACAACGGGAAACTGCACTCTTGAATCGTCTGTAGTTTTTAGTTTTGCCATACGTAATTTCTAAATTTTGGTGGCAAAGGTGATCAAGGCAGGCACCGCGGATTTAAAGATATAAATGTAACATTAATTGGGTGATTATGTTTTTTACCATTGATTTATATTTACACTAACGCTTTTAAAACCTGTCAACTTTTTTACCCTATCCTCCTCCTTCCCCTAATATTAGGGGAAGGTATCGCACGAGGCCCGTATTTTTCAATTTTTGGAATAAAGCTATATGTAAGCGCATAAAATTTTAAAACGCGGTTTCCCTACTAATTTATATTTACACAAACCAACTTATAAAAAACTCTCTTAACTATTTGGTGTTAAATGAGTATTATGAAAACGACCAATCCAGACAACTTCAATTATAAAACCGGCCAGATCGTCGTTGTGGGCACTTCTGCCGGGGGATTGAATGCATTGATCGCTTTAATCCGTCAATTGCCTGAAAATTTCCCTGCCCCTGTGTTGGTCGTGCAGCACATTTCGGCAGATGCTACGGGGGATGTACTTTTAGATGCTTTAAATAAGCATGGTAAATTAAATTGCGTACATGCGGTTCACGGAGAGGCAGTTAAGGCCGGTTATGTGTACCTTGCCCCTTCTGATCATCATCTGATGATCGAAAAAAATGGTCGTTTACAGGTTACCAAAGGCGCACGCGAAAACCGTACACGCCCTGCTATTGACCCATTATTCCGGTCGGCCGCGGTTGCTTTTGGAAACAGGGTAATTGGTATATTACTTACGGGTTACCTGGATGATGGCACCGCGGGATTAATTGCTATTAAAAGATGTGAGGGGATATGTATTGTACAGGATCCAAATGAGGCAGATTATCCGGATATGCCAAAAAATGCACTAAACCAGTTAAAGGTAGATCATTGTGTTGGGATAGCCGAAATGGGCGGGCTGCTTTTTAAGCTAATGGCAAGAAAAATCAGTAAACAAAAAGCAATCCCGGCGGATATCCAAAGAGAAGCCAAAATTGCAGAACGGGTATTGAGCGATCTTGCCGCTGTAAATTCGCTTGGCGAACAGGTGCCATTCAATTGCCCCGGTTGCGGCGGCGTATTATGGAAGATGGAGAAGGACTCTTTTTTGCGATACCGTTGCCATACCGGCCATGCCTATACTGCTGCGGCGCTGCTTGCCGAGCAAACAAGAAAAATTGAAGAAACCATGTGGACCGCCTTGCGAATGTTTGAGGAAAGAAGAAACCTGCTGACAACGATTGCTGAGAAACAAACCGGAGCCACCGCACACTCGGCAGCAGAACGGGCGAAATTATCCCAGGTCCACATTGATCGCATAAGGGAAGTGCTGCTGGCTGATGATAAAGCAACCAAAGGCGATATGCCTATATAAAAGCAGTTTCCCTGTTCCCTTTATAATTATATCGTCATTATTTAACATATTGTCAATATATTTTACTATAAAGAAATATTTATCTAAAAAAATGATTACCTTGCTTACTTATTAAAATAAAATACAATGCAAAAAGAAGGAACAGTGAAGTTTTTCAATAACCAAAAAGGTTTTGGATTCATTTCACAGAGTGATGACAGAAGTGAAATTTTTGTACACTCAACAGGCCTCATCGATGAGATCCGTGAAAACGACCGGGTACAGTACGATGTGGAAGAAGGCAAAAAAGGCCTTAACGCGGTAAATGTAAAAGTAATCTAATACATCACTATAAAAATTATCGTAAAGCATCAGCCTTTACCGGCTGATGCTTTTTTATTAAAATCCATTTGTTAATTCAGCAATAAACAAGCGAATTAACGGTTATATATTAAAGACTTTCCAAATTCTATAAAGCACCTGCTGTTTCTGGCCCAACACCCCATAAACGTTTACCGGTTCTATGACAAACGCCGCTTAATTATTGAGCGTAAGTCTTCCCAGGCAAATTCAGGCCAACAGTGAACCGTACCCTCTCTGTTTAATAATATTACTGCAACAGCCATGGAAAAGCCATGCCTGTTATTTACTACTATTCATACTATTTTTTATGATCATATTAATTTTTTTTATAGCGCACTGGTTTTTGTCGCTATTCTTTCAAACATTCTTTCAGCACCGCTATGCTTCGCACCGGATGTTTACCACAAATAAATTCTGGGAGCGGGTTTTTTATGTATTCGCCTATCTTTTTGAGGGTGCCTCATTCTTGAATCCACGTGCCTATGCAATGATGCACCGGCAGCACCATGCTTTCAGCGATACGGAAAAAGACCCGCATTCGCCTCACTTTTTTACCGATATCTATCAAATGATGAAGCATACCATTAACACCTTCGGTGATTATGTAAAACGGACAAAGGATCCGGAAACACAATTCCCGGGGCATTATCCCGAATGGCCGATCATCGACCGCATAGGTTCTTCCATTTTATCAAGACTGCTTTTTGGCGCGGCTTATACCTGTTTTTATATCGTGTTTGCAACCCATTGGTGGCTATTTTTATTGCTCCCGGTCCATTTTTTAATGGGGCCTATACATGGGGCAATTGTTAACTGGTGCGGGCATAAATACGGCTATACCAATTTTGATAACAAGGATAAATCAAAAAACACTACCCCTTTCGACTTTTTGATGCTGGGCGAATTGTTTCAGAATAATCATCATAAGCACCCAAACAGTGCCAACTTCGGTAAAAAGTGGTTTGAAATTGACCCGGTTTACCCGGTAATGAAATTAATGCACTGGATGCGGATCATTAGGCTGAGAAGAGCCTTTTAAGATCGGCCTCCGGCAACCAGAATAATAAATGAATATTAAATAAAAAGATCATGATAAATCAAATAAGTGAATTCCAGGCAAAATTGTATGTGTATGATCTAAGTAATTGCGCGCATGAATTCGGCTTTAAAGCCGATGAAGTATGGGAAGTGGGCCTGGCAAGCGAGGCCGAAAAAATCGACATCGAGAAAAAATACTTCCCCACTGTTGCGTCCAAAATTTTACCCGATACTATATTAGAAACATTTAACACAGTAAAGGAAAAATTGATCCAAAGAAAATCTGATGTTGAAAATAAACTGGACAAGAATAATATTTCGGCCCGTAAGTTAAATTATCTTATTGCCTTTAACCCAAAAAGGCAGCGGTAGTTGTTTTTAATTGAGAATCCATTTTTTATAAGCTACAGAAATGACCAGAATTGACTTACGAAGTTTAATTCGGAGTTGTTTGTTTTCAAAGGCCTCATTGAGGGCTTCACCGTTTAAAAACTTCGTAAGTCTAACGGAGGTAATGTCATCATATATCAACTTCTTGCCGGTTTAAAATAGATTCTTGGGGTGATAATAGGTATGTGAATTGATCTTCATCCTGTCAAACTTACGAAGTTTTGAAAACTTCGTAAGTTGATTTCGTGTTAAAAAATTGAGGCTTTGTAGTTTTCCTGATTATAGAGGTGATAACAGGTATATGAATTGATCACGGAGATTTTGTAGGTTAGTAATTTAAACTCAAAGTTTCCATGAAGTTAAAATTATCGCTCCTTTTATTATTGCTGTCGCAAATTGCAGCCGCGCAGGACATGGTCTTTGCCCGCAAAATGGTGGACACGCTCACCTCGCCCTATTTTTGGGGACGGGGTTATACAAAGGATGGCCTGCTTAAAACGTCCGTGTTTTTATCTGCCCAGTTAAAAAGCTACGGCGTGGGCCCTATGGACGGCAAGAGCTATCAGCAAAAATTCAGCTATAATATTAATACTTTCCCCGGTAAAATGAGCGTGACCATCAACGGCATTGCGCAAATGCCGGGGCGCGATTTTATTGTGGGCCCTGACACACGCGGCGTTACTGCCGAGGGAACGCTGGTGCAAAAGGACAGCACTCATTTTGTAGATGAACATGACCGCATTGTTGTTGAGCTGGTGAACAAGCTAACCTGGTCGGCAGAGCAGCAGCAATTGAATTATACATTGATACAGCTGGATAAAAAGCGGTTAAAAGGCCCGCCTGCAACTATCAAGGCGGATATTGAAAGCGAACTGGTTAACAATTTTAAAACCGCCAATATCTGCGGCATCGTTAAAGGGACTATTAAACCCGATTCACTTATTGTTTTTACCGCGCATTATGACCATTTGGGCGGTATGGGCGATAAAACTTATTTCCCCGGCGCTAATGATAATGCCAGCGGGGTTACACAGGTATTGAGTTTGGCTAAGTATTACGCGGCACACCCGCAACCTTATAGTATGGCGTTTATCTTTTTTTCGGGCGAGGAAGCAGGGTTATTAGGCTCGAAGTATTTTACCGAGAACCCGCTTATCCCGCTAATAAACATCCGGTTTTTGGTTAACCTTGATTTGGAGGGAACCGGGGTTGACGGCATTACCGTAGTTAACGCGACGCTGTATCCAAAAGAGTTTGAAATGCTGAAGCAGATCAATGAAAAAGGGAAGTATTTGGTGAAGATAAATTCAAGGGGCAAAGCTGCCAACAGTGATCATTATTTATTTACAGAGCATGGCGTACCCTCGTTTTTTTGGTACACGCAGGGCGGCATAGCCGCCTACCATGATATTTATGATATAAGCGCTACGCTGCCGATGAATAAGTATGAGGATATGTTTAAAATGATACTGAAATTTAATGATGGATTGATGGGCAAGGCGGTAGATTAAAACATCAATTTTTGACAAGCGTATAGCTGCCCGAAAAACTGATAGGAAATTTCATAAATTGTATTTCGTTTTCAGGCGGTTTGTCACCATCCCAATACATAGCAACCCCGCCGCCGGGGTAGTCTATAATTCTTATTCCTTCAAAATTATTTGAACCATTCAGTTTTACGGTATAATTAAATTTTCCCTGGCCATTAAGGGCGATGTATTTAAGTGGGATAACCAATTCATAGGTATAAGCTATTTGCCGGTCAAAAAGGGACACGGCTCTTATACCATCCTCGTTATAAACAGATATGGAAGTATCAATACCCTTTATCCCAAAAACTTTAATTTCTTTCGACTTGTTTGCCAGTTCCCTATTTGCCACATTCATAAACGAATCAAGCCGTTTACGGTCTGAAATTTCGTTTTTGGTGACCTCCGGTTTGCTTTTCAGGTTGATGTTCGGCCACTCCTTTTTGTCGAATACCGGATAGGTAACAGTAATGTCGTGGGCGCTTTTATCCGTTGCGGAAAGATCTACCGATACCGTAATGCTTGCCGCTATAATTTTGCGTATAACCAATGGGTCGGTTGCCTGCATGATAAAATAAAGCCGGTCATTATCATTAGCTATAGAATAAAAAACCTCCGTATTGGTGTTATAAGCCTGGAACTTATTATCCCATTCTGTTGCTTTGCCATCGATCTTCACATTATCCGGTAAACGCAGGCTTGCAGTTTGAATCTTTGGCAATTTTTGCGCGTTGGTAATAATAGAAAAGGTTAAGAGCAGTAAAGTAATTATCTGTTTTCCAAGCGTTAGCGTATTTACTTTCATGTGATCAGTGGTTTATTTAGGCAAAGGCGTGGCCCTACCTGTAATGGGTTAAGTGATAAGGTTTAGACAAGCTGGTAAAGTATGTGTTGTTTATATGATGTTACTCATATTGTTAATCTGCGGGTAAATGCAACTCATACGGATAGGTGTAGTTTTTATCATTTGTCCAGTAAAATACAACCTCATAATTGTGGAGGTTTACATTTGGGTATTTTTTAGGGTCGAGGTTACGTACACTGGCAATTTGATAACCCATGATCTTTTCGGGCGGCAGCTTTTTTATTTGCTCTTCGGTGTAAAAATCATTACCCAGGAAAAAGGCGGCTTTTGCGTTATGCGCTAAGGTCATCGTAGTTGTACCGCCCCTATCCTGTTCAATTATTTCGTCTTCCAACTTACCATCCTGCCCTTTGAACTGTACGCGTGTGATAAATGCCGATTTAGGCACGGCCTTTTCGGCGAGGGTATTTTCCCATTCTTTTTGGGTTAAATAAACTATTGGCCCTTTTATGGTTATTTCCACGCAACCATCTTTTGCCTTATTACCGAACTTTTTAACAGCCGGCTGCGAAGTTAAAGTAGCGCTGCCGCTAAAACACGAGGGGCTTATTTTAGATAATATATCAGGTGCGTACTCCTTGCCATTGATGAGTACCAGCGGCTTTGGCCCCAAATTCTCACCTATAACCCGGGCATATTTAACGGTATCAGTCGCGGGCAATATAGCTGATGTTTTTTTAGTATTAAACTTAAATATCAGTGAATAACCTTTTTCGCGCGGCACATTAGGGTCGCTACCCTCTACCCCATATTCGCCGGTAAATGATGCAATGGTTGCAAGCGATACATTTTGTATGGTTTCTTCGGTATAAAAGTTCTTATCAATATAAAAACCAGCCTTGCCATCATGAGGCAAGGTAGCGGCAACGTTTCCCGGTGGCGCCAAGTTCATCACTATTTTATCATTGGCAATGCTTCCATCTTCTTTTTTTAAGGATATCCGGTTATAAAATTTGAACCTGGGTATTGAAGCCTCAACTACAAGATTCTCTTTTTCGATGGGCGTTAAATAAGTGATCTGGCCATGTTTTGTTTTAATATCAACATATCCGTCACTTGCCATAAAACCATATTTCTTTTTTCCATACTCGGGGTTAGTTATACTACAGCCGGCAATACACGAAGGGCTAATTTTATAAAGAATATCTTTTGGATACACCAGGCCGTCAATCACCACTATAAAGTTGGGACCCTTAAGCAGGTTTATACCACCAATGGCGCTTAATTTAGTTGAATCCATTACCGGTTGGAAGGATTTGTTTAAAGCATCGTCTGCATTTCCTATACCGGTTACGTTTCCACCCGATGCAGTAATTTGAGGTATCGCGATACTTTTATACGGCCCGCCAATGATATTTGCTTTATTTAAAGACTTCGTAAACAAAGGGCCGGGGTTGTTATTTTTTTCTGTCGCGATCAATGCCTTTATCGCTTTCGCTTCTTTTGCAGGATAAACCGTAAACGCCGTTAATAACAACATCGCCACGCCAATTAAAAAAATGCCGCTCTCTTTAACACTTAGTGTTTTGTTTTCCTGGTAAGCGATTCGCATGATACGATTAAGCAGGGAGTTTTTTTGCCCGGAGAACGCCGTAGCATAAGCCGGCATGGCCATTGTATATTCTTTAAAGCTGATAAGCGCCTGTACAAACTCCTCCTTATTATTGGTTTGAGCAATAGCCACGTCATCGCAGCAATTCTCCCTTTCTTCTCTTAACCTGGCCGATATCCATAACAAACCGGGATTAAAGAAAAATACAGCTTCTACAACATTTTGCAGGAAGTTGACCATATAATCGTTCCGCCTGATATGTGCCAGTTCGTGCAGCAGCACGGCCTCTACCTGTGCTGCGGGTATACGGGCTATTAAACCCACGGGTATTAATATAACCGGTTTAAAATAACCTATAACCACCGGTACTTTTATATAAGCTGATTCTAATAACGATACTGTTTTTTGTAACTGCAGTTTTTCACAAAGTACCGCCACCCTTTCTTTCCAATAGCCTTCAGGCTCGTTTACGCGGTAGCGCCGGGCGCGGTGCATATAGATCATATTGCCCGCCATAGATGCCGACTTCACCATAAAGAACACTAACCATATCATGAAGATAAAAGCGGAATGATCTGAACAGTATTTGGCGGCTGTGTTTATAGCGGCCTTTATATTTTTTATGCTGTAAAAAGGAGGTTGTTCTGTATTAGGCGCATTTATTATTAAAGATGCCCGCGCATGGTAATTTAGGTTATTAAATGTTTGTGCAAATTTTATCGCGCCGGGTAACTGATCAACGGCAGCTTCGCGGCGCGCGGCGTTATACTCGTAAACAAAGGTACTGGTAATAGTCAACAGGAAGACCGAAAAGAGCATCAGCACCAGGTTGTACCTTAGCGCCGCACTTACTTTTGGCTGTCAAAATGAACAGCAATAGCCCCTGCCATACTGAATGGATCAGCATCCAGCTAAATGCTTGGATAACACTACCCGGTAACCCTGTTGTTATGCTCATAACTATATGTTTTTAAAAATTACTTTCTTTTTTTCATGGTATTTAGTAACTCCTTCATCCTGTCAATTTCCTCGTCTGATGTTTTATTGTTATCCAGCAGCGCTACCATCAAACTGCTTGCCGAGCCGTTATACATCGAATCTACAAAGCGGCCAAGCAGGTTGCCCTTAACTTTATTTTCGGCAACAGCGGCACTGTAAACATGCTTCATGTTGGTTTCATCGCGGCCGAGCATGCCTTTTTCTTTCATTACCTGCATCAGCTTCAAGGTCGAGGTATATATTACCGCTTCTTTTTGCTCGTTCAGTTTATCATGTACAAACCGCACGGTTGACGGGCCGTATTGCCATAGTATCTGCAATACATCCATTTCTGTTTTGGTGGGTACAAATTCTTGTTTTTTTGCATTCATAAATTAAAGGTATGTATTAAAAACGTACGTTGCAAATTATTAGGTAAATTTTTTTAAAAAAAAAGAGGCACGAAGTATCGCGCCCCTGTATTTATACATAAAAAAGACGGTATCGCGTCTCTACCCTTAATCCCCCGGATGATACGTCTTCTCCGCATGTTTTAAAACATCTTCCTTGTAGAATAATACATCTTTAAATTTCCCATTGATGTATCCTTCGGCCTGGTCGGTAAAGTGCGGTGATTTTGGATCGGTAGACTGGCCGCCGGTCATGATGGATTTTGCAGTTACTTTGCCGTTAGGGCCAAAATCTATAGCAGCTATGAAGCTGTTTCCGGATGAGCCGTAGCGCTTTTTGGTATTGTTTGAAGCGCGGCTTACAAATGATGGCAGCTCGCCAAAAGTGGCCGACACCTGTCCTACCGGGATGCTTGGCGCGTTATCATCAAATACACCATTTGCCGGGCGCTGGTAACGGAAAATATCGCTCAATTATATCT
>Ga0193702_1000006_pt1 | contig 112796 bp, 109 predicted proteins | sample U3a1metaG_FD_143060 | JGI IMG/M metagenome (GOLD analysis project Ga0193702, IMG submission 143060) | Soil microbial communities from a riparian zone of the East river system, Colorado, United States - U3a1 | ecosystem: Environmental > Terrestrial > Soil > Riparian zone | place: USA: East... | reverse complement strand
CGTGAGGATAATATAGCACAAAGCTTCCGCGAACCGGCAAGCTATTATCTGCAAAGCCACGCAACCGCCGACCTGGATGCCACCTATAACGATTTTAAGCTGATAAGAAGCATTTACGGGCAGGTGCCGGGTGGAATGTTCGGCGCGGATGAAAACGCCCGCAAAGGATATGATGACCCGCGCCAGGCAGTAGAAACGTGTGGTATGGTGGAGCAAATGACATCAGACGAAATGCTGCTGGCTAATACAGGCGATACCTTTTGGGCCGAGAATTGCGAAGATGTAGCGTTCAATATCTTTTCGGCAGCCTTTACGCCTGATTATAAGTCATTGCGGTACTTAACAGCGCCTAATATGGTGGTAAGCGATAGCAAAAACCACAATCCCGGTATTGCAAACTCCGGCCCGTTTTTAATGATGAACCCATTTAGCAGCAGGTGCTGCCAGCATAACCACTCGGCTGGTTGGGTATATTATGCCGAGAATAGCTGGATGGCGACACAGGATAACGGCCTTGTAGCTCAATTATATTCGGACGGAACAGTTACTGCGAAGGTAGGCGAAGGCACTGAAGTTAAATTGGTAGAGTCAACTAAATACCCATTTGAAGAAGCGGTGGATTTTACGGTGAATGCAAGTAAATCCGTGAGTTTTCCTTTATATCTGCGTATTCCAACCTGGTGCAGTAATGCAACCGTAACTGTAAATGGTAAAGCGGTAAAAGCAAATGCCGCCGCAGGCGAATACCTGGTACTCAATAACAAATGGAAAAACGGGGACAAGATAGGGTTGAAGCTTCCTATGAAAATAAAAGTGCGCGAATGGGAAAAGAATAAGAATAGCGTAAGCGTTAATTACGGTCCGCTTACTTTCTCCTTAAAAATAGCGGAGAATTATGTTCAAAAAGACAGCAAGACTACCGCGATTGGCGATTCGGGCTGGCAAAAGGATGCCGACCCTGTGAAATGGCCCTCATTTGAAATATATGCGGCTTCAGACTGGAATTATGGTGTTATGCTGAATAAAACCACTCCCGAAAATTCTTTTACCGTTGTTAAAAAGGCATGGCCGAAAGACGATAACCCATTTACCAATGCCGGTGCGCCAATAGAGTTGCAAGTTAAAGGGAAAATTATTCCCGGCTGGAAGATAGATCAATATGGCTTATGTGGATTGCTGCCGCAAAGCCCGGTTCAAACTGATCAGCAGGCAACGACATTAACCTTAGTGCCAATGGGAGGGGCAAGGTTGAGGATATCCGCATTCCCGGTGGTAGAATAATAAACAATGTCATTCCGAGGAGCAGCCGGGCCAATTGGTAGGAGCGACGCGGCAATCTCTTCGCCATACAATACGAGGAGATTGCCGCGCTATCGCTCGCAATGACATTGTTTTATTGTTTAGGCAATGGCGGGGTTATCCTATCACCAATAACAGGCCATCCATCTTTATCCCAATTTAACTTTTCAATTACCAATTTGGATGCAACCCTTGTCTCATCGGTAACCGCATACCCGTGATAAATAAGATAGTCTACGCCATCAAATGTATAGGTACCGCTATGCCCAAGTCCATAAAACTCTTTACCATCTCCCTGCCTTAATAAAAATCCTCCGCCTTTTGCCATATCCACACCTTTTTTATCAAGATACGGGCCGGTTATTGATGTTGAACGGCCAACAGCGATCTTATAATCACTATTTTTCATGCTGCAACAATAATCCCATGAAACAAATAGATAGTAGTATTTGCCTTTAGAAAAAATGAAAGGCCCCTCTATCGCGTTTCCACCCGCATCAACCGGGTGCGTACCGATTGATGGTGGATTAGGTGCTGATGGGTCGGTCATGCGGCTGGCGACAGTATGATTAGCTAATGTATCTTTTGTATTTGCCAGGCTAAAACCGTCCTTAGATAATTTTACCAGTTGGATACCATGCCAAAACGAACCGAAAACTAAATAAGGATCTCCCGTTTTTTTATCCACGGCCATGTTCGGATCAATGGCGTTCCAATTTGTTTTGCCTGGGTAAGACTGTATTACTTTACCATGGTCCACCCATTTATAATCAGCGGAAGAAGGATCTAAGGTTTTGTTGGTTACTACGCCAATAGCAGATGTGTTTTTCCCAAATGCAGAAGTTGAATAGTAAATATACCATTGCCCATTTAAATATTCAATATCCGGCGCCCAATATCCGGGACGGGGAAAGCCGGCTGCGACTAACCATGCAGGTTTATTTGTATTATCAAAAACGGGTTTTTCCCGCTTCCAGTGCACAAGGTCTTGTGATGACCATGAGCCACTGCCTGTATAATAAACATAATAGGTATCGCCCTGTTTTGCCATAACCGGGTCATGCACATCCGGGTTGGTTACTATTTCGCCAATTACAAGTGGCGGCCTTTGCTGCCGGTTTCCCTGTTGCTGCCCGCCTGCGGGTGGTGTAGTTGCCGGCGGAGTTGTGCCGCCCGTGGTGGTTTGCTGTGCGTTAGCCGCGCCTGCACAAATGCACAGGGCAATTGCCAAATGAGTAATTCTTTTCATTATCAGGATAAAATATAAGTTAATTGGTTGGTTTTATTAAGTGTTAAAGTAACACATATAAAGTAAAAGTAATTATTTTTTTTAAAACCAATAACTTTTATATTCCTGTAATATTAGGCAAGCTTATATTTTTGTGGTTTTGATGAGGTTCGTGTTATTATTTTACCAGCTTCCAGGTCAAGCTTAACCGTTTCGGTATACCAGCTTATATTGCCATCAAATTTACCGGTTAAAGCTTCAACTACCCGGTTTGTCAATTCCGTGTGGGTAAGTTCGCTATCACGTAGAGCAGTAATGATACTATCTTTGATAGTATCGTATTTTTGTTTGGAAACGCTTTTGCCGCTTTTATTTAAAGGATGCCTGGTAAGTATTTTTTCTTGAGTCATTTGTTCCTGTTTTTAGATGTTTGTTACACTTAGCTATTCTATATAACTTTTTTACCGTTATTAAAATTACTAATTCTTTGAACAATATCTTTTAAACTGGCATATTTTTCTAAAATGTAAGGCACGGTTTCCAAACCTTTGGTAAATTTCATGATGTAGAAATAGATCCCTATTAATTCACCTTCCTGCATGGCCATTTTTGAATGCCGGGTAGAGATGTAAAGCGCTGCGCCAATCAGCACAACAACCATACTTTCCATCACACCAAAGTTATAAGCCTGCATATCGGTTATTTTTACCTGCCAGCCGCGCAGATCCTTGTAATGCCGGTATATCTCTTCCTTGTTAAATGAATCGATCACATCCACCTGTTTTTCTATCTCATTATTTTTATGGTGCATTAGCACACTCATTTTTTTACCATACCACCGGCTAATGATCCCAATAGGGACGAGCACGGCCATACATACTAATACCACATCCATATCATAAAAAAACAACATTAGCAGCGAGCCGAAAATATTAAACATCGCCTCTAATATATATACCAGGTCAAACTCCAGAAAGTCGGTCAGTTCGCGGGTTAAAGTAGAGTGGGCGCTTAGTTTGGAAACATTGTCGCCTTGTGTTTTATCAGATAAGAATTTTAAAATTACCGAGTTATAAATTGCCGAATAGGTGCGGGTATCATACCGCATACGCAGCATCCCTATAAGCATCCAGGCAACATGAAGCGAAAGAAAAATAATTAATGATTGGAAGCTGCCTCTCAATAGGTCATTTACCGCTTTTCCTAAAAAATAAGGTTTTAACAGGTCGGCGCTCATTTCCAAACCAAACAGTAAGTTGGTAACCAATAACTTGTACTTATAGGTGTAAATGATCTGCTTTAAATAACCCCGGTTGGTCATAATGTTTTCTCCCTGGAGGTAATAGAATTGCCTTTGGTGCCTGCAATAATTTTACGGCAATTTACACTTCCGCAACTGCATTTAAATGGCAGGATGGTATCATCCAGCAGGTTCGCATAATCAAGCGTTAGTTCATCGCCTGCTTTTATATCACGCAGGGCTATTAAGTTCAAACCATCATATACCGTATTAGCGTTACAGCTATGATTTTGGGGCGCCCAGTTTTGCGGATCGCTATCCCATAAAATATATACTTCGTTGGATATAGGGTAGGCATACCTTCTGAAATCGTTTAACTGGCTTGCATTCCAATTTCTTTCAACATAGCGTTTGGTAACTATTCGCAGCGCGGTTTCTTCCAGTGCAAAAATAACTTCACCTTTTTTTAACGGTTGATTAGCCACAATACCATAACCGTTGATAGCGTTACCCTTTACAATATATTTCTTTTGCCTGGCCTGGTGCCGGGCAATACCTTCGGCAATTATGTGCTTTAAAAACCCGGCTTTGCCGATAGGGTCAAAACGAAGTATATAATCTGCCGAACCTTCAAACCCCGTTTCATAAAATACAGAACAGGTAAAATTGATCTCTAAAAAGTAAACCTCTTTATGGTCATTAACCCTAAAATCCAAACGGGCATAACCCACGCCGCAAAACGTGCTGAATATCTTTTCGGCTGTGGACCGTAATGCCAGTTCTAACTGTTCATCCTCGCAGGGTTTATTCTCGTCGGTATGTAATTCGGATGTTTTTAAGGCGTAGGTTTTAAATTCATTCCCCGCCGTAAACTGGTATTCAACCGGCTTAAAAGTGGTGCACCCTGTAGTGGGATCAGCAGCTACCAGCACGGTAAATTCCCGCCCGGTTATATACTCTTCTACCAGGAGGTCATCATATTCCTGCGCCAATAGATATGCTATTCGACTTTTTAATTCTGAAATATTTTTTACTAATGAGTTTTTATCAATACCCAAACTATCCCCTGCGTGTGCAGGTTTTACAAATAGGGGGAAGGTAAGTTGTTTGATCTTTTCGTCAATGTTATCTGTATTGCTTGCCTGTATAAAATTGGGCGTGGCTACCCCGGCGCTATAAGCCACGTATTTCATTAATGGTTTTGGCGGATCATACAAAATGGCATTGGGCCCGGTATAGGGTAGGTTTAGCGCATCAAGTGCATGTATCACATCAATAGATGGCACAGACCAGTCTAAATAGCCTTCGCATAAATTAACATAGATATCGTATTTTTCTTTTTTTAAGCCTTTAAGCTGCTTATAGGTAATGAGCTTATTTAAAAGTACGTGATGCACTTCGTCATCGGGTAATAATGCCGATAAGTTACGGGGCGGATCGTAATTTTTATAGTCAACATCAGTAGTGCTATAATCAGGCTGTAATACACATACTTTCATTTAAGCTATTTGTTTGTGACGGAGTAAGGCATCATCCAAAATCTCGACCACTAAATTAGTAAAGGTTTTATTGCTGAAACGCAGTATGGCCCCTATGGATGTATAATTTTCATCATCACTTATGCCGCATTGCGCGTTAATTTCTAAAACGTACAACTTTCCATCTTTTCCCATTCGGATATCCAACCGGGCATATCCGGTAGCTTTTACGGCTTGGTAAGCGCGAATACTTAGATCTTTTAATGATTCGAGCAAATCGTCAGCAGTTACGCCCGCATATTCATACAAATAACCATCATCAGGCATAGGGCTTTCCTCCTCATAAATTTCCCAAAGACGGTCGAAAGATAGGAACTGTTCTTTTTCGGGCAGCGAAGCATGAAAGACCCGTTCAACAGGGTTATAAAACTGTATCGTTTCAGGAAATTGTGACGAGCCGGTTAAAAAGGTAGTAAACTCCCTGCCGATGATAAATTGCTCGGCTATCAGGCCGGCCTCATCCAGTTTCCAACCGCGATAGCCTTTTTTAATATCCAATAATAATTCATTCAGTTCTTTAGGAGTGGTTACCACGTTTTTTATGTTCAGCCCCATGCTGCCGGCAGATATGGCGGGTTTTACAATAACGGTATCGCCAACAGCATGAAAAATGTCTGTACTACTATCTACGCCTATTTCAACCCACTTTGGCATGGCAATATCATGCTGCTCAAAAGCCCGTTTCATGGTGATTTTTGAAGTGGTGATGTTATAAAAATAAGCATCTGATCCGGTATAGATAATGTCGTTTAAGTTTAAAGCATTAATTACCGATATGCCTGGTACGTTGTTAATTTCGTCACCATCGCATAGGTTGAGTACGATATTGGTTTTTGCGGTAGAGCATTTAACCTTTTCTATAAGTTCATGAAGGTTTTCCAGGGTAATGTTCAGCCATTCCCATTCGCAATTAAGCTCGGCAAATACTTTGGTATATTCTTGTATACTTTGGGTGTAATCATAATAATACTCCAGGTTGGGGTCGGTGGTTTCTAAATAAGGCGCGAATACCCAAACCTTGCAGCTGTTTTTATTATCGATAAACGCCATTTAAACAGCAGCTAACTTTTGTTGTATAAAACCGGTAAACCGGTAGTGGGCCTGTTGCATTTTTGTTAGATATTTTGCACCGGCAATATAGCCAATGCATTGCTCACTTCCGCAACTGCAATAAAATGGCCTGTCCATATCCCATTCGGCCGATGGATAAAAGAAAGTTATCTCGTCGCCTTTCTTTATCTGCTTTATGCAAACTAACTGTCGCCGGTCTGTATCAAAAAAAGTATTCGGGTTACAGCTATGGTTGGTACATTCTAAAAAGGAAGGTAACAGCTCAATATGCTGATTTTCTCCAATCTGAACAGTTAAATAATTAGGTTCTTTAAATACTTCTGTCCAATAGAAATCACTAATTACCTCGTTTATATTAAAATCTTTTTTTGCAAATAACGAACGGTTATTGGTAACCACATCGGTACGTATCTCAGCAAAACCACTGGACGGAAATTCAATGGTGCTATTTTCAGGGGTAATTAAACTGGGCATCGTAAAGGTTTTAAGATTTGATAGGATAACCGATAGATAGTTTAACCGTAATAAACTTGTTACGAGGTATTAATCAAAACAAATTCGGAACCCTACTGTTACACCATTACCGTAATATAATTTAAAAACTACCCGACTTTTTTAGAGATTGAATATGGATAAAAAAAAGTTGGATGAGTTAACCATTGTTACCAAAGAACTCGCCTTTCAAAATGCCGAAAGGGAAAACCGGGCTGCCGAATTACTTATTGCTAACGTAGAGCTTGCTTTTCAAAACGAAGAGAAAGAAAACCGTGCTGCCGAATTGATCCAGGCTAATATTGAGCTTGCTTTTCAAAAAGGTGAGAAGGAAAATCGCGCAGCAGAATTAGTGATCGCTAATAAGGAACTTGCCTTTCAAAACAAAGAAAAAGAAAATCGCGCCGCAGAATTGGTTATTGCTAACAGGGAACTTGTTTTTCAAAAAGGAGAGAAAAAAAACCGTGCTGCAGAATTGGTGGTTGCCAAGAAAGAACTTGCTTTTCAAAATGAAGAGAAAAAAAGTCGTGCCGCAGAATTGGTTATTGCCAATAAGGAACTTGCTTTTCAAAACGGGGAGAAGGAAAACCGGGCAGCAGAATTGATTGCTGCCAATGTAGAACTGGCCCTTCAAAAGGCCGGGGAAAAAAACCGCGCTGCAGAGTTAGTCATCGCAAACAAAGAACTGGCTTTTCAAAACATTGAAAAGGAAAGCCGTGCCGCAGAATTGGCCATTGCAAATAAAGAGCTGGTCTTTCAAAATAACGAGAAGGAAAACCGTGCTGCAGAGTTGGCAATAGCTAACAAAGAGCTTGTTTTTCAAAACGGGGAAAAAGAAAACAGGGCTGCCGAATTAGCCATTGCTAATAATGAACTTCTTTTTCAAAACGAGGAAAAAGAAAATCGCGCGGCAGAATTAAACATAGCCAATGCAGAGCTTGCGTTTCAAAATGGCGAGAAAGAAAATCGCGCAGCAGAATTGCTGATCGCTAACGTTGAGCTTGCCTTTCAAAACGGTGAAAAAGAAAATAGGGCAGCAGAATTACTGATCGCTAACATAGAACTTGCCTTCCAAAACGAAGAAAAAGAAAAACGGGCGGCAGAGTTGATAATAGCTAACGAAGAACTTGTTGTTCAAAACGAGGAAAAAGAAAAGCGCGCGGCAGACCTGGCCGTATTGACCCGGGAATTACATGCGCAGCAAGAAGAGTTAAGACAGGCAAATGAGGAACTTAGTGAAAAAACCTATTTGCTCATTAAGCAGGAAGAAAAGGTAAGGATCATTAACCAGGACCTTTTACTATTAAACCAGGAACTGGAAGAGCGGGTAGTAAACCGTACAAAAGCTTTAGCCGAAAGCGAAAATCGTTTCCGTAACATGATGGAAACTATTCCGCAGGTGGCGTGGACAAATACATTTGAAGGCAAGATCACATTTTATAACCGCGGATGGTACGATTATACCGGGCTTAACCACGAGGAAACCAAAACATGGGGATGGCGCAAAACAATACACCCGGATGACCTGAGATTTACTTTAAATCAATTCAGGGCGATCAGGAAAAATAATGAAGGTGGCGAGTTCCAGGTCCGGATCAAAAATGCAGAAGGCATTTACCGATGGCACTTAAGCCGGCTAATGCCGATCACTAACGAAGAAGAGAAAGCATTGTTATGGGTTGGTACGGCAACGGATATTCATGAATTGAGGCTGCTGCAACAACAGAAGGATGATTTTATGAGCATTGCAAGCCATGAATTGAAGACACCCATCACCTCATTAAAGGCCTCTTTGCAGCTATTATACCGCATGAAGGATAACCCCAACAAAATGCTGCCAACCTTGATAGAGCAGTCAAACAAAAGTATGGGAAGGGTAACTACCCTTATAGAAAACCTGCTGAATACCAATAAATTGAACGAGGGGCAGCTTCATTTAAATAAAAGCTCGTTTACCATCTCTAAAATGATTGCTGACTGCTGCCAGCATGTACGTATCGCGGGTGAATACACTATCCAAACTCATGGCGATAAAGAACTAATGGTCTTTGCCGATGCTGACCGTATTGACCAGGTTGTAGTTAACTTTGTAAATAATGCCATAAAGTATGCGCCCGAATCGAAACAGATCCACGTTAATATTGAAAAAGCAGGAGCGTTTGCCAAGGTGTCAGTAAGAGACAATGGGCCCGGTATCCCCCCTGAAAAACTGCCTTACCTGTTCGACCGTTATTACCGTGCAGATAGCAGTGGCATGCAATATTCCGGTTTGGGGCTGGGCTTATATATCAGCTCAGAGATCATTAAAAAGCATAATGGTCAAATAGGCGCGGATAGCGAATTAGGTAAAGGCAGTACCTTTTGGTTTACCCTGCCGCTTTAGTAAATAACAAAGCCCCGATATTTTCATATCACGCTTTTTACCCGGACCGAAATCTTTTTTGAATATAAGAAATTCAAAAGTGTTAATTAAACACTTGCATTTGATAACTGTGTAATGGCATTTGAAAATGTACTTTTAAATAACTTCAAACTGAATAAACACTATCTTAGCTGTCCGTTACTGTTATAATGCGTTATCACAAAATATTTTTATTTATTCTTTTCTGCTTTTTTGGTTCCAATGCGTTTGCTGTTATTTTTACCGTAACCAGCAATGCCGATTCTGGCCCAGGCACCCTGCGCGATGCATTAACACAGGCTGCGGCGAACGGTACGGCAGTTAAAGATTATATCTATTTTAATATTGTCGACCAGAGTGTAGCTGGGAGGACGATAACTTTACTTTCTGCCCTCCCAAATGTAACGTCCAATTTGGTAATTGATGGAACAACGCAACCCGGAAATGCTTTTGGAGTTAGCGACAGTAAAATAAGTATACAGCCCGGAGGTATATTTGATGCTTTTGATCTGGTAAACGTAGATGGGTTTGAACTTTATGGCCTTTATATCCACGATTTTTCAGGTGATTATGGGACCCGGCGTGTAGCAATTTCTGTATTATCGAGCAAAAATATTCAAATAGGTGCCCCCGGAAAAGGGAATGTGTTTAATAATAATTTATATACACTTAGCACTTATTGGATAAATTATAGCAATGACAATAATCTCTCGCATCATACAATAGAAAATCTAACGGTTTATTCAAATATCATCGGTTTTATGCCAGACGGGAAAACTTTTAACGGCGCACCGCTAGGATTGGCAGGAGGTTTTGACATTTCGGGAGCTTCGGGAAACATCACATTCGGTGGTACAGACGCGCAAAGAAACGTATTTGGAAATACCGCAACGCCTATTGAATCTCGGGCGATTTTTGCAGAAAATACTTTTCCGGCGGCGTTTAATATTATCAATAATTATTTTAACTATTGCTATGATGGTAGCGTCGCGCCATTACCTGCTTTAAATACATCTAACCTGAATACTATAATTATAGGGCAGGCGGCATTGGGGCAGCCAGATGAAAATTTACCGTATAAATTATATTTTAACAATAACAAAGCCCAAGCCCCTGCAAGTATTAGTGCAGGGTCGTTAACAGGCGAAATTATATTTCAAGGGAATACTGTTAAAGTAGAAAATTACCCCAATAAGCCAAGTTATGCTGAAGGTGGAGTTGGATTTTTATCAAGCGACCGCATATTAATAGGCGGTGAAAACCCTGGAGAACCTAATAGCCTTGAGGCTTTTGAAATTTACGGCTTATCCACTAAATCGTTTTTAATACAACACAATAGCATATATTGTCATAATGAAGCCGCAATATGGCGGCCAGACATTAGCCCAATACTGCCGGTAATGCCTTTGCCTATAATATCAATTACCAATATAACCGACAACAGCGTGTCTGGAACTGCTACGCCATTGTCAAAAATTGAGCTATTCTGGGATGATGACTGCCAGTACTGTCAACCACTAACCTATGTAGCGACGGTAAATGCAGATGCTTCCGGAAACTGGCAATTTAATAGTGTTATCCAAAAAGGGGTAATTGCTTCGGCTTCATTAAATGGTTATACTTCGCTGTTTACACAGTCCCCTCGTATTTCTACAACATCAAAAGCAAAAAAAATTCATTATTCATGCGGTCAACCCGGCTCTATCACCGGGTTAAATTTTTTAGATGCTGGAGCTTATCAATGGAAAGATGCTAATGGTAATGTTATTAGTAATAGCATTGATGTTAATAATTTGCAACCGGGTACTTATACTTTATCTGCTTTAAATAGCTCTTGTACTCAAAACTTCACTTATACTGTATATGACGCAACGCCTAAGATTATTGATAACGGAAAAAGAATTGTAAATCCTTCATGTACCTCAAAAGGTTCTATTACTTATTTGGGTTACACCAATGATATGTATAACGTGATGAGCGATACTTTTAACAATGGTTTCGGAACCGCATACAGTTTTCAATGGACCGATGCAGGGGGAAACATACGTGGTAATTCAATAGACCTGGCTAATGTAGAAGCCGGAAGCTATACTTTAACGGTAACATATAACTTTAATCCTTCGTGCACGACTACTTATGGGCCGGTAATATTAACGAATACTACTGGACCAAATATTAATCAATCGGCAATGGTAGTTCAATCAACTCCTTGCGGACAATCCACCGGCGCAATTAAAGGCATCACTGCAACAGGCTCAGGCACTTTAAATTATGTGTGGAAAAATGCGGCAGGTACCCAGGTAGGTACTTCCGCAGATTTACTGAACCAGCCAGCGGGGCAATACACCTTACAAGTTACCGATAATACCACTTGCGGCCCGGTTTATTCTTCAGCTATCACCATTGTTGAAACGAACGGCATAACAATGGATGAGTCGAGCGTAAAAACTACTATTACCAGTTGCGGACTAACCAATGGCACCATAACCGGCATACAGGTTAGCGGTGCCACTCAATACCAATGGAGAGACGCATCGAATAAGGTTGTCGCCAATGTGGTTGACCTTACCGATGTCACCCAAGGGGATTATACACTCACTACAACCAATATCTATGGCTGCACTAAGGTGAGTAAAACTTACCACGTAGGCCAGCAGGTTTTGACCATCTATCCGAAATATGCCGCTTCGATAATCAGCGCCTGTTACTGGCAGGCAAACGGGTCAATTGCAATGACGTTCGATGCGCTGGTAACTTCAGCACGCTGGGTTTACCAGGGAGTTACCGTTGGAAGCGGATCAAGCATCAGCAACCTAACAGCCGGCACCTACCAGCTATACTTAACCGACGCAAATGGGTGCGAGCAGCTTTACAACAGCTATACGGTAAGTATGGGCGCACAATTGCAACTAACGCGTGGGGCGGAACAAGTTAATAATGATGGCTGCTCGTTAAAGACCGGAAGTGTTATTAATGTGCAGGTAACGGGCGGATTTGCGCCTTATACCTACGGCTGGACAGACGCTACGGGAAAAATTGTTAGTTCATCCGCCGATTTGACCAATATCGGCGCCGGTACTTACACGGTAAAAATCACTGATTCCCGCTCCTGTGCTACAGTAACCGAAACCTATGTTGTTCAAAACCAAGACAATGTAATTGCGCCGCCAGTTGCAAATAACGTCCAAATATGCGGCCAGGGCAATGCTATAATAACCGTAAGCAATCCGTTGCCAACGTTAACCTATAAATTATACGCTTCTACTGCCCAAACAAGCCCCATTAGTATAACAACCGATGGCCATTTTGCCGTTAATGTAAAAACGAATACCATTTATTATATCAGCCAGGCATCCGGTAGCTGCGAGAGTAGCCGTATTCCGGTAACCGTGTCGGTAGGGATCAGTACAGCCGATATCCCTAATACTATAACACCCAATGCCGACGGTATAAATGATTATTGGAAAATTCCAGGAATTGAAAACTACCCGCAGGCGGCGGTACATATTTATAACCGTAACGGACAACTGGTTTATGAGTCGCGGGGGTATGCCACACCGTTCAACGGCATCTATAATGGCAAGTTATTACCATACGGAACTTATTATTACCTAATTGAACTGAGCAATAGCTGCAATTTGCTTAGCGGCAGTTTGACGATTGTAAGGTAGTTTGGGCAGTATTTGCATTGGCATGAGCATCAAAACTGCGTTTAGTTTCCCTGTATGTTATAAACAAATGCTATGGTTCCAATTATAAATCAACAAAGCCCTCCTGATTTCTCAGAAAGGCTTTGTACTCCTTGATATAATTGGATCGAACCAATTCATTGAAGATTTAAAGCGAATTGCCAACATCCCAATAAAACTAATAAAATAATTTATCGCGATAATTAAACTTCTAATTTATCGAGCTTTTTAAGGATTGAGTCAAATAGTGCAGTGTACTTTTGCTCATCTACATCCTTAAAATTATATTTCAAATTAGGCAGCATATGATTAAACGTTTTTTTATAAATGTCAATTACATGGTCTTTAATTATAGAATAGTCATCCAGGTCAATCTGTAATAGATTATTATATTTTGCTTCTAAGTGCAAATAGTCGAATTTCCAATCTTTAAATAATATAAGTTCTTTATTAGGATTTATAAGCGAATGTAAATAAGCTTCGGAAACGAGATCGGTACGAGGAAAATTATGTAAATGACCAAAAATGTAGGTACTCGCTTTATTATCTTCGCTATTAAGTAAAGTTCCCTTAAGTAATTGTTTGAAATTTTGAGCGACTTGGTTTCTTGTTACTACATACTCTGGTAGCCGTTGATTTAACAAAGCATGAAATTTACTTTCTAGTTCTTTAAACTTTGGCTTCCATTCGTTTTTGGATGTTTTTTCTATTTGCTTATACAAATAACTTGTATAGGATAGTTCTCCATCACTCAAGCATTCCGAATAAAACTCTCCGTAGTATATCTCCAGTATGTTTTCTGAAATTAAATCGATGAAAACATAATTATGCAAATAGCGCTTGATCATATTAAAATATTCGCTACTTGATTTTATATGTATTTCGTAATAAAAGTCTTCATTGAAATAATATTGTGGGTAGCCATTTAAAATATAATAGCCGTCATTTACTTCAACTATGTCATTTAAATAGAATGGCTTATAGTCCTCGTCTCTCATTTTGTTAGTGTTATAGATTAGTTAAAGTTACGATTTTGCAAATCGTGACCTAATCTGAGTCGAACCAAAAAAGTTATTTGTATTGTAGACAAGGATTTAAAATAACAAACCCTCTTCACGTAATGTAAAGAGGGTTGTACCCAGCGCCGGAGTCGAACCGGCACGGTTTCCCACAGGTGTTTGAGACCAGCGCGTCTACCAATTCCGCCAGCTGGGCTTGTTTCTAAGAGTGGATTTAAGTTCTTAGAAGCGGGCTGCAAATGTATCTAAACTCTCTTTAATTCGCAACAGGTATTTTTGCCGATAGTATAAATTTGCAATATCATTTAAGCGGCTTTCTTTAGTAGTATCGTTTAATTGGCCATAGTCTTTTGTTAAACTATGCAGTTCTTCATTTATATCACTTTCAATAGCAAGCACTTCTGCGGTGATATGCCCCAGTTCTTTGGCGTCATCCACCTCCATTAGCCGCTCGTTAATATCCATCATCTCCATTAAAAAATCTGACGGCAGTTGCGGTTTTGCACCTTCCGAAACGAGGTCATGCAGCCTTAAAATGTATTCCAACAGCTTAGCCGGGTCGGAGAGGGCCTGGTAAGCTTTATTATTTAAGGTAGACAGTTCCAATATTTCCTGCTGTTTGGCATCGTCCTCATTAGCATAAAAATCGGGGTGATATTGCTTGCTTAACCGGTAAAATGTTTTTTTTAATTCCGCCTGGTCGGGGTTAAAAGACTCGGGTATGCTGTAGAAGTCGAAATAATTCATGAGTAAAACGCTAATTGCACGAATTTAGACGAATTACACGAATTAATTGCACAGGCGCTGGTCAATTCGTGAAATTCGAATAAATTAGCGTAATTTGTGTCTATTTATAATTTGATATGTTGTTTGAACAAATGCGGCAGAAGCCGTTCTTTATATTGGGCCCATGTGTAATGGAAAGCCAGGAGCTTTTATACACCGTGGCCGAAAAGGTAGCCGAAGCCGGCCAAAAGTATAATGTACCGGTAATATTCAAATCATCGTTTGATAAGGCTAACCGCACATCTATCCATTCTTACCGCGGCCCTGGAATTGAAAAGGGATTAGAAATGCTGCTGAATGTTAAAAAGCGTTTCGGGTTACCTGTAGTTACCGATATTCATGAAAGCTACCAGGCCGCCATTGTTGGCGAAGTGGCTGATATATTGCAGATCCCCGCGTTTTTATGCCGCCAAACAGACCTGTTGGTTGCTGCCGCTAAAACCGGTAAGATCGTGAATATTAAAAAGGCGCAGTTCCTGTCGGGACATGATATGTTTTACCCGGCTCAAAAAGTAGTGGAGGCAGGTAATACGCAGGTAATATTAACCGAACGCGGCAATATGTACGGTTATAATAATTTGGCGGTCGATTTCAGGAATATATATGATATGAAGGCTTTTGGATACCCGGTTTGTATGGATTGTACGCATTCTGTACAGCGCCCCGGCGGGGCAGGCGGCAAAACCGGCGGCGACCGTACCTTTGTGCCCATGATGGCCCTTGCTGCCAAAGCATTTGGTGCCGATGGCTACTTCATGGAAATACATCCCGACCCGGATAACGCACTAAGCGACGGCCCAAACATGGTGAAGCTGCAAGATTTGGATAAGGTGATGGCGCCGTTAGTCTGAAGAAAATACATTTAAATTAAAAAAATAAAAAATCCCTCTCCTTTGGAGAGGGATTTAGGGTGAGGCTTATGAAAGACATTGCCAAAAGAGTTTTTGATATTGAGATCGAATCATTGCAAAATGTGGCGCGGTTGATAGATGACGAATTTACCAAAGTTGTAAATTCCATATTGAACACTACGGGCAAAGTGATCGTTATTGGTATCGGTAAGTCGGGTATCATCGGTAAAAAGATAGCGGCTACGTTATCAAGTACGGGTACGCCCAGTTTCTTCCTGCATCCGGGTGAGGCTTTTCACGGCGATCTGGGCCTTGTTGGGAGTAATGACCATGTAATATTAATATCCTACTCAGGCGAAACGGACGAGGTGCTTAAGGTTATCCCGTTTTTAAAATGGAACAAGAATTTTATTATCAGCATAACCGGTAATCCAGGTTCAACAATAGCTAAAAATAGTGACCTGCATTTAAATATAGCTATCACCCGCGAGGCTTGTCCGCTGGCTTTAGCGCCAACATCATCTGCTACGGCTACGTTGGTTATGGGCGATGCTTTGGCAATTGCACTGATGGAAACCAGGCAGTTTCAGCAGGAAGACTTTGCACGGTTTCATCCCGGCGGCAGTTTAGGACGCAAGTTGCTGATAAAAGTGAAAGATTTGATGCGGGTGGATAACCTACCATTTATAAATACAGACGCTTCTTTTACCGAACTATTGCTTTGCATGTCGGAAGGTAAATTGGGTATGGTGATAGTGGGGGATTCGGGTAATGTACAAGGTATTATTACCGATGGCGACCTGCGCCGGGCCTTATTACGCAACCCGGATATAGCACATATTACCATTACCGAAATGATGACCGCCAACCCGGTTATTATTGACGGTGACGAATTTGTAAGCCAGGCCGAGCAGTTGATGATGGAGAAGAAGATAACCAATGTACTGGTGGGCTCTGCCGTGAACAGGACATTGAGCGGGGTGTACCAGATATATAATGTTTAGTTGTAGAGGTTGTAAGTGTTGGAAAGGTTATAAAAGTTGTAAATGTTTAACTACATAAAACCGACAGTTAACATTTACAACCACTGCAACAATTACAACTTTTACAACTAATCGATGCCCATTTTCCACGACCAACTTCACCACGAAATACACCTGCCATCCATACCTAAAAGGATCATCTCCGTTGTGCCCTCGCAAACCGAATTATTGTTTTATTTAGGGTTGGATAAAGCGGTTATCGGCATCACTAAATTCTGTATTCACCCTGCCGATAAATTTAAACAAACTACTAAGATAGGCGGCACTAAGCAGTTAAATATCAAACTAATAAAAGAATTAAAGCCCGACCTTCTCATCGCCAATAAAGAAGAAAACGAACGCAGCCAAATAGAAGAGCTAATGACTATTTGCCCGGTTTGGATAAGCGACATCAGCAACCTGGATGAGGCGTTGGATATGATAAAAGGAGTGGGGCAATTGGTTAACCGCGAGGCAGAGGCAACAGTACTCACCGGGTTAATAAGCCAACGGTTTGCCCAATTAAATATTCCATCGCAAAACTTAAAAGTAGCTTATTTGATTTGGCGCAAACCCTATATGGTTGCCGGGCAACATACCTTTATAAATGATATGCTGCAACGATGCGGGTTAACAAATGTGTTTGAACAGGACAGGTATCCCGAAGTACCCAATGAAATGCTGATTGAAGCTAAACCGGATATGGTTTTTCTATCATCAGAACCCTACCCGTTTAAGCAAAAGCATATTGATGAGTTTAAAGTTTTATTACCAAACGCCAAAGTTATATTGGTTGATGGTGAAATGTTTTCGTGGTATGGGAGCAGGTTGTTGGAAGCGCCGGGGTATTTTGAGAAGGTAATAGAATCTATTTAATAAAACACTTAAATCTCAGTGCCCTCTGTGTAAATCTTCGTGCCCTTTGTGGTTTGATAATTAACCACAAAGGGCACGAAGTAAGGTACAAAGACCACAAAGAATAGCGAGGTTAAGGCCAAATCACCTTATTATCGGCAACACCACCTTCGAGCTATTCAAATAAACCTTAATCGTTTCCTTTACAAAATCAGCATCCTTGGCTTTGTTAATGTTCTCTACATATTTTTGCGGGTTCCTGTCGGTTAGCGGGAACCAGGTGCTTTGTATTTGGATCATTAGCTTATGGCCCTTTTTAAAGGTATGGGCAACATCAGGCAGGGTATATTTTACCTGTGTTGGTTTGCCGGGCGTAAATGGTTCGGGTTTTTCAAAGCTGTTACGGAAACGGCCACGCATTATCTCGGCACGTACCAGCATCTGGTAACCGCCCATCGGGTAGCGGGTAGCCGGGTCTACCGGCGTATTATCCGGGAATACATCTATTAGCTTTACTATAAAATCGGCATCGGTATTGGATAGGCTCACCATCAGGTCGGCAATTACGGGGCCGGCAACGGTCATATCATCTGTTAATATGCCGGTATCATAGGTCAATACATCCGTACGGCGGGCAGCAAAGCGCTGGTCGTCGTCCATATACTCGCGGGTGCGCCTTGAATGTACTTTTTCGGTATAGGGTACAGGTTTAGCCGGGTCGCTCACATAGCTGTCAAAAGTAGGTTTTGCGGATTTAATGGCATCAAATGATAGTTTGCCGTTTTCCTGCAGATAAACAGCAGTCGGTTTAGCATCAGCCACCGGCCATTGCGCAAAGGTGCGCCATTTGTTCTCGCCCGAAAAGAAGATGGTTGCTTTGCTTAAGTTATCAGTTCCTTTCCCTTTTAAATAGTAATTAAAGAAAGGCACTTCCAGATCCTGGTAATACAACGAGGTATTGCTGCCAAATTGCACATTGCCCATGTGCGTTCCATCAGCACTGGCCCATTGGCCGTGGTACCAGGGGCCGATGATCAGTTTGCTGGTGGTAGCAGGGCTCTGCTTTACTAAGGCTTTATACGTATTCCATGCGCCATAGCCGTCCTCGGCATCAAACAGGCCGCCGGTTATCAGCATGGCGGGCTTAACGTCCTTAATGCCACTGCGGGCATCGCGGGCTTTCCACCAGGCATCCAGGTTAGGGTGGTTCATCATATCTGTCCAAAACTTCATGGTGTCCCCGCTTATTTTGGTGAAGTTGGGCATAGCGCCCATCTTTAAATAATAATCATAATTATCCTGGTTAACCACACGGAAACCTCCTCTTGTGCCCCTTGCGGACGGTGCACGGCTTGGCGCGGCAAAGCCTCCCGCCACCTGGAACTCAAAAGCATCCATTAGCATCATTACGCCGTTATGGTGGTCATCATCGCCAAAAAAACGGTCGGTAACCGGTGCCTGCGGACTAACCGCTTTTAACGCCGGGTGGCCGCTCAAAGCTACCATAGTAGCATAAAAACCCGGGAACGAAATGCCGATAGCGCCTACATTACCGTTGTTATTATCTATGTTCTTTATCAGCCAGTCTATAGTATCATAACTGTCACTTGCCTCGTCAATATCTTTACTGGTCTTTTTATTGGGGTTGAAGGGGCGTACCACTTCAAACGAACCTTCGCTCATATATTTGCCGCGGATATCCTGGTTAACCATAATATAGTTCTCTTTGCAATAACGCATCATATAATTGCGCCAGTAGGCCTTGTAATTTTTGCCATACGGCGAAACAGAATAGGGGGTGCGGGTTAACAATATAGGGTGCTTTTCAGACTGATCTTTAGGGATATAAATTGAAGTAAAAAGCTTGATGCCATCGCGCATAGGTATGGATACCTCTTTTTTGGTATAATTATTTACAAACCATGCCGAATCGGGGTTTTGAGCCGAGGCTATTAACGGGAAAAGTAGGATGATAAGCAGGTGAATTTTTTTCATAATAAAAATGGATAGGATAGCTGTAAATATATTGATTTTGGGCAGAGATAGAAAACAATGATATTAGTTAAATACAGCATACACCTATTTAATTTATAAGGTACTTAGCTGTATAAAGGTTATCTAATTTCATTTGGGGAACTATTGATATTCTCTTTGCTCCAAAGCGCTAAAGATTCCATAATATCCCTTAAAGTTTTGCCTTTTTCACTTAATGAATATTCCACTTTTGGCGGAACTTGCGGATATGCCTTCCGTGTGATAATTCCATCGCTTTCTAATTCCTTAAGATGCCTGGTTAGTACTTTTAAAGTAATGCCCGGGATAGATCTGTTTAACTCGCCAAATCTTTTAGGTTCCTGCATCAGTAGCCAAATGATAATGGGTTTCCATTTGCCCCCTATTACATCAATTGTAGCCCCAATTGGGCAATCGCTTGCTTCGGTATATTTATTTTTCGTTTTTTCTTGTTTTAACATATTGATTTGCAGCATTAGTTACCTACTAGTGATTGCCTGACAAAAAGGTAACTACTTGACTAAAGATAAGCATAGCCTTAGTTTTGACAAAAAAAATATAGAAATGGAAAGATCAGAAACTTACCAAAAAGGCTTATTATTGTTAAATCAACTACATGGCGGTCAAGCAGGGGAACAATTGGTAAACAATTTAAAAGATATCTGCCCCGATTTTGTGGATATGACAGTTGAATGGGCAATACAGGGGATAATGGCAAGGCCCGGCCTTGACCTGCTAACCCGTGAATTTCTGCTTATAGCATCATGCACTACACTTGGCCATGCTATGCCGCAGCTAAAAGCCCATATCGGCGCGGCTATAAAACTTGAAGCCAGTAAGGAACAAATAGTAGAGGTAATATTACAAATGACTTTTTACGCAGGTGGCGCTGCAGTGAGCAATGCGTTAAATGTAGCAAAAGAAGTATTTAATACGTGAAAACAAAAGCCGCCCTTATGGCTAAATAAAAAAGCCGCTAACTTACTTTAGTTAACGGCTTTTTTGTGTGGGAGATGGACCCGAATCCAAACCTGGAATCCGCGGGTATTTTAGCCCGATTTAAACTCTTTTATTATTATTTGCTATAAGTCCATAAGTACTTATAAATTTGCAGTATAAAATTTATAATGGTTAAATTGTTTGTAGGCGGTTTTCCGCTTGAAATGGACGAAATGGGACTGGTTAAGCTCATCGCCATTCATGGCGATGTGGATACGATCAAGATCGTCCGTGATAAAAAAACAAAAATTTGCAAGGGGTATGCCTTTGTGGAAATGAAGGACCTGCAAAGCGCCGAGCAAGTTAAAGAAGCGCTTAACGGAACAAGTGTAGATGGAAGGCCATTGACCATCAATATTGTAGAAGAAAAGCCCGCTGTTGTACAGCCCACGTATATTAAGGTGAGGCCAGATAAAGGTGCTCTTAAGCCAAAGCGGCCAAGACGGCAATAAATTTGCCCAGGCCTTCACTATTTTTATAGTATTTTTAGTTTAATATTTTCATAAAAACCGCTAACTTTTCAGTTAGCGGTTTTTTATGCCGAACCTATGCACTCCTTAGAATAATTTTATAGGTATTTTATTGATTGTTAGATATATACTTAACAACTAAAACATGAACGGGAAAAACAAAAGGCTGGAGCAGTCAATAGAAGAAGAACGAATACGTGAAGCCCTGAATGCGCACTGGCAAGCATCAGCAGCAGGCGATGCAAACGCAGAACATACTATTTACGATGACAATGCCATCTGTGATTACCCCCAGTCGGGCGAGCGAATCCTGGGGCGAAGCAATTTGCAGGCCTTGCGGAGCCATCATCCGGGTAAGCCGTCAGGCTTCAATGTAAAGCGAATGCTCGGAAAAGGCGATCTATGGATCACAGAATACATAATCACCTACCAGGGGCGACCAGCATACACCGTAAGCATTATGGAGTTTCGTAAGGGTAAGGTTGTGCACGAAACACAGTATTTCGCAGACCCTTTTGAGGCGCCTGCCTGGCGAAGTCAATGGGTACGGCAGATGGTGTGAAACAACAATTGGCTTATAGTTAGTCTTTTTACGGAACCATTTTTAAACAAAAAACCCGATCAAATTGACCGGGTCAATGCAGTGCGGAAGAAGGGACTCGAACCCCCACGCCGTGAAGCGCCAGATCCTAAGTCTGGTGCGGCTACCAATTACGCCACTTCCGCAGTTAGGATTTTTTTAGAGTTGCAAAGATAGGTTTATTTAAGAGATTATGAAATGTAATTTGCTTTTTAGTTGCTAAAGGTAAGTTTGTCTAATTTATTTATAAAGTTCAAGTACTTGTTTTAAAATACTGTCGATTTTTTCAACCGGGATATCTTCATTTGGATCAAACAGTAATATTTTCATCCTTGCCCGCTTTTCGATGATCAGATCGGGATGCTCAATTTTTTTACCCTCAACAATGCCAATGTAGGGCTGGTAATATTTTTTATGTACCCATAAATAGCAAAACATTTTTTCGTTGTAGCAATAAAAAGGCATACCGTATTTCCATGCCTCGGTAATATTAGTATCTAATTGTAAAATATGCATTCGCAAAAATTGCAGGTAGCTTTTTATAGGTTCGTTTTTTTGCAGAAAATAATCGTCAGTGGGGCGCATATCCAAATATAGGTTAGTGGCATATAATTAACTAAAACTTATTGAAGTTATGTGTGTTAATTTATTTAACTAAAACAATAAACCAAAATATACATCTCATGAAAAAGTTAAGTTCAGTTTTAATGATCGCGCTTGCTGCCTGCGCGTTACAGGCCTGCCAGGGGCCAAAGGATAGCAAAGGCGCTGCCGATAGTGCAAACGCGGTTAAAGATACCACTACATCGGGTTTAACCGGAATTGCCGTGGATAAGGATGATGCCAAATTTGCGGTAGACGCAGCTAATGGAGGCATGACCGAAATCGCGCTAAGTAAAACTGCCCAGGCCCAATCAACCAACAATAAAATTAAAGATTTTGCCGCGATGATGGTTACAGACCACACCAAAGCAGGGGATGAGTTAGCGGCTATTGCAAAAACAAAGAATATAACCTTACCGGATTCTGTTAGCGCCGATTCAAAAAAGGCTATTGATGAAATGGCGATGAAGTCGGGAAGTGCATTTAACAAAGCTTATGTTGATAAAATGCTGGCCGACCATAAAGCAACCGTAAGTATGTTTGAGGATGCTTCCGGTAAATTGAAGGACCCGGCATTGAAAGCTTTTGTTGACAAAACTTTACCCACTATAAAATCGCATTTAGCGGCTATAACGGCTATGCATGATGCGATGAAGTAATTAAAACTTAACCGTTAAGTTTTAAATCCGGCAGGCCCTGTTTTAATTAACAGGGCCTGTTTTATTTTGAGGTTTTGCGAAAACTACGTTTCAGGTAAAATTCACAGGCCAGGACTCCAAAACTTCCTATAGCTCCTATGTTTGAAAGTAATGATATTATTGCAGGGCTGGGTATGAGCCACCTTAGCGTCAACTTTGAAAAAATTAATAATATAGAAACCCCGCCAATAACCATTAATAACCATTTATTTATACCATAATCGGCATACCTTAACCACATTTTGTATTGGTCGTTATCTGGGTCATGTTCAGACAGATCCCTGAATATGATATGGCTTTGCCGGTACCTTTTTAAGTAATAAAACGCGGCACCCTTTAAAAATAGGATAAAATAATACCAGTCATCTTTTTCTTCGATAGCGTTTAGCCGCAATAGCTCGGCATCTATTAATGGTAGCTTATCGTTCAAATGGTCGATAAGCAGGTTGTACCTCTTTTTATTGGATAATGCCTCTGCGTATTTATTAGTGAGTTCGATATAGTATTTTAATTCCTCTTTGTTATTAAAACCAGTGATATTGTTTAAAATGAGGGCGTTCTTTTTATAGAAATCGATTGTGTTATCGGGATTATTGTCAAAAGCCGACCGAAAGTCGAAATAAATTTGTGTGATAGGGTTTGATTTCATTTCAGGCATAAAACTATCTAAATCAAATAAAAAAACAACTATGGTTTTTGAAATGACTGAAATTATATACTTTTAGAGCAACTATGGAAGCTAAAAACAATAAAAAAACCATCTGGGCATGGTGCATGTTTGATTGGGCGAACCAATCGTATAATATGGTGATCACGTCAACTATATTCCCGGCGTATTACGTGTATTATACAACCTATCATAATCCTAACAAGGACGTAGTTACGTTTTTTGGGCATAGTTTTGTTAACACAGTTATTCAGAATTATGTATTGGGTGCATCTTACCTGCTTATTGTTTTGTTGCTGCCTATACTAACATCCATTGCCGATTATCGCGGCAATAAAAAACGTTACCTGCAGTTTTTTACCTGGATGGGCGCTTTAGCGTGCCTTGGCCTATTTTGGTTTAAACCGGTAGCGCATGGTATACCTTCGCTCGAACTTCCCCTGATATTTTATGCATTAGCCTGCGTGGGTTATTGCGGGGGATTTGTTTTCTATAACTCATACCTGCCACAGATAACTACCGAAGATAAAATGGATAGCGTAAGCGCTAAGGGTTTTATATATGGTTATGTAGGTAGCCTCATCTCTCAGTTGATATGCTTATTGATTATCCAGTATCCCGGTTGGTTTGGATTGAAAGAGGATGTATTGGTGGCTTTGCCCGAACGCTTATCTTTCTTGCTGGTGTTTTTATGGTGGATAGGCTTTTCTATCATCCCTTTTAAGTTATTACCTAAAAGCGCACCGGCAATTAAAAAGCAAAATTACAACGTAATAACCGGTGGGTTTAAAGAGTTGGGCAAGGTTTTCAAACAGGTGCGTAACATGCCGCTCTTAAAACGTTTTCTTTCGTCATTCTTCTTTTATTCGGTAGGTGTGCAAACCATTATGCTGGTTGCGGCTAATTTCGCTGCAAAAGAATTGAAGATGCCTGATGATACCCTCATTATGATCATTCTCTCTATCCAGGTAGTAGGCGTGATAGGCGCATGGTTAACTTCTATCATATCGGGAAAAATCGGCAATGTAAAAACGCTTGTAGGTCTGGTTAGTATCTGGACCTTAATTTGCCTTTCAGTGTATTTTGTAACTACTACCGCGCAGTTTTTTGCTGCTGCTGCAGTAGTTGGCGCGGTAATGGGCGGTGTACAATCGCTCTCGCGTTCAACTTATTCAAAATATTTACCACCCAATATTCCCGATACCGCGTCTTTCTTTAGTTTTTATGATGTAACCGAAAAATTTGCCATCGTGGTAGGGTTATTTACCTTTGGCGCAGTTGAATCCCTAACAGGAGAAATGCGTAATTCGGCATTGGCATTAGATTGCTTTTTTGCCATTGGATTAATATTGATGATAGCATTATTATTTGCTGAAAAAAAATATAAACATCTGCCTACGGCACCGCACGTTGAAGTTGCATAAATTATGAAAATAATTAAATGGGGTATTTTAGGTACGGGCCGTATCGCAAAGATATTTGCTGCTGATCTTCAATTAGCCGAAGGTTGCGAACTGGTAGCCGTAGCTTCGCGCAATCAATCAGGAGCCGACGAATTTGCAGAGAAATTCCCGGTTAAGTTCCGCCATTCATCGTATGAAGAATTAGCGCAGAACCCGGAAGTTGATGTAATTTATATCGCCACCCCGCATAACCTGCATTATGAGAATACTTTGTTGTGCCTGAATAACAATAAGGCGGTGTTATGTGAAAAACCATTTGCTATCAATACCCGACAATCGTTAGAGATGATAAACCTGGCTATGGAGAAAAAACTGTTCTTAATGGAGGCCTTGTGGACCAAATTTCACCCGCATTATATTAAGATGCAGGAGATGATACAGCAGGGCTTGTTGGGTGAGATCCGGTCGGTATTAGCGAATTTTGGCTTTAAGCCTTTAGCGCCGGTAAACCCTCGTTTATTTGAACCCGAAATGGGCGGCGGCACGATGATGGATATTGGCATTTATAATGTTTTTATGGCGATGAGCATATTGGGCAAGCCCGATCATATAGACGCTGTAATGACACCGGCACCAACCGGGGTTGATGAGCAATGCGCGGTGTTATTCCGCTATAAAAATGGGGCCATGGCACAGTTGTTTTCTACCTTTTCGTCCAACCTGGCAACTGATATGGATATTTGCGGATCTGAAGGCAGGATAAGGTTAACTTCAAAATTTTATGAACCATCCGCCACGATCGAGTTTTATAAAGGGCGCGAGGAAAAACAAATTATACCCGTTGAAAAGGAAACCGGTACAGGTTATCAATATGAGGCCCGGCATGTTAATGAATGTTTGCGTAACGGACTTACCGAAAGCCCGGTTATCCCGTTTGCAGAAACGATAGAACGCATGGAAACATTGGATAAGATAAGGCATATAGCAGGAGTGAGGTATCCGGCGGATGAGGGGTAATTTTACCACAAGGTTTTTAAACCTATAATGCCGTATTGTGCTATGTGTTTATCTTTAGTTACAAAAACCATATCTCTATGTAAAGCTTGCCATATCAACATTCTGTCAAAAGGATCCTTGTGATTTGTTAAAGCAAGTTTATGAAAGGTAGAACTTTCTTCGGGCGAAAGAGGTAGTAATTGAAAGCCTGATTGCAAAGACAATTTTGGTAAGTCTTCCGGTAAAAATCCTTGAAGTTCTAATTTGCCGGATGGAAATTTTAAAGCAACTTCCCAAAAGCTTATTGCACTAACAAAAATAGTATTTTCACTACTTTCAAGAGTTTTGTGTACAATTGACGACAATCTTTCATCATCAGTGATGGCCCAAATAAGCGTGTGCGTGTCTAATAGGTAATTCATAGACCTAAAAACTCTTCTTCGGTAATTTTAAAATCATCACGAAAAATAACTTTAGCTTTTCCTTTTAAAATGCCTAATTGGCGCTTAGGCTGTTGCGGCAATTCCGGGAGAAAATAGCCAACTATCTCTTTTTTCTTTCCAAAAGTTACTGCAATTTTTTCTCCATCTCTTACTTGTTCAATAACTTCCGAAAAATGAGTTTTAAACTCGCCTACTGTCATTTTTTTCATAATCATTTGATTTGATTATCAAAGATAATTTATATTTGTCAAGTTGTCAAGTAAATTATATCAGACTTATGAAGTTTTCAAAACTTTGTAAGTCTTTAGCTTTTCACATTATGATACTTTGCCGGGATGCTCTGCAAATAAGTATAAATCGCATCGATCTCCTTATCGCTTAGCTTATCAAACTTTGGCATGGGCGGGTGCAGTTTATGGTTTGGCGCTTCGCCGTCTTTTACTGCTTTAAGGAACTGTGCTTTCGTAAAATTGCCGATGCCGCTATTTTGGTCAAAGGTTATATTTGAAGCAATTACGGTGTTTCCTTTCTCATCTTTGAACTTTGCACCGCCTGCCATATAGCCTTTGGTTTGTTCTATATCCAGGTAATTTAATTTTTGCAGGCTTTGCGAATGGCAATGAAAACAACCAATGTTATCCACCAGGTATTTGCCCATTGCAACATCATTAGTTGGCAGCTTAATACCGGGATTATAAGGCAGCGGCTTGGCCGTAAAACCCATATATATTTTGCCGATGATATTGTAGTGTGTTAGGCCGATAGTCGTATCAGCTGCTGTTACGGTAGGGTCATTAGAACGTAAATAAGCAATAATAGCATTTACATCCTCATCGGCTAAATTGGGCCGCAGCATGTAGGGGATAAACCGCCCGTCTTTATTAATACCAGTTTTGAGCAGATATTTCAATTGCGCGTCAGAATATTGCGGTGGCCGGCCATGTGTTCTTGAATTGGTCAAATTAGCCGAATACACCTTGCCAACTATCCCCGGTACGTCATGAATGGGTGTACCTGTTAGTTTGTGAATAGTGCGGTCATAATGGCAACCGGCACAACTGCTAAACACCAATACTTTGCCCCGTTCAATAGCTTCGGGGGTTATGGTAGCCTTAAAATCCGTCGGCGCTGTGGTGAATGTTGTTTTGCAACTGTCAATAATTATGGCGGCCATTATAACGACTGCTGTTAAAGCTATTTTGTATTTTCTCATAATGTGCCGATATAACATATCTTATTCATTAATACAGAATTATAGAAGATTGGTTTGCGAAATGATTAGTCCAAATAGTTATGGGTCATAATCTATAGCATGAAATACTTAGGACTAATAAAAACTTTTTCTGAAATTAGCGGCCCATGAAAGTCGAACTGTTTATCCCTTGTTTTATTGACCAGCTATACCCCGAAACCGCTTTTAATACGGTTAAGGTGCTGGAAAAAGCGGGCTGTACGGTTGAATACAATACCGCACAAACCTGTTGCGGGCAGCCCGCTTTTAACGCAGGTTTTTGGGATGAGGCTAAGGCTGTAGGTAGTAAATTTCTAAATGGATTTTCGGAAGAGAGTGTTATTGTTTCTCCATCGGCATCATGTACCGGGATGGTAAAGAATTATTATAATGACCTGTTCACCAACACCATTGTTCATAATAAATGCCGCGCCGTGCAGGGTAACATTTATGAGCTGTCCGATTTCCTGGTAAACATATTACAGTTTGATTATTTCGGCGCCGAACTGGAGGGCAGGGCTGTTTACCATGATAGTTGCGCCGCTTTACGCGAATGTAAAATAAAGGAAGAGCCACGTCGGCTATTATCTAAAGTGTTAGGGCTTGAGTTGGTTGATCTGAAAGATAATGAAACCTGCTGTGGTTTTGGCGGCACTTTCGCTGTTAAATTTGAAGCTATTTCGACCGCGATGGCCCAGCAAAAGGTAGATAACGCGCTGGCTGTAGAGGCCGAATATATCATCTCGACAGATGCCTCCTGCCTATTGCATTTGCAAAGCTACATTGATAAGAATAACCTTCCCATCAAAACTATCCACCTGGCCGATGTTTTGGCGCACGGGTGGGGAAATGTTTGAAGCCCCGCTTAAATCCTCCCCGGAAGAGGGGGACTTTTAATATCGGATAAAACAATAATCTTCTTTTTTGCTTGTACTATTTAACCGCTATTAACAACCTATACCACAATAGCAAGCATCATGAAGCAACTAACCACATCTGATAACCTGATTATTGCCAAGCTTGAAATTGCTTACCAAAATAAAGAGAAGGGAAAACGGGCGAAAGAACTTATTATAGCCAATAAAGAGCTTGCTTACCAAAACCAGGAAAAAGAAAAACGCGCCGAAGAATTAATTATTGCTAATAAGGAACTTGTCTTTCAAAACAAAGAGAAGGAAAAAAGAGCGGATGAGCTGGTAATCGCTAACAAGGAACTTGCCTTTCAAAATGAAGAAAAGGAAAAACGCGCCGAAGAATTAATAATAGCAAACAAAGAGCTTGCTTTTCAAAACAAGGAAAAAGAAAATCGCGCCGAGGAATTAATTATCGCCAATAAGGAACTAATCTTTCAAAACAAAGAAAAAGAAAAGAGGGCAGAGGAACTTGTAATAGCTATAAACGAAAAAAGAATAACCGAAGGGGAATTAAGAGAGCAATCGGCAGGGTTGCTTAAAATAGCCTATATGCAATCGCACCAGGTAAGGGTGCCGGTTGCCAATATTCTTGGCCTGTTTAACCTTTTTGAGTTTGACGACCCTTCTGACCCCATTAACGGCAAAGTGCTTAATATGTTAAAATTAGTCGCCGAATCGCTTGATAAGACCATTCATGAAATCGTTGAAAATACGCATGAGATAAGGAAGATGATAGATAAGCATCAATCGTAAAAAACGTATTATAACCTTTTAAATAATTTTTTTTCAACCCTGTCCATTACGGCTGATTTATAGGTTTTGCTTATGGGCAGCGTATGCCCGCTTAATAATACTTCGTTATTATCTATAGTTTCAATTGCATTTAAGGCAATAATGTATGATTTATGTACCTTAAGGAACAGGTGGCCGGGCAGCTGGCTTTCTATACCTTTAAAACTCATATAAACAATATGCTTCTTGTTTTTTGTATGGAGTATCACATAATTGGCTAACGCCTCTATGTACAAAATATCATCAAGTAATATCTTTTCAATTTTCTGGTTAGATTTGATGAAGAAATAAGAATCAGAGGTTGTATATTCCTGTTTTTCTTTCAGCCTTAAATAAGACTGCGCTTTGATGACTGCTTTAAAAAAACGTTCAAAACTAATGGGCTTTAATAAGTAATCAAATACATTTAATTCATAACCGTCAATAGCATATTCAGGGAAAGCGGTCGTGATAATTATAAGCGGAGGGTTTTGCAAATTCTTTAAAAATTCTATCCCGGTTATTTTCGGCATCTGGATATCTAAAAAAACAAGTTCAATATCCTGATTTGCCAGTAAAACACTTGCTTCAACGGCATTTTTGCAACTGCCCTTTGCATACAAAAACTCAATTTGCTCAATATATTCAAGCATGCCTTTGCGGGCTATTGGCTCGTCATCTACCACTAAACAATTAATCATTATATTGAAGTTTAAGAATAGTTTGATAAGTATCTGCTTCTTTACTAATATTTAGCTCGTGTCTGCCCGGGTAAAGCAACGCTAATCTTCTTTGTAAGTTTTGTATCCCTAACCCGCCCGATTGCAGTAAATGCTTTTGCCCGTTTTCCTGGTCGAAAGTATTTAGGGTTTCTACCAACAGCGTGTTTTTCCCTTGCATTTTAATGGTTATAAATATCTTGTTTTTAGCCGGGTCTTTAAAGTTTGAAACATGCTTAAACGCATTTTCTATAATAGGCAATATCAATAAAGGCGCTATCATAAAGCTCCCCATTTCACTATCAATGATCAACTGTATGTCCGATTCTTTTTCCATGCGCAATGTTTGTATGCCCACGTAATTTTGTATATACAGCAATTCTTTGTTTATCTCAATTTTATCGGTTGTACATTCATAAAGCTGGTAGCGCAGCATTTCGGATAGTTTCTCTACCGAATTTCTTGCATCCTTATTCTTTTTTTCTATCTGGAAATAAATGGTATTCATCACGTTAAACAGAAAATGAGGGTTAACCTGCGAACGTAGAAAGTTAAGTTCGGTAGTTACCTTTTCTTTTTCTATTTGCAACAACCGCTGTTCCATAAAATACAGATCGGTTATTATTTTAATGATACAGCTTATAGCTATCAGGCTAATATTGATCAACAGCGTTGCGCAAAATAAGGAGGTTATGCGTAACCAGGAATTAAAAACTATAAGGCCGGTTAGTAGCTGATAAATAGAAATGATCAGCACAAATGTCCCTATGGCGTTTAATGTTGCCCAAATCAAGAAATAACTAATAAAGGCCCGTATTTTACGAAGATATAAATAACGCGGTGTAAGTACTTTGGCCGTATAATAACAAATAGGCAGCGTAGACCCTGTAATGGCCATATGGCCTATCCATTGAGGTACCCATGGGGTTAGCGGGCTATAATCTATCAGCATTACGATGAATGATGCCACCATCCATGTAAGCAAATAGAACAAGGTGTATTTGTTAAACCACTTATTATTCTGTTTCATTAAACGCACGCATTAATAAAGATGCAATTTACAATCATTCTGCGGGGTGGCAATTTCCTAACGTCAAGTATTTATTACTCTTCGTCAAGTATTTACGATAGGTTATATAATGTAAAAAAAAGACATATCACATAAACATATTTTTATGTGAGAAATATAAAAAACTAATTAAACATCATTAATAAACACTTAAATCATGAAAAAGCTATCACTATTTTTCGCATTAATTGGCTTTGCTTTTTTAGCAAATGCGCAATCAACTACCTACAAAAATTTCAAGGTTGATATTGACCTGGGGTATGCGGGCCCAACCTCTGGTACCGCAAAAGGCGGCGCTACTTTTATCATCGAGCCGCATTACCGTTTGTCTGACGAGTTTGCTTTAGGCCTACGTTTAGATGCAGCAGCATTACTTTATCAAAATTCTGCCGGAAAGAACAGTGGGGCAGCGTTGGTGTCATACACCCTTACCGGCGATTATTACCTTACAAAAGATGGGTTCAGGCCTTTTATAGGCGGCGGTGTTGGTTTTTTTACACAAGAATCTGCCAGCGCGGGAACTACCGGTGTTAAAAGCGGAACCAATGTTGGCGTTTTTCCGCGGATTGGATTTGAAGCCGGCCATTTCAGGGCGGCGGCCGATTATGATATAGCAGGAGGGGGCACTACTTATTTTGGCGTAACCATAGGTGTTGCAATTGGGGGTGGAAGCAGAAAATAAATAATAGTAGATAGGTGGATTAGTTTAATGCAAACGCCCGCGTAAAGCGGGCGTTTTTTTTGTCTATAATTTAGTATAATAATCGTAAATTCGCACCACAAAATATAACCCGCTATTGTACGCGGGATAATGAAACATAATTTATAAACATTTAAATCATAGTTGTAGATGATTAATATTACACTCCCGGATGGTTCCGCGCGTCAGTATGACAAGGGGATCACTTCGATGCAGATCGCGTTGTCGATCTCCGAAGGTTTAGCAAGAAATGTATTAGCAGCCGAAGTTGACGGCCAGGTTTGGGATGCCGACAGGCCCATTGAACAGGATGCGAAAGTAAAACTGTTAACCTGGAACGATACTCCAGGTAAAGCAACTTTCTGGCATTCATCGGCCCACTTAATGGCCGAGGCTTTGGAAGCGCTTTACCCCGGTACCAAGTTTGGCATTGGCCCGGCTATTGAAACCGGCTTTTATTATGATGTCGATTTTGGCGACCGCGAATTCTCTTCTGACGAATTTAAGCAGATAGAGGATAAAATGATCGAACTGGCTAAAACCAAAGAGGAATTTACCCGCAAACCTATTAGCAAAGCCGATGCAATTGAATATTTTACAGAAAAGGGCGATGAATACAAGCTTGACCTGTTAAAGGACCTGCCGGATGGTTCGATTACTTTCTATTCGCAAGGTAATTTTACCGACCTATGCCGTGGCCCACATATACCTAATACCGGCTTTATAAAAGCGGTAAAGCTAATGAGCGTTGCCGGTGCCTATTGGCGCGGCGATGAAAGCCGTAAGCAGTTGACCCGTATCTATGCTGTAACCTTCCCTAAGGCAAGCGAGCTTACTGATTACCTGCATTTATTGGAGGAAGCTAAAAAGCGCGACCACCGTAAGTTGGGTAAGGAAATGGAACTGTTCGCTTTTTCTGAAAAAGTGGGCATGGGTTTACCGTTATGGTTGCCAAAAGGCACTGCATTACGTGAGCGCCTTACTAACTTTATGCAAAAGGCACAGGTTAAGGCAGGGTATGAGCAGGTGATTACACCGCATATCGGGCATAAAAATTTATATGTAACATCGGGCCATTATGAAAAATATGGCGCTGATTCTTTTCAGCCGATAAAAACACCACAGGAAGGGGAGGAGTTCTTCTTAAAACCAATGAACTGCCCGCACCACTGCGAGATCTATAAAACAAAACCACGGTCGTACAAAGACTTGCCGGTGCGCTATGCCGAGTTTGGTACCGTTTACCGTTATGAACAAAGCGGCGAGTTGCATGGCTTAACCCGGGTTCGTGGCTTTACACAGGATGACGCGCACCTATTTTGCCGCCCCGACCAGGTGAAGGACGAATTTAAAAAAGTGATAGACTTGGTATTATACACCTTCTCTGCTTTAGGCTTTGAAGATTATACCGCACAGGTATCGCTCCGCGACCCGAATAACAAGGCTAAATATATTGGCAGTGATGAGAATTGGGCGTTAGCCGAGTCCGCAATTATTGAAGCTGCCGCCGAGAAAGGTTTGAAAACCGTAGAAGTATTGGGCGAAGCCGCATTTTACGGCCCTAAGCTCGATTTTATGGTGAGGGATGCCCTCGGCCGTAAATGGCAATTGGGTACCATACAGGTTGATTATAACCTGCCGGAGCGCTTTGAATTGGAATACACAGGCAGTGATAACCAAAAACATCGGCCGGTAATGATCCACCGTGCACCGTTTGGCTCGTTAGAGCGTTTTGTGGCGGTTTTGATAGAGCATTGCGCGGGTAATTTCCCGCTTTGGTTATCGCCCGAGCAATTTATTATTTTGCCTATATCCGAAAAATATGAAGAATATGCAAAAAAACTTTCTGATGTGTTAAAAGATTCCGATATTTGCGGGCTAATTGACTTTAGGGATGAAAAAATAGGTCGCAAAATACGCGATGCTGAAGTCAAAAAAATCCCGTATATGCTGATAGTGGGCGAAAAGGAAGCTAATGAAAACGTGGTTTCTGTACGTAAACATGGTCAGGGCGATTTGGGAAGCATGAGTATTGAAGATTTTAAACAACAAATAATTAAAGAAATAACCGTATAACTTGGCATTAAACAAACCCTTTAACAGAGGACCCAGGCTTCCTTTCAAGAAAAAAGAAGCAGAACATAATATAAATCAATTTATCAGGGCTACAGAAGTCCGTCTTGTTGGCGACAATGTAGAACAGGGTATTTTTTCTTTAAGAGACGCTTTGGCAATAGCCGAAGAGCAAGAGCTTGATCTTGTTGAAATATCCCCCAATGCTGTTCCTCCTGTTTGTAAAGTAACTGATTATAACAAGTTTATTTACGAACAGAAGAAGAAGCTAAAGGAAATAAAAAGCAACGCCAAGCAAACGGTTATTAAGGAAATACGCTTCGGACCGAATACGGATGACCATGATTTTGACTTTAAGTTGAAACATGCCACCAAGTTTTTAGAAGCCGGCGAAAAGGTAAGGGCCTACGTTCACTTTAAAGGGCGTGCAATTGTTTACAAAGAGCAGGGTGAAATATTGCTTTTACGCTTTGCACAGGCTTTGGAGGATGTGGGAAAGGTAGAGCAATTGCCTAAACTGGAAGGAAAACGGATGTTTTTAACCGTTGCTTCTAAAGGGGCGAAGAAGTAGGTTTGGTTGTACGTTTGACGTTATAAGTTGTACGTAATTATAGAGAATAAAAATAAAACGTAGAACGTACAACGTAATACGTCTAACACTAACAAATATATAAATAATAGTTATGCCAAAAATGAAGACCAATTCCAGTGCTAAAAAGCGTTTTAAGCTTACTGGAACCGGTAAAATCACCAGGAAGAACGCCTTTAAAAGCCACATCTTAACCAAGATGTCGACCAAACGTAAGCGCAACCTTACCCACACCAGTTTAGTTTCTGATGCGGATATGGGTAACGTAAAACGTATGCTTTGCATAGGCAAGTAATTAACAAATTTTTTAACCAGGTATTAGAGTCTTTAAGTTCCCGAAAACGGACACTCACTACCAAAAATCAAAATCATGCCACGTTCAGTTAACGCAGTAGCGTCGAGAAGACGCAGAAAAAGGATCATGAACCTCGCCAAAGGTTATTGGGGTTCAAGAAGCAAGGTTTATACCGTTGCAAAAAACACAGTAGAAAAAGGCTTACAATATGCATATCGCGACCGTAAGACCAAGAAAAGAGAATTCAGGGCTTTATGGATACAACGTATCAACGCCGGTGCACGCCAGCACGGAATGTCTTACTCGGTATTAATGGGTAAGTTAATTAAGAAAGAAATTGGTTTAAACCGTAAGGTATTAGCCGATTTGGCGATGAACAACCCGGATGCTTTTAAAGCAGTTATTGATGCTGTAAAGTAAACCACATTATAATATTTTGAGAAAGGCCCCGAATTTCGGGGCCTTTTTTTGTTTATCATATTATGGGTGTCACCCTGAGGTACTCGAAGGATGTGCGTAAAGGCCTTTGCCGGCATTGTCTTCGAGAGCGTCAGATAAAGGAACTAAAAAAGCGTATTTTATGTTAACCCTGTCTAATTGTAACTTATTGATTATAAATAGATTAATCAATATAATTTAAAATTGTGTTAAGTTATGTTAACCCTGTTTATTGTAATTTTCCTTACTTAGCTTCTTCCGGTTTTATGACTACTTCTTTATGATGCCCGTTAATTTTACGCGGAGTAGCCAATATCTCCAGATCCATATATTGTTTAAAGTTGCGGACATCATTATCCACCATATTTTTAAATACCGGGTTCAGGATATGGGCGATACTGGCGCCGACACCGCCTGCTGGTGGTTGATAACTGATAACAATATCTATCAGCGTACCTCTGCCATTTTCCGCATCGCGGAAACGTACCTTGCCGGCGTTATCAATTATCGATCCGGGTAATGAGCTCCAGCCAATCATCGTATCTTTTTCATCCTTTACAATTTCGGCTTCCCAACTCACCTTAGCTACGTTAATGGGTAGTTTTAGTACCCAGTGTGAGCGTTTGTCGTCCAAAACTTCCACACTTTCCAAATGGTTCATAAATAGTGGCAGGTTATCCAGTTTGCGCCAAAACTGGTAAACCTGGTGCCGGGGCTTATCTATAATAAAAGACGAGCGGATATTTATATTAATAGGTTCCTGGGTGTTTTTTCCAACCCTTTCATATATAGCGCAATGCCCCGTAATGCCCCGGTTTAAAAGATATCCCCCGGCACCTAACTTTAAAAAGCTGGTGAAAGGTTTTTTGAATAGATTTTTTAAACCTGAAAATGAAAGTTTCACGCCTGTAGCTATAGAAACATAGCGCTCGGGCCAGTTTAGGTTTATATTGTCGTTAGCAGTTTGCTTTAATGTTCTTGTTGTCATGACATTAATTATTAGTATACCTTGTTAACAGTATAGTGGAGATGAAGTTTTAATGAACTGAAATTTATAAAGGTTTGCTTGCCATATTAAATACTTATCATACATTTGCATCGCTTTAGGTTTCTTTACGATTAATAACCGCGAAGAATTAAAAGGGAATACAGTGTAATTCTGTAACTGTCCCGCAGCTGTAAGCTCCATAACCAATGTCAATTCAATAGTCACTATTCGCCGAGGCGAGTGGGAAGACAGGCAAAAGGGGAGTAAGTCAGAAGACCTGCCAGAGCATTATTTGTTATTCATAGCTTTCGGGGATTGAAGCTTGGATGTGAATGCTCTTCTGGTAGTGTATTTTCATTTAAAAAATTAAAACCCTGTTTGCTGTGGCTTAGGCTCACAACACATGGAGAAAATTATTCAGCGTATATCTAAAGTTCGGCATAGTAGTATGCTGTTAGCTTTATTTTTGCTGGTACCCGGTGTGTTATTTGCCCAGCAGGATACCGCTAAAAAACTAAAACCTGTTACTGTAGCACAATCTCCTTTACCCCAGGTACAAACTATAACACCATCGCAACAAATTACCGCGAATGATTTTGACCGTTACAACGCTTTAAACGTTGCAGATGCCATCAGGGATTTTCCAGGTGTTATCATTAAAGACTACGGTGGTATTGGTGGCTTAAAAACCGTATCGGTACGTGGCTTGGGTGCCAATCATACTGCTGTTATATACGATGGTGTACAAATTAATGATGCCGAGAACGGCCAGGTGGACCTGGGAAGACTTAATCTTAACAACGTTCAGCAAATAACTTTATACAATGGGCAACCCTATAACATTTGCCAGCCGGCAAGGTCATTTGCTTCGGCGAGCATCCTTTCTATTACAACTGTAAAACCAAACCTTGATCCTAATAAACCTTATCAAATTACTGCCGGTGTAAAAACCGGCAGTTTTGGATTGGTAAACCCGTATTTGCAATGGCAGCAACGACTTAACGATAATTGGTCGTTTATCATTAACAGCTATACCGAAAATGCCAATGGCCAATATAAATACCTTATAAATAATGGAAGTACAAATACCGAACAAAACAGGCTTGGGGCAGATATTGCCGCTCAGCAAATTGATGGTTCTTTATATTGGGCAAAAAGCGATAGCAATAAATTCAATTTTCATATCAACTACTACAATTCGGCCCGGGGGTTACCGGGTGCAGTAATTCTTTATACCCCGCCACCGGTTGGGCAACGTTTATGGAACCAGGATTTTTTTTCGCAGGCCGGATATGAATATATATGGAAAACAGGCTTCCATTTACTATTAAACACCAAATTTTCACAGGATTTTCTGCATTATCTCAATCCCCAGTTTCCTAATGCATCAGGCTTGCTCGATCAGCATTTTACCCAGCGCGAGTTTTACCAATCGGCCGTTTTGTCTTATCACCTGCTTCAAAATTGGGAGGTATCTTATGCAACAGACCTCTCCCTTAATAATATGGACGCAGATATTGCAAACTTTCATTTTCCGACACGGGTGAGCTTGTTAAATGTATTAGCTACCAACCTGGTATTGGGTAAAACCACTTTACAGGCAAGCTTGTTAAATACTAACATTACAGAAACCGTAAGAATAGGTACTACAATACCTAATAGAAATATTTATTCACCAACCTTAATGGCTACCGTAAAACCATTTGAGGATCAAAGTTTTCAAATACGGGGCTTTTATAAATACATATTCAGGGTGCCAACGTTTAATGAATTGTACTACGGTTTTGTTACCAATACAAATTTAAAGCCGGAGTTTACTAATCAATATGATATTGGTGTTACTTATAGTAAAAGCTTAACAGGATGGTTTGATTATATAACATTTACAACAGATGCCTATTACAATAATGTGGTTAACAAAATTGTATATATACCCACTTTATATAGCGGTTCATCTCAAAACTTTGGCAAGGTTGATATTAAAGGACTTGACGCGAGCGTAAAAACACAGGCTAAATTGGGTTCGGGATATAAAATGTCATTAGCGGTAAATTACTCGTACCAACAAGCGTTAAATGTTACCGATCCAACCTCGTCAGAATATTTAAACCAGTTGCCCTATATTCCCGAAAATACGGTGGCTTTAAACGCCGGCATTAATAAAGGCCGTTTAGGCCTGTATTATAACCAGGTAATTTCTTCATCAAGGTATTACAATAACAACAATCTGCCTGATGATTATTTACCCTCTTATTCTGTTAGCGATGCTTCAATAGTATATAAAGGTTCAATAAATCGTTGGCCAATGATATTATCTGCTGCAATAAGTAACATTTTCGATAAAAACTATGTGGTAGTTCAAAGCTACCCCATGCCGGGCCGTTCATTCAGATTTTCATTTCAAATAACCATATAAAAAAACAACATTATTATGAAACAATTTAAATTCAATTATCTCTTTGTCGTATTAGCTTTTGCAACTGTTCTTGCGTCGTGTCATAAAGATAAAGTAGATCCAAATGTCGATACACCAACTGCTCAACGTGCAGGTTTGTATGTATTGAGCCAGGGAAATTTTGGCTCAAACAACAGCACCCTAACTTACTACGATTATACCAGCAAAGTACTAACAGCAGACCTGTATACAGCGGCCAATACAACAAAATTGGGCGATACGGGCAATGACCTGGGTGTTTACGGTACAAAAATGTTTATCGTGGTAAACAACTCTAACGTTGTGGATGTAGTGAATGCAAAAGGTGCCAAACTAATTAAACAGATAACGCTTAACCAGCCGCGCAGTGTAATATTTTATAAAAGCAATGCTTTTGTGACCTCATACAATGGTACGGTATCTGTAATTGACACAACTTCCTTAACTATAACCAAAACCATTACCGTTGGCAGCGACCCGGAACAAATGGTGATTTCGAATGGTAAGTTATATGTAGCCAATTCAGGCGGATTAAATCAACCACCTGTACCGGTGGGTACTACCGTTTCTGTTATTGATCCGGTGGCTTTAACGGTAACCAAAACCATAACCGGTGTATTGGCCGATCCGGTAACAATAGCAGGAGATGCTTATGGCCACGTTTATGTATTATCATTGGGCGATTTCGCAGCTGTTGGCCCCGGCATGACCATTATAGATAATGTTGCTGATGTTGTAAAATCAACAGCAGCGGTAAACTTACCTTATAATATTCCTATTGTTGTAAATGGTGATTTTGCCTATTACTTTACTGCCGATAATAAAATTGCCGTATATAATACCAAGACACAAACACTTGCACAGGCTAACTTTATTACCGATGGAACAACTATTACCACGCCGTATGCAATAACCGTTGATAGCATAACAGGGGAAGTGTTTATTGCGGACGCTAAAGATTACTCATCAAACGGGGCGTTATATGCATTTGATAAAACCGGTAAAAAAGAATATTCAATAGTTACGGGCATAAACCCGGGCAAAATTACCCTCGTAAATAAGTAATAGCTTTAAGGTAATATTTATTGTATTTTATTTAATGCGATAAATAAGTAATTTTACCTCATAAATTTAATTATGTCATTAAAGAAGATCAATATCCGGACCGTAGTGCTTGTTTTGTTGTTAATTGCAGCAGCGGCGATGCGTTTAGTTAATGTTAAGTATATCGCGCTAAGCAATTTTACGCCGGTAGGGGCCATTGCCCTGTTTGGAGGCGCGTATTTTACGGATAAGTGGAAAGCTTATTTGGTAGTATTAGCTACCTTGTTTGTAAGTGATATAGCTATTAATTATATGTACACCTCAAAATTAATATTGTGGTACGGCGGCTCGTTTTGGGTTTATCTATGTTTTGCCATAATGGTATTTGTAGGTACGTTAATTAAGAAGGTAAATTTTGTTAACGTATCAGCAGCTTCATTAGTTTCTGTATTGATACATTGGTTAATTATGGATATGCCGTGGTTATATAGTGTTGCTCTTTATCCGCATACATTGGCAGGTTACGGACAATCATTGGTGGCCGCTATTCCATTTGAAAAGAACATGGTATTGGGCGATGCCTTATACTGTACTTTGCTGTTTGGTGGTTTTGAACTGGCTAAAAGTAAATATACTGTGCTACGCACAAAAAGGGAACTTGCAGTTTAATTTGAAAAACTAAAATGAAAGGCGGCCCTAAACAGGCCGCTTTTTTTATGGCATAAAATTAAAAAATACAGGCTTTGTGCTCTTTGTGAAAACCTTAGTGGACTTTGTGGTTAATAGGCCACATGGTTAATAACCACAAAGAAACACAAAGGTAGCACAGAGGACGCAGAGAAGATAATGGTAATATGAAAAAGATAGTTGTGTTAACGGGTGCAGGGATTAGCGTTGAAAGTGGTTTAAAGACCTTCAGGGACAGCGACGGGCTATGGGAGGGTTACGATATAGCTGAGGTGGCAACGCCCGAGGCATGGCAGCGTAACCCGCAATTAGTGCAGGAGTTTTATAATATGCGCCGTAAATCAGTTTTGGAGGCCGGACCCAATGCCGCACACTATGCGTTAGCTAAACTGGAAGAAAAATATGAGGTAACCATTATCACCCAAAATATTGATGACCTGCACGAAAGGGCAGGATCAACCAACGTGCTTCACCTGCATGGCATCATTACCCGCTCACAATCCAGTATCAACCCCAAACTGACCTATCTAATTGATGGATGGGAAATTAAAATGGGCGAGGTATGCGAATTGGGTTCGCAATTGCGCGCGCATGTAGTTTGGTTTGGCGAAGATGTGCCGATGATAAGTAAGGCGGCCATGATATGTGCCACGGCTGACCTATTTATTTTAGTTGGCAGTTCATTAGCCGTATACCCCGCAGCGGGACTGATCAATTATGTGGACCCGAATGTGGTCAAATATATTATCGATCCAAAAATACCAGCGATTCATCAGCATAACTTTATTAAGATAGAGCAAAAGGCGACTGTTGGCGTCCCTGTTTTAGTAAACGAGCTACTGTCTGAACTTTCATTTTAGGATTAATAAGACAAATGAAGTTTAAACATAAATCAACCATTCAATAATTCACTAATTCAACCATAAAATGGTCACCTGCATATTTAATTGGAGCGGCGGCAAGGATAGCTCTTTAGCGCTATATCACTGCCTGAATAATCCCGAACTGGATATTAAATACCTGGTCACAACGGTTAATGATGCGGTCGACCGTATATCCATGCATGGCGTGCGCGTTGAATTACTGATAAAACAGGCCGAAAGCATTGGCATACCGTTATACCAAATACGCCTGCCCGAAATGCCCGGGATGCAGGAATACGACGATACGATGCGGTTGCATTTAAAAAAATTCAAAGAAGAAGGAATTACCCATTCCATTTTCGGTGATATATTTTTAGAGGACCTGAAAAAGTACCGCGATGAAAGATTGGCCGAAATTGGCATGACCGGTATATACCCGCTTTGGAAGCGGGATACGCACGAATTGATCAATGAGTTTTTGGAATTAGGGTTCGGTACGGTTATAGCCTGTACCCAGGCGCAATTGGAACAATTTGTTGGCAAAGAGATAACCCACGAATTGATAAATGAATTACCGGCTGATGTTGACGTTTGTGGCGAGAATGGCGAGTTTCATACTTTCGCATTTAAGGGGCCGATATTTTCAAAACCAATAAATTATAAAGCAGGAGAGAAGGTGTTTAAAGAATACAAAGCACCGGTTGATATTAACGATAGCTGCGTATCTAAAGACGCGCTTAAAATTAGCGGATTTTGGTATTGTGACCTGCTTTTAGATGAAAAGTAGCTGCCAAATAAAATTTTGTCTGCTGAATATTGTATTTATTGATTGTTAATAATCAAATACTTATAAAGATCATATCTACTAATAGTTATAGCGGTAGTAAGTTTCTTTAAAATCCTTGTTCATCTCGGCAAAGCGTGCCGCAACGGTTGTTAAAAAGGCCTCATCCAGCAATTCAAACACACTGTTTACGCCATCCGTCAGGTCCATTTCGGGTATTTTATAAGCTTGTTCCAATACGCCTTTCTCTATCTTCACGATAAATTTTTGATTCATGCTGAAGATGGATATCTTAAAATCCGGGTGGGGTAGTTCTGCTATTATTCTCATTATTTTATTATTAAATTTAATCCACTTAATGGATCTATCCCGTTTATAGTGCCAAAGCTTTCCATAGGTTTAAAACGCGCAAATAGTTCTTCGCTTAGCCAGTTCTCTTTTCGCGCTCTTTTAATAACATCGGCATGTTCACCGTTGGCATAAGAAAAAGCTTTCATGTCCTCAATATTTTCCCATACAGAAAAAGTCGCCGCCAGGCAATAGGTTTCGCCTATAGCAACCGACATAACATACCCTTTAGCTTGATATAGTTTGTTTGTTACACCACCTACACTTAACCAAAACTGTTTGAACTTGCTGTATTTGATGTTGGCCCTGGTTAACACAACAATAGGGCCGTTATAATCCTTTATAGTCACCGAACCAAATGGTTCTTTGCCACCCCATTTACCATGGCTTTGTAGCGGTTCGCATAATATTGTCCATTTTTCAACGCCGAAGAATTTCCACCAGGATGCTATAAATGAATGGCTGTAAAATTCATCAAAGCCAGCTTTACTTTCCCAAACGGCCAAAAGCGCCCATTGTTGCCAATCAGGTTTGAGGCTAAAGCTCCCATTTTTCCCTGCGCCCAACAGTTTCCAGAAAGTGGGGCTTTTTTGCAATAATAGCGGCAACCGATGGACTGCCATTGCCAGTAGAGCAAACGGGATGAGTAATTTGCGGTAACGGATTATAGTGAGGCTGACGATCAATTGTCATTTGCATTAAATGTAAATCCAATTGTCGGGAGAAGGTCTTTTTTAAAACTTTCAAATTCAGGCTCATCAATCATATCACGCTTTTTAAGCCAGATTAATTGATCCATTAATTGTTCATTCGACATATAAGGCTCACGTTTTGTATACTTATTAATCAAATATTTTTTTTGTTCAGAAAGGATCGAGTCTGTGAAGTTTTTAACGTCATTTTTGTTTGGAGAGTTTAAATAAAATGCAATGTATCTTTTATCCATAAGCCATAAATTAGTAGTATTTGTGGCTGTTATATATAGCACCGCTGAAATAATAACAAACAATAACATATAGAAGAGCATATCGCTAAACGTTATGGTTTTATCTCCACTTAAATTACCAATAACTGTTACCAAAAGCCCTATCAAGGAGATAACAACACCTATCATTGCATAACGGTTGAAAGACCTTTTCCTAAAGACCTTACTACCTAATTGCTCAAAGGAAAACTCTTCCTCGTAATATTTGAAAGGTTTAGTAACAGATATTTTTAATGAATTATCAGTTAGTTCAAAATATCTTTTAGTAAGAATTCGCCTTTGATTAAGTATGTGAGACATTTAAGTTATTTTTGTCTAAAAATAATAATTTACAAGAATAAGATGGCAGAAGACTTAAAAATAACTATATCAGCAGATAAAAAAGAACAATACCAATCTCTGTTACCCCAAATAGAAGCTTTGCTTTATGGTGAGCCTGACCTGGTTGCTAACCTGGCCAATATTTGCGCCGCGCTAAAGGAACAATTTAAATGGTTGTGGATAGGGTTTTATTTGGTAAAAGATAATGAACTGGTTTTAGGCCCGTTCCAGGGACCTGTGGCCTGTACACGTATTGCAAAAGGAAAAGGGGTATGTGGCATAGCATGGCAAAAGGCCGAAACATTAATCGTACCTGATGTAGATGAATTTCCAGGCCATATCGCCTGTAGTTCCTTATCACGCTCAGAAATTGTTATCCCGATATTTCATAACAATGAAGTCATTGGCGTGTTGGATGTTGACAGCGAAGATTTAGCAAAATTTGATGATATAGATGCTGAATACTTACAACAGGTAGTAAAGCTGCTAAACTTTAAATGAGCAAAATATATCTGATAGCCGGTATGGGGGCCGACACCAGGATCTACAATAATATAGACCTGCATGGGCATGAAGTTATCCCGGTTGATTGGATAGAACCCAATGAACGTGATACTTTAACCACCTATGCACAAAAGCTTATACACCAGTATTATATTACGCCAAAATCAGTTATAATTGGCAACTCGCTCGGGGGCATGATGGCTATTGAGATTGCTAAACAAATGCCTTTGGATAAGGTCATTTTAATTTCGAGTATTAAAACTATTGATGAGGAGCCCAGCTACTTCAGTTTTTTTCGCCATTTCCCTATTTACAGGTTAGTACCAAAAAAACTATACTCCTCCATGGGATTTTTTATTGAATGGTTTTTTGGTGAAATGAATGCGGAAGATAAATGGCTGTTTAAAGATATGCTGAATAATTCATCATCTGCATTTTTAAAATGGGCGATGGACGCGGTTTTAAAGTGGGACAATAAGGCGATATTGCCCAATGTGTATCATATAACCGGCAATAAGGATAAGATATTCAGCCACAAAAAGATCAAAGGCGCAACCATAATTAAAGGCGGTACCCATATTATGATATTTGATAAGGCCAAGCAGATCAACAAATTATTAAAAGCGATATTGAAAAAGAAATGAAATTACCGCAATCCTTTTACGAACGCGATGATGTAGTTAAGATCAGTAAAGAGCTAATAGGCAAATACTTATTTACCAATATTGACGGCGAAATTACGGGTGGTTACATTGTTGAAACCGAAGCTTATAACGGGGTAGTAGACAGGGCTTCTCATGCTTACGGCAATCGCTTAACCCCGCGTACCAGCACAATGTTCGGGCAAGGCGGGGTGGCTTATGTGTATCTTTGCTATGGCATACACGAAATGTTTAACATAGTGACAGCGGTTGAGGGCCGGCCCCATGCCATCCTAATTCGTGCCATACAGCCAACAGATGGTGTGGACATTATGCTTATACGGCGTAATATGGCCGCATTAAAACCAAATATTACTTCTGGCCCCGGTTCTGCTGCGCAGGCTTTGGGTATATCGCGTAAATTAAATGCTATCAGCTTACAAAGCGACACGCTATGGATAGAGGATAAGGGGCTAAAGTTCGAAGACGATGCCATTGCAGCAGTTCCACGAGTGGGAGTGGCCTACGCCGGACAGGATGCGCTACTGCCTTACCGATTTTATGTTAAAGGTAATCCTTATGTAAGTAAGCCTAATAAATAATGCAGAGGCGCAATACCTTGCGTCTATAGAAATCCGTAATATTGAACAATGAACTACCAAAATAATTTGGCCTTTGCCACTCAACTTGATGAGCAGGACCCGTTAAAGGATTTTAAGTCCCAATTCTATGCTCCCCGGCATAACGGCAAGGATGCGATCTATTTTTGTGGTAACTCACTGGGCTTGCAACCTCTGTCAGCTCAACAATATATCGATGCCCAATTGAACAATTGGAAAGAACTGGCCATTGAGGGTTTCTTTATCGGCGATGATCCATGGCTCAATTATCATAAAGAAATTACCGGTACGCTTGCCGGTATTGTTGGCGCTAAAAAGGAGGAAGTAAGTATCATGAATTCACTTACAGTAAACCTTCATTTATTATTGGTAAGTTTTTATAAACCAATAAATAAACGATTTAAAATATTAATGGAAGGTGGCGCTTTTCCGTCAGACCAATATGCCGTTGCAAGCCAGGTTGCCTTTCATGGTTATAACCCTAAGGAAGCAATTATTGAAGTTTTACCACGAGAAGGCGAACATACTTTAAGAACCGAAGATATACTCCAAAAAATAAATGAGCATGGTAATGAACTCGCTTTGGTACTTTTTGGTGGGATCAATTATTTTACCGGCCAACTGTATGATATGCAAACGATAACCAAAGCCGGACATGATGCCGGTGCTATTGTTGGTTTTGACCTGGCCCACGCCGCCGGTAATGTGCCGCTTAAACTGCACGATTGGGATGTAGACTTTGCATGCTGGTGCTCTTACAAATACATGAACTCCGGACCGGGTGGTATTAGCGGAATATTTGTAAATGAAAAGCATTTCGACAACCAATCATTAAACCGTTTTGAGGGCTGGTGGGGATACCGGCAGGACAAGCGTTTTTTGATGACCCCTGATTTTGAAGCCGAAAAGGGTGCTGCCGGTTGGCAGTTAAGCACAAGCCCGGTAATGTTGCTGTCATTGCATAAAGCTGCACTTGATATTTTTGAAAAGGCTGGTGGCGTAGCACCTTTACGCTCAAAAAGTGAACTATTGACCGGGTATTTGGAATATTTAATACAAGAGATCAATAAAAATAATGGTGAAGATTTATTTAAAATAATCACACCGATAAATAAACAGGAGAGGGGCTGCCAGTTATCTATCGTTTGCAAGCGCAATGCAAAAGCCATTTTTAATTATTTAACCCACAATGGCGTAATTGGCGATTGGCGCGAACCTAATGTGATACGTTTAAGCCCTGTGCCGCTTTATAATTCATTTAAACAGGTTTTTGAAGCCGGACATATTCTTGCCAGCTCGGTAGGTGAAATTGGCTTATAGGGGCTTAAAATAGTGATTAGGGATTAGTTAATTGGTGATTAGTTGAGTAAATTATGCATATTACAGCTATTATCCCGCTTTAAAGAACTAATCTCTGGTTGCTAATTAACCAATCTCTAACACAAATGCTAAAAATAGCTTTTGATCCCATCTATGCGCATCCATTGCCCGAAGGGCATCGTTTCCCGATGCTTAAATATGAATTGATCCCTGCTCAACTATTACACGAAGGGTTAATAGCCAATGAAAATTTATTCTTTCCCGATCATTTATCAGAAGAAATAATTTTACTGACTCACGATGCAGAATATTGGGAGCAGTTGCGCGACCTCAAATTATCTGCTAAGGAGCAAAGACGAATTGGATTCCCACTATCCCGGCAATTGGTTAACCGCGAAATATGTATTGGGCAAGGTACAATTGATGGCTGTCATTATGCTTTTGAATATGGCGTTGCGTTTAATGCGGCCGGCGGTACCCATCATGCCGGCACAAACTGGGGTGAAGGCTTTTGTATGTTAAATGACCAGGGTATGGCAGCTAACTATCTATTGAATAATAAATTGGCCGCCTCTATCTTAATTATTGATTTAGATGTACACCAGGGGAATGGAACTGCTCAAATATTCGAAAACGAACCGAGGGTATTTACATTTTCTATGCATGGCGCAAATAATTTCCCGTATCGCAAAGAAAGATCCGACCTGGATATTCCTTTGCCGGATGATATACAAGATGAAGCGTATCTTGAAATACTTTACCGTACTTTACCACAATTGATACAACAACAAAAACCGGATTTTATATTTTATTTGGCCGGGGTGGATGTATTGGCTACCGATAAATTGGGGAAGTTGGCCTTAAGTAAAGATGCCTGCAAAAAGCGTGATGAATTTGTCTTTCAGCAAGCTATAAATAATAATGTTCCCGTACAGGTAAGCATGGGAGGGGGGTACTCTGCTCAAATTAAAGATATAGTTGAAGCGCATTGCAATACTTATCGCGTAGCTAATAAACTCTATTTCTAATCCTTTGCAATAATGATTTCGGTTTTATACCGATGCTTTTTACTAATGATCTGGAAACGTATAAATAACATAATTGCGGATGCCATTAGACCGAGCGTCAACCCATACCAAACACCGGTAACACCAATTTTTAAATAAATACCTAACCAATAACCAATGGGCAAGCCTATGATCCAGTAGGCAATAAAAGTTACTATGGTTGGGATATTAACATCGCCCATACCCCGCAAAATACCCAGGCCAACTACCTGGGCGCCATCAAACAGCTGGAATAATGCCGCTATGATAAGTAACTGTGCTGCAATTAGTATAACTTTATTATCTGAAGTATATATCCATGGTAAAAAGTGATTGCCAAATGTAAATAATAACGCAGTAGCGAACATAAATAACAGTACAATGTGATAACTGGAGAGGGCAGAGGTGCGCAGGGTTTGATGATCTTTTGCACCAAAATAATTACCGGATTTAATAGCCGCTGCTGCTGCCAAACCGCTTGACATCATATACGTAACAGATGCTAAATTTATAGCAACCTGGTGTGCTGCCAGCTCAACATAGCCAATGGCCCCGATCATAACTGCAGCGCCGCTAAACGCGCCTATTTCAAAGGTATACTGAAGCGCTACGGGCACACCAATTTGTATAATTTTTAAACTCCGCGACCAGTCGATATTTTTAATTGAAAAATTTTTAAGATACTTTTTAAAATTAGCAGACCTGAACACATATACCGACATTACAATTGCCATTGTACAGCGATCAATTAAAGTGCTGTATCCAACACCTTTAATGCCCATTGGCGTAATTCCAAACAGGCCTTTTACAAAGATTATGCCCAGACAGATATTCAATATATTTCCCCATATTGATATAAGCATGGCTTGTTTGGTAAAGCCCAGGCCCTCGGCAAATTGTTTAAAGGTGTTAAAGATCAGCATCGGGATAATAGACAGCGCTAATAACAATAAAAAAGGCTTTGCCTGGGTGGCAACGGCGGGTGTTTGATGTAAGTGGTCTAACAGGAAAATAGATCCGAACGCAACAGAAGCAAATAAAATTATACCGGTTACCAGGTTTATAAATAAACTATTTGACAATAACTGCCCGCATTCCGCATAATCATTTCGCCCATTATTTTGTGCGACTAACGGCGTTGAACCATAGGATATACCAATACCTATGAGCAGGGGTACAGAAAATATACTACTCCCTAATGAAACTGCAGCCAGTGCAATAGTGCCCGCAAAATGCCCTACAATAATAATATCTGATGTTTGAACCAGTACATGCCCAAGTTGCGATATTACAACAGGTATAGCCAGCTTAAGATTATCGAAATAATGCGGTTTATATTTAGAATAGGACTTCATTTGGCAGTGCAGGGCACAAAAGTAATGATTAAAGCGGAGGGTAGATTAAGCTGCGGTATAATACTCTTCCTTTTCGGTGGTATGTATGCGTATCACGCCCGAAAGTGCAAGGTCGACCATTATACGTTGGGCTTTCCTGCGGCTTACTTTTATAAGATCGCAAAACTCTTTAATAGTGATCCGGCCTGATTTTTCAAGATATTCCAACAGTGTTTTTTCATTAGCCGAATATTCAATTAATACACCATTTTTATCAGCAGAGCGCTTAAGCACATCAACTACAATTTTACTGGCCAATACGCTTTTATCTTTTACGCGTACATACACCCACCATTTTCCGTCTTCTGCTAATGCAGAATGCGGCTTTAAAGTACTTTCGGGAGTATCTACCACTAACACCAGTTTGTTATCAAAATAAACCTCTTCAAATACAGGTTCTAAGGCGGGGCGGGCATAAAGGTGTGCAGCTTTCGTGATCATATAACGCTCTTCGTCTTCAGATTTTACTCCGAGGATGGTACCGTCATCAGCAACACCTATTAATAATTTACCCCCTTTATTATTAGCGAATGCCACCATAGTCCTGGCTATCTTCTCGCAACTGGTTATGGTCTTTTTAAAATCAAGGGATACACCTTCTCCTTCAAAGATCAGCTTTCTTATATTCATAATCTCCCTTTTAATTACCCTTATATATTTCGGGCGTATATATTTCCATCCACCTGTCGGGGCGGCTGATCTCTTTAAACCCAAATTGTTTGTATAGGCCGTGCGCATCTGCAGTAGCTAACGACCAACGCCTCAATCCCTGTAATTCGGGATGTGCCATTATGGTTTGCATTAACCATTTTGATAAGCCTTTCCCTCTAAATCCGGGCAATACAAACACGTTACCAATATACGCAAAAGTAGCTTTGTCTGTTATTACGCTGGCAAAACCAATTTGTTTTTGTAAGTAAAATACGCCAAAACAAACAGAGTTTTCGATGGCAGTCTTAAGTACATCAATAGGCATGCCATTTGCCCAGTAAGAATCTTCACTTAAATATTTATGAATAACCTCAAAATCAAGCAGGTTTTTATCTGTCGATATTTGGTGCCCTTTATTTATAAAAACTGCATCATTCATTATCGACAGCATGTTCAATATAATTTAAATTACGCATGTAAACTTCATTTTTTATTGACGCGCATATTTCGCCTTTTTTGTCGTAAATATCAACCAGATGCACCTTTACGTATTTGCCAACTGTATTCAGCAAATTTTCAGCTTCAACAATATCTTCATCTGTTAAACGAATATTAAAGTACAAATTACTTAATCCGGGCTTTAGATATTGTATTTCACAAGATTTTGACCAGGCAATTACTTTGTATCCTTTAGCGGTGAATAACTGATGAAAAAGTACGGGGTAAAATGGATCGGCAGCAGCAGAAATAGTTCCTCCAAAAATTGAGTTATTGTAATTTTTGTTTACCAGGCTTTTAGCGATCTTCACCTGTACACCCCGAAACCCCTTTTCGACATTAATTACCCAAATGCGTTGTAAAAGCAAAGGAGGATAAAGCCGCATGACCCACTTTAAGGTTATTTCTGATACAAGCATAGCAGCTAAATATCAGCAATTATAAAGATACAAGCAAGAAAGCAGCGAGAATTGAGCAGTATATCAATCGGGCGCAAAGCTGAAAAGGAAATAATAATGAAACCTTGCCGTATGCAAAATGTTATGAATAGACAACTAAAAAAAACTAACACTTATGAAAAAGCAAATTTTAAGTTTTGCATTAATGGCTGTTATGATCAGCTATATTGCAACAAGCTGTAGTTCTTCAAAAAAAGCAACAGCATCAGATTCTGCAGCCACTAAAACTGTGGACACAAGTAAAGCTATGAATGCGCCGCCGCCGATTGACACGGCAAAGCATGATACTACTAAAAAGAAGCCACCAATGTAAGTTGGAATATTTATCACATAATTAACATTATGTTAAGTAGTATGATCTTTTTAAAGCCTGTTCATTTGAACAGGCTTTAAAATATCCCCTATTTATTACCGCTTAAAGCGTCAATTTTTTTCTGGGTTTCATTTGCGTTAGCCATATCATGTTTTCCGGCGTAATATGTTTTTAAGTTAAATAAAGCATCAACTGATTTAGGGTTCAGCTCAATTGCCTTTACTATATAAGGTTTTGCCTGGTCAAGCAAAACGCCTGCTTTAGCAACAGCTGCATCGTATTCCTTTTGTTTATTTGAAGGTAATTGTTGTGCGCCATTGTAAATATCAATCCCAGGTTTCATTAAAACATATCCAATATTCAGGTTTGCTTCAAAAAAATTGGGGTCAATCTCCAAAGCCTTTTTATACAATTCTGAAGCTTTTGAATAATTATCAAGTTTTGATTGCTCTAATTTATCTTTTTCGGCCGGATCCTTTACCTTTTTTTGAGCCGCGTCTATCATATCAGCTTGTTGTGTATACGTAAAGCCGCCATAATAATATAATGATTTGTTTTTGGGATCATTGGCAATAGCGCTTTGGATCAGGGCAATAACCTCCTGTTGTTTCCCCATTTTTAGATAAAGCTCAATTTGTCTTTTTCGCAGTTCACCATCTGTTGGATATTTGGCTATGCCTTCTGCAACCGACTTTAATGCTGTAACCGTATCTTTAGTGGTTAAATAAATGTTTGACAGGTTATAATATATTAAAGCGTTTTGTGAATACTTTGTGGTTACAAGTTTATTATAATTGGCAATAGCGGCATCGTATTTTTGTGAATTAGCAGCTGAAAGGGCCGTAAAATAAATGGCATTGGTATCCTCCGGCATAATTTGACGATACTTATCAAATGAAAGATAAGCCTGGGCATATTTTTGGGCTTTATACTCAGCTACCCCTTGTGTCAATTTGGCCTGGGCCAGGTCATTATTAGCCTCGGTAATTAAATTGGTATATTCTGCTTTAGTATCCGTTTCCTTGGCCTTTTTTACCGCTTCTTCGGCAATTGCAAATAACGGGGCTGACGTTGCAGGTACAGTATCCTTTACAGCCAGAATAGCATAAATACCGGCTTTCAAAGCATAGGTTTGAGGCAATGTCGCGGTCTTGTCATTCATAGAAGCCTTATCAATAGAGCCTTTGGCGAGCATAAGGCTGGGCATAACCGCAGCTGTTCCCAGGGTCTTAAACTTCTCATATTTGGTATAATTTTCCTGTGCATTGGCTAATTCGCCTTTTTGTGCAAAGGCAGCGGTGGCAATTAAGCCTAAAAGGCCTGCAGCCAAAAATTTAATTTTCATAATTATGTTAATTGGTTAAGTCCTTAAGTTTATTATTTATCTTTTTTAATTGGTTTTCGTTACCGGTTTGTGCGTATACAATCTGCAACAATTGTAAACATTTTATATCATTTGGCGATATTTCATTGGCCTTTTCAAGCCATTGCGCCGCATAAACGATGTTTTTTTTATCCTTTACAGCACTTTGTTTTAAATAAAGCAAACCCAGGTTAAATACCGGGTCATAAGCCGTGCCGTTTAATTCTATTGCCTGCAAATAAAGTGATTCCGCCTTATCATATTGCGAAAGGTGGTCATAGCAATTAGCCGCAACAAACGCAATATCGGAGTTATTTGGATTAATATCAAGTAACGATTTTATTAGGTTTGCTAATGAATGGTAATCCTTTTGGTTATTATAGATGTTTGCTTCGTCTAAAACCAGGAATTTATCTGCCGGAAAAACCTTCCTCGCCTTTTTTAGTATTTCAAGCGCTTTGGAGGTATCCCCTATCAATTCATTCGTTTTTGCGGCTATTTCTATATACTCTGCTTTTGTACTATCGCTGTTAATTAGGTTATTATAATATTTAGCAGCGCCTTTCAAATTGCCAAGTTTGCTGTTTGAGTAAGCGATATAGTTATTTATAGGCGTAAATGCAGGAGTATACTTAGCTGCCTTTTGAAAATTCTGCTCGGCATTATAAAAATCCGAGTTATATAAATACTTAAACCCCCTGCGGATATATACGTTGGTGATGCACCGCTTTGAAAAATCAATTTCAGGCTGAAACTTATATGCTTTCCTGTTAGCAGATATTTTATCTATCAATAAGACTGTTTGATCAAATAAACTGGCTGGCTGCTTTAGTTTATTTAGTGAATCGATGTACAGGATACTTGAATTAACCAATGCCCGGTATACACTTTTTTCCTGGTCTAATGAATCTGCATGGGTTACTACCAAGCTGTCAATAGATTTTTTGGCGCTCACCAAATATTTAAGCTCATTTTTCTGCTTGTAAAAAGCAAGGTTGTTTACCACGCTTTTCAGCACTTCTGTTTGGCAAAAGGCTAAATTGGCGGTAAACAATCCTGTAAAAACAAATAAAGCAATTCTGCGAATTTGCATTTTATTCAACTATATCGTCAGACGGCGGAGTTTCTGTTCCCGGATCAGTAGTTTCCCCGGTATCATTCAATTCCGCTTCTTCTTCCTCGTCATGCTCAATTTTTGCAACTGATGCAATCTCATCATCACCCTTAAGCGTTATCAGCCTCACTCCTTGTGTTGCGCGGCCCATGGTCCTTAACTCACTTATAGCAATGCGGATAATTACGCCCGATTTGTTAATGATCATCAGGTCCTCTTTATCAGTAACACCTTTTATGGCAACAAGTTTTCCTGTTTTTTCGGTTACGTTAAGCGTTTTAACACCTTTTCCGCCCCGGTTTGTCACCCGATAATCATCAATATCGGTACGTTTACCATATCCTTTTTCAGACACTACCAATACGGTAGTTTCAGGGTTATCAATGCTGATCATCCCAACAACCTCATCATTTTCATCTTCAAGGGTAATACCACGCACACCGGTAGCGGTACGGCCCATTGGGCGTACTTTTGATTCGTTAAACCGAATTGCCCGGCCTGATTTAAGCGCCATTACAATTTCGCTGGTGCCGCTGGTTAAATTGGCTTCTAACAATGAATCGCCATCATTAATATTAATGGCATTGATACCATTAGCACGCGGGCGGGAATAAGCCTCAAGCGATGTTTTCTTAATAGTACCTTTACGGGTACACATTATGATAAAGTTATTCTCCAAATATTCTTTATCCTTCAGGCTGATAAGTTTAATATAAGCCTTGATATTTTCTTCTTTCGGGATATTGATAATATTCTGGATAGCCCTTCCTTTTGACGTACGTGTCCCCTCCGGTATTTCAAATACCCGCAACCAGAAACATTGTCCCGATTCGGTAAAGAACAGCATGTAATTGTGGTTAGATGCGATCAACAGGTGTTCAATAAAGTCAGCGTCACGGCTGTTACTTCCTATTGCGCCTTTACCACCCCTGCCCTGCCTGCGGTATTCTGTAAGCGGCGTGCGTTTAATATAGCCTTCGCGCGAAATGGTAATAACCACATCCTCGTCTTCAATAAAGTCTTCGGTATTCATTTCTGCCGATGAGTGTACCATTTCGGTTTTACGCTCATCGCCATATTTTTCCTTTATCTCTATCAGTTCATCCTTAATGATCTGCATACGCAAACCTTCGTCAGCCAAAATGGAGTTTAAGTGGTCTATCAGCTTCATTAAGCCTTCGTACTCATCTTTTATTTTGTCGCGTTCCAGTCCTGTTAACCTTCTCAGGGTCATATCCAAAATGGCGCGTGCCTGTATGTCGCTTAAACCAAACTGGCCCATCAAGCCTTCACGGGCTTCATCAGGTGTTTGCGAAGCACGTATCAGTTTAATTACTTCGTCCAGGTGATCTAAAGCGATGAGTAACCCCTCTAAAACGTGTGCACGTTTTTGTGCTTCGCTCAGTTCAAATTTTGTACGGCGTACAACAACTTCATGTCTATGCTCAACAAAATGATGAATAAGGTCCCTTAAATTCAACATCATTGGCCGGCCATGTACCAACGCAATATTATTTACGCTGAACGAGGTTTGCAACGATGTGTATTTAAACAAATTGTTTAACACAATTGCGGCGTTTGCTTCACGCTTTATTTCATAAACAATACGTATACCTTCGCGGTTCGATTCATCGCGGATAGCCGATATGCCTTCAATTTTTTTATCATTTACCAGATCGGCAGTACGCTCAATCATCAAACCTTTGTTTACCTGGTAAGGTATTTCGGTTACGATTATACGTTCGCGGTCACTGCCGTAAGTTTCAATCTCTGCTCTTGCCCTCAGCACAACACGTCCACGGCCGGTTTCCAGGGCCTCACGCGGGCCTTCAAAACCATAGATAATACCACCTGTAGGGAAATCAGGGCCTTTAACATACTTCATCAGTTCGCCAACCTCAATATTGCGGTTGTCTATTAATGCCATAGTTGCATCAATCACTTCTGATAAATTGTGCGGGGCCATATTAGTGGCCATACCTACTGCGATACCCGATGCGCCATTAACCAATAAATTAGGGAACTTTGCAGGTAACACAGTTGGCTCTTGCAGCGAGTCGTCAAAGTTTAGCTGGAAATCAATGGTATCCTTGTTAATATCGGCCAGCATTTCTTCGGCAATCTTCTCCAATCTTGCCTCTGTATAACGCATTGCCGCAGGGTTATCACCATCAATCGAGCCATAATTACCCTGGCCTTCAACTAATGGATAGCGTAAGCTCCACTCTTGCGCCATACGCACCATGGTATCATAAACTGAGGCATCACCATGCGGGTGGTATTTACCCATCACCTCCCCTACTATACGGGCAGATTTTTTATAAGGTTTGTTGTTATTTAAACCCAGGTCGAGCATGCCGAAAAGCACACGTCTGTGTACGGGTTTTAACCCATCGCGAACATCTGGCAATGCCCTGGATACGATAACCGACATTGAATAATCAATGTAAGCCGATCGCATTTCTTCATCAATATCTATCGAAATTATTCTGTCTTCTTTACTTGAATTATCGTTTTCTGTGTCTTCAGCCATTTTTAATTTGTTGTAGTATTACTTCTGTAATTTATCGTCAAAATATTGGTTTTTTTATGACCTGCGAAGATAAGAAATTTAATGGTTTTTAGTGCCGATGTTGGTAATATTTAGGATGTGGAAATTGAGTAGTTTATAATTCGATCCCATCATCAGATCAGGTTTGTTTTGAAGTATTTTTTGATGATTTAGGTTGAAGTTAAATCAATGATCTATATTCACTGTTAACCAATGATAAACATAACAAAAAAAGACTTACAGGACTTTGAAATCCATCCTGTAAGTCTTTTAATAAATTATTAATGTAATTGCAACGACCCAAACAGCCCGTGCGCACCCCCTGCCGGCCCGGCTGTAAAATACAGCGGATCGGTAGGGTTACCACCTGCTATGTTGCCCTTTAAGAAATCAACAGCCCATAAACCATCAATGGTTATGGTTTGTCCGTTGTTTTGCAACTGGCCTTTAAAATTCCCCTGCAAATCATAAATATTAATACGTCCGTCCCCAAAATTACCTACAAGTATGCTTGCCTGGCTATCGGCAAACCCTGCAGGCGCAAGGGCAATTCCCCATGGGGCGTTAAGTGTGCCTTGTGAGGCAAACCTTTTTACAAAGGTACCGTTAGGATTAAAAACCGCAACATAGCCATTGCCTGCCCCTTTATCTTCAAAAACATTAGCAGGAGCCAATTGCTTGGCATAAGCAACATATAACAACCCGCCTATATTTACAATATTAAATGGCGCATAACCTGCAGGCATCGCAGGATCGGTGAATGATTTGCCGGTAACAAACGTAAAAGTCTTATCGAAAACGTCAATTTTTGCACCTTTAAAATTAGCGACGTATAAAAAATTAGCGCCCCCATCGGCAGCCAGTGCCATGCCGGTATATTCGGCGCCCAATGTCGACCTGTCGGCAACTTTTACCGCGGTTGTTCCGGATGTCCATGCAGTAATGGCTCCATCCGCATCCGCAAAAATGAATTTACTTGCTGCAAAATCTGTTGTATTATTAAAAACTTGACCGGTAGGCGATCCTACCCCGCCGGCTACAGCTGAAGGAATTGTGACTGGGGCCAATAAAGTTTTGCCGGTTTTATCGTAAATGGTTGTAAGTCCTTTGCCATTTGATGATATCCATATACCTCCCCCTCCGCTGATAGAAATACCCCAGGCGTTTACCAGGTTGGCATCTACAAAGGCGGGGTTGAAACTGGTATTGTCGGCAACAAGGTTTGTTTGGCTTATATTGTAAGCTACTGTAGGGTTTGAATAATTTTTCTTGCACGCGAAAAAACACGCGGTTACTAAAAGCACTGCAAGCAATACTTTAATATTGATTTTATTTTTCATAAGTATGATTAATTAAAATTGGTAGATATTAATTAGCTGTCACTCTCATATTATTTTATGCGCAATATTATAGCGTTAACCTCCTTTCTTTTGTTAAGGGTGAAAAAAGTAGCAATTGCTACTTCCTAACTATCACGGGATGATTTAATAAAAGGTTGCCTTGTGCTAAAATAAATTAATATTTGAGAAATAAATAGCGCAATTAACTTAAAAACATAGGATGATTTGAACCTTTTATGGTATTCTTAAAAGTGGTAAATATTATTTTTTTTTTGCAAATTAAATACACGAAATTGCATACTCGGAGCCGAGCAACATAAAGTCTATCGTGCTGATTCATAAAGTGTAAATCATTCCCTAAACGATTGCGTTATGACAGAATTACAATTTACTATCGCGTATTTAAAAGCAATTGAGGAAAAGCACCAAAATTACTTTGAAGAAAACAACACAACCATTATGGACTTTGTGCGTATTGTAGGGGTTAAAATTGTGAGTATTGAATTCACGGACAAGTCCCTTCCGGAAGAGATACAATATGATATTGAGGAAATGTTTTGGGTTCATTAATACTTTTACTATACTTCCTTGATGTATTGGCAAACTCTACTTAACCCTCTTCCAATAATCCTCTTCCATCATACCATTAGGCAATTTTGCGCGTAAAATAAGCGAATCGTGCCTTACGGTATACCAGTAATGTACAGTAACGCCTTTTAATTTGGTGGGTTGTGCGCTAAAGGTTTGCGTTTCTAAACACGTGTCTCCTTTAAGCTGATATTTGCCGCTTTCAAACTTTACCGTCTTCTCCCCTTTCTCTAATAAAAAAGCATCATATTGCGAGTCACTATATTTTCTTTGCAGGGTATATTCCTTTGGCGCGCCATCTCGTTTGCCATTAAAAATGCTGCCGCGGAATTCCCATGTGCCTTTAAGGGTCTTTACACTATCGAAAGAAGAAAAAGCAACTATGCACACCAAAAACAAAAACTTTTTCATAATCATACCCAATTAATCCCCTTTTTTAGTAACGATAAGGTCCGCTCCTCTTCGCTGCCTGCTACAGGCTGATAATTATACAGCCATTTAGCCGTTGGCGGCAGGCTCATTAAAATCGATTCGATCCGGCCGTTGGTTTCTAAACCAAACTTTGTACCCGCATCATAAACCAGATTAAACTCGGCATAACGGCTGCGACGCTGGTATTGCCATTGTTGGTGGTCGTTAGTAAAAAATTTATCCCGGTTCCTGTTCACTAACTCGCTATAAATTGGAATAAATGACCGCCCAACCGCCTTTGAAAATTCAAACAGGTCATCCCATGATAATTTATCTGTAGCCATTAACCGGTCGTAAAATATACCGCCGATGCCGCGGGTCTCTTCCCGATGTTTGATATAGAAATAATCATCGGCCCATTGCTTAAACCGCGAATAAAACTCATCATTAAATTTATCACAAATCGACTTCAAATAGCCATGGAAAAACTTTGCATCCTCATCCACAATATAATGCGGCGTTACATCAATCCCGCCGCCAAACCATCTTACAGGCTCCTTATCGGGCGATGAAGGCATTTCGAAATACCGGATATTCATATGAATGATAGGAACCATAGGGTGATTAGGATGGATAACAATAGAAACCCCTGTGGCAAAAAAATCCTCTTCCTCAACCTTTAAAGCCTTCCTTATGGATTCGGGCAATTTTCCCTCCACGGCGGAGAAATTAACGCCACCTTTTTCAAATAAATTACCGTCTTGAATAACCCGGGTACGGCCACCACCCCCGCCTTCCCGATCCCATTTTTCTTCTTCAAATTTACCTTTACCGTCTAATTGCGCTAAGGCCAGACATATCTCATCCTGTATAATTTGGTAATCGGCAGCTATTTGTTCTTTAGTAATCATTGGGGCAAAGATAGTTGATTGGGCCACTGGTTGATTATGTTGAATAAGTTTATCTACCACTTGATCAACTATCGTTTATGATGCAAAATTCTTTTCATCCTCCACATAATCCAGGTCTTTGCTAAAACTCTCCTTTAACTGGCTAAGAGCGAATAAAGATATAGCGGTCAGTACAAACATCATAATATACCCGCTATGAATCATGCCATACCGTAGCACCAGTAAGTTGAATACATAATTTATCGGTATCAGCGAGCCCCTTACAAAATTGGGTACCGTGGTAGTAACTGTCGACCGTATATTTGTACCGAACTGCTCGGCAGCAATGGTTACAAAGGTAGCCCAATAGCCAACTGCAAAACCCATAAAAGAACATAGCCATATAAATTGCTCATTAGTAATCCCCGAAGCGCTTAAATAACAAACAACGCTCACCACAGATAGCAGCAAAAATATCATCATAGTTAGCTTGCGCGATTTGGTAAGTTGGGCCAATACTCCTGCAAATATGCCGCCAATCGATATACCGATATAAGTATATTGGATACCCACGCCTGCACTTAAGGTTTCTGTTGATCCTAAAGCCTTGCCAAATTCAGGCGACTGGGTAACTAAAATACCCACAACGTACCATAATGGCGCGCCAATCAAAATGCAATACAGGTATTTTAAAAATCGTTTACGGTTATTAAAAAGCATCAATATATTTCCTTTGGATACTTCGGTTGCGGCTGCGATATTCTTAAACATGCCTGATTCAAATGTTCCGATGCGCAACAACAGCAATACAATACCCAAACCACCACCAATAAAATAAGCGTTGCGCCATCCATAAGTGCCCACAATATTTGCTGCAACGGCGCCAAAAAGACCAATTACTGCAATAATAGTAGTGCCGTATCCGCGGCGCTCTTTACTTAAAGTTTCGCTAACCAGGGTAATTCCAGCGCCCAGTTCACCGGCAAGGCCTATACCCGCAATAAAACGTATCAGTGCATAAGTATTCAGATCATGCACCATCCCATTAGCGAAATTGGCTAAGGAGTATAACAAAATCGACCCAAAAAGCACCTTGATACGTCCAAGTTTATCCCCTATCACGCCCCATAATATGCCACCTAATAACAAGCCGAACATTTGCATATTGATCACAAACACGCCCTGCAACCGCAGGTCAGCATCGGCAACGCCTATATCGTGTAAGCTTTTGGTACGCACTATCGAGAAGATCAGCAGGTCATATATATCCACAAAATAGCCCAGCGAGGCAACGAGGACTAAAAAAATAGCATTCCGTTTGGCTTTGGCCGAAATTACATCAGTCATAAATTTTATAATTGGTAAGCGAAAGTAGTAGATTTTTTCAGACAAAAAAAGCCCCCCAATTTAATCGGGAGGCTTCTTTATTCATAGCGTAAATTATACTTTTTTAACATTTATCGCCTGTAATCCTTTTCTGCCGTCTTCCACATCATATTCTACGCTATCATTATCTTTAATAGCGTTCACGCCACCTTGTACATCCTTAAAGTGTACAAAAAGATCTTTACCGTCATCGGTAACTATAAAACCATAACCTTTTTGTGTGTTAAACCATTTTACTTTTCCAGTTTTCATAATAAAAAATAATAGTATTAAAAATTAAACTAAGATTTGATCCCAACTGAATAAAACGGCTTTATGATCAGACGGAATTACTAAACCTGCTTTTCCAAATATATAAAATAATTAATTCCAAATAAAATTATTTATTAGGTTGCGGAGTAGTGCGCAAGTATGGCTTTACAATGGTAAAACCTTTAGGAAATTTCGCGGGAATGTCTTCTGTCTTTATGGCTGGCACAATAACTACATCTTCACCATCCTTCCAGTCGGCAGGTGTGGCTACGCCATAATTGGCTGTAAGTTGCAAAGAGTCAATAACCCTTAATATTTCCACAAAATTTCTTCCGGTTGATGCCGGGTAAGTAATGATGAGCTTAACTGTTTTATCCGGCGCGATGATGAATAAGGAACGCACTGTTGCATTAACCGATGCATTGGGATGTATCATATCATAAGCCTCGGCTATCTTGCGGTCCGGATCGGCAATTATAGGGAAGTTAACCTCAACGCCCTGTGTTTCATTAATATCATTGATCCACCCAGCATGCGATTCTACGGTATCAACACTAAGGGCCAACACTTTAACGTTTCGTTTTGCAAATTCATCTTTTAAAGCAGCGGTCCTGCCCAGTTCGGTGGTACATACAGGGGTGTAATCTGCCGGGTGCGAAAATAAAACACCCCAGCTATCGCCCAGGTATTCGTAAAAATCAATATCCCCTTGCGAGGTTTTTGCTTTAAAGTTTGGTGCGGTATCGCCTAATCTTAAACTCATGATAGTAATTGTTAGTTTGGTCTATTTTTAAACTAAGTTACCCCTATTGTTGTAAAAGTCAATGGACTAATTAAAAATAATCTACTAATTACATAGACATTACAATTTCGCCCCTACCCTCAAATCGAAAGATATTTTTTATAAATAAAAAATCCCGGCCATCTTTCGATAACCGGGATTGTAATTAATATTAATAAGTCAGTTATTTTATTGTTTTAAAAACAGTTACTTTTTCATCAGCAGTAACTTTTAACACAACTTCGCTGTCAGTTTTTTTCATATCAACAAAATAAGCTTCAGGGCTGTCGGCTTCAACGCCTTCATTTTCATATTTGAAAACTTCCTTAACCGCATAACCTTTGTATTTTTCGGTTATCGCGTCTTGTGAAGCGGATGGGATAGCTTTAAATTCAACAGCTTGTGTTGCACCAAGATAAGTTCCGGTCAGGTCATAAAAAGCGGTCATTTTAGCACCGTCTAAAATAAACGTTACTTTTTCGCAGTTTGAAGTAACTGTCCATGCTGCATTTTTAGCATTCCTAAACTCAGCGCTAAACTGGTTCAATACAGAACCTGATATTTTATCTTCACCAGAAGTAATTGTCGTTTTTCCACCATCGTTGGCAGCAAATGCAGTAACACTAAACATAGTAGCGATTGCTGCGGTAATAAATAGTTTTTTCATGTTTCTTAAATTTTAAATCCGCAACAAAAGTAACACATAATTACAATTTGTATAAATAAAATTTAATTTTTATGAATATTTAATAAACAACCGCTTTAAATTGTGGAAATTTTAAATTATGATAATATACTTAGTGTATTTTTTACAATATGTATATTTAAAATGCGGAAAAAAAACACAATTTCATTTCGAGCGATAGCGAGAAATCTATTCACAAGCAAATCGGATGGCTGCAAAACGGGAATTACTTGTGTATAGATATCTCCCATTGGTCGAGATGACAATTTGTTAATTAACTACCCATTATCCGCAAACCCCGGGTACAAGGTCATTCCCCCATCCATAAAAATAGTAGTACCGGTAATATAATCTGCTTCGTCTGATACCAGCCAGGCGGCCAACTTGCCAATATCTTCAGGCTCGCCAATGCGGTTATAGGGTATCAGCGTTAATAATTTAGCCAAAGCATCGGGTGTATCCCAGGCAGAAGTATTAATAGGCGTTTGTATGGCCCCCGGACCGATGCCTACTACCCTTATCTTATGCGGCGCTAATTCCTGCGCTATAGTTTTCATAAACATGCTTACGCCGCCTTTGCTGGTGGCATAATTAACATGCCCTGCCCAGGGGATAACCTCATGCACGCTGCTCATGCAAATAATCTTACCCGCCGCCCTGCTCCTGTCGGCAACTACTCCCCTGCGTATAAACTCCTTCGCTGCCTCGCGCGAGCATAAAAACTGCCCGGTTAAATTTATGCCTAATACCAGGTTCCATTGCTCCAAAGTCATGTTTACCAAACTGGAATCCCGCTGCAGGCCGGCATTGTTTACTAATATATCTATAGTACCGTATTGTTGATACATCTCTGCAAACATGGCCACTACGTCATCTTCCTTACTGATATCCGCATGAATGGCGTATGCCTTGCCGCCCATCCCGTTAATTTCATCCACAGTTTGCTCAGCAACCTCGTGCGCGTCCACATGGTTAATAATTACATTGGCGCCCGCCATAGCCAGCGCGATAGCCACGCCTTTGCCAATACCGCTATCCGCGCCGGTTACTAAGGCCGATTGGCCTTTTAAGGTTAATGTTGGATTCATCTATTCGTTTTGACTGTAAGATACAAAAGGAAATTGAGGGATATAAATTTATTTGAATGAAAGAGTGAAAAATCATAGCAATCTTCAAATCCCACAAATCATAGTTCAGACCTACAACCCCTTTATATACTCTAAAAACAAATACAAAGCCTTTTTCTTATCGTCATTTAAATTAAAATCCAGCTTGTGCATTAAGTAGTCTTCCAGGTCAAAGTCATCCCGGATGGGGAGTTCTTTTAACAGCTCGGCCCTATGGTCAAGGCCGTGCCTTAAGGCAATATTAAATTCATCAACAAACTCTTTTGGAATAGGCTTGTTAGCTATCCACGCGGCAAAAACAAAGGGCAGCCTGGTAAACTTTTGCCATTCGCCGGCAAGGTCGTACACAAACTCAAATTGTGCTGTCTTGCCAAAGGTGCGGTCGCCTATTTGGACAAAGGCGGTATGCGGATCGTCTGATGATGAATAATCAGCGGCATTAATTAGTTGTTCAGGCGCTATCTTCCAGTAATTCTTCAGCAACACCTTGGCCAAATTATTTGATGAGCGCGATTCGGGATCTAATTGTATCCGTTTCACCTCATCAATAGTGCAATTACTAAATATAAACACCGAATTAACCGGCCCGGTGGCGCCAATGCAATAATCAGATACAATTTCCCAATGCGGCAAATTTAAGGCGGCAGCAACGGGTATCAAACCAATATCAACCTTATCATCTATCAGCTTCTGGGCACAATCCGATGGAATGTCCAGGCTAAGGTCTATTTGATTAATAATAGCAGAATGTTGTATACCGTATAAAAACGGCCTTGTATTAGTATAGCTAACAGCAGAGATCTTTATTTTTTTCACGTAGATGGTAGATGTTATAAATCAGAATAATTTAAGTTCCCCTCTTGAGAGGGGGCGCGGTAGATAAGTGTAATGGCAGGGGTGTGTTTATACGAAATCCCTAAAGGACACACCCCTACACCCCTCTCAAGAGGGGAACCGCACAGGGCCATATGTATTATGGGGCTCAAATCAAGAGTTCTTTAAATGTGCCGCGTTATTGAAATCAACTATCTCAAACTTCTTCCCGTCATAAGTAACCTTATACAAAACCAAATTTTGATGCGGGTAGTTCTCCATTTCGGTAAGTGGTTTGCCCGTTAGCAAGCATAAAAATAACCGCATTGCCCGGCCATGCATACAGATCAATACATTGCTCTCTTTGGTATGGCTCATTATGGTAACCAATGCTTCAATCTGCCTTAGCCTAACTTCGTTAGGGCTTTCGCCGCCCTCAAATTTGGTGTCGAGGTTACCATCCATCCAGCTTCTCAGTAATTTTAGGAATGCCTTTTTTGTAGCGGGTGTACTCTCCTGCCCTTCAAAAACGCCCCAGGCCAGCTCATCCAGCCCGGATAGTTTTTCGTAAGGTATACCCAAATCAATAAATGGCTGTATGCTTTGCTGCGTACGCTTTAATTCGGATATATATATCTTATCAAACGGTATGGATTTATAAGCATCGTAAAACTGGTTTGCCTGTTTACGGCCCGTAGCATTTAGATCTGTATCTCTGCCCCGGCCCTGTACTATGCCCTGCTTATTCAAATCTGTTTGCCCATGGCGGACAATGTATAGTGTTTTTGTCATTAGTCATTAGTCAGTTGTCATTGGTCACAGGTCATTAGTTTTAGGTGCAATTCACCAATGACTAATGACTATTCCACCAATGACTAATTTATCACCGGCAGCCTGTAAAACTGCGGCTTTACTTCTTCCGGGAATTCGTGATCATTATAATCCGTGATTACGTTGTATAATGTATCGCGCTCTATCGGGTAACGGCCTACCTGTTTTATCAGCTCCACCAGTTGTTTGGTGCTCATACCCGGGTTTTGTTCTTCAGCACCTGCCATCGAATAAATTTTGGTAGTATCGTCCAGCGTACCATCAATATCATCCACGCCAAAGTTTAAGGATAATTGCGCTGTTGTACGGCTAATCATAGCCCAGTAGGCTTTAATATGATCAAAATTATCCAGGTATATCCGTGCTATGGCATAGTTACGCAAATCTTCCATAACCGTTGTTTCCGGTACGTTTGACATCTGGTTATCCTTGTTCCTGAACTTCAATGGGATAAACGTTTGGAAACCGCCCGTCTTATCCTGCAATTGTCGCAATCGGTCCATGTGGTCAACCCGGTGCCAATATTTTTCAATATGGCCGTAAAGCATTGTAGCATTTGAGCGTGCGCCCAGCTTATGCCATTCTTCGTGTATGGCCAGCCATTGGTCGGCAGTACATTTATCTTTGGCTATTTGTTCGCGTATTTCCGGGTGGAATATTTCTGCCCCTCCGCCGGGTATGGATTCCAGGCCCGCATCCAGCATCAGTTTCATGCCGGTAGCATAATCAATTTTCGCCTTTTTAAATATATAATGATATTCAACCGGAGTTAATGCTTTTACGTGCAATTCGGGGCGATGCGCTTTTATCCGGCTAAACAATTCACTGTAGAAAGCTACATCATATTGCGGTAACACGCCGCCTACAATGTGTACTTCGGTAACCGGTTCGTCATCGTACTTTTTTACGATGTCGAGCATTTCGTCCATTGTATATTCCCATCCGTCTTCCCGCTGTTTGATCAGCCGTGAGTATGAGCAAAACTTGCAATCATAAACACAAAGATTGGTAGGCTCGATATGGAAATTACGGTTGAAATAGGTGTTGTCGCCGTGTCGCTTTTCGCGGATATAGTTGGCCAGTATGCCCAAATAGCCCAATTCGCCTTTTTCGTAAAGCAACACCCCTTCATCAAAGGTGATCCGCTCGTTATTTAGGACTTTTGCTGCAACCTGTTTCAGATCAGCCGCAAGGTCCGGATTCTGCAATAATATTTGTAAATTATCTTCAGCTTCCATTAAAATTACTTTGCGCAAAAGTAACAAATGTTTAGGTAATGAGGATGTAAGATTTATTAACTCGGCGTAAAACTTTAAGTTTGCACAAACAATATTCCATGAAACCCGAAACCATAGCCATACACGCCGGCAACCATACTGATAAAACTACCGGTGCAGTTATAGAACCCATTGTACTATCCACTACTTTTGAACGTAATGCCGATGGCGGGTACGACAGCGGCTATATCTATAGCCGCTCCGCAAATCCTAACCGTACCTCTTTAGAGAATGTATTGGCTAAGTTGGAGAATGGCGTTGATGCAGCCAGCTTTTCATCCGGTAATGCGGCGGGCATGGCAGTTTTTCAATCCTTAAAACCCGGCACACACATTATTGCGCCTGATGATATGTACCATGGCCTGCGTAACCAATTAAAGAACTTGTTTGCGGGAATTTTAGAATTTGATTTTATTGATGTAAATGATCCCGCTGTTTTAAACGCGCATATCAAACCAAATACAGGTTTAATTTGGATAGAAAGCCCGTCAAACCCGTTGCTTAAAATTACAGATATAAAAAAGGTAGTTAGCATCGCGAAGCAACATAATCTAAAAGTGGTATGTGATAATACGTTTGCTACCCCAATGTGCCAGCAACCATTAGCGTTGGGTGCCGATCTGGTAATGCACTCCACCACCAAATATTTTGGTGGCCACAGCGATTTGATGGGCGGTGTACTAATTACTGCCGATAAAAGCGAATGGTGGCAAAAAATACGCCAGGTACAGGAAATGGGCGGAGCTATCCCCTCGCCTATGGATTGTTATATGCTGACAAGAAGTATAAAAACATTGCCATACCGGATGCGTGGCCATGTGCATAACGCGCAATTATTTGCCGAATATTTGGAAAAACACCCGAAGGTTGAACAGGTTATGTATCCCGGCTTACCGTCCCACCCTCAATACCAAATTGCAAAAGAACAAATGACCGGTTTTGGAGGTGTGCTATCTTTTACGGTTAAAGGCGGCGAAGCAGAGGCAACGCGTGTAGTTAACAGCGTTCAGATCTTTACACAGGCCACCAGTTTAGGCGGCGTAGAAAGTTTGATAGAACATCGTGCATCCGTAGAAGGCCCGGATACCAAAACACCATTTAATTTGTTGCGGGTGTCTGTGGGGTTAGAACATATTGATGACCTGATTGAGGATATTTCCCAGGCATTAGGATAGCTGTTATTGATTAAATGTGGGATTACGTTCGTTAGTTTGTAGCTTTCTCAAAAGTGGAAATATAGCTGATGCATTAATTACTGTTGCGGAATTTGCTTTAACAAAAGGATGCATTGCCGCGTCAGTTTTATTAGTTACTCCTGATGGGTAACTTACAATACCTACCAATTTATTGTTCATTACTACCGGTCCGCCGCTGTTACCTGGATATACAGCTATATCGGCAATAAAACTTGAATTGTTTATCGAGCTCACCTTGCCATTTGATACCTCCGCTTTTTTACTTCCGGATAAACCCGGGAAACCAACTGCAAATATTCCATTACCCGGCCCGTGCCCATCCTGAACAGTTGTAATAGGAATTGGCACAACGCCAATTTGTTTTAAATAAGCAACTATGGATTTATAATCATTTTTTTGGAAAGATATAATTCCCAAATCTTCATCATCTGATGATAAGACGAAAGGTTTATACTTACTAAATCCGGTTGTTAAGTTTAATAAATAGATATCATTTGTTTCTTTATCGGCAGCATCGGCCTTAATAGTCACCAGATCAGTGATTGTTTCTAAACCCTTGCTAAGTTCCGTTGCTTTTATAATGTGCTTCGCTGTAACCAAATAAATTTTAGGGCCATCAGCGATAAACAAACCTGTTCCCCTCATCGTATCCCTTATACCCGCCAGGCCGTCCCGTATATCATAAGTTTCATGCTGTGATATTCCATGTTTTATGCTATCCAATTTCTTCTGCAACAATACATCAACCTGCTCGGGGGTATAACGTTGTTGAATACTTTCAACTTTAACAACAGCTTTTTTCCACCGTGTAATTGATGGTTCTTGTGCATACGAACTACCGCTGTATAACAGGGTTATAACAAACGTAAATAATAAATAGGTTCTCATATCCAGTTTATGTAATCGATTACAAAGAAGATAAAAATTAATCAAATGATATAATGCTAACGTCAAATTTTGGTTACTAAACGTAGTTAATTAAAATTAAATTTGGCGTAATCAAAAATTACGCATTACCTTTGAAACATTATTTGGTAGCAATACCAATTCAATCAAACTCCGCATAAGCGTATTTTGATTTATAAAGAAGCGGCGAGAGATCAGGCTCAATCACCCGCTGGCAACCCTTCAGTTTTGAAGAAGGTGCCAATTCCTGCCCCGGTAAATATCCCGGGAAATATAAATTTATAAATATGAAAAAGTTAACAAACACTCCTTCAAATTTCGACAAGCCTCAAACGAGTCATTTATCATTGTACAGCATTTATGCATGTTGTATGTGTTGCTGCTGTTGTTGTTAAACAGCCTGCGTTCCCTTTCTGTTTTCCGGAAAAATACGTGAATTGTCAATAGGTTAGCTCAAGCTATTCCTGTTGATAAGAACCATCAAATAAATGACTCATCAATCCGCACAAAAATAATAATGAACACACAAACTTATAAATATACACAACCATTTGAACTGGAGTCGGGCAAAGAATTGCGCGAGCTGGAAATAGGTTATCATACCTTTGGCCGGTTAAATACAAACCGGGATAATGTGGTTTGGGTATGCCATGCACTTACTGCGAACTCGGACGTGCTGGACTGGTGGAAAGGCCTTTTTGGAAAGAATGATTTCTTTAACCCGGATGAGCATTTTATTGTTTGTGCCAATATATTAGGCTCGGCCTATGGCTCTACCAGTCCTTTAAGTACAAACCCGGTAACGGGACAACCCTATTACCTGGCATTTCCACAAATTACCGTAAGGGATATGGTTAAGGCACATCAATTATTGGCTAAGCATTTAGACATAAATAATATAGAAGTGTTAATAGGCGGCTCGTTAGGTGGCCAGCAGGCTGTTGAATGGGCGATTACCGAAGCGGATTTTATAAAGAACCTTATTCTTATAGCGACAAACGCGCGCCATTCGCCATGGGGTATAGCGTTCAATGAATCACAACGTTTGGCTATCAGTGCCGATCGCACATTCCACGCAAACACGCCCGATGGCGGTAAAAAAGGGTTAAAGGCTGCCCGCAGCATCGCCCTACTCTCCTATCGCAGTTACAAAGCCTATAACATAAGCCAACAGGAAGAACAAGATAGTATTACGGATAATTATCGCGCATCAAGCTACCAGGCCTACCAGGGCGATAAGTTGGTAAACCGCTTTAACGCCTATAGTTATTGGTATTTAGGTAAAGCGATGGATTCGCATAACGTTGGGCGTGACCGTCATGGCGTTGAAAAAGCCTTGAGCTTGATAAAAGCGCGTACACTGGTTATCGGCATCAAATCAGACGTACTGTTCCCCATTGAAGAACAGCAATATCTTTTTCAGCATATCGCACAATCAGCCTTTGCCGAATTTGAATCATTTTACGGGCATGATGGCTTCTTAATTGAAACTGAAGGATTAACAAAAATTATTAAATCATTTTTAAAAACGGATGTAAAAGGAAAGATCATCCAGTTACAGCAAATTGCATAATGAGTAAAAAATTAAATATCGGCCTGTTTGGCTTTGGTGTGGTTGGCCAGGGATTATACGATATCATCAAAACAAAAAACCTAAACATCGAGATCGTTAAGATCGCTATAAAAAACAAGGATAAGCAACGGTCATTACCTGCCGAACTGTTTACCGATGACCGGGATGAATTATTGAACGATCCTAACATTAATACCATTGTAGAGCTAATTAATGATACCGAGGCTGCCTTTGAAATAGTATCGCGGGCTTTAAGCTCTGGTAAAAATGTGGTATCGTCCAGCAAAAAAATGGTGGCAATTCATTTAGAGGAATTAATTGCATTACAGCATAAGCATGGCACATCCTTACTTTACGAAGGTGCGGTTTGCGGCAGTATCCCTATCATCCGCAACCTGGAAGAGTATTATGACAATGAACTACTACACTCCATCAGCGGCATATTTAACGGCTCGTCTAATTATATCCTGTCAAAAGGATATTTAGAAAACATGGATTATGATACCGCGTTAAAACAGGCGCAAGACCTCGGCTTTGCAGAAACTGACCCGACTATGGATGTTGGCGGCTTTGATGCTAAGTTTAAGCTGATCATTGCTGCCGCGCACGCCTATGGTGTTGTGGTGAACCCGGATGAGGTATTAAATGTGGGTATTCAAAACCTATCTGCCAATGACATACAGTATGCCCGCGAAAAAAACCTTAAGATCAAACTGGTTCCTGTAGCCAAAGAGTTGGATAACGGCCATGTTACCCTGTTTGTATTGCCCAAACTGGTAAATGATAAAGAGTTTTTATACAATGTGGAGTATGAGTATAATGGTGTAATTGTACAGGCTGCTTTTGCTGACCAACAGTTCTTTTTTGGGAAAGGCGCCGGTGGCCACCCAACCGGATCTGCGGTATTATCTGATATAGCGGCACTGCGCTATGATTACCAGTACGAATACAAAAAAGCAAAAGGAAACAAAGGGTTAAACTTTACCAATGATATTGAGTTAAAAGTTTACCTGCGTTACGAGGATGATAACCTGGTTAAGGCGCTGAATTTTAAACACATCAATGAAAGCTATCACTCGGACGGTTACAAATTTGTGATTGGGAAAATTAACCTCCAAAACATTATAAACAACCAGCAATTGATAGCAAGTGACAAGGCATTTATAGCATTTGCCGAGCAGCTAACAGAAGTGAGCCTGGCTACCCAAAATTGAATTAATAAAGTGTTTTAAATATAGTTTGAGGCCCCATAACAGGGGCCTTTTTTAGTTTTCGATGATTTTAAAAACTATTATTAGCCAATTTTTATACATACAAATACATGGTACAAAGGTGTTGTTATTATGTTAAATGCAATCTTTTATAAGTTATTTAACAATTAGTATAATTTTTCTCTAATGCTATTCTAATGTTATACTTGTTTTTGATATTTTTGATTATATTTGTAACGATTAAAATACATAGCCTAATTGTGTATAAGCTAGTTGATTTTATAAAGGGCAAACCCTTTATATATGTATTGTGGTATGGATTAAGCCTTTTTGCAGTCGGAAAAAGCGTATTGCTGGGTCATACCCATATCCATAACAACTACTTTGTGTATAAGTATAACTTTCTTAACGTTATACATCAGCATAATTTATACACCCATCAGCCCGAGTATTATTTCGATCTCAACCACTACGGCCCGATATTTTCCCTAATTATTGCCCCTTTCGCATTAATGCCTGATAGCGTTGGCGTTGTGCTTTGGGTCATGTTTAACGCCTGGATATTATTAAAAGCCATACAATTATTACCAATAAAGCAAAGCCAATGGCTGCTTATCCTGTTATTATGCGCCCATGAGTTAATGACCTCGGCTGCCAATGTTCAAAGTAATCCCCTTATCGCCGCACTAATTTTATTTAGTTACGTCTTTATACGCAATAAACAAGATTTCTGGGCAGCATTAATGATCACTTTGGGCATGTTTATCAAACTTTATGGTGTTGTTGGGCTGGCGTTTTTCTTCTTTTCGGACAATAAATTAAAACTGATCGGGTGGATGGCCTTCTGGTCAGTAGTGCTTTTTGTGCTTCCCATGTTTATCTCGTCCCCTGCATTTATTGTTCAAACTTACCGGGATTGGTATGCAGATCTGATCAGTAAAAATGCCACCAACATCGTATCCATCCGCGAGGATGTATCTGTTATGGGCATGATCCGGAAAATGATGTTTCCCAACCTGCTGAATATCATAGTGCTTATACCTGCGATTGTTTTATTTGCATTGTCATACATCCGCACAAATTATTTTGGTAATTTAAAATACCAGTTACTCATCGTTTCGTCAACTTTAATTTTCCCGGTTATATTCAGCACCGGATCCGAATCGCCTACTTATATTATTGCTTTTACAGGTGTAGCGTTATGGTACATAAATGTTGATAAGCCCACACCGTGGTTTGATACTGCCCTGCTGCTTTTCGCTTTTATATTAACAAGTCTTTCTCCGTCAGACCTTTTCCCCAGATATTTAAGGATAAACTATGTTGACCCGTATGCATTAAAGGCATTACCCTGCTTTATTATTTGGATAAAAATTATTTATGAAACATTAACCAGAAAGTTTACTCTAACACAAGAAAATTTAATACCCCATAATTCAAGTTTAGTAGCCGCATGAAAAAGAAACTGAGTATTGTAATACCCGCCTACAACGAAGAAAGAAATATAAGCTTTCTTATATCCGAACTGGTGAGGACCTTAAGCTTAACCAAATATGATTTTGAATTCATATTGGTTGACGATGGCAGTAAGGATAATACCCTTACTGAAATAAAGGTACAGGCCGAGATGCATCACAATATATTTTATATTGAGTTGTCAAAAAACTTTGGAAAGGATTATGCCTTAAAATCAGGCATAGATATGGCTACTGGCAATGCTGTAATTACCATGGATGCCGATCTGCAGCACCCTCCTCACCTACTGCCCCAAATGTTGAAACATTGGGAAGAAGGGTTTGACATCATTTATACTTATCGTGAAGATTCAAATCCGCACGTAAAAGGATACCAGAAAATAGCATCTAAGCTTTTCTATAAAGGGATAAACGCTTTGTCAGATATTACTTTAGAGAATGGAATATCTGATTTTCGTCTGATGGATGAGAAGGTGGTTAAGGAATTAAGAAAAATAGACGAGTACGAGATATTCTTCCGTGGTATGGTAAAATGGGTTGGCTTTATGCAAAAAGGCATTCCCTACACCCCTGCCAAACGTCATACCGGCGAAGCAAGTTATTCCTTCCTTAATTTGGCTAAGCTTGCAATTGGCAGCATAATGGCATTCAGCGTTCGCCCGTTATATATTGCTACCGGACTGGGCCTGTTCTTTTCATTAGCTTCATTATTATACATACCTTATATTGCTATCAGTTATTTTGCAGGGTATGATGCCGTTTCTGGCTGGGCATCATTAATTGCTACTATTTCGTTTTTCGGTGGTATACAATTACTGGTTTTGGGTATTATAGGCATGTATTTGGGCAAAATATTCCTCCAAACCAAACATCGCCCTAATTACATAATCCGTTCCACCAATATGCACGTAATGAAGAATGATTATATTAGGGTTTGATGTTGAAGAGTTTGATATGCCGTTTGAATATGGCAAAACACTCTCTTTTAACGAACAATTATCCATCTCCACAACCGGGACGCTTTTGATACTGAATCTGTTAAAAGAAACAGGTATTAAGGCTACATTCTTTTGTACAGCACATTATGCTTTGCACCAACCCGAGATCATTTTAAAAATTGTGAACGATGGCCATGAAATAGCTTCGCATGGATATTATCATTCCGATTTCAAACCACAGCATTTAGAGCAATCCAAAATTTTACTCGAAAAAGTATCCGGTACTATCATAACCGGCTACCGTATGGCCCGGATGATGCCGGTAGATGAAGCAGAAATTAAAAAAGCCGGGTACCTTTATAACTCATCATTAAACCCAACCTGGATACCCGGACGCTATAACAATTTAAAAAAGCCGCGCACCTGGTTTTTTGACAAGGGTGTGCTGCAAATACCCGCATCGGTCTCGCCAATACTGCGTTTCCCGCTTTTTTGGCTTACGTTTCATAACCTGCCAATGTCCATAATAAAGCGAATGAGCTCAGCTGCTCATAAAAAGGATGGCTATCTCAACCTGTATTTCCATCCCTGGGAATTTACCGATCTGGATCATCCTGCAAAATTTGGTTTTCCGTCCTATGTTTCAAAAAATTCGGGACTGCCCTTTTTAAAACGAATTAGAGATTTTATTACCTGGGCACAATTAAACGGCTACGAATTTATGCGTACCGGCGATTTTGCATCGGCAATAATCAAAGCCAAAGGCAAGTAATAATTTAACTTTTCAAACAGCAATATGCCTATAAAAAGCCAACGAATGAGAAAAGCGTATGTAGTGGAATAACATTAAACTAAAAATGCCATCCCTCAAAAAGGATGGCATTTTAATATATGATGGAGTTAATAATTTTCTATTAAACGGTTTTGTAATCCTCGTTCAGAAACACAAACTGGTTATCAAACATATCCAGCTTGATCTTGCTTTCCTTGTCCACCTTGCCGGCTAATATTTGTTTGGACAATTCATTCAATATCTTCTTTTGAATGACACGTTTTAACGGCCTTGCGCCAAACTGCGGGTCGTAACCCAATTGGGACAACCAATCCAGAGCTTCGTCTGATGCTTTGATGGTAATGCCCATTTCGGCGAGGGTTTGTTGTACCTGTTTAAATTGCAGCTTAACAATATCACCTATCTCATCGCGGCTAAGCGGGGTAAACATAATGATCTCATCTATGCGGTTCAAAAATTCCGGGCGAATAGTTTTACGCAGCAATTCAAAAATCTCATTTTTTGTTTTGGCGATTATACCGTCACGGTTGTCATCTTCCAAATCCTGGAAGTTTTCCTGTATAATATTTGAACCGATGTTGGAAGTCATAATGATAATGGTATTCTTAAAGTTTACCACCCGGCCCTTATTATCCGTTAAACGTCCATCATCCAGCACCTGCAACAGGATATTAAATACATCCGGATGCGCTTTTTCAATTTCATCCAGCAATACCACGCTGTATGGTTTACGGCGTACCGCTTCCGTCAACTGGCCGCCTTCATCATACCCAACATATCCCGGAGGCGCACCGATCAACCTCGAAACAGAATGCCGTTCCTGGTATTCAGACATATCAATACGTATCAGCGCGGCTTCATCATTAAATAAGTATTCGGCCAGCGCCTTAGCTAATTCCGTCTTACCAACGCCTGTGGTCCCTAAAAATATAAATGATCCTATCGGCTTGCGTTTATCCTGCAAACCTGCCCTGCTGCGGCGTATAGCATCACTGATCGCTTCAATAGCTTCCTCCTGCCCTGCAACGCGCTTGTGCAGTTCGTCTTCCAAGTTCAGCAGCTTTTCGCGTTCACTTTGTATCATCTTAGAAACCGGTATACCTGTCCACCTTGAAACCACGCCTGCAATATCCTCTGCCGTAACTTCTTCTTTCAGCATTCGGCTATCGCTTTGGTTTTCAAGCAGGGCCTTTTTTAGGTCTTCAACCTCCTGCTGGGCTTTAACTATTGTTCCGTAACGCAATTCGGCTACTTTACCGTAATCTCCTGCCCTTTCGGCCTGCTCGGCTTCCAGCTTATAGTTTTCTATCTGTTCAATTTTAATATTGACACCGTCAACCAAATCCTTTTCTCCCTGCCATTTGGCACGCAGTGAATCCCGCTCGGCAGAAAGGTTGGCGATCTCTTCGCTTAACTCTTTAACCTTCTTATCATCCTTTTCACGTTTAATGGCTTCGCGTTCTATCTCCAGTTGCATAATGCGGCGTTCCAGCTCATCAACCACTTCCGGTACCGAGTCCATTTCTAAACGTAGCTTAGAAGCAGCCTCATCCATCAGGTCAATAGCCTTATCCGGCAAAAAACGATCGGATATATAACGCTGCGACATCTCTACAGAAGCAATAATAGCCTCATCCTTAATACGCACTTTATGGTGTGTCTCATAACGTTCTTTCAAGCCACGCAATATCGAAATAGCATCAGCTGTGTCCGGCTCGTCTACCATTACTTTTTGGAAACGGCGTTCTAATGCTTTATCCTTTTCTAAATATTTTTGGTATTCGTTTAAGGTGGTTGCTCCAATGGCCCTTAATTCGCCACGGGCAAGAGCAGGTTTTAATATATTGGCAGCATCCATAGCGCCTTCACCGCCGCCAGCGCCAACAAGTGTGTGTATCTCATCGATAAACAGGACGATCTCGCCATCGCTTTGGGTAACTTCTTTTAATACGGCTTTTAAACGTTCTTCAAACTCGCCTTTATATTTTGCTCCGGCGATCAATGCGCCCATATCCAGCGAGAAAACAGTTTTAGTTTTTAAGCTCTCCGGTACATCACCTTTAATTATCCTAAAGGCAATACCTTCGGCAATGGCGGTTTTACCAACGCCCGGTTCACCAACCAATATCGGGTTGTTCTTCGTCCGGCGTGATAGAATCTGTATTACCCGCCTAATTTCATCATCGCGGCCAATAACCGGGTCAAGTTTGCCCGACTCGGCATATTCATTCAAATTACGCGCATATTTATTCAATGCGTTATAAGTAGCCTCCGCATTTTGATCAGTAACTTTATTATCGCCACGTAAGCTTACAATAGCTTTTTTCAGGTCTTTTTCGTTAACACCCTGGTCTTTTAAAGCAGCGCTGGTTTTATCATTTACCGCTAAAATGCCTAAAAGGATATGCTCTACCGACACAAACTCATCCTTAAATTCCTTTAAATAAGATTGCGCTTTTTGCAATACAGAATTTGAACCCGATGAAAGGTATACGTCACTTCCGCTTACTTTAGGAAACGATGCGATCTGCTGATCCAGCGTATCATTTAAGCGATTGATATTGATGTTTAATTTTTTTAATAAATAGGTTATTACATTCTCATCAACCAATAACAAGCCTTTAAGTAAGTGTGCAGGCTCAATAGCCTGTTGTTGATTGCCAATTGTAATTTCTGAAGCCTTTTGCACGGCCTCCTGTGCTTTTATAGTAAAGTTGTTGAAATTCATAGTAATTAGGTATGGTCAATTTGCTTGCCAATAGCTACATCCTGAAATAATGTCACCTATAATAAATTTAACACGGAAATTTTGGCTTATTTAATTGTATTTGAATGACTTAATAGCATGATAAATAAAAATCGTAACATATCAAAATGATTACTAAAGCGATTTTTAAAGTATCGTTATTTTTAAGTACTGAAAATTAGAACCTCTTTGTTCTATAACAGCACGATGCGCTATGGGCAAATAGAAACAGCCATCTGTCGCCCAAAACATATCTTGCCCTTTATCATCTTCGACAACAGGGAACCAGTAACGAAAGCTTGTTCCAAGAATTAGTTTTACGTTTGTTCCGTTAATTTGAGACAATTCAAATGCTGTGGTATGATCAGGAATATCTACTTGTATTCCTATTAGATATCTTTTATCATAGGAAATATGTGGAAAAAAATTGAGTTTTATAATTTCTGAGCCATCTTTTTTATTGATTAGGCTATAATAACCGCTTTCTGTGGCATCTGATTCTGTCGAAACTAAATAAGCATTTAAAAAAGGAAATTGTCCAAAGTAATTATGTGATATAAGATTTTCGCCCTCACCTGAATTTTTGTAGCGTTTTATTCCTTTCTGAAGCGGAAGCTCAATAACACCATCTTTGCTTTTTATTTTTGCGGTATCTACAACCAAATTATCTATTGCTGTTGCCTTCTTTTCTTCATACTCTGCTTTGGTTATAAGTTTTAAGTCAAGATAGCCTTTTAGATATTTTTTGCTCGTATCATCTTCGTTTTCAGGGGTAAGAATCATCAAATAATTTGAAGGTACTTTAACTTCGGATAATTTGCCAACGTGATTCTCTTGAACGTACACTTTCTCAGTAAGAGTCGATAACGAAATCTGTCCATTTGATTTTACGGCTCTTGTAATATCTTCCATGACACCCAACCAACCGTCTTTTCTTTCAAGCACTAAGAATTGGTGACCTAACTGATATTTTAAAGGCCTTTTTGCTATTGACTGATCATCAGTACCTCGTGCAATAATTACTTTAGATAAAACATCAGGCTTGCTTCTAACTTCGACACCATTAGGATCAATTACATACAGCGTGTCAATTACTTTGACATTATTTAAATCCAAAACGATACCAGGTTGGTCAAAATCGTTAGTATCAGGTGCAACACTATTAACAGTAGATAATGCTTTGTTTATATTTAATGTAGACGGCTTCGACTTACACGAATATATAATTACCAACAGGAAGAAGTAGGTAATAGTTTTATAAACAATTGCTTTCAAGATGTTTGATTGGAATAGTTGTTGAAATCTAATGATTGTTAAATATATCTTTTTAAACAAAAAACTTATCATTAAAGTTTACCAAAAATAATTCGTCGGTTGCCCGGGTACAAGCGGTATAAAACCAGCGCAAAAAATCCGTATTCACCATATCCTCGGTCAAATAGCCCTGGTCAACAAATACCGCGTTCCACTGCCCGCCCTGTGCTTTATGGCAGGTAATAGCGTAGGCAAATTTAATTTGCAGGGCATTGTAATAAGGGTTCAATTTCAACTCATTATGTTTCGCACGTCTGTTAGGGATATGGTCATAGTCCTTCATTGCCTCCAAATAAAGCCGCTTCTGGTCGGTTGGTTGCAAGGCAGGTGATTCTGAATATAGTGTATCCATCAATATTTTACAATCCAGCACCGGATCTTCAGCATAATCGGTAAATTCTAATTGCACATCCGCAAACCTAAAGCCGTACATTTCTTCAAACTTGCGCACCTTGCGTATTTTGGCAATATCGCCATTGGCTATAAAAGCGGTACTGCCCTCCTGCTGTTCCTGCATCCAGAAATAGTTGTTTTTGACTACCATAATTTGGTCGCCGCCCGTCAACTCTTCTTCGCGCCATAAAAGTCGGGCGCGTATTTGTCCATTATATAAATTAGCGTTCTTGTTCGACCGGCAAATGATCAGCGTATTTTCATAGCCGTGCTTGTTATAAGCATACTCCAGGCCCTCTTCCAGCCGCTCGCCCGTCATCCGGTAAACATCCTTGTAGCCTTTTGTGATGATCTTGGGCATAGCTTCTTTACCTTGCCGTATCATATCCCTAACCTTAGTCACATTAAACAATATGCCAGAATCCTTTTGCTGCCGCAGAACATCTGTAAGTTCATAGCTGAATATTTTTAAGCCGAATGACAAATTCATCAACTTCTCATCCAATGCCGGGCTATCGTCCGACCCAACAGGCGGCAACTGCGCGGTATCACCTACCAGCATCAGTTTACAGTTCTTTTTATTGTAAACGTATTTAACCAAATCATTTAATAAAGTATCGCGGTTATTGCCGCTCAGTTGGTCGGATACCATTGATGCCTCATCAATAATAAACAAGGTGTTAACCGCGAGATTATCAGCAATGCTAAATGATTCATCCACATTTAAGGCTGATTTTTTGCGGTAAATGCGTTTATGAATGGTATAAGCCTTGCGGCCCGAATAACCGGTTATCACTTTAGCTGCACGGCCTGTAGGCGCTAATAAAACAGACTTATAGTTGTATTTAGTAAGCGCTTTTACCAATGCGCCCAATACGGTGGTTTTACCTGTGCCGGCGTAGCCTTTTAATATAAAACATTCATCGCCATCTTCCTTTAACAAAAACTCGTGAAGCAGGCCAAACAGCTCAGTTTGCTGTGCGGTAGGTTCGTGCGGAAAGGCTTGTTGAATATGATCTGCTGACACGTTACAAAAATGCTGATAAGTAACCTAATTAAGTAATCCAAAAAATATTACTTTTGTTCAAACAGCATGAGCGAACAAATAAACACATTCCGCGATAGTACACTTAACCTCGATCAGGCCTACAACTACACCTTATTGTTGCTGGTTGATACCAATTCATTCTCATGCGCGGTGCTTTATAATAACAAATTGTTAGCTTATGAGGCAGGTTGCGCCATTGATGAATTAATAACACCACAGAAATTACAGGAGTTATTGACTGTTACCTATAAAAACATCATAATTGGTTTTGTTGGGAATGCGTTTACATTGGTACCGCAGCATTTATTTAAAACCGATCATATTACTGATTTTGCCCGCCTGCTGGATGTAAAAGAAAATGAAAAGGTTTTAGCCCAGGTATTGGACGAAAAGAATTACGTGGTTTACAAAGTTGATGACCCGCAACTGGCCGCGATTGAAAAGTTCAGCTTCAAAAAGATCGTATTTGCCGCGAAGGGATTGGTTAGGGTAATAACTAAAAACGGTACTTTAAATAATATACTCTATCTTAATATAACCGATAATAAGATAGAGTTTTTGTATTTCAAACATAATGAGCTTCGCTTTTATAATAGCTTTGAATACAAGAATATAGCGGATATTGTCTATTTTTCGGTATTGGTTACCCAAGAGCTGGAAATGAAACCCCAGTTTACCACTTTAACATTAAGCGGAAAAGTGAGCCAGGGCGATGAGTTATGTACTCAATTAGCCGGGTTCTTTTCAGAAGCGAGTGTAAATAACATATCCGTTGTTGAATTACCTGACGAAATACCCCCTCACCAGGTTTTATCATTGGCATCCCTATCGTTATGCGGATCATCGGAGGCATTTTAAAAGGACTGCGACTTAATCCGCCAAAAAACTTACCCGTACGCCCTACTACCGATCTGGCTAAGGAAGCTTTGTTTAACATCCTGCAAAATCAAATTGACTTTGATGATATAAACGTGCTTGATCTGTTTAGCGGTACAGGGAATATATCGCTTGAATTTGCATCCCGCGGCGCAAAACAGGTTATAGCAATTGACAGGAGTATCCACTGTGTCAATTATCTGAAAGATACTGCGCGCCAACATCAGCTGGAAAACATCAAAACTTACAAAGCCGATGTTTTTAAATACCTGCAACTGGAAACAGAGCAGTACGATTTAATATTTGCCGATCCACCCTACGACCTTAACCAAATACCCGAAATACCAAAGATCATATTCGAGAAAAGCCTCGTTGCACCGGGCGGATTATTGATAGTTGAACACCAATCCATGCAAAACCTAAGTCAGCACCTCGCTTTTTTGGAACAACGCAAATACGGGCATTCATCTTTTTCTTTTTTTAAAGGATAAACGCTAAATCCGAAATCGAACATCCGAATTCCGAAATAAGAATATATATATTTGTATTAATGAAAATAGCTCTTTTTCCCGGCTCATTTGATCCTGTTACCAAAGCCCATGTGGATATTGTTAAACGCTCGTTAGGATTGTTTGACAAGGTTTATATCGGTATAGGCGCCAACAGCACAAAACCAGGTTTCTTGAGTATCGAAACGCGCGAGCAAATGCTGCGGGCCGTATTCCAGGATGAAGAGAAGATACATATTATAGCCTACGAGGGTTTGACCGTAAACTTTTGCAAAAGCATTGGCGCCAGCTATATGATCCGCGGTATACGTACCGTATCAGATTTTGAATATGAAAAAGCTATCGCGCAAATGAACCATTCATTGGCGCCCGAAATAGAAAGCATTTTTATTGTAAGTAAGCCGGGTTATTCATCCATCAGCTCAACCATCGTGCGCGAAATTATGCGCCATAACGGCGATGTGAGCCAGTTTATTCCGAAAGAGGCGCAGCAATATCTTTAATAAGCTCCATCTTCACCAAAACATCCATAATGGACGGGAAGGTATTTTCAACAATAGTGGCTATGTTTTTCTTCTTAAACCAGCGGGCATCGGTTATGCCCTCTTCTTTTTGTGGCTTTAATTTGGTTTGATCCTCGCTTCGCATTTTAAACCAATGCGTTTTCTTCAGCACCACTTCTTCGCGGCTAATATAAACGTGATAGGTTTTACATAATTTGCGGCCCAGGTAGCTTACTTCTATCCCGCACTCCTCCTCTACTTCGCGCACGGCGGCAGCTTTAACCTTCTCTCCTTTTTCTATTTTTCCTTTCGGCAGGTCCCATTTATCACTGCGGTAAATAAACAAATATTCACCATTCTCGTTTTTAACTATCCCGCCAGCTGCTTCAATAAGCGTAATATTTTCGATGATTTTTTTGAGGTAACTTTTAACATTCGGGCATAATACATAAAACAGGTCGCTCTTATGCGCTACAATCCAGGTGTATATTATTTTGAGGTCAAATGTCTCTGAGTCAATCTTTTGATAGTTGTCTTTTAACTTAGGTTCTGATTCTGTAAGCAGGATAACCTTTTGATTAATATAAATTCTGTATTTTTGGGCCATGTTTAATATTACTGATACCGAACAGCAAGTAGCTGAATTCCTGCTACAAATTAAAGCAATAAAATTGCAACCAGCTAATCCTTTTACATGGGCATCGGGCTGGAAGTCGCCAATTTATTGCGATAACCGTATTACCCTTTCGCACCCTACCATACGTACTTATATCCGTCAACAATTAACACAGGTTATACAGGAAAAGTTTGGAGCCGTGGGCTGTATTGCGGGAGTGGCAACAGCGGGCATACCACAGGGCACTTTGGTAGCGCAGGAATTAGGTTTGCCTTTTATTTATGTGCGTGCAAAAGCTAAAGAACATGGTACCGGCAGTTTAATTGAGGGCGATATACTAACAGGCAAAAGAGTTGTGGTTATAGAAGATCTGATATCAACAGGCAACAGCAGCCTCCAGGCCGTTACCGCTTTGCGCGATGCCGGGTATGATGTGGCCGGGCTCGCCGCTATATTTACCTACGGATTTGATGTGGCGACAGAGAGTTTTAAGAAAGCTAATTGCCCGTTTGTTACCTTATCCAATTACACTGCCCTTATAAACTACGCCGAAGAACACCAGTACATTTTGCCGGATGATGTGGACATATTAAAGAAATGGCGCAAAGATCCGGCCGGATGGGGGCAATAGTCCAGTTTAAAGTTAACAGTTGGTAGTTTGCACATTTTAAAACTAATTAGCTAATCTCTAATTACATATGACCACTTTCCAAAGTAAAGGAACAATAAACAAACCGGTTAGCGATGTCTACCTGTTTTTGAGTGATATGAACAATCACCAACAGTTAATGCCGGATGGTGTAACAAACTGGCAATCAACTGCTAATGACGCGAGTTTTACGGTTCAAAATATGCTTAAACTTTCTTTAAAGATGGGGGAATGTGCAGAGAACCGCGAAATAAAGATCATTCCGTCCGAAAAGCCACCGTTTGATTTGGAATTGAAATGGGCATTATCATCAAATAACGATCAAACCAATGTGGTATTTACCATAGCGGCCGATCTGAATATGATGATGAAAATGATGGCATCGGGCCCGTTACAAAAACTGGCCGATCACGAAGTACAGACTTTATCTAAAATATTAAGCTAAACGTTATTAGTTAATAATATCTTTTCTGTTTTACTTTAGGCTCCCTCATCGCTATTACCACTGTGGTGATAATAATAAGGATGATAATTACTACTTGCATATTGGTTAATAATTGGACAATAGGTTATATAAAAAGTTTATCTATAAGTGGCTAATTGTTTGGAATTCACTTCTTCTACGCAAAAACATTCCGCCGGGTTGTGAAAAAAATTAAATTTTTAAAACAATTGTATTAAAATGCCGTTGACGCACTATTGTCTATGAATTACGGGCATTGATCCATACAAACTTTATAGGTTTAAACATTAGCTAAACAGGCGTATTTTCCGTACTTTTGCGCCAAATTACAGTGCAGCATGATAACGGTATCCAATCTCTCCCTACGCTATGGTAAGCGTACTTTATTTGAAGACGTAAACCTTAAATTTACCCAGGGCAATTGCTATGGTATTATTGGGGCCAATGGCGCGGGGAAATCAACCTTCTTAAAAATACTTTCTGGAGAGATAGACCCTTCAAGCGGCTCGGTTGGCTTTACCCCCGGTGAACGTATGGCTGTATTAAGCCAAAATCACTATGCATTTGATGATTTTACGGTTATTGAAACGGTGATGATGGGGCATAAAGAAATGTATGCCGTGATGAAGGAGAAGGATGCCATTTATTTAAAAGAAGATTTTAGCGATGCCGATGGCGAACGTGCCGGTGAGCTGGAAAATCTTTTTGCCGAAATGGATGGTTGGAACGCCGAAAGCAATGCCGCTACCTTATTAAGCAACCTCGGCATAAAGGAAGAGTTTCATTATAGTTTGGTTAAAGACCTCGACAACACCCAAAAAGTACGCGTATTATTAGCGCAAGCACTTTTTGGCAAACCCGATATATTATTACTGGATGAGCCTACCAACGACCTTGACATCCATACCGTAAGCTGGCTGGAAGATTTTTTGGCAAGCTACGAAGCCATTGTATTGGTAGTATCGCACGACAGGCACTTTTTAGATACCGTTTGTACGCATGTGGTGGATATTGATTTTGCCAAAATGACCATCTATACCGGTAACTATACGTTCTGGTACGAGTCGAGCCAGTTGGCTTTAAAACAACGGTCAGACCAAAATAAAAAGACTGAGGACCGGGTTAAAGAATTGCAGGAGTTTATCCGCCGTTTTAGCGCCAATGCCTCTAAATCGAAACAGGCTACCAGTCGTAAAAAGGCGTTAGATAAGATCAATTTAGACGAGATACAGCCATCCAACCGTAAATACCCGGGTATTATATTTAATAATTTAGGCCGCGAAGCCGGAGACCAGATATTGCAAATTGAAAATCTAAGCAAAACCCTGAATGGCGAATTGCTGTTTGGCAATGTAAGGTTGATGGTAAACAAAGGCGATAAAATTGCCGTACTTTCTCAAAACAGTTTAGCAACCACCGCTTTTTATAATATTTTAACCGGCCGTGACAAAGATTTTAAAGGCGAATTTAAATGGGGAGTAACAATTAATGCCGCTGATATCCCTATTGATAACGCCGAATACTTCAAAGGCAAAGACGAAAACCTCATTGACTGGCTGCGTGAATATTCGCCAGGCGAAAAAGACGACCAGTTTATCCGCGGCTTTTTGGGCCGTATGCTATTTAGCGGCGAAGAAGTATTGAAGAAAAGCAATGTACTGTCGGGCGGCGAAAAGATGCGCTGTATGTTTAGCCGCATGATGCTACAGCAAGCCAACCTGTTAATGTTTGACGAGCCAACCAATCACCTCGACCTGGAATCGATCACCGCGTTAAACAACGGAATGAAGGACTTTAGGGGCACTATGTTATTTACCTCGCGTGACCATGAGCTGGTAGAAACCGTTGCCAACCGCATTATTGAATTAACTCCGGGTGGCCTGATAGATAAATTAATGACCTACGATGAATACATCGAGAGCGATGCTGTACAAAAGCTGCGCGATGAAATGTATGCAATGGCTTAAAGAAGGGCAAAAAGGTCTTTCGGACTTCAATAAAATTTCGTTTCTTTGCCATCCTTAATAAAAACCATGACTTGGTAGCTCAGTTGGTAGAGCAACTGACTCTTAATCAGTGGGTCGAGAGTTCGAGCCTCTCCCAGGTCACTTTTAACAATGAAAGCCTAAGCGAAAAGCTGAAGGCTTTTTTGTTTTATATTGATTATTTTTATGTTTGAAAAATAGTGCCCTTGCTACAAAAAACAAGATTAATAATTAACACCAATAAGATGGACAATTCGAGAGTGTACAGAATGCCTTTTGCAAGTGTTTACCCTCATTATATACATAAAGCGGAGAAAAAAGGCCGCACAAAAGCTGAATTAGATGAGATCATATTTTGGCTGACAGGATATAATGAACAAACACTACAAAAACATATCGTTGATAAAACTGATTTTGAAACTTGCCTTGCACAGGCACCACAAATAAATCCAAATGTTTCAAAAATTACAGGTGTAATTTGCGGCTATCGTGTAGAAGAAATTGAGGACAAACTAATGCAAAAGGTGCGTTATTTAGATAAACTGGTTGATGAATTAGCAAAAGGAAAGGCAATGGACAAGATTTTAAGAAAATAAAAGTATTGAATAACAAATGCCGGCCATGTTGTCCGGATGTCTCTGACTTTGTACATACTTATCACATTTTTAATAACTTAGTGTCATCAAACTTTAATAACAATGAAAAAGCTATCTCTTGGTATTTGCCTGGTTTTATTAATCACAACTGCAAGCACTTTTGCTCAGTTAACCCCGCAACCCAGTTCTACCGAAACCATTATACAGGGCTTTGGGTTGGGTAAAATTAATTTAACGTACTCCCGCCCTAACGTAAAGGGCCGCAAAATATTCGGCGGCATGGAGCCTTACGGAACCGTTTGGCGCACTGGCGCCAACTCGGCAACGGTAATTAAGTTTACGGATGAGGTTACCATGGAAGGCAAAAAGATACCCGCCGGCGAATATGGTTTATTTAGTATCCCCGGCGAAAACGAGTGGACGATCATTATCAGTAAACAGCCTAATCAATGGGGCGCCTATACCTATAAAGAGGCAGACGATATTTTGCGGTTTAAAATAAAAACGGAACACTTATCTGCTTTAACCGAAACCATGACGCTTGCTTTCACCAATGTAACCCCAACCACTTGCGACCTGCAGATGATGTGGGAACACAGCGGGTTCACCGTTCATATGGCAACAGATATAGATGCTAAAGTTATGGCACGTATCGATTCGGCCATGAATACAGCCAAAAAACCTTACTACGATGCGATCATCTATTACTACAACAATAATAAGGATATGACCAGGGCCTTAGCATGGGCCAACGAATTGGAAAAGGATAAAACATTTCCACCGTTTGTCCCTAAACTATGGAAAGCGCGCGTGTTATTAAAAAAAGGCGATAAAGCGGCCGCCATAGCCACTGCACAGGAAGGTGCAAAAATTGCCGCCGAAAATAAAAGTGACGAATATGTGCGGTTAAATAACGAGGTAATAGCACAGGCAAAAAAATAACCGGTTTCTTGAAAATCAACAGGTTCGCAATCAAATGAAAGCTTTGAATACCGCTGCCCATGTTCAGGAAGTATTAAATCACTTGCAAAGTGTACAGGGGAACGTTCCATTGCATAGGCGGGAATCGAAGTGGGTATATTCTTTTTCGGCGTTGCCATTTGCAGAACAGTTGGCGATCTGGGACGATTTATGGCGAATAGAGGATAGTTTCTGGATCAAACTGCATGCCTTTTTCTTTTTGGAGCGCCACCTAAAGAAAGAAAATGAGCTCCGGGAAATGTGGCCCGTGATTGTCAACTGGCAAAACCAGGTAGATGATTGGGGGCTTTGTGACGCATTAGCTAAAATTTACACCAAAATACTCGAAGTGGAAGAAGCTGCTGTTTATGAGCAGCTTAAAACATGGAACACGGACGAGGACCTGTGGAAACGCAGGCAGTCGGTAGTTTCTTTGTTGTATTACGGCCGTACCAAGAAATGCTTTTTACCCTTCAGTCAAATTGAACAGCTCATCAGGCCGCTATTAACCGACAAAGAATATTATGTGCAAAAGGGTGTTGGGTGGTCGTTGCGCGAATTACATACGGTGTATCCTATGGAAACATTTCCCTGGTTAAAAACACATATTAAGTCAATAAGTAGTATCGCCTTTACCATCGCTATAGAAAAAATGAACCAGGAAATGCGTAATGAACTCAAAGCGCTAAGAAAATAAGTTAATGACATTTACTTTTCAGGAATTTCCTGTACTTCGCTAACCTCTAATTTATCGGTCAAAAAGAATTTTTGATTATGTGTGGTCAATACCCCCGCGTCGTTTTTTGCCTTGTATTTATGTGCTATAGTATACCCGGTTATTTTATAGGCCCTTTTTACCGTGTCTAAACCAAAATCATTACCAACAGGTTTCAACGTATCAAAACTTACAGACTCATAAGCATTATGGTCTAAATTATTAGTAATGTATTCTTCTACCTTATCAATGGCATTTTTTCTTATTATCTCTTCTTTAGTTTTGCTTTTGCAGGCAGCTATGGTTACTATTATAAAAAGAGTAGCTATAAAGCGGGTCAATCTCATGCGATAAATTTTTTCTAAATATAGTATTTGGATGGTGAAAATTATATTCAATGTTTTAAATATCGTTTGCTTTTCTTTTGGTATAAAAAGTTAATTCCACTTTCTTCATATTAGCAGCCAAATACCCAACCCAAAAAAGCAATACCGGCACAATAATATTTAGTTGCCTTGGGTATGCACTTAGCGCCCCGCTCGCTAACAAATAAACCCCGGTAAGTAACAATGCCAGTTTTACAGGAAAAACGATCCTGCGCCAATTAAACACTGTTAAAACGATACCGATTACCGATACCCATAAAGTTAAAGACCCTATGAGTATATTACCGAGAATAGCTGCATCCTGGTAGGCATACGAGTACGGGAAATTAAACAGCATCCTGGAAAAATTATAACCGTAATTTTTAACGAACTTATAAGGATTCTTTTTGATGTTCCTGATCGCCGCTTCTTTAAAAAGCTCGTCCTGTTCAACTTCGTTATGTTTCAATATAGCCTTTATCTCTGCCGAATGGTTTTTCTTTAAGATAACAACAACCTCTGCCGATTTATAAAGTGTTGGATATTGATTGTTTGTCAGCTCGGGCACTTTCCAGTCACCATACTCCTTCTCATAAGGCGTGCTCATCCAGTACAAACTCATGCCGCCCGAATTGCCCCAGTATAACACCTTACCCGTCATATAATAAGTATAGGCCAAATAAGGCATCGAAACCGCGAATGCGATCAGCAATATCTTTATTGATTTTAAATAAGACGCCCGCCTTTTCTTAAATACAAGCGATACTAAACAAATAAGCAGGCAAGTAATGACCACGTACCCGTATATGATCTTGGTTAAAATAAGAAAGCCTAATACCAGTCCGGCTAATAAGCTGTAATAATTTTTTCCTTTTATATACCAAAGGGTTACAATATAAATAAATAACGATACTAAAAACCCGGTAAACGCCTCGGTATACAAAATGGGCAGCATTGATAAATTATTAGGATACACGGCTAACAGCAGGCCACATATTAAAGCTATTTTGTTATTAGTGATAAGCCTTAATGCTTTATATAAAAACACTACGGCCAAATATTGGTATACGGCGTTCATTAACGTCATATAAATAGCGGGGATGCTTAATGCTACAAATGGCATTAATATAATGGGGTATCCAGGGCCGTTCCATAAATTAATGTGCGGCGGCGATGGCGAGTAAAAACCGTGAATAAGGTTCTTCGCAAAATCAACGTAACGTATCTCGTCGCCATATAGGCTGGGCCATTTATTTTTAATAATTAGATAAGCGTAGTAAAAAAGAAAAGGCAGGTATATCAACCAGGGGTTACGGGTAAATTTTTTAATCATAAGAGAAACAGATCCGAAATAAATATACAGTTTATTTTATGCAAGGGCATATTTTCCATTTTATGCCCCATATTTTAATAAAATATAAAATACTCTTATTAAATTTGTTATCCTGCCTGTAATGCTAAGTTATTCAATCACTTAACTTTATCTACATATGCAAGCCGCCTGCAAATTATTAAAATCAATTATTGATGTATCGCATATCGAATTTCAATCCTATGATCTTAACCGTCACCAAATAGTGTTTTCAAGCGGAGTAGGACAAGAAATTTTAGGATACTCTAAAGCCGAGTTTTATGAATTAAGCCACAACTTTTTTGAAGACCTGATCTATCCCGATGATATACCGGTAATGCATGAAGCAGTTGACAAGATCATTCATTCCTCAAAAGGTGAAATAATTGAAATGACAGCGCGTTATCGCAGGTCGGATGGAAATTATGTTTGGATCTACACACGCAAATTAGTTACAAGGAGAAATAAAAAAGGTGAGCCGCGTACTATAACTACAGTGGCCGAAGATATTACAGAAGTGGTAAAGCTGCAAGATCAACTTAGAGAAAAAATACAGCTGTTAGAAACTGTATCGTATAAGAATTCGCACTTGCTAAGGGGGCCGGTTGCAAGTATTATTGGGTTAATAGATCTTTTTGAAGAAAAAGATATAATAAGCAGCCACAACCTGCAAATATTCAATTTCCTTAAACAGGCAATAGAAAAATTAGATGTGGTGATCCATGAAATAAATGATATTTCTAATAGATAGCCTTTAGCTGTTGTTGTACCAGCAAAAAAAGTATTGCCGGCAATTTGGCTTATTGTTATTATTTAAAAGTTATTGTTTTTACAGAATTAGCATTAGCTGATAATACCATTATCTGTCCATTGTTAGCGCTAAAAAATTGTGGATACAAAACGTAAGTGCTGATTTTCACGTCCAGTTCTTTAGCAAACTGAACAGGTGCTTCCATTAGACCATCATTAGTGATCAATACCGATACGGGCAATTTATGGTTTTTATAAACCCTGTCATCAATATATTTGCCATATTGATCGTTATATATAAGCGCCAGTTTTCCATTAATTATACCTGATGAAACCATAAACTCCTGGTCAAAATCACGTGCCATCCATTTACGGCTTATTGGTATTTCGAACTTCTTGTTCCCGTCTACTGTAAAGCCGGTGGCTAATATATCGTTGTGGGTATAATCAAACACGCCCGCCATGCTCATTCGTGATAATCCCATTCCTTGTTGCATACCTGTAGATTGCTTGTCAGCCTTGTACTGCTCACCAACTAAATAAAATGTATCGCCGTTATAAACAATGTTCCTGGCGGTCATGTTGATAATAGGCTTATCAAAGTTAAACGTTTTTACTTCATTTATTTTTGAAGAATTGAATAACCAGCTCCCCGTAGCTTCTGGATCGCCGGCAGAAAATGTTTTCTTTTTTTGCATGTAGCCGGCTATAACCAACTCCCCTGCCTGGTTAACCTTCATCGTATAACTAAGATTCTTCAATCCGGGATCAGAGATCATTACAGGTATAATAGTAGCCTGTCCACCTGCGGTATATTTATAAAGAACAGGGTATTTATATGATTTATCAAACTCATCCGCTACAATATAAAAATCCCCTTTGTCTGATGCTGAAAAATTATATACCTCTATCTCTTTGGTATTACCTGCAAAACTAAACTGTCCTTTGCTTACCTCTTTCAGGTTATCATCAAGTATAAAATATTTAAACTGATCGGGGGCATCTTTTACGTGGGCCATTTTACCAATAACAGCTACATGCTTTTTATCAGGTGTAAGGCAAACATACCAATCACCCGGGGCTGACATTTTACCCATGTCGATACTTCCAATATCGATACCTGTGGCGTTTACATTACCATTTTTATCTATTGTGCGGGCTGTAAAAGTGTTCTTTCCGCCATCCCTGTTATGATTCTCTACGAAAACAACAGGAGTATTGCCCACTACTAACAGTTCTTTTATGTTGTTTATATTATTCATCATTCCCCTGTTTACCGTTATTTCTTTATCAGTAATTATATTGCCACTTTTATCAGCAACAATTAATGTGTTGATCCTTTCAAAAGTTTCAGAAGTTATACGTATAACAAAGTAATCGGCGTTGTCGGTACTATAAGATGTAAATACCGGCTGTTTACTTAACTTAAATTCAGAACTATTATTACCCTGTAATACCTTTACTTGCCCAAAGGAATTTACACAGATGCTTAGCGTTAAAATTAAAAATATATATTTCATAGGTTGGGTTATTAATTGTTTTGTTGTCTTTTTTTAAGTTCCGCAAAAAGCACATCAAAATCCAGTTTTGTCTTTCTGTCACTATTTGCAAGGCTCATCGTATTTAGCTTTTCTAATGTCCCTTCTCCGCCTTGTGCATCGCCTAATGCAAAATAAGTTTCCAGTAAATCAAAATATATCCCTAATGCAATATCTTTATTAATGCGGGCTTTTTTATCGCCCATGTTAACTTCTTTAAGCGCCGTGTTCCATAAATCGCATGCTTTTTGAAGCTTAGCCCTTGCGGATATTTTATCCTGTTGTAGCATAAGTAACCCCGATGATGCCTCATTAAAAGCGGTGGTAAGGTCAGTATACCCTTCATCACCGTTCTTTATGTAATATAATGTAGCAACTTTTTTTATACTTGAATATCCATATTTATCATTCAGCATATTGTTGATAAAACGCAGATTATCTTGCAGAACTTTTTCTTCGTTTGTTTTTATTAGTAAATCAGTATTTATGCTTGCCGCCCTATCGGTCGCATTACTTTTGTATATTTTATAGCTATTTAATTCTGGCGGTGTAAGACTCATCATTTCTTTACCGTCTGGTGTATAAACCTTTATAGCCATAGGATGCCTAAAAGAAAATTCTGTATGGTAGTAGGTAGATTTAGCAACCGATGTACTTCCGCCACCTATTCTTAAATTATCCTGCTGCTCATCCATATTACGGGGCTGGGTATGATCATAACCATATAATACAACAACAATTTTTAATGCATTATCAGGGTTGTTTTGATAACCATCCAGGTGCATATAAGTATCGGCCAATACCTTATAATCATAAGATGACTGCAGCTCGGGCTTTCTTACAATAGTTAGATGGGGTTTAGGGATCATTTCCTTTATCGGTTTCCCATTGTCTAACAGGCCTTTTTCAGCAATTTTTGTCCCTAATGATTTTTTATTGTATTCTGCCATTTCCTTGTCATAGCGGTCATCAGCCCCCTTCACCAAGCCTGGATAGGCTGCCACGTCTTTACTATATTTATCATCGGCAATATGCTGTTGCTGTTCATATTCCTTTACTAATTGTTGATTTTTTGCTTCGTAAGGTGCTTCAAAAACAACCTGGTAATTAATAATACCTTTAACAGGTAAGGCAGGCGGGCGGTTATAATTGTAGGTAATATCTTCCGATTTTAATTTTTGGCCATAACAGGTACAACCAAAAAGCATTGTAATAATTAAACAATAATTGCCAATATTCCTTTTCACTATAAGAGGGTTGTTAAGAGATGATTTAATAATAATGCGGTATTTATTGCTTTTTTGACTCCGCCCATGTGTTATATTCGTTTACGATCTGTTGTATATTCAACATACCATAACCTTTTTCTTTTGAGTCAATTTTTGCAGCCAGTTCTGCATCATCGCCGACAAGTTTAAGAACACTTTTTTTAAAACTTAAAAGCATGGAAGAATTGCTAACAGGCTCGTCATTGTTTTTTTGCCAAACAGGTTGTTCTTCATTGGCCCAATAAATAAAAGTTGTAATGGCGCCTGGTTGCACAATGTAAACGAAATGCCTGTCAGGTTTACCAAAACTGATATTCCCACTGTAATTTATGCTTTTATATTGAGTGTTTTCAATCGTATATCCCGCGATATCAGCTGGCTTATAGATTTTTTTTGTGTGAGAATCGGTATAATCTGTATAAAAAACACATTCTTTTTGATTGTATTGACGATCTCTATTAATGATATAACCTTTTAAGACCTGGCCATCCAAAGTTGTTATAGTACCAGGATGAACTCCTTCAGTAAGTGATGTTTTTGTGTATTGCTGTGCATAAGCATGTATACCCATAATAGTAGTAAGGATCAGCAAAAAAAGTAATTTTCTCATCAAAGTATTTTTTTTAATTATAGGTTTTATATAGATACAAGAATAGCAAAAGTAAGTTAAATATATATTATTAAGTTAATAAGTTATGAGTATTACAAAGAGCTTTTAAAAAGGCACCAAAAAGAAAAAAAACTCAATGCCGGTTCTTTAACCGGTGGTTCTTTGCAAAGCCACCAAAGCCCTTCCAGGTTTTTGCCGGAGGGGTTTTTGCTTTATAAGCCATTCACCGACCCTATCCCCTCTTTTACCGACAACTTTAAACATCCTGCAAAATTTATCTAATCTCTGCTGTATTCAAATGATACTTTTGGTCAACAATAAAAACAAAACCATGAACAATCAATCAACAGCTTACGCTTATAATGTGGATGATTACCTAAATACAACTATCATCTTCGGCGAGGTAAAAAAGACAATTATTTCTAAAAACTTTCTTGGCGGCAAAGTGCATAACTTGTTTGGCAGCACACAATTAGATTTTACTTATGCCGATATAAGCGGCGTGGTAGTACTGGATGTTTCACAGGCGTTTGGCGAAACAAAGATAAGGGTGCCCCAAAACTGGAGGGTAGAAACTGATGTAACACATTTTTGCTCGGTAACAGAAGATAAACGCCGGGACCTTACTCAAAGCTGGAACTCGGGCAAGGTATTGGTGATTACCGGCATATCAGGTTTCGCTGTGGTTGAGATTACGGGCAGTTTATAATATATATTCCTTGTTAAGGTAGATTAACGTTTCATTTTTTTGAGTCTATCTCCTGCAAGCGCGCATATATTTCTATCATGGCTGCCTGGTCTATCAAACTCTTTACCGGTTTTTTACCCACAAAATTATTGGTATCGCGTTCGGTGCTCCAGATGGCATCAGCATCTTGCCGGTAAAGGTCAATATATTCCTTATTCTTATCCACCATATACAATGCCTGGTAACCTCTTAACAATACCGCGTTGAACCAATAATTTTCCGGCAATCGTCCGTTTTTAAAAAAGTGTTCTTTTCCCGCTTTTGCAATAAGTTGCGCTTCATCCAAATATTTTTGATCTTTAGTAATTTGATAAAGTAATACGTTTGATTGCAGCATGGTGCCTGTATTGTAAGTATATATCGCTTTACCTATTCGTAAATTACCGGTCCTGATATTATCATAATATAGTCCCTCCGGCGTTTGGAGGCGGGCGTTGGTCCATTTATAGATAGCAAGGGCAGTATTTAAATAATCCTCTTTATGGGTTATCTTATATAATTGCAATAATACCAAGATCCCCGGCCCGTTAGAGCAAGTGTTCTTGCTGCCCTTATCCCCTTCGCGCCAGTATATACCGCCGCCTGCTACCGTATCTAAACCGCCCAGCATAAAGCGGCAAATACTTTCGGACCTTTCCAGGTATTTTTGTTGATGTGTGCGGTTATAAGCATCCAGGTAGGCAATAGCTACCCACTGGTTATCATCGTAATACCGGGTATCTATTTTCTTTTCCTTATTGTTTACAGCCTGATAAGCCGGGGCCGGGGCATTATCATTCCGGTATTGCTCTATAGCATCTGATACCGGCAGCATATATTCTTTTTTGCGGTCTAATACGTCCATCTCATTAGTGGCCTGTATCAATGCACAAAGCGGCCATAGAAAAGAGTGTTTAGGGCCGCCTTTAGTGGTATCGGTATTTTCAAAATATAAGCCTGTTGGCCTATCAGTTAGCTTCTGATCAATTACAGCATATAAACTTTTTATGCGGGTATTATAATCGGGTAATTGTGCCTTGGCATATCCGCTTAAAAACAAACAAAATACTAATAGTACGTTTTTAAATTTCATAGCTAAAGGGATATTTTATTAAGCCCCTCCTTTTGGGGAGGGGCCGGTATAAAGTTAATGTTCTTTTGCCTGGAATAACGGCTTTATAGTAAGCCATGCTATAACCGGAAAAAAAACCATTGGGACGGCAAGGCCCGGAAAAAGCTCAGGCATCTTAATATCCAATGGCAGCGATATAGAAATAGGGAACATAACGCAGGCAAAAGAAATAATAGAGAACAAAAAATTAAAAACGATCTCTCCTTTTTGCCTTAGCCATTTCACTAAGCCGTAATTCACAAAAGTAGCTATCATACAAATGACCAGGCTAAGCCCGATCATGCTCGGTATGTTTAGGATTTTTGAAAAATCAGCTTCTGTCGCAAAAAAATAAATGCGGTTATATATAATAGCTGCTATGGCTGCTAAAACTCCTGCAACAAGGCCATGAAAAAAAACGCGTTTAAACATTTCTTTTTTTACTTGGTAACCGGAACGTTTACATCCACTTTAAATTTTTGCGCACCATGGTTAGGCTCTCCCGCAGCGATATTATAATCCATACGGTTCACTTCAAAACTGCCTGTAAAGGTATTGTTAGCAAAAGTGAAAGGAATAGCAATCGGTTTGGTTACACCGTGCATGGTGAATGATCCTGTAGCCAAATAACCGGTTGGGGTTTTAGTGATAGCTGTAGATGTGAAGCTGATTGTAGGATATTTTGTCGCATCAAACCAGGCATCGCTCTTGGCATGGGTATTTTTCATTCCGTTTCCAGTATTGATACTTGCCACATCAACGCTTACATCAAACTTTGAGGTAGCCAACGCTGCGGGATCAAAACTTACTGTGCCTTTTAACCCTTTAAATTCGCCGGCCGGGTCGCCCCCGTCAAATTTTATGGAATAGTTGTCGGCTATTTTCCAATCCTGCGATTTAATTACGGTAAAAGCAGAAGCGATCATTAATGCTAAGGCTGCAAACGGATAAATAAATTTTTTCATTGTTTTTTTTAAGTTTAAATTTTAGTTGTTAGGTTATCGGTCGCAATTTTACTCACTCTTATCGATAATATAAAATCAAATATAAAAATATCAAATTTAATAGATTTGATTATAGACAGGTAAACGCTAAACATAGATTAAAATGTATTCTGAACCGATGAAACGTGTTTAAAGTGGTCATTCACTTAAAAAAAAATTGTAACAAATCCCCCACAATGCTTAATTTAGGTTTATGAAATTAACTGACCTTACTCCCGCCCTTGCCCGGCATAAAGCAGGTATGCTTTTTGCCGGCGCCCTGCTTTGCAGCAATATTGCCTTCTCACAGTCAAAACAAGCTATTATTGATGACATGATGAAGGAAGAAATGACGAATTCGCAATTACAAACGCTTGCCCATGAACTTTTAGATGAAGTGGGCCCCCGCCTGGTAGCCTCGCCTCAAATGAAAAAAGCGAACGACTGGGCCGTTGAAAAATATAAAAGCTGGGGTGTGGATGCCCATAATGAAAAATGGGGCGAATGGCGTGGCTGGGAACGTGGTATCTCGCATATTGACATGGTTTCGCCATGGGTGCGCTCATTACAAGGAACACAACTGGCATGGAGCCCCGGCATGGGTAAAAAGACAGCAACTGCCGAAGTCATCATATTACCTGATCTTGCTGATTCTAACGCATTTAAAGCATGGCTGCCTAATGTAAAAGGCAAATTTGTAATGATATCAGCGCCTCCTACAACTGGTCGGTCTGATATTAATTTAAAGCAATTTGCAACGCCAACAACCTTTGACAAAATGACCGCCGAAGCCAGAGCTTCGGCCACAGCCTGGACAAGTCGCCTAAACAAAACAGGCTTAAGGGGTAAAACCGCGCTACCACTTGCAATTGAAGGTGCTGGCGCTGTTGGTATAATAACCAATTACTGGTCTAAAGAATTTGGCGCCGATAAAATATTTGACGCGCATACTAAGACTATTCCAACCGTAGATATAGGTTTAGAAGATTATGGCCTGCTTTTCCGTTTGGTTGAATCAGGCAATAAGCCAGTTATTTCTGTTCATTGCGAATCGAAGGAACTGGGTATGCAGCCAACTTATAACACCATCGCCACTATCAAAGGCAGCGAAAAACCAAACGAATATGTGATGCTTTCTGCTCACTTCGATTCCTGGGATGGCGGCACCGGCGCTACCGATAACGGTACAGGTACTTTAACTATGATTGAGGCTATGCGATTACTGCAAAAATTCTATCCACATCCAAAACGTACTATTATTGTTGGGCACTGGAGCAGCGAGGAAGAGGGTTTGAACGGTTCGCGTGCCTATGTGGAAGATCACCCTGAAGTGGTAGCAAACCTGCAGGCCTTGTTTAACCAGGATAACGGTACCGGCCGTGTTGTAAACCTTAGCGGTGCTGGTTTTAAGGATGCGGGAGCATTTCTTGACCGTTGGCTGGCTGCCGTGCCTGATACTTTAAAAAAACGTATTCGAACTAACTATCCGGGTCAGCCAAGTGGCGGCGGATCTGATAATGCTTCATTTGTAACTATGGGCGCTCCCGGATTTTCGTTAGGGGCGCTTAACTGGGGATACAGTACTATTACATGGCATACCAATTTGGATACTTACGATAAAATTATTTTTGATGATGTAAAAAGCAATGCGCTGTTAACCGCAATTTTGGTTTATATGGCCTGCGAAGATCCGGCCACACTGCCGCATACCAAAGCCGATGGTATCACCAACTGGCCGGCTGCTGCGAAATCTATCCGCCAGGGAAGAGTAGAGGATATAAAAAAATAGATAGTAGTGACGTGAATTTAAAAGGAGGTGCAACACACCTCCTTTTTTTATGGAACTAAAAAGTAATAGATCAAATAACAAATAATTGCACCGCCAATAACCAGCATAAAGCCGTTTAAGCGTTTCTTCTTCATAAAGCAGATCATCACAATACCGCTAAGCGACAACAGCGTTAAAAATACAGCAGACACATCGATAAGCCATGCCCATTTTTTACCGGAATCGCGGCCTTTATGCAGATCATTCATTATAGCTACTATACCCAAACTGGTTTCGGTGATCCTATATTCACCGTTATCCCGGTTAACAAATGCATCTGCGCTGTATCCGGGCCCTTTAAATGATAGCGTACATTGATTGTCATCAATAATAAAATCTCCTATTTCGCCCTTTATATGGTGGGTATGTTTAAGGTATTGTACAATTTCCAGTTTGGCAATTGCCGCAGTATCCTTTACCTTAACCCATTTTAACTGTACTTTGCCGGTATATTTTTTGACTACTTCTTTGCCGTCAAACCAGTCCGCATGATTAAGGGTTAAACCTGTCACCGCGAAAAACAAGATAATAACAAAGCTCACCATTGACAGGTAAATGTGCAGCCAGCGTGAAAAAGACGCGGTACGTTTTTTCCAAACCGCCTTAGGTTCTTTTTCAACTTTTGGGCGACGGATCAACGATCTCGGGGCCGGATTATTTACCATCAGCTTTTTTAACGTAATTAAGCGATACACCGGCTATCTCTACATTACCGGGAAGAGTTATTGGTTTAGGTGTTTTTGTAAAATCTATTTCCTGTGTCATTAGCTGGTGTGTCCCATGCTCGCGCGCAGCTTCTACCATTATCGTATAAGCGCCAAGTTTTACCAATTCGCCCTTATCGTTTTTGCCATCCCATTTCAGGCTGTAGGTTCCGGCAGGCCTTGTAGCGCTTGTAGTCGAGCTTACACTTTTGTCCGCGCCTGCAAATTTGGTGTAATAAGCATCATACCATGAGGTCATGTCGTCGAGGTATTTATTTTTACTAAACCAAAGCGCAATGCTTCTAACCGGTTTTTTATCCTTATCAACTATCCAAACCGCAACATAAGGCCGGTGTACACGTTGCCCTTCTATTTGACTCAGCTCCAGGTTAATTAATAATTCATAATTAGGGTCCCAGGTTTTATCGGCAAGTAAAGTATTTACTTTAGCTATAGCAGGCTTTGTTTCCGCTACTTCCATATTTTTCCAGCCCTTACTTTCCATCCGTTTTCCATCACTGGTTATCAGCATATATTCAGCATGTGGCACTGTGGTTGCTAATGCTTTACTTTCTTCCGGTGTAAGCACGTTAAAAGCGGTAGCCAAAGCTCCGGCATCTGTAGGGTTATCGGCTACAACTGTAGCGCTTATCACCTTATCTGCGGGTAACCCTGTACGCGGGTCAACAATGTGTGAATGCCATTGGCCGTTTACCAATTCGCCGCGGCGGTAATTACCACTGGTAGCAACTGTCTTGTTAATGATTGAAAGTGTTGAAATAGGCGCGTCATTCTCGGCATCAGCTTTTGGGTTGCTTACCTCAATTTGTTCGGTATGCGTGCCCCGCACCACAATATCCCCGCCAATATTTAATACAATTGCAGTTGTTCCTCCGGAAGCAAGCGCCACATCACAAGCTTTGTTCATAATGTAGCTTTTCACAAATGAATTGAGCATTAACGGCGCATTATCCAAATGGGCTGCCGTACCGGTCTTATGGTTTAATTGCCAGTGCGCTTGTTTTACTTTTGCTACAGCTGCGGCCAATTCTGCTGATGTTGGCTGCGCGTCAAATTTTGCGGCATCTTTCCATAGCTTACCAACTACTTCTGCCGATGCATCCAAAGCACCTCCGCTTTGAACGCGCCATTTATCAAATAAACTTAGTACCTCAAAAAGTTCGGGCGATACTTTTACGGCTGTATTATTTGTTCTCATCCAGCCGCTAAACTCGCTTGAAGCATCATAGCCGCTCAGAATTTTATTTAAACGTTCAATTTCATCCATCGCTGCATTTTCAGAAATCTTTGCCTTGTCAGTTGAAGGGGCCGCAACCTTTATTTCGAGCGATGTGCCTAATATATTCTCATAATCAGATACATACAAGCGGGTGTTCTTTACCGGCGGAATGGTCATACTGCTGCACAGGATCAGCAACATTAGGGCGGAAATAGCGGATAGTTTAAGCTTCATTTTGATAATTTGTTTTGTTTTGAATATGATAAAAGAGTTTGTAGCAATTCTGTAGTGTTCTAAAAGTTACTATTATTCATATTAACAATTTAGTTTCATTTTTTTAAAAAAGTAATATTACAAATGAATATAGCTTTAGTAAATCAAAATCTACAAGGAGGCAAAATCTATAGACGGAGCGGCATTTGTGCCCTTACGATGTTTGTTCACACTTATTAAGATTGATTCTAATTAGTGCAAAGATAAAAGCGCCTTTCGGATTTCAAAAGTTTATTTAGAATTATTTTAAATAAGAAAAACACCGTTTTAAATATCATAGGTTAACACATTCACTTCCTGCATTTTGAATAATAATAAATATAATTCGTATACTTGGTTACCATTTAATAAAAGCTTATAAGCAATGGATTATCAACTCTTTAAAAAATTACATGCCGAAGGGTTGCTTAGCGATGAGTCGTTTGAAAAAATAGAGCAAAAATACCTCCATCCCCTATTTTCTGTTTTTTGGGAAATAAAAACCCTGCTTTATGTTGGAATAGTATTACTAACATCGGGTTTAGGTATCCTGGTCTATAAAAACATTGATACCATAGGCCACCAGGTAGTTTTACTGTTTATTGCGTTGGTTTCGGCAAGTTGCTTTTTCTATTGCTTTAAATATAAGGCGCCGTTTACTAAAACTAAAGTAAAGTCGCCTACTGCATTTTTTGATTTTATATTGTTGCTGGCTGCTACCAGTTTTTTAATATTTGTGGGGTATTTACAGTATCAATACAATGTGTTCGGCAATCATTACGGTATGGCCACCCTTATTCCCATGCTGGTATTATTCTACATTGCCTACTATTTTGACCATATAGGAATATTGGCAATGGCCATAGCCAATTTAGGCATCTGGCTGGGCGTTTCTGTTACCCCAAAACAATTATTGCTTAGTCATACGTTTAACAGCGCTACAATAATCTATACGTATATTGGGTTTGGGTTATTGCTTTTAACATTTGCCTGGATCACAGAGAAATACAACTTTAAAAAGCACTTTAAATTCAGTTACCAGCATTATGGTATCCATGTAAGCTTTATATCGCTCATAGCAGGCTATTCGTTTTATTATAGCAGCAACTACTCTGTTGCATTTCTTTTCGCTTTATTGGGAATAGCATTTATAGTTTATAAGGATGCGTTTAAAGACAAAAGCTTTTATTTCCTGCTGCTGGTAGTTTTGTACAGCTATATTGCAGTTACCTGTTTATTAATAAGGTGTATTAGCAGTGCTTATTACGAAGCAGTGGCATATTTCTTTTTTATGTATTTTATTTCTTCTGCCCTGGGTTTGGTTTTCTTACTTATCAATCTTAACAAAAAACTAAAAGCAGCATGATCGTTTATAACAAAACCTGGCTAAATAATTTGTTGATCCATCATGAAGCAGATGATGCGCTTGCGTCAAGTGGTATAACCAATGACGATGTAAGATCAATAAAAAAACAATACCCCGTTGGCTTTTATACCCCCGGCATATTTATTCGTATCGGCCTGTTTATCTTAACTTTCATTGTTGTCCAGTTCTCTGTTGGATTTGCCAGTTTTTTGTTAATGGCTACGCACTTGATAAACAACTTTGGATGGATCTTATTTGTTGGTATAGGAATTTATATTGCCCTGGAACTAATGATTAAAAAAATGAACTATTACCGGTCAGGAGTAGATGATGCGCTGTTATGGTTATCAGCAGGGTTTATAATTGGTTCCTATATTTGGATGCTGATCACAATTGACCCTGGCTTTAATAAAGATCATTTTATAAGTATAAGCGCATTTATATTTATACTTAGTTTCTACTTCACGCTTCGCTTCGCCGATACGATGATGAGTGCAGTAGTCTGCTTATCTCTTTTGAGCATTGTATTTTTTTCATGGAAAAGTATCGGCACTTTTGGAGTTGCAACATTGCCTTTTATCATGATGTTAGTATCGGGAATGATCTACTTAATATCATTCCGTTTGAGCGCGAATGAAAAGGCGCAGCATTACGAAAATTGCCTTACTATTATACAAAGCCTCAGTTTATTAACGCTATACGCAGCCTGCAATTACTATGTTGTAGACCAATTGAGCAGCTTGTTAACACCTTCCACTTCCGGCAAACCGGTTCCTTTTGGGATGTTTTTCTGGATTTGGACAATGCTCCTGCCACTTGCATTAATATTTAAAGGAATGTATAATAAGGATACGATCTTACTTCGTATAGGGTTATTGCTTGTATTTGTGTCCATAGCTACTTTCCGGTATTATTATCACGTACTTTCAACAGAAGGCGCGTTAACACTGGGTGGTATTATTTTACTGGTTATTGTTTATGGTGTAATTAAGTACCTTAAAGCAAATCCACACGGTTTTACCGCTGCCGATACTAATAAAGCCGATATAATGGATCGCCTAAAAGTGGAATCCTTAATTACAGGCGAAACACTTGGTCATACACATACCGGTCATGCTTCGCAAGGCGACAAGTTTGGGGGAGGTGATTTTGGCGGAGGCGGGTCTGGCGGCAATTATGAATAATTAGGAAAATTATTTCTTATCTGCCTTAACTTTACCATACTTATCCTTACCGGTTTCGTGCCTTTCTTTTTCAAGGGCTATTTCGTATTCCAGTTCAGGGTCAATATTCTGTGCTTCCAGTTTTTCAGACTTCTCCATTAACTCTTCATGATGCTCATGCAGATAAGTCAATTGTTTTTTGCCATAGCCCAAACGGGTAAACAAAACAAAAAGTACAGGGACAATAAATATTGAAATAGTTGAAGAAGCTATCATTCCACCCAATACAGTTATACCAATTGTATTCCTTGACGCTGCACCGGCACCTGTAGCCAATACAAGCGGCAACACGCCTAATATAAATGCCATTGAAGTCATGATGATGGGCCGCAGCCGCAATCTTACCGCTTCAAGCGTTGACTTGATCAGCTCTTCACCGCGGTCAACCCTTATTTTGGCAAACTCAACAATTAAAATTGCATTCTTGGCAGATAGGCCTATCAGGGTTATCAACCCTATTTGTGCGTATACGTTATTAGTTATCCCCGGGGATATTGTGAGGGCAAGGATTGCTCCAAAGGCGCTTATAGGTACGGCCAGCATTACCGAAAACGGAACAGACCAACTTTCATACAGGGCCGCCAGGAAAAGAAATACAAAGATTATAGAAAAGAGAAATATATAGACCGTTAAAGATCCTGCTTTTATTTCTTCGAGACTCAGGCCCGAAAACTCATAAGTGTATCCTTGCGGCAGTATCTTTTTACATAATTTTTTTAATTCTTCTATTGATTGCCCGCTGCTGTAGCCTTCGGGTATAGCGCCATCAACCTGTGCCGAACGGAAAAGATTAAAATGTGTAATGATCGGGGCCGCAATTGTTGGCTTATAGTTAATAACTGTACTTAACGGAAGCATGGTTCCGGCACTGTTGCGTACATAATATTTGTCCATAGCTGATATTAGTGATCTATAATCAGTATCTGCCTGTATAACAACGTGGTATGTTCTATTATATAAAGTAAAATTCCCTACAAATACACTACCCATATAGGCTTGCATGGTCGAAAATACATCTGAAATATTAACACCAAGTTTTTGACATTTTTCGCGGTCGACAGTTAAATTAAAACTTGGTGTATGGGCCGAAAATGCACTCTTGGCGGTTGAGATAGCCGGTATTTTTTTTGCAGCGGCAATAAATTTTTTAACTACCTTTTCAAAGGCAAATATGTCATCGGTCGAATTTCCTTCTTCAATTTGCATGGAGAAACCTGCAGACTGGCCTATACCCCTTATTGGCGCGGGTTGCGCGATCGTAATGTCCGCATCTTTAATTCCGGCCTTTGCAAATCGCTTTTTTAACTCCACCATTAAACCGGGGGCCGAAGTTTCAGGTGTTGTTCTTTCATCCCACGGGGCAAGCATACAAAACATAGAGCCGTTATTTGAATTGGCGCCGCCTGTTAATATATTAAAGCCCGATATGGCTGTATAATGCTGTATACCGGGAGTTGCCCCTACTATCTTCATCATCTTTTCCATCACATTAACAGACGCGGTGGTTGATGATGCTTCGGGCAATGCATAGGTTACCAATAACCGCCCCCCATCCTCGGGTGGTACAAAGCCTGATGGCTTAGCTTCAAATAATAGATAAGCACCCACACAAATACATACCAGCATAACCACTACATATCTTGAACCTTTTATACATTTCCTAACACCGGCAGTATATTTTCCGATTACCTTATCAAACCATTTGTTGAAATAGTTAAAGCCCTTATCCAGCCAGTTTGATTTTTCTGTGATTGGTTTAGTGGGTCTTAAAAGCAGGGTACAAAGCGCTGGCGTTAAGGATAACGCTATAAATGCCGATAACATAACAGATATCGCAATAGTAATAGCAAACTGTTGATACAAACGCCCCACAATACCCGGTATAAAGCCTACCGGAACAAATACCGCTGCCAAAATAAGCGCAATAGCAACAACCGGGGCCGATATCTCTTTCATGGCGCTATAGGTCGCCTCTTTAGGCGACATGCCCTGCTCATCAATATAATGCTGCACAGCTTCTACTACTATGATCGCATCATCCACAACTATACCAATAGCCAGTACAAAGCCAAACATGGTAAGTGTGTTTATAGTAAACCCTAACGGGATAAAAAAGCAGAATGTAGCCAAAATAGATACTGGGATAGCGAGTATGGGGATAATTGTAGACCGCCAGTTTTGAAGGAATATAAATACAACCAATGCAACCAATCCTAAAGCTTTTAATAAGGTCCCTATTACTTCATCCATAGAAACCTTGATAATGGTTATAGATTCAAAGGGCACTACATAGTCAACATCTGCGGGGAATGATTTTTTTAACCGCGCCAGTTCGTCATATACATTTTTTGCCGTTTGCAAGGCGTTGCTTCCGGGCGATTGAAATATCTGGATAGTAGAAGCACGGTTCCCATCGACAAAAGCATTACTTGAGAAAGTGAATTTTCCCAACTCAACTCTTGCCACATCCTTTAAATAGACGATTTGTCCGGTAGCCGGGTTCGATTTTACAATTACCTTTTCATATTCCCCCACCTTATTGATCATCCCGTTTACCAGTATCCCGGTTTCATAGGTTTGTGAGGTATTTTGCGGGGGCGAGCCAACAGATCCTGCAGCTACATATACATTTTGTGCATTTAAAGCTGCAGTGACATCTGCCGGTGTTAAACCATAGGATGCCATTTTATTAGGATCCATCCATATACGCATACTAAATTGGTCTGTACGCGCGCCGACATCGCCTACACCAGGCACCCGCAATATGGCATCCTGTATAAAAGTACTGGTGTAATTATCTAAAAATGTTATGCTGTGTGTTTTTTTGGGCGAGTAAATGGCTACCAGCATTAACTGGTCCGGGTTACTGGCCCGAACATTTAAACCCAGCCTGCTTACTACCGATGGCAATAAGGGTTTCGCAATGCTCATCCGGTTTTGAACGTTAAGCGCGGCAATATGTACATTGGTTCCAACGTCAAAAGTTACCCTTACGCTCATACCGCCGCTATTGGTGCTGGTACTGGTCATGTATTCCATGCCCGGTGTACCGTTTACCTGTTCTTCAATAGGTGTCGCAATTTGCTGCTCAACCGTAACTGCATCAGCGCCAGTGTACGAAGCACTAACGCCAACACTGGGCGGAGAGATATTGGGATACTGGTCTACCGCTAAATTAAAAAGGCAGATTATCCCCGATATCATTAACACCACAGATATTACAATTGCAGTTACCGGTCTTTTGATAAATGTATTCGCAATCATATATGGTCAGATTTGCCCGTTTCACGTGATTTAGTCAGCTCATATTCCAATTCAGGGTCAATATTTTGAGCTTCCACTTTCTTTTCCTTTTCTAATAATTGTTTATGATGCGCTTTTAAATAAGCTAATTGCTCTTTACCGTATGATAACCGGGTTATTAGTACGTACAACACCGGAACAATAAATATAGCTATGGATGATGCTGCAAGCATACCGCCCAAAACTGTTAAGCCTATTGTTCTGCGGGCTATAGCCCCTGCCCCTGTTGCAAAAACAAGAGGCAGCACACCTAATATAAATGCCAATGATGTCATGATAATTGGCCGCAAACGCAGGCTTACCGCGTCAAGAGTTGATTTAATGAGGTCTTCTCCCCTGTCTACCCGTACTTTGGCAAACTCAACTATCAAAATGGCATTTTTGGCTGCAAGCCCTATCAGCGTTATTAAGCCTATTTGTGCGTAAACATTGTTGGTTAAACTTGGTACAAGAAAAAGCGCGACTATAGCCCCAAATGCGCCAACAGGCACGGCAAGCAGTACGGAAAATGGTACCGACCAGCTTTCGTACAACGCCGCAAGAAATAGGAATACGAATGTAATAGAGAATAAGAATATATAAATAGTGGTTGATCCCGCCTTTTGTTCTTCATAGCTTAAGCCGGAAAACTCATAGGTATAACCTTCGGGTAAAACCTTGCCGGCTACTTCCTGCAATGCCTTTAGCGCATCCGTACTGCTATATCCCGCAGCAGATGAGCCGTCTATCTCCGCAGTGCGGAATATGTTAAAGTGTGATATGAGTGGTGCCGCTTCTGTCGGCGCATAGCTTATCAGCGTGCCAAGCGGCACCATTGTCCCGGCCTGGTTACGCACGTAATACTTGTTCATATCCGATATATTGGTGCGGAAAGCCGTATCAGCCTGCACAACTACGTGGAATGTACGGTTATAGGTAGTAAAGTCATTGATGTATAAACTACCCATATAAGCTTGTATGGTAGTAAACACATCGGAAACATTGACACCCATTTTTTCGCATTTTATTCGGTCAACGGTCAAATTATAATTGGGCGTATGCGCGGTAAAAAAGCTGAATGCCTTTACTATAGCCGGGTTTTTATTGGCTTCGGCAACAAACTTGTTCACCACTTTTTCAAAAGCATGAATATCGTCATTGGTACTGCGTTGCTCTATTTGCATGCTAAAGCCCACGGTCGAACCTACACCGGGTAACGGTGATGGTTGTATAACTTGAACATCGGCATTTTTAATTCCTTCATCTGCAATACGTTTTTGCAATACGCCGATTATTCCCGGCACCTGTTCGCTGCTCGTATTCCGATCATCCCACGGGGCCAGCTGGCAATAAATGGTACCGTTATTTGAATTACTGGCGTTAGTTACAACATTTAAACCGGATAAAGCCGCATAATGCGCAACCCCCGGGGTAGAACCAACAACCTTCATTAATTTATTCATCACATCAACAGATTGTGTTGTTGACGAAGCTGGCGGTAGTTGGAAGGTAACATATAAGTTTCCGTCATCCTCTGATGGAATAAACCCTGATGGCTTACCCTGGAATAAAAAGTAAGTGCCGATACATATACATATCAACAGGATCACGATATATCGCGCACCGGAAATGCTCTTTTTTACCCCATCGGTATAATTAGCGGTTATCTTATCAAACCATTTATTAAATTTAGCAAATTGCCTGTCTATCCAGTTTGGTTTCCTGTTGACATCTGTTGGTTTTAATAATAAGGTACAAAGCGCGGGAGTTAATGATAAGGCGATAAAAGCCGATATCATTACCGATATAGCAATGGTAATAGCAAACTGTTGGTATAAACGCCCCACTATGCCGGGGATAAACCCTACCGGAACAAACACCGCAGCCAATATCAACGCTATTGCCACAACCGGTGCCGAAATATCCTTCATTGCCTGGTAAGTGGCTTCTTTGGGCGACATTTTACTATGATCAATATAATGTTGCACCGCCTCCACTACAATAATGGCATCGTCCACCACAATACCTATGGCCAGTACAAAACCAAACATGGTTAAGGTATTAATGGTAAAGCCAAGCGGGATAAAAAAGCAAAACGTCCCGAATATGGATACCGGGATAGCCAGTACAGGGATAAGCGTTGAGCGCCATGTCTGCAAAAACACAAACACCACCAGCGCAACTAAAGCCAATGTTTTTAATAGAGTGCCCACTACATCCTGCATGGAAACCTTTACTACGGTTACCGATTCAAATGGAACACTATATTCCACATCAGCAGGAAAGGTTTGACGTAACTTAGCTAATTCATCATAAATGCCCTTTGCTGTTTCAAGCGCGTTGCTACCCGGTGCCTGGTATATTTGCAGGTAGGATGCCCGGTGCCCATCAACAAATGAGTTACTGGAAAAAGTAAACTTACCCAGTTCAACCCTGGCAATATCCTTCATGTAAACCAGCTCACCGGTGCTTGGGATGGTTTTTACAACAATATTTTGAAACTCTGATACCTTGCTTAACCGGCCGTTTACCAAAATGCCCAGCTCATAAGTTTGGCTTGACGATTGAGGCGGTACGCCTGCCGTACCTGCTGCCACTTGGACGTTTTGCGCATTAAGGGCGGCTATAACATCAGCTGGGGTTAAACTATAGGATGCCATTTTTTCAGGGTTCATCCATATACGCATACTGAAATCATCCGTAAAACGGTTAATACTCCCTACCCCCGGCACCCGTAAAAGCGCATCCTGTATAAATATGTTGGTATAGTTGTCGAGAAAGGTAATATTATGCGAATCTTTTGGCGCATAAATAGCCACCATCATCAGCATACTCGGATTTAATGCCCTAACCGTTAGCCCTAACCGGCTTACAACAGCAGGCAATAATGGCGTAGCAATGCTTACCCTGTTTTGGACATCCAACGCAGCTACATCAATATCCGTCCCTATTTTAAAGGTAACATTCATTGACATCAAACCGTTATTGGTACTGTTGCTTTGCATGTACTCCATGCCGGGTGTACCATTTACCTGTTCCTCAATAGGCGTGGCAACCGTTTGCTCAACTGTTTGCGCATCGGCACCTGTAAACTGGCCGTTTACCTGTACTATTGGCGGCGTTATATCCGGATATTGATCAATAGGCAGCAACAGGATACTTACTGTACCGGTAATAACCAATACAATTGATATAACTATTGCAGTTACAGGCCGTTTAATAAAGGTATTAGCGATCATTGATAATTATTAGCTAAAAAACACAAGACTTTATAAATTATTTATCCCCTTTATTATTTACCGCCTTTACCTCCGCCGGAGGCTTTAGGCTTATTAGAGGTAGTTATTTTTGAGCCGTCATGCAGCGATTGCAAGCCATCGATAATAATGCGGTCACCTTCATTTATACCACTCTTTATTACTACGTTAGGCCCAATGGTCTGCCCGGTAACAACCTTTTTTTGATGTGCCAAAAGTGACTTCATTTTTTTCTTCGCAGAATCTGCGCCCATTTTTGGGTTATTAACCAGGGTATCGGTAGCTACAAATACAAAGTATTCGCCCATTTGCTCTATAACTGCTTTGTTTGGTAAAACCAATTGCGGCTTGGTATCCTGGTTATGAACTCGTACGTTGCAACTCATACCCACCCGCAAATAATGTTTGGGATTATCAAAAACAAGCCTTACCCTTATCGACCCGGTTTGCGAATCTACGGCACGATCAATAACGGTAATTTTACCGGTGGCCGGGTAAAGTGAATTATCAGGCAATAACAGGGTGAATAAAGAATCGCGTACCTGGTCTTTTACGCCTTGCAATTTCTCAAATTTCGGCAATTGTTTCTCATTTATTATAAAATCAACTGCCATCGGGTCATCTGTCGAAATTGTGTTTAGAACAGTGGAGCCTGGCGTTACTACATTGCCTATCTTAACCTGGCTAAAACCAATGGTCCCGCTAAACGGGGCATAAACAACCGCATAGTTTAAATTGGTTTTAGCTGTTTTTACCGCTTCTTCTGCAGATTTTACCTGGCTCTTTGAATTTTGTAGCGTTATCATAGCATGGTCATAAAGCTGTTTGGCAACTGCATTATATTTATTTAAATAATCATAACGTTCAGCATCCTGTTGCGCCTGAGTAAGGTTGCCTTCAGCAACCCTTTGGTTAGCCACGGCAGCATCATAAGCAGCCTGGTTTAAACGTTCATCAATTTCATATAGTTTTTGCCCCTTCTTTACCAGTTCGCCCTCGTTGAAATTTATGGAAGTAATTGCACCCTGTATTTGAGGGAGCAGGTTAACCTGGCTTATGGCTGCTGTTGTTGCCGGGTACTTATCATAATACAAAACCTTTTGTTCCTTTACCTTATACAGGTTTACAGGCACCTCGTTATTAACAGGTGGTTGCTTTTTTGTGCAAGCTCCCAGCATTAGGCAGCTAATTAAAATAGTGTTAAATATTACTCTGTTCATGGAGCGGTTGTTGATTTTTATATATTATTAATAAGTAATACTTCCCATTGCTTTTTGCAGGTCTATTTTATTAGATAATACCTGGAACAAGGAATTTAGGTAATTTATTTCGGATGTTATTAAGTTCGATTCGGCGGTGATTACATTCAGGTAAGCCACAATGCCCTGTTTATATTGTAAGTTAACTACAAAATAAGTACGCTCTGCTAATGAAACGTTCTTCTGCAATAGCTGCAGGTTATAAAAATTGCTCTTGTAATTGGCTAAAGCAGTTGCATATTGGGTGTATATGGCTGATTTTAGGTCCGTCTCGTCCCAATCAAGAATTTTAGATTGCAGCTTAGCTTTTTGAACATTATGCAGCCGTGCAAACCCTGTGAAAATCGGGATATTAAATGACAAGCCTATTTGCGAAGTTGGATAAGATGTACCCAAACCATTGCTGTTACTGCTCTGAAAATTAAGATCATAATTAAAAAAAGCAGATACTGTTGGCACCCATTGAAAATTATAATAATGTATCAGCTCATTCTGTAAATTTCTTTGTGTATTTAATTGCTTAAGCTCTATCCGGTTTTCATAACGTAATTGCTGCGCGGTATCAATATGGATGGCCTGCATCATTTGGGTGGTATCAAAACTTACATTAAACTGTTGCGTGGGTGGATAGCCCATTAATTGTTTTAACACAGCAAATCCCGGGGTTACATTTTCATTCGCCTGCTTTAATTGTGCTTTTGAATTGTTTAATGTGATTGTGGCTTCCTCGTAATCGGTTTCATCCACAATACCGCCAATATATTGATGATAAGTATCGCGGACATTTTTACCTAAACGTGCTGTATCCTCTTTTAAAACATTTATTTGCTCTAACGTAAGCAATACATTGTAAAACGATTTGGTGATGGATGAAACCAAAAATATTTTTGTGCTGTCTGTAACCTGTTTAGACTCTTCTACCAATAGCGGCGCTGTTCGGTGTGTATATAAAAGGCTTGGGCTAAATATGGCTTGCGAAACTCCTAATTCGGGCACAAAAGTTGTTCCGGCAGATCCATTTCTTACTGTACCATTGGTAGCGGTAGCTCCATTGTAGTTGGGCGCCTGTATGATATGCACCAAGTTACCGCTTACATTAGCCTGTGGCAACCATGCTGCTAAATTTACCGCATTGCTTTCCCTGGTAATATCTACGTTTATTAATGACCGGTTTAACGCTGGTTGGTGCAATAACGCATAGTCAATACATTCTCGTAATGTTAAAAACTGGTTGGTATGGTTGATATTGGTATCCTTAGCCCCCACGGTTATTCTTTTAGCGGTATCGGGTATATAAAGAGGCGGGGCTAAAACACTGGTTTGCCTGTTTTGGGCAAATGTATAGGAAGAAATAAAAAACAAACCAATAAGTAAGAAAAAGCGGATAGTACCCATACTAAAAAATATTAGCCGTCTAAACCGGCATGATGCAATATTTAACAACTTAAATTTTAAAGAGTTGCGTTTTACTAAAATAAAAATTATAGCCGGATTTTTTTAAGATCAAATCCACATAATAGGGGCATGTAAAAGTGATAAAATTATGATATATAGAACGTAACAATGTTATTAACCGGTTATTTATAAAACTAAATTAGTGATAATCAATTATATTGAATTGATAGTTTTTGATTTATTTAATAGCAATAAGTTTAAAACCGTGCACAAGGTACTCCGAAATAAAAAAACATCCTAAATCTAATATCAAAAAAATACTTTTAAGTAAGGATTTAGTTTTACATCACAA
>Ga0193702_1000005_pt1 | contig 120736 bp, 115 predicted proteins | sample U3a1metaG_FD_143060 | JGI IMG/M metagenome (GOLD analysis project Ga0193702, IMG submission 143060) | Soil microbial communities from a riparian zone of the East river system, Colorado, United States - U3a1 | ecosystem: Environmental > Terrestrial > Soil > Riparian zone | place: USA: East... | reverse complement strand
TGGAGAAACCATGTGAGCGGTATCTCTAAAGTTAGCGCCATTTGTTGTAAAGACAGTACCATCTGTACCACGTGCCTGGGCCAGCACTAATGCAGCGCCTTCATCAACTTCAAATTTGCTTAAAATTGCAGCAGGCACGGTACGGCCACCGGCGCCGCCCCTGCGGCCACCGCCACGGAATGCCGCAGCTGCAGGAGCGCCCGCTGGAGCACCGGCAGCTGGAGCACCGGCAGCTGGAGCACCCGCTACAGGCGCGCCACCCCTGCCACGGCCTTGCTGCGGAGTTGCAGCAGCCATAGTAGCTAATTGCTCGTCTGTGTAACGCCTTGCTTCAGGAGTGGTGAAATTTTGTTCAACAGGTGCAGCAGCATCTACGATCACTACTTTGCCTTTTAATTTGCCTTTATATTTTTCAAGATCAGTAACTGTATCTGCTTTTAAATAAACAACATCTGCTTTTATAGGGCCGTTGGTTCCGGGTGTCCATGCTCTCGGTATAGCTATAATAGCATGGTAATAAGGAACGGTCATAGCGGTATAGTTTTTCTGAACTTCCCAGCCTTTTCCAAATTTGCCCCAGTCTTCACGTTTGGCATTAACCATGCCCCATGTTTTTAAGGTGTTAACGGCCCAATCCTGCGCGCGTTTTAATCCCGGTGAGCCGGCTAAACGCGGACCGGGAATGTCTGTTAAATGAAAAGCAATGTCCATTACTTGCGAGTGGTTCATGCCTTCTTCCCGAATTTTGGCAGTCATTACCGGATCGGGCGTATCCTGGGCAAATGCGGTGCCCAGCGTGCCTGCAACAAGCAGGCTTGTATAAATTAGTTTTAGTTTCATGACGGGTTAAAATATTATCAGTTAAAAATTAATTGTTCCAAATATTACCTTCCAGCTCTTGCCGGGCGTGCCGCAGGTAATGGTTTGCGCGGTAACATTTCATCGCGTTGTGCGGTATTGTAAACAAACGAGGCAACAATGGTAGCCATTTGCATCATATCAGCCGGGATGATCTTATCATAAGTGTCCTGGTTGGTATGCCATGTGCGGGCAAAGTAGTCAATGTCGTCCTGTATAAACTGAAAGCCCGGTATGCCTACATTATCAAACGACTCGTGGTCGGTGCTGCTTGTATTACGGATGGTAATTGTTGTAGCGCCCAGGTCATGGAACGGTGCAAGCCATTGCGCGAAGATAGGGCCTACTTTTTCGTTACTTTGTTGATAAATACCACGTATCTTTCCGGTACCATTATCAATGTTGTAATAGGCAGACACTTTATCATGCTCAGGTTTTAATACCATATCATGAAGGTCGGCAAAGTGATTTTTAACATAACCTGCAGAACCAAGGTCACCCTCTTCCTCCGAACTCCATAGCGCTATACGTATAGTGCGGCGTGGTTTTGCGCCAACGGTTTTTAGGATACGAACAGCTTCCATCATTACTGCGCTGCCTGCGGCATTATCTGTACCACCGGTTGCACCATGCCATGAATCGAGGTGGGCACCCAGCATTACCAATTGTGGCTTTAAATTAGGGTCGGTTCCCGGTATTTCACCTATTACATTGTAGCCGTTAAGGTCCTTATCGAAGAATTCTGTTTTGATGTCTGCTTCCATTTCTACTTTAACACCAGCTTTAACCAAACGTAAAATGCGTTGGTAATCTTCAACACTGGTTTCCAGGTTTGGCGAAACAGCGTGAGCGGTATCGGCATGCGATGCGCCATTGCTGGTAAATATTGTACCGTCAACACTGCCGCTTCTTGCCTGTGTTAATACGAGGCCTACGTTTTCGTCCACTTCAAACTGGGCTAAAGCGGCAGGTGTAATGCGATTACCGCCAGGACCGCCAGCTCCTCTGCGCCCATTAGGGCCACCACCCGGGAAGCCAGCACCGGCTGCGCGTGGAGCGGGTGGCTGCGCTATTGAATCTAACTGATGATCTGTCCACCTAAACGCTTCAGGGGTTTTGAAGTTTTGCTCTGCAGGCGGCCTTGCATCAGTTATAATAATTTTGCCTTTTAATTTACCTTTATACTTGGCTAAATCAGGCAAAGAATCGGCCTTAAAGTAAACTACTTCGGTTTTTATGAGGCCGTTTGTACCGGGAGTCCATGCCTTTGGTATGTCGATGATAGCATGATAATAAGGCGCGGTCATGGCGATATAATTTTTTTGAACTTCCCAGCCTTTGCCAAACTTACCCCAGGGCTCGCGGGCGGTATTAACCAGGCCCCAGCTTTTTAAGGTGCTTACAGCCCAGTCCTGCGCACGTTTTAACCCGGGAGAACCAGCAAGGCGCGGGCCGGAAGCATCGGTAAGGTGGAAGGCGATGTCCATTACTTGTGAGTGTTTTAATCCTTCTTCCCGTATTTTTGCGGTCATTACCGGGTCAGGAGTGTCTTGAGCAAATGTGGTGCCCATAGTACCTGCAGCAAGCAGGCATGAAAAGAGTAGTTTTATCTTCATGTTTGGTGTTTAAATGGTATTAAGTTATTTGTTAAAATCTTTCTGTCATTAAAATATTATCTTCCCGCAGTTTGCGGTTTAGGCAATTCTTTGCGTGGTATCATTTCTTCGCGCTGCGAAGTATTGTAAACAAATGACGCTACAATGGTTGCGGCTTGCTTCAGATCAGCCTCGCTTAATTTATCATAGGTATCCTGGTTGCTGTGATGTGTACGGGTACCATAATCCATTGGGTCCTGTATGAACTGGAAACCAGGTATGCCTACCGCGTCAAACGATTGGTGATCGGTTCCGCCTGTATTACTGATGGTAATAGTTGTAGCGCCCATATCTTTAAATGGTGCCAGCCATTGCTGGAAGATGGGGCCCGCCGCAGCGTTGCCTTGTAAGTATACACCTCGTATTTTACCGGTGCCGTTATCAAGGTTGTAGTACGCGGAGATCTTAGTTTGTTCGGGCTTCAATACCATTGTTGTGCGGTCGCCGAAATGGTTTAATACATATCCGCGCGAGCCTAATAATCCTTGTTCTTCCGAACTCCATAGCGCTATCCGAATGGTACGGCGCGGATGAAATCCAACCCGCGAAAGTATGCGCATCACTTCCAGCATTACGGCGCTGCCTGCGGCATTATCTGTACCGCCGGTTGCGCTATGCCATGAATCAAGGTGGCCGCCAACCATTACCAACTGGTCTTTTAATTTGGGGTCGGTGCCGGGTATTTCTCCTACTACATCATATCCATCAAGATCTTTAGTAAAAAATTCGGTTTTAATATCGGCTTCCATTTCCACCCTTATGCCTCCTTTAACCAGGCGCAAAATGCGCTGGTAATCTTCCGAACTGGTTTCCAGTTCCGGAACAACGGCATGGGCGGTATCTGCATACGATGCACCGTTGGTAGTAAATACCGTGCCATCAGTACCACGGGCCTGGCTTAAGGCAAGGGCTACGCCTTCATCAACCTCAAATTTAGCTAAGGCCGCACGAACGGCAGCTGCACCACGTAAAGCGGGCCTGCGTTGAGGCGCACCGGCAGCTGGGGCAGGAGGAGCAGCTTTAGCCATTACGTCCAGTTCGGCATCCGAATAACGTGAAGCATCAGGAGTTTTAAAATTTTGTTCGGCAGGCGGGATGGCATCAAATATTACAATTTTGCCTTTTAGCTTGCCTTTATATTTTTCGAGGTCGATAACGGTATCTGCTTTTATATATACTACATCGCTCTTGATAAGGCCATTAGTGCCGGGTGTCCATGCTTTGGGTATAGCAACAATGGCATGGTAATAGGGCAGGGTTACAGCGGCATAGTTTTTTTGAACTTCCCAGCCCTTGCCAAATTTTCCCCATGATTCGCGTTTGGCATTAACCATGCCCCATGTTTTTAACTCATCTACTGCCCAATCCTGCGCGCGTTTTAATGCGGGCGAACCGGCCAAACGCGGGCCTGAGGCGTCCGTAAGATGAAACGCGATGTCCATTACCTGAGAGTGGTTCATTCCTTCTTCGCGAATTTTTGCGGTCATTGCGGGATCTGGTGTATCCTGGGCGAATACAGACCCCATTGTACCTGCAATAAGCAGGCATGAAAAGAGCAGCTTTATTTTCATGATAAATAAGTTTGTCAGTCATAACAAACTTATTTATTTAAAACCGCAAAACAAAGAGGCTGCGTAACAAAGTTGCTATATGTGTTAACTATTTTAAAGTATATTTGAGTTAGTAGTAATTATTAGGGCAAATCAGTTCAATATTAATAATATGTTCCAATCAGCAATACCCATTTTAGCCTCGCTTAACGAAGATGAAACCGTAAAATTTTATACGGAGAAACTTGGTTTTACCTTCCACTCAAGCTGGGACGGATACCTGATATTTAGCCGCGACGGGATCAATGTGCATTTATGGCCTTGCACCGACGCGGAAATTGCCAAAAATACCGGTTGCTATATTAATGTAACCGAAGTGGATAAATTATACGCTGAATATAAACAGCATGATATTATTCATCCAAACGGCGAGCTACAGGTTATGCCCTGGGAAATGAAACAGTTTACCATTGTGGATAATAATGGCAACCTTATCCATATTGGCGAAGATGTAAGTGAAGGGGACGGCGACTAATTGATCAACAGCTTATAGCCCCTGCCGTGTACATTAATGATCTCAACACTCGGGTCATCCCTTAGATATTTACGGATCTTACTTAAAAACACATCCATACTGCGGCCATTAAAATAATTATCATCGTGCCATATATGCAGCAGGGCTTCCTCGCGGGTAAGCACCTCGTTTTTACGTATGCAGAGCAAGCGCAGTAGTTCGGCCTCTTTGGTGGATAGTTTTTGCTGGGTGCCGTTTATAGCAATAATTTGCGTGGTATAATCAAATTCATACTTGCCAATTTGAAAATGGGAGGGTGATTGCTCTTCTTTTTTATCGGGATTGTCGGTCCTTTTTAGCAGGGCGTTAATTCTCAGTAAAAGTTCTTCAATACGGAAGGGTTTGGTGATATAATCATCGCCGCCTAAGTTAAAGGCCTGGGTTTTGTCCTCTATCATTGCCTTTGCGGTAGCGAAAATAATAGGAATATGGTTGTTGATTTTCCTGATCTCCTTACCTAAGGTAAACCCATCTTTTTTGGGCATCATCACGTCCAGTATGGCCAGGTCATAGGCTTGTTTGGTAAAGGCCCGTAGCCCCTCTTCACCATCTTTACATAAAACAACTTCGAATTTGCCTTTTAGCTGCAAGTAATCCTGCAGTAGCATGCCCAGGTTTGGATCGTCTTCAACCAGTAATATTTTTTTCATAGGAGGTGGGTTAGGTATTAATGATTAAAAGATGATTATTGTTTTGATCCGTTTTATGCAACCGAAAATTTTAATTCAAACTCTGATCCCTTATCTTTTTCAGACTTAACGCCGATTGTGCCGTTAAGCCTCTTAACAATGGTATTTACATAGCTTAATCCCAACCCAAATCCTTTAACATCATGCAGGTTGCCGGTTGGTATGCGATAAAACTGTTCAAATATTTTTGTTTGCTGGTCGCGGCTCATGCCAATGCCTTTGTCTGATACCCGGATTATAACATGCCCATTTTTATTTAAGGTGCTAATAGTGATTTCTGGCTGTTCCTTGCTGTATTTTATGGCATTGTCTATCAGGTTGTACAGCAGGTTTGAGAAATGCAGTTCATCGGCTTTTATAATGGCGTTTTCGGCATCTAAATTCAGGTTGATAACGGCATTGCTTTTTTGAAGTTTCAATTCCATACTGTCTACCACAATGGCAACCATCTCATTAATATCTACCGGTTTCTTCTCCAGTTTAAAGTCGTTATTATCAATACGGGCAATATTCAACACCCGCTCTATATGGCTTCCCAACCGTGCGTTTTCTTCATAAATAATATTGGCCAGTCTGTTGATGCGGCTTTTATCCTCTACAATCTCCTTATCCCTTAAAGCATCGCTGGCGATCATAATAGTAGATACCGGAGTTTTAAACTCGTGGGTCATGTTATTAATGAAGTCGGTCTTCATTTCAGATATCTTCTTTTGACGGATGATCGAAAACAGGATATAACCGAAGCAAAATATCAGTACAAATAACAAAGCGGCGGTAGTGCCCATGGTGGCGGTCATGGTGCTTAATATCAGCGAATTCTTTTTCGGGAATGATACCCTGAGCAGGCCGGGGTCATTTAATACCTCTTTACCAAAAATTTGCGTATGATAGGGGTTGGTGGCTAAAAACACCGGGAGCCCACCGGTTGAATTGCTCACATTAGAGAAAATTACCGAATCTGTATTGGCAGTAGATACTTCATAGTTAAACGGTATGACGATCCCTTTGTTCATTAGTTCCAGCCGGAGTAAGGAGTCTATAATGAAAGCGCTTATCCGGTTTTTTAACGGCTGGTTAGATCTTTGAAACTCTTCTGATAAGCTTTGCATTACGGTTGGGCCCGCCTGCAAATTGCGCAAAGAATCCTCCTGCAGCAGTTGTTCAATCTGCTTCCTTTGTTTTATACGCGCCTGTTGCGCCTTCCATTGCGGGTCAAGATGTACCCCAACAATTACCTGGTTGCCAAACTGGGGGTCGGGATAAATATAACGTATGGTATCCCATTTATGCAGTTGGCGCCTTATGCGCGGGTTTTTTACAAGTATAGGCGTATAACGGATCTGGACATCTCCAAACTCATCTGTGTATTGTTCAAAGCGCACCTGTAGTACAGACTCGGATAAAGCATCATCCATCTTTTGGTGCAAGATCATTCTTTGCAAACTGTCCCTTAAAAAGGCAACCTGCCGGTCGCGGGTACTCTGGTTTTTTCTTGATTTGGACGAATCGCTTATTAAAACCTGGTCGCCCTGGTTATCTTTATCTACAGCTTCACTAATATTATCATTTCTTTTTTGCTGGCCCTGCAAATCCCGGTGTTGCGCCTTATTGAGCAAAAAGTTTACCGCATCCTGGCGGATCAGTTTATCGGCAACATTGCTAAGGGCCTGGTTAACATCGCGGTCGAAGAGTTTTGATTGTAACTCGTAAGATTGCGTTAAAAAATACAATTGCATAGCAATCACGCCCAACAGCGCGAAACTCATTAAGCCTATAATAATGCCAATGCTTCTCTTTTTCAACCTAAAATGCCTGAATGACTAATATCTAACAAGCAAAAATATATTTAAATAGGCCTATAATAATTGCTTTTAACAATATTTAACATATGGAAAATAAGGAAAAAATCTGATGGTAGTTAAACCGAAGGCATTTAACAACTGTTGCAGAAAAGGTAAGGTTTTTTTTTGTGGAGTATTTATTTTATGACTTCTTTGGGCCTAATTTTTTAATACTTGTTTCGATATAGTCTACAAAGTGTTTTTCTGACTCAGTAAGTTCGTTTTTAGTTTGTTCCTTGTATTTTTGGTATTCTGAGTTTGCTTTTTTCAATGCTTTTTCATGGCTTATGGTACCTGCATTTTGTAAAACATCATTTCCTGTCATTTTTACAAAATCATCTAAACGTTCTATCCAATCTTTCATATACATCGCCCTGCGGTTAAGTGCTTGCAATTCGGCAAGTTCCAAATATGCTGTTACCATGCGGTTAAGCACATTTAATTCAATTTCGTTCAAATAATTTTTAGCTATTTCAGTTTCCTGTTTAGTTGGTTTGCTGCCTTTTAGGTGGGTAAGGCCCAGGTTTGCTTTTGTTGAATCAATGCGCTGATAAATAATTTCGGCGGCTGTATGTCCATGCGCGGCCCAATGCATTTTATTTTGTACAGTTTGAAAGAATCTTACAGATATTTCCAGTTTGGGGTCGTAATCAATGCTGGTGGCATAAATATTCAATACCTTTTGCCAAAAAACCTTTTCGGATGACCGAATATCACGTATCCGTGATAGTAATTCTTCAAAATAATTTCCACCACCGGCTTGTTTTAATAATTCATCGTTCATTGTAAAACCTTTTACAATGTATTCCCTTAACCTCGCCGTTGCCCATTGGCGAAATTTGGTACCCTGGTGGCTTTTTACCCGATATCCTACGGAGATTATCACGTCTAAATTGTAATAATTGGTAGGTTTGGTAGAAAAATCGGAATTTCCGATTTTTCTCATAGACAGTCCGCTTTCAAGTTCCTGCTCTTCATAAATGTTTAAAATATGTTCGTTTATTGTGGAACGTGATTTTTGAAAAAGATCTGACATTTGATCAATAGTAAGCCATACCGTTTCGTCCTCCAAACGAGTTTCTATTTTGGTTAGGCCGTCTTCGGTTTGATAAATAATTATTTTACTGTCTTCCATAATTAAACTTACATTCACTTTATAACTTATATAGCCTTTACTAAACCCCGCAAACTAAAAAAGCCCGGCATAGCCGGGCCTTAGCTTTTAAATTGTTGCGTTAATTAAAACGGCAGGTCGTCTTCTTCTGGTGCTGAACTGATATCAGCAGGCGGAGCATATTCGGGCGTGGTATTATTGCTTGCGCCGCTTAAAATATTTATTTTCCATAATTGCATGGAGTTAAAATAGCTCTTTTTGCCTGCCTTGTCGGTCCATGGGCGGCCCCTTAAATTAAAGAACACCTCCACATCATCGCCCACCTTAACATTATCTAATAAATTACAGCGATCCTGTATAGCTTCAAACTTTAAATACTCCGGATATTGCGGATTTTCTACGTATTCAACTATCAGTTCTCTTTTTTTAAGCGAATCGGTAACCTGTACGGTTGGAGCCACTTCATGTACTTTGCCTTTAATATCCATTGCGTTAAAAAATTAAAATGTAAAGTTAATAGATAAGAAATGAATTTAGGGTGTATTAATTCATAAATTCGCAAAAATATCATGCAAGTTTTCCACACCGAGAATAAAATAATACTCACCTGTAACAAAAGGCTTTCGCCTTATTTGCAGCAAGAGGTTGAAGAGTTGGGCTTTAAGCCCGAGCGCGTTTTCCAAACCGGGATAGAGCTGTTGGGTACCGTTACCGATACCATCGTCCTAAACCTTAACCTGCGTTGCGCAAGCCAGGTACTATACCTGTTAAAAAGTTTTACCGCTAATAACCCGCAGGAGCTTTATGACGAGCTGGTGCAAATAGAATGGGAAACCCTGATCGATTTTACGGGCTATTTTTCTGTTACCTCTAATGTTAATAACGAAACTATTTTAACGCCCTTGTTTGCCAATGTAAAGGTTAAAGATGCTCTATTGTACCGTATAAAGTCTGTAAAAGGCATCAGGCCAAACTCTGGTGCCGACGGCAATAAAACAGTTATCCATTTATACTGGCAGGATGATAAGGCCGAAATATTTTTAGATACATCCGGCGAAACGCTGGCTAAACACAGCTACCGTAAAGTACCGGGCAAAGCGCCTATGCTGGAGGCTTTGGCGACATCAACCATTATGGCTACGCACTGGGACCGCAACAGCACGTTTATTAACCCCATGTGCGGCTCGGGGACTTTGGCTATTGAAGCGGCATTGCTGGCAACCGATAAGCACCCCGGCCTTTTCCGTATGAATTATGGCTTTATGCACATTATGGGTTATGATGAGCAGGTGTTTTTTGTGGAACGCAGAAAATTAAAAGATAAATCAAAAAAAGATATCGGCTTTAAAATCATCGCTACGGATATATCGCAGGATGCTGTTGACATCTCCCAAAAAAATGCAAAAACAGCAGGCGTAGAACATTTAATAGAATTTAGCGTTTGTGACTTTGAAGATACGGATGTTCCGGAAGCGCCGGGCGTGGTAATGTTTAACCCGGAATACGGCGAGCGTTTAGGCGTACATAGTAAGCTGGAAGCAACTTACAAGCGTATTGGCGATTTTATGAAGAAAAAGTGTTTAGGTTACCGGGGCTATATTTTTACCGGCAATCCCGACCTGGCCAAGAAAATAGGCTTGCGCGCGGCACGGAAAATAGAGTTTTATAACGGTAAACTGGATTGCCGCCTATTGGAATACGAATTGTATGAAGGTAGCAAGCGGGAACTGAGAGAAGAGTAATTGATTTCGGATTTCGGATGTTCGATTTCGGAATTTTAGAATATAGAATATGAAGAAGTTATTATTAATTACCATAACCTTATTTATCTCAAGCTTGTGCATGGCACAGGAGGATCTGTCGTTCCCGTTTCAGGGGGGCAGCAGGGTAATGAACCAATTTTTTAAGGATAGTGTTATTGCATCGCGGGAAATGGTATTAAAAAAAGCCACAGGCATGGCTATTTTTAAATTTACTGCCGATGACAAGGGCCAGATAAGCAAAATTGTTATTTATTATGCAGATGACCTGCTGCTAACACCGCCCATAATTGAAGCGTTAAAAAAAACCGGGCATAAGTGGATAATCCCCAATCATGAAAAGGTTCATGATTTTATCCTGCCGTTTTCCATCAGCTTTAACATACCTATTACCGGCAACGGGGCTGTGCAGCAAGCTTATTATGATTTTTATTTGCATCATAAACCTATTAATTCGGCCGACCAGATACCGATGAACGAGACCACTTTATTGCCCGCCGTTATGGTGAAATATGAGCTTAAATAATAATCCTAAAAATTAATTTAATATTTTAAAATCCATCCCCTTTTAATTTTCGTAAGTATCGCAATTAGTGTTGTGTTAACTTATGACGAAACCACAGAATAACAGGATAAAAGCCGTTGCCGCGGCTATAAGGAAGAAGCGCGAATTTAGAAATTATACGCAGGAATACCTGGCATTGAAACTGCATATTTCGCAAAATGCTTATAGCAAGATCGAGCTGGGCTATACCAAAATAACCCTCGAAAGGCTATTCCAGATAGCTGATATACTTGAATTTGATGTGGTTGAATTTATTACTGCCGACAAAACCGAATAAATTATCTTTATCGGACGCCACCTATCTATATTTGCAGCAGTAATTTGTAAGTATGGACAACCTCGCCATTATAGATAAAACCATAAACTTTGTGAAAGACCGGCTTAAACGAGCCGAAGGCGGACATGATTGGTGGCATATACACAGGGTTTGGAACAATGCCAAATTAATTGCCCAAACAGAAAATGCAGATCAGCTTACCGTTGAACTTGCCGCGTTGTTACATGACATTGCAGATAGCAAATTTCATAATGGCGATGAAGAAATTGGTCCTGTCGTAGCGGGCGGGTTTTTAAGAAGTATTGGTGTGGATGAACAAATTACGGTTCACGTTCAGCAAATAATCCGTAATATTTCATTTAAATCCGGTTTTAATAAAACGGGTTTCCATTCTGCCGAATTAGCTATTGTTCAGGATGCCGACCGTTTAGACGCCATTGGCGCTATCGGCATAGCCCGTACGTTTAATTACGGTGGTTTTAAAGGCCGCGAAATTTATAATCCCGAAATTGAACCGGATATGAATATGGATAAAGAAACTTACAAAAACAGCACAGCACCCAGCATCAATCATTTTTACGAAAAACTGCTGTTGCTGAAAGATAAGATGAACACCGAAACCGGTAAAAAGCTGGCATTGCAAAGGCATGATTTTATGCTGCAATACCTTGATCAATTTTATTTGGAGTGCAAAATTTAATATTTTTAGACTTGTCTAAAAATAATGTTAGCTTTGGCTAATATTATTGATGATAACTATGCCAATAAAACAATATACCTTCCTATTCCTATTATTATCGGCAGCGATAAATACAGTTTTTGCGCAGGATACCGTAAAACAGCAACCCTTTAGCTTTCATTTTCAGCAAACTATTATTACTCAGTCAAAACCCGGGTTTAGCGCGCCGTATAGCGGCCAAAATAGTTTAAGCCCGCTTGCCGAAACGCAAAGCTCTATTACCACTACCTTTTTTGGCGCGGCGCGGTTATGGAAGGGTGCCGAAGTTTATTTCAACCCGGAATTGTCCGGCGGAGCGGGATTAAGTAAAACGCTGGGTATAGCGGGGTTCCCTAACGGGGAAACATTTAGGGTGGGGAGCGCATCGCCTGCCATATATATAGCGCGCCTTTATTTTAAGCAAAATTTTGAATGGGGAAATGAAAAAGACACCATTGAAGATGATGCAAACCAGTTAGGCGGCACAAAAAGCAAACGCTATTTCTCCATAACAGCCGGTAAATTTGGCATGGCCGATTTTTTCGATGGCAATGAATTTAGCCACGACCCGCGCAGCCAGTTCATGAACTGGGCGCTGATGGATAATGCCGCCTGGGATTATCCGGCTAATACACGGGGCTATACCATGGGCCTGTATGCAGAATTGGGCCAGCCCGATTGGACATTACGGCTTGCTTTAACCATGGTTACCACCCAGGCCAATGAATCTATTTGGGACGCTAAAATTGGTAAAGCCAATACGCAAACTCTTGAATATGAAAGGCGCTATACTATCAATGGCCAAAAAGGAACTTTACGCTTATTGGGCTTTTTAAACAACGGCAAGTTTGGCGATTATAATTTAGCCATCGCTCAAAGCCCTAAAGCGCCGGTTGTAGATACCACGCAAGCCTACGGCAGGCATAAATATGGCTTTGGCATTAATGCCGACCAGTACCTTACCAAAGATTTCGGGGTGTTTGCCAAAGCAAGCTATAATGACGGGCATACCGAAACCTGGTTCTTTACCGAGATTGACCGTTCTGTAAGTTTTGGCGGTGTATTAAAAGGTACTTCGTGGAAACGAAAGGATGATGAACTGGCGCTGGCTTTTATCGGCAATGGCATATCACAATCGCACCGCAATTATTTGGCAGCCGGTGGCTATGGATTTTTAATAGGCGATGGAAAGCTGAACTATGCCCCCGAAATGATAGCGGAACTTTATTATAAGATCAATGCCTATCAGCATAAATTTTGGTTAACGCCCGATTACCAGTTTATTTTAAACCCAGCCTATAATAAAGACCGCGGCCCGGTTAATGTGTTTTCTATACGGGCGCATGTGGAGTTTTAATTCCATTGCTTGTGTCCTCACAAGCAATCAGTAGTTGTAGGTGAGGACACCTACAACGGAACCATCGATAAGTACAGGATTTTGTAAAAATAATAACACATAATATTATCATATATATAATATCCGTTTATTAGTGATATGAAAAGAATTTATACCCCTATAATTCTGATGCTTTTAGCTGCAAGTACTTTTGCACAGGTAAAAAACACGGTAACCAAATCCACAATAACTTTTGTAATAAAAAATTTAGGTATTAATACCGGTGGCAGTATCGGGGGCTTGCAGGCAAATATCCTGTTTGACGCTGCCCATTTAAATACCAGCATTATTGAAGCTACTGCCGATGTAAATACCATCAACACCGATAATGATGCCCGCGACACGCATTTAAAAAGTGAAGAATTTTTTGATGTGGCGCACTTCCCTAAGATCATCATGAAATCTGTTTCTATAAAACATAAAAGCGGCGACAAATACGAGGGCCAATTCAATTTAACCATGAAGGACAAAACCAAACAATTTACGGTGCCCTTTACCTATACCGAAACCGGCAATACCGCGGCCATAAAAGGCACCCTTAAACTAAACCGGTTGGATTTTGGCGTTGGTGGCTCAAGTTTAGTGCTATCGGATGAAGTGGTTGTTACAATTGAGGTGGAGCTTAGTAAGGGATAGTTATAAATGTTAAAACCTTTTTAACATCTACAACATTTACAACCATTTACAAACCATTACCTTTACACTATGAAATTACGTGTATTGGTTTTTATAAACGCGGCGGCGGTTGCTATAACCCTCTCGGCCGTAAACTATTACTTTCAGCATAGCTGGTATTATGTGCTTATCACCTTTGGGGTTACCATAATTACCAGTTTCGTGATCTTTTATTATTTGATGGAGAAATACATCTATTCAAAAATAAAGCTCATTTATAAACTCATCCATAATTTAAAACTGGGGCGCGACCTGCGCGATGCGCTGGGCGAACATATCAGCAGCGACCCTATTAACGATGTGGAACTGGAAGTAAAAGAATGGGCCCGGCAAAAGAAAAGCGAAATAGACGGCCTGCGCGACCAGGAAAAATTTAGAAGGGATTTTTTGTCTAATATATCCCATGAATTTAAAACCCCGTTGTTTGCCATACAAGGATATATCGAAGCCTTGCAGGACGATGATTTTGAGGACAAGGAAATGGCCAAACAGTTTTTGGATAAGGCATCGCGAAATGTGGACCGGCTGAGCTACCTGATAAAGGACCTGGACGAAATATCAAAACTGGAAACCGGTGAGATGCCTATTAAGTACACCAAATTTAAAATAAACGACCTGATAAAAGAGGTTTTTGAGGCTTCGGAAATGAAGGCCAAACAACATAACATTAAATTAATATTCAAACAAAAATATGACGACCCGATATTGGTAAATGCCGACCGCGAAAAGATAACGCAGGTGTTGACCAACCTTATCGACAACTCTTTTAAATACGGGAAAGAGGATGGAAGCACCTCTGTTAGCTTGTTCGAGCTGCATGACCAGGTACTGATAGAGGTTACTGATGATGGCATCGGGATAGAGGAAAAGTACCTTCCGCGGCTGTTTGAACGGTTTTTTAGAACAGATACCAGCCGTTCCAGGCAGATAGGCGGATCGGGCCTTGGGCTGGCTATTGTGAAACATATAATCGAGGCGCACCAGCAAACCATTAACGTGCGCAGTACCGAAGGTTTAGGCTCTACATTTGGGTTCACTTTAGAAAAATCCAAGCCGGGTTTACATTTCCCTAACATACCAGTTCTAAAAAATTAACATTAACTTAACATTGCAAGATTACCTTTGCTCAAATTCCAATAAAAAATGTCATTAAATAGCATCTTCCAGTACTTCGTTCCAAAAGATAAAAAGATTTTCTTCCCCTTGTTTGAGCAAGCATCCAATAACGTTGTTGTAATGGCAACTATATTGGTCGAGGTGGTTAACTCCAGCAACCCGGCCACGCGCGAGGAGTTGTTTAAGCAAATAGATAAATTAGAAAATAAAGGCGATGAGATAACCCACCAGGTACATTTGGAGCTGGGTAAAAACTTTATCACCCCGTTTGACCGCGAAGATATCCACTCGTTAGCCAGCGCTATTGATGATGTTGCCGATTATATACAGGGCGCAGCCAATCGCATGAACCTGTATAAGATTGATGATTATAACGAGCATATCCGCAAGCTGTCTGAACTTACCCTGCAATGCAGTATTGATCTTGAAAAGGCCGTGCGAGAGTTAAAGGACCTTAAAAATGTTAGGGCTATTGCCGATTCATGTATCCGCATAAACAGTGTTGAGAACCAGGCCGATTATGTTTTTGACCGCGCTGTTGCCGACCTGTTTCTGTATGAAAAGGATGCTATCCGCCTGATAAAATACAAAGAAATATACGCAGCTTTAGAAACCGCTACCGATATGTGCGAAGACGCGGCAGACGTTATGGAATCAATTTTAGTTAAAAACGCCTAAGCTGCTCAAATGGTTACACCTGTACTCATCCTGGTTATTTGCCTCGCGTTAATATTTGATTACACCAACGGGTTTCATGATGCGGCAAATTCTATTGCCACTATTGTATCAACCAAAGTGCTTACGCCGTTCCAGGCGGTATTATGGGCCGCCGTATTTAACTTTGTAGCCTACTTTGTTGTAAAAGACCATAAAGTGGCTAACTATGTGGCCAAAATAGTGCCTGAACAATACGTGACCATGCATGTAATACTTGCAGGCTTAATAGCCGCTATTACCTGGAACCTTACCACCTGGTGGTTTGGTATCCCGTCCAGTTCATCACATACATTGATAGGCGGGTTTGCAGGTGCCGGTATGACCAATGCACTATATATGGGCTCTAACGCGTTGGTTGCGGTAAATATGCATTACATTATACCTATTGTACTATGTATTTTTTTAGCGCCGTTTATAGGCCTGGTTATAGGCTATATGATAACCATTATTATCCTGCATATCTGTAAACGTGCAAGACCTGCCGCAGCCGAGCGTTGGTTTAAAGCGTTACAATTAATATCATCAGGTTTATTAAGCTTTGCCCATGGCACTAACGATGCGCAAAAGGTAATGGGTATTTTATACCTGGCGCTTATTTCGTCGAAGGTTATTGGCGTAGGTGCTGCAATGCCCGAATGGATACCGCTGGCATGTTATTCGGCCATTGCATTGGGCACCATGTCGGGCGGCTGGAAGATAGTTAAGACAATGGGTACCAAAATAACCAAGATAACCCCATTGGAAGGCGTAAGTGCCGAAACGGCGGCAGCGGTAACCCTGGGCCTTACCGAGCATTTTGGGATACCGGTATCCACCACGCACACTATTACCGGCTCTATCATTGGTGTTGGCTTAACCAAACGTGTATCAGCGGTGCGCTGGGGCGTAACCATCAATTTAATTTGGGCGTGGATAATTACTATTCCTATCTCGGCGCTTATTGCAGGGTTGGTGTTTGTTTTGCTGCGGGCGATAGGGTAATTACATAAGTGTAGGATGTCATGCTGAGCTCTGTCGAAGCATGTGCGTAAAGGCCCACCGCGCGACACTTCGACTATGCTCAATGTCACAACGCTCTTTTACTATTTTTCTCCTACTTTTACCCTATGAAAAGATCCCTTATTTTACTGCCACTACTGCTTTTATTCACTTCCCTATCTGGTTTTGGCCAAATTATACCGTCAAACTTAGAGATAGGTACAGCTTTAAAGCAAGCACTTGAGCAAGGCACTACTAAAAGCACCAACCAGCTTTCGGCTGTAAACGGGTTTTTTGGAAATGCTTCAGTTAAGATATTGTTTCCGCCGCAGGCGCAAAAGGCAGAGGCTACTTTACGCAAACTGGGGCAAAACCAGCTATGCGATAATGTTATCCTGTCCTTAAACCGTGCTGCCGAGGATGCCGCCAAACAGGCTGCGCCTATATTTTTGAATGCTATTAAAGAAATGTCCCTGCAGGATGTAACCAATATTTTATTGGGTGCCCCGGATGCGGCAACACAATATTTTAAGCGCACTACAACGGCTGATCTTACCGCTAAATTCAGGCCGGTTATTAAAGTAAGTTTGGACAAGGTTGGTGCCACTAAGTTTTATGCTGATGCGGCCAATGCCTATAATAAAGTTCCGTTTGTAGCTAAATTAAACCCCGACCTGGTTGAGTATGCCACACAAAAGGCTATTGATGGCTTATTTATACAGATAGCTGTTGAAGAACTAAATATCCGCCAAAACATAGGCGCGCGCCCATCGCCGTTAATGCAAAAAGTATTTTTGTTTGCCGATAAGAATAAGAAGTTTTAAGGGGGATCGTGAATTAATGAAAATCTACGTTTAACGTAGTTTCTTTAGTAGACCCATTAGCATTGCAGGTCCATACCGGGCCGTTTTTTACCAGGTCTATAGCTTTTTGATTGGCGGCTTCGGTTAGCCCGTTTTTAATTTTAAAGCCGGTACAGGTACCATCATTATTTACAGTGAAAGCCAATTTTACCGTTCCGTACTTACCATCGGGCGAAACGGCTTTTTCTTTTAAGTAATTATCAAAGCTGGTCCAGCCGTTTTTAGGGTGCGCTTCGGTAGCGGTTTCTTCGCTGGGCCTAACCTCGGCTTTTTGTGTTGACATACCAACCACTATCATTTCATCCAATGGTGTTTCTTCAACTGTAGCTACTGATGCGCTTGTGGCATTATCTGCTGATTTAGCTTTAGCCTTTTTAGCAGGTTTTTTAGGCGGAACAGGTTTTGCTTTTGCTGCTACCGGCGGCACAATGTTAGCTGATGGCTTGCTATTGATCGCGGCAGAGGGTACACCGCCACCACCGGCGGTATTAGCAGGCGCTTTATAAGCATGTGTTTGCCGGGATTGCACAGGTTGGTTGCCCGAAATTAAAAAACCGCCAATAAATAATATAATGATCGCCGAAGAGGCGATAGCCAACGTTTTCCATGGGAAAATGTTACTGTTCATTAGTTAGCGGTTTTAATTGGTTAATTAAAAAAATTAAACTGGACGACAAACTTAATTTTTTTAATTGATATTTAAAAATACTTTTTTTGGTAAAGTATTGGACAGCAGGGAACTTATCGAAATGAAAAATTTGACTAAAAACAATGGGGAGAACCATCATTTAAACTGCAACCTAACCAATATTGCAAATTAAACAAACGCTCTCCCCGCCGTTTTATGGAAGTGTTCTCTATGTATTATTTCGAACAGTAGCGTGCTTACCCGGCTTTAATTAACTGACCTCGGAAATGTGCCCGATAAGAACCGCTACCGTTCGAAATGTTTGATATTTTAATTGTTTTGCCCTGTACCTGTAAGGCCGCCAACACTTGTAGCCCTGTTTATACTGGACCGTTGGTTGAAGTGGCATTAAAGTTTTTCAATTGAATATATTTATTCAAATCTTTTGATTCAAAACCCTTTTGCTTCATTTCATTAACAAACTCGGGCGTAATGCCTTGTTCTTTTAGACTGATCAACGTAGGGTAATGAATATCTTTATAACCTAATGCTTCAAAGCTTTTAACAAATTCAGGGGTGATGTTCGCTCTTTTTAAACTAACTAACGAAGGGTAAGGAATATCTTTATAACCTAAATTCTGGAAACCCTTAATAAATTCAGGGGTGATGCCCTGCAACTTTAGGCTAATTATTGAATTATAAGGAATATCTTTATAACCCATATCCTGGAAACTCTTAACATATTCAGGTGTAATTCCCTGCGATTTTAGGCTCACTATTGAGCTATAAGGAATATCTTTATAACCGACAGCTTCAAATCCTTTAATGTATTCGGGAGTTATACCGGCAGATTTCAACATTCTGAAACTGCTGAATGGAACATCTTTATAACCAACAGCCTGGAAGCTCTTAATATATTCGGGGGTAATGCCCTGTGTTTTAAATGAAGCTATTTCGTTGATGGTTGTATTTCCTTTAGGGGCGGCAAACTGGCCGCTGGTAGTAACTGTGAAATCATTGATCGTGCCTGAAACAGCCTTAGGGGCTACAGCTTGCCCGCTGTTATAAGTGCCCTGAGTGACCTGTGTATAACTGACATTACCACTTTGTCCTACACCAGCCGCTGTCCCAAGATGGTTGTCGGTACCCGATAAAGTTTTAGCGTAACCAACAGCCTGGTAACCTTTTATATCATCAGGTGTAACCTTGCCCGATTTTAACCCATATAAGCTGCTCACCGGTATGTTTTTATAACCCACCGCTTCAAAGCTTTTAACATACTCTGGCGTAATACCGTCCCTTTTCATCGTTACCAACCGTGATATATCCGCGTCCGCATAACCCATATCCTTAAACTCCTTTACATAGGCCGGTGTTATTTCCTGCGATTTAAGCGTGTATAACGTGGTTGTTGGGATGTCTTTATAACCCACCGCCTCAAAGCTTTTAACAAATTCGGGGGTAATGTTCATTGATTTTAAAGAGGTCAATTGGTTATAGGTTCCTGCGCTATAACCATACCCAACACTGCTCATCCCGCTTACATAGGCCGAATCAATATGCATGTTTTTGCTGGATATGATCTGCTGGGCAGTTGGTTTTTCCAGTTCGCCTACGGACGTGCCCGACAGCTTTACATTCGCTTTGCGCAGGCTGTTAATATAATTGCCATCAATCTTCTGCTGTTTGAAGCTGATTAATTGCTGAACGGTAAGATCGGTATAACCCGCTTTGCGGATATCATTTACATAGGCAGCATCTATACCTTGAATTTTTAAAGACACCAGTTGTTGTGATGTCAGGTCCTTATAACCCAGGTCTTTCCAGTATTTAATATAAGCGGCATCTATTTTTTGATAGGACATGGACATGATCTGGTTACGGGAAATGTCTTTAAACCCGTTTTCTTTTAAGAATTGAACGTAATCCTTTTTAACATCAGCCATAAAGAACGAGAAATACTCATCGTCATCCATGTCAACTATGTTTTGTTTGCCTATAAAGGCCATATAATCTTTGTTCGGGGTAAACTTATAATGGCCAATGCCTTGTTCTGCATCAAACTTGCCGTTAAATACAACGGTACCTGCTTCGCGGGTTAGGGTAAAGTCAGCTTTTTCCGTTCTGGGAAGGTTCGGGAAATCGGCCAGGTTAAAGTTATGACTACTGCTCCAGCTATGCTGTTCATCATTGTCATCGGCCTGGAACTGGATAAAGATCTTATCGGTTTTAATGGTGGCAAAAAACGTACCGTGCGAAAAATCTATAGTGCTTTTGCCCGACCGGAAAGCGCTAATGGTTTGTTGAAATTTGCCTAAAGGGCTGCTTAGGGCAATGGGTTTGTTTAACCCGCATACTAAAGCCACCAGCAGCGGCATCAGCATAAAATATTTCCACATAGTGTGGATGTTTGATCGTTTGGCGTTCATCATGACTATACGTTTTTTTAAAAGTGATTGATTATAATTCGTTGTAATTCGCATTGAAAAATTAGGGACAGACACCTTTAGCAGGCTTAGCTGGTAATCGGCAGGCTCAACCTTGTGATGATGGAGGACAGAATCATCCGTTAAAAACTCCAGGTTGCTTTCCAGTTCCCTGCGGTAAAGCCACGCAAAGGGATTGAACCATTGCACTACCAGCATCAGCTCGGCAGCGATCAGGTCGAAACTATGCCCCTGCTGTATATGCACTTTCTCGTGCATCAATATCTGGTTATAGGTTTCCCAATCGTATTTAGAGGGATTGATAAATATATTATTACCGAACGAGCAGGGCGCTTTATCATCATCCAGCTCAACAATACGATAAATGCCATCCTTCATTACCGGCTTTTTGTAGGCCTGTAATAGCAACACAATTACTTGCAGCAATAAATTAGCGCCAAAGGCAGCTACACCGCACCAGTACACCCAAAATGCCCATTTAATTACAACCTGCATAGTTGGAACAGCCGCGATAACAGGCTTTGACGCAGGTATGATGGCTTGTGGTTTTACTACGGGTTGAATTGCAGGCGTTTCTGTTTTTGCCAAAACATTGGGTTGTACCGTTTTATCAACAGGAACGGGTTGCGCTGCCTGCACGTCGGGGAAATTGCCTGGATCGGCGACTGTCAATTGCTCGGCAATGGGCTTTTGCGGGCCGTTTACCGCGGCCAGCTCACTATTCACCAATGAGAATTGCCGGGGAACCGGGACCAACGGTAAAAGGAACGCCAGTACCAAACAAGTTAACAGGATAACGCGGTTGAGGCGATAATAGGTTTCTTTTTGCAGCAACAACTTGTAAAACAACAAGCAGACGGCAAGCAGCAGGGCTACGTGTATGCTATAAGGTATCATTTTTTGTTGGTTTTAATGATGTTCAGTATATCACTCAGTTCTTGTTCGCTTAACTTTTGTTCTTTGGCAAAAAAGGCCAGCATGTTAGAGTAGGAGTTGTCGAAATATTGGCTCACAATATCCTTCATGGCATGTTTCTGGTATTCTTCTTTTGATATCATGGGGAAATATTGAAAGATGTTACCCACCGCCTCGTGGCCCAGGAAACCCTTCTCTTCCAGTATCTTTACCATAGTAGCTACCGAATTATAATGCGGTTTCGGGTCAGGCATTTCGGGTATTACCTCTTTAATAAAGGCTTTTCCCATGGTCCAGAATACCTGCATAATTTGTTCTTCTCTTTTTGCCAGCTTTTGCATATCTATAAATATTTAAATCTAAAGTAATACTAATACATTAGTATTACAACTAATTGATTAGTATTTTTTATAATTGATTGATAATGAGATCGATAATTTTACAAATGGGCGTATGGTCCCTTTAGGCACTTACACAGTAAATTAAAAAGGTATATCTCTATGATGGTGTAAGCATCTTCCGGTGTACAAAAATAAAGCCCCTTTAATTGAGCGTTAAAAGGGCTTTAAACTATAAGAGCAGTACTATTTTTTAGCTAATTTATACTTACCCCAAAAATCGGTGGAGCTTGCCATGCTTCGCATATCGTCAGGGCTTGGCAGCATGGGCGGAGGCCCCATGTTGCCTCCCGGGGGGCCACCACCGCCATCCCGAACAGCATCGCCTCGCGGAGGCCCGCCTGCCATGGGAGGCGGGCCTCCAGGGTCAAAAGGCGGAGGTGCCGGGGCAGTTGAGGTCATTCCATTTAATTTAATGTTGTAGGCAAACTCTTCAGGATCATCCGTTGATAATTTTAAATATTTCAGCGGGATAGCTAACTCCAGCGCAAGGCCCCCTTTGCTGTCAACACCAAGTACGGCTTTAAAGCCTAACTCGTTATAGGCGGATATCACAGAGTCGGCCAATTCAGCTGTCGGGAAGTTTCGCAGCTTGATCTCGCGCGAGGCATGTGCGGCACGCTTGCGCATTGTCACAATTGCAGCCGAATCCATCGGGCTGTTACTAAATCCTGTTGGTGGGCTACTCGGTGGCGGGCCCATAAACATTACCGTCGTACCGGAAACAAAAAACTTGGGCAGGCCCATTTGCACCCGTGCGCTATCAGGGTCGATCAACGGGAATACTACGGTATAGGCCGATCTGTCTTTTTTCTGATCGGTAGTATTAATGGCAAAGTTGATGCCGCCGCCAAGTAGCTTATTGGCGATGAAACGGTTACCTGCCTTAATGGCAAAATACAGGTTTTCATCATCGTTTGATATCGTGTAGAATAGGTCGGTAGTGTTATTGTAGGCTTTAAAAGTGCCGTCCCATTCGGTGAGTTTGCCGTCTATATGGATGTTTGATGGGGCCCGCATATTACCCTCCTGCACTGCTTTTAGCTTTTGCGCCTGTGACGCGTAACCTATACCGGCAAAAACTACGACAGTAAGCGCGGTTCTCAAGATCAAGTATTTTTTTTCCATATCAACTTTTGATCAAAATAAAAATGATGAATTAAACTCCAGAAGCAAGTTAATACTAATGTATTAGTATTGCGGCCAATTGATTGGTATTTTTTATAATTAATTGATAGTGAAGTTAATAATTTTTTATAATGACGTATATCCCCTTAGAACACTTAGGGGTTTTTGAACTTGTTTTAAATAGGTACATTTAGAGAAACTTAAAACCTAAAATACAATGAAAAGATTTATTACGCTAACCAGTACATTAAATAATGAGGAACAACCTGTGAAGGTTAATACAAACTTGGTAATATATTTTATGAAGTCAAGGGATAATAGACTTAATTCTGTAACCATGTTACATTTTAATGGTGGTGCGATGTTACTTGTAAAGGAAACAATAGAGCAAATAGAATTAATGATTGAGAGTAATATTAAGCTTGAAGATGGACACGGTCCGGGTAATAGTTGATAAACCGACAAAGTAGTGCCACCATTAATATTTATAGGATTTGCGACCTTTGATATAACCTAAAGTACTGTAACAATTAAACTATTAGACTATTGAAATAGTCAATATGCCATACTTAACAAGTAAATTGTTGATAATTAGCGAGTAAATAACTATCAACAATGGATATATTTATATATAAATTATGTAATAAATGATTACAAATAATACAAAATCGTATACATGGTATACATTTTGTATTACATTTGTATCGAACTTTTAATTAAACACTCTGACAAAACAAATAAAATTAGCGGTTTTATTCTGCATGGTTATTTAATTATAACTAAAAATTATTTGAAAAAGGAAAACAACCCGCATAAAAAATTTGCAAACCAAACAAACAAGTATATGGCAAAGCCAATAAAAGAAACCCCGCTCTTACAAGGTAAGGACGCTGTTCGCTTTGTGGAAACTATGAAAAATACTTCTGCAAAGAAAGTAGATCAAAAAGAGTTAGAAAGAATGAGAGAAAGTTTTAATAAAATTAAAGCAATTTCAAGTTTCTAATGTCTTTCAACGATTTTAAATTAATCCGGCTGACGCCGGAACATGAATTACTACCCTTTAATTGTGACGATAAAGATTTAAATGAATATATCTTTGAGGACGCAAAAGCCAATCAATCTCAATTATTAGCGGTAACATATTTATTAGAAAGCGACCTTAATATGGTCGCTTTTTTTAGTATATTCAATGACAAAATAACCGTAGAGGATTTTGAAAGCAGGTCAAAATGGAAAAGACTTGTACCACATAATAAAAGAAAAAAAAGCTACCCTGCTGTTAAATTAGGAAGGTTAGGTATAAATATTGACCATCAGAGAGGTGGGCTTGGTACCGATATATTAAATTTTATTAAGATTTTGTTTATTGAAAAAAACAAAACAGGGTGTAAATTTATAACCGTAGATGCTTATAGCAAATCGTTAAACTTTTACGAGAAAAATGGATTTGATTATATGACTACTAAAGACAGAGACGAAGATACACGATTAATGTTTTACGATTTATCACAATTATTATAAAACAATTACTTTTTTAGGCTGGCAAATGCTTCATCGCTTACTAAAAAGGAACATCGAACCGCTTTACTATCTATTGGCTCGTGAATAATTATTAAATACCTATTGCAAATAAGAATTATTGTAACACATATACATAAGCCCCGGATTGGGGCTTTTTCTTTTTAGTGGAGTTGCAAACTAAAAATACTGTAGTCTATTACGACAGTCATTTGTTATGCGGTTTCCCGGAAGTGTTCTTGTTCTCATTTTTCAAAAATGGTGGTGGTATAACTCTGTAGCCTGGTTTGTAGCCGTCTTTTGCATTCACACCAATTTTTTTTAGATTTAGGCAATCTATTATCACTTACACATTTAACTGACCTTATATGAATAGAATTTACTTGTCCCTGCTGTTATTAGTTATTATTTTTAAGGCTGATGCCCAAACACCTGCCACCGCCCCGGCCCCGGTTAAAGCTAATTATCAACTGGCTGCCCGGTTTTCGCCAAAAAAATTACAGAAGATCGTTTTCTCAACAGCGGTAGACCCGCATTGGCTAAAGCTGAGTAACCGCTTTTGGTATGTTTATGAAACTACCGATATAAAGAACTGGTATTTGGTTGACCCGGCTATACGGTCGAAAAAGCTGATGTTCAATAATGAGAAGCTTGCCGCCGCGATAACCTTGATTGTGAGGGACCCCTTTGACGCGCAGCATTTGCCGATAGAAAATTTGAAATTCACCAAGGATGAAAAGAGCATTCAGTTTGAGCTGAAAAGCTCTATCGATACTTTAAAAAAGGATAGAAAAGATAAAAAAGCCGCCGACTCGTTAGAGAAGAAAACCTTTTACTTCACCTATAACCTGCAAACAGAGCAATTAGCGCAGCTTAAAAACTACGATAAGGTAAAGCCAAAGCCAACCTGGGCATCCATAGCGCCGGATAGTTCGGCAGTTGTTTTTTCGAAAAACAATAACCTGTACTGGATGGATAAGGACAATTATAAAAAAGCGGTAAAGGATGAGAAAGACACCACCATTGTAGAGCACCAGTTAACCAAGGATGGCGTGGAGAATTATGCCTACGGGGCATCAAGGGAAGATGATAATAATGATGTTGTTAACACGACAAGAACCGGGGATGCGCGCAGCACCCGAAGGCCATCGCAGGTGCTATGGTCGCCGGATTCGAAGCATTTTGCGCTGATACGTACTGATCAGCGTAAGGTAAAGGACCTGTGGGTGATCAACAGCATTGCCGAGCCGCGCCCTACCCTGCAAACTTATAAATACCAGATGCCGGGCGAAAAGGAAAGCCCCATAAAAGAAATGGTATTGTTTGATTTTACGGCAAAGACCTATAAAAAACTGAACGTAGCGTTGTTTAAAGATGAAGAACTGGATACCTGGCAGGCACCGGCATTAGCCAAAAACCGGGATGACGAATTTTTGCCAACCGTATGGTTGGGTACTGCCGCCAAGTTTTACTTTTACCGCACCGGCCGCGACCTGAAAAGGATTGACGTATGCAGCGTGGATGTGCAAACCGGCGCGGTAACCGTGCAGGTGCAGGAGCGTATGAATACCTATTTAGAAATTACCCGCCCCGGCCTGGTAGACGGCGGCAAAGAGCTGGTGGAGTGGAGCGAGCGTGATGGCTGGAGCCATTTTTACCTGTATGACGGAGCCGGGAACTTAAAGAACCAGATCACATCGGGCCCATTTCATTGCGATGATATTGTAAAGATAGACGAGAAGAACCGGGTGCTTTACTTTACCGCTTCGGGCCGCGAGCCTGGAGAAAATCCGTATTATGTGCACCTGTACAGCATTGGACTTGATGGGCATAATATGAAACTGTTGGACGCGGGCAACTTTACGCATACCAGTAGCCTAAATGACAATACCACCTATTTTGTAAATAACTTTTCGCGGGTTAATGCCGGGCCTAAATCGGTTTTGTATGATAATAACGGGATGAAAATTATGGACCTGGAAACCGCCGACCTGTCGCAGTTAATGGCAACGGGGTATAAGTTTCCCGAGCCGTTTAAAGTTAAGGCAGATGACGGCATTACCGATCTGTTTGGCGTAATGTACAAGCCTTTCGATTTTGATCCCGCCAGGAAATACCCGATCATAGAATATGTTTATCCCGGCCCGCAAACCGAAGCTGTTAACGCACCCTTTAGCCGCAGCATGGATAATGTAGACCGTTTGGCACAGATGGGCTTTATTGTGATAACCGTGGGTAACCGTGGCGGCAGTCCCGAGCGTAGTAAATGGTATCATAACTATGGCTATGGCAACCTGCGCGACTACGGCCTTGCCGATAAAAAGGCAACGGTTGAACAGTTAGCCGACCGCTTTAAATTTATTGATATTAACCGTGTAGGTATTACCGGACACTCTGGCGGCGGGTTTATGAGTACCGCGGCTATATTGGTATACCCTGATTTTTACAAGGTAGCCGTATCCGAATCTGGTAACCATGATAACGCGGTTTATAACCGCTGGTGGAGCGAAAAGCATAACGGCGTTAAAGAAACCATCACGCCAAAAGGGGATACCACTTTTCAATATACTATCGACAAAAACCCCGAGCTGGCTAAGAATTTAAAAGGGAATTTATTGCTATCATCGGGCGATATTGATAACAATGTAAACCCGGCTAATACCATCCGGTTGATGAACCAGCTGATAAAGGCCAATAAACGTTTTGATTTTGTGATGCTGCCGGGACAGCGCCATGCCTATGGCGATATGACCGAATACTTCTTCTGGCGCAAGGCCGATTATTTTGCCCAATACCTGTTAGGCGATTTTTCGCAGCCGGTAGATATGGTAGAAATGGACAGGGATATAGAAATGACCAATAAAAAGAGACCGTAAACCCGTAAACCCGCAAAAAGCCTTTAGCGAAAACTAAAGGCTTTTTGCTTTATAAAAAAATAGTAGTTAAACTATTTGCCCTGCCATTGGTTTATTAAACAATGAGAAAGAAATGGCTTTTGTGCCTGTTGGTAATTGGCGTGATGGACTGCAGTAAAAAACAGGCCGTTACACCGCCGCCGCCTTATACGGGGCCGCCTTCGGCTAATGCCGGGGTGGTTACGGTAATGGTAGATCAAAGTAAGCCGGGTTATGTTATACCGGCCACCTTCCAGGGATTGAGTTATGAAGCCGGCATATTAGCCAACGGCGGCAATTTTTTAAGCGCGACCAATACGGTGCTTATCCAGCTCATTAAAAACCTTGGCCCGGGTATTTTACGCGTAGGCGGCAACAGCAGCGATGGAACCTTTTGGACAGGGCACGCCCGGACAGCCAATACAGGTAAAGATTCGCTTTCCACTACAGATATAGATACTTTTTCGGCTTTTGCAAAAGCTACCGGCTGGCCCGTGCTATTTGGCCTCAACCTGGGCGCTAATGATCCCGCGGCGGCGGCCAACGAAGCAGCCTATGTAAAAAAAGACCTGCAAGGCAGCTTATATGCCTTACAAACCGGTAACGAGCCCGATCTTTTTTATAACAACGGGCATCGCGCAGCGAGTTATACGTATGCCAATTATCAAAGCGAGTGGCTTACCTATTTTTCGGCGGTAAGAAATGCGGTACCGCAGGTTCCGTTTGCCGGGCCCGATGTTGCCAGCAATACCACATGGGTGTCTTCATTCGCCGCTGCCGAAAGCAGCAATGTGATTTTGATAGACGGGCACCATTATAATACCGGCCCGGCATCATCGCCAACCATTACTTATCAAACTATTTTGGCACCTAATACTAAACTGCCGGTTTACCTGCAATCGCTTAATACGGCATCCCTTACCTATCATTTGCCCTACCGCGTATCAGAATGTAACAATGTTTATAGCGGCGGCAAGGCGGGGGTAAGTGATGTGTTTGCTTCGGCACTATGGGCGCTTGATTTTATGTGGACGGTTGCAGAGAACAACGGGCAGGGCGTTAACTTTCATGGCGGCAGCAGCGGGGCCTATTCGCCATTCGTTTTAAGTAACAGCGTAATAACCGCCCAACCGGAATATTATGCCATGCTGGCCTTTAAATATGGCAGCACGGGCGGCACCATTGTACCGGCAACTATCAGTGCCAACGCCTATAATTGTACTGCTTATGCCTGTATAAACGGAAGTACAACTTATATCACGCTTATTAATAAGGATACTAATAATATTTCGTTTACCGTGCAGGTTAGCCGTGATGCTTCTGCTATACAGGTAGCACGGCTAACTGCCCCGTTGATTAATTCTGTTAATGGTGTTACCTTTGCCGGCGGCGCGGTAAATACCGATGGTACTTTTAAAACAAATGCTATCGAACAATACTCCGTAAGCCAAAAAAGTTTTGTGGTAAATGTTCCTGCCGGGAGCGCTGCAGTAGTTACCGTACAGTGATCATATTTTAAGTATAAAACATTTAGCCGATGTATTGGTTGATGTGATACTGGTTAATATTAATTATTGAAATTTGAATTTTTATATTCTAACGGGGCAGTTTAGCCCGGCTCGCAGAAAGCGTTCTTTGCCGAAAATATTATTATTGGCGCTATTCATGGGCATACGAGGATTTGCTTACGGGCAGGTAGGCCCCCCGCCTGATGCCCTCAAATCGGATTCGCTGGGCCCCAGGCATAAAAAGATCAGCCCGCCATCGTATAACCTTAACAGCCAGTATGATTTTGGCGACCTTACCCGTAATATCCTCCATCCCGGTAGAAAAGCGGATACCGCGCATAAAGGATCGGGCATTACTATTGTGCCTAATATTGCCGCAAATCCCACCATTGGCGCGCAGTTGGGCATTAAGGCTGTAGCGGGCAGAAAATTTGGCGATGACCCTAATACGCTGCTGTCAATAGCGGCAACCTCTGCTTCCTATACCAGTAAAGGCATCCTGTTTTTTTATGTCAACCATAATATATTTACGCCGGGCAACAAGTGGAACTTCCAGGGTAATATAGTCGCCTCCAAAACGGTAACGCCTGATTATGGCCTGGGCATTGGCCGCGACCTGGACGTGGGAACCGCTGCGGATAAAGTATTGACCGATGCCGCGCATAAAGTTTATCCTATCCATTCGTATTTTTTTAACGTGCGCGAAAAGGTTTATAAGGAGGTAGCGCAGCATCTTTTAGTAGGGGCCGGGTTATCGTTTGAGGTGAGGCGGAATATCCAAAACAAGGATACGGCGAATAATGCGACACCGTCCAGCGTTTACAATAATCAGCATGGGTTTCCGCAGGACCATTACGCGGCGGATGGCTTTTTGTTTAATATAGAGTACATTACACGCGATAACCCGAACCGGGCTTATAAGGGCATTTATTTTGATGCGGGCTTCCGGGCCAACCAAACATGGATAGGTAGTACCAAAAATTCGCTGCAACTAACTACCGATTTCCGCAAATATTTTAGCTTATCAACAGTAAATCCCGAAACCGTGCTGGCTCTTTGGAACTGGGGGTCGTACCTCATCAGCGGTAACATACCTTACCTTGAACTGCCCGGTACGGCCCGGGACGGGACTTTCAGGAGCGGCAGGGGCTATACTTCCCAATATTTTAAAGGAACGAAATTTAATGATACCGAAGCCGAGTTCCGCTTCCCGATATTGGCCAATAAATTTATTAGCGGCGTGGTATTCGGCAGTTTGCAAACCGCCAATGATGAGCAGGGCACCAAACTATTCCAGGTATTTGAGCCGGGCTACGGCGGAGGCTTACGGGTGCTGTTTAATAAAGCCACCCGCACCAACCTTGCGCTTGACTACGCCTTTGGCCGGTTTGGCAATAAGGGGTTCTTTTTGAATTTGAATGAGTCGTTTTAGGGAGGGTTTATGCAGCAATAGGCTACTGGCATATTGACCGAAGGTATAAACTTTGGCCAGCGGATATAACCTTTAGGTGGCGGCAGCTGGATATTTATTGTGTAATTAATGAAAACTGCTCTAAATGCTTTCGTTTTATAAACTTTGCTAATTTCCCGTCCTTTTAATTGCTCTGACGAAGATAATTTTCTAATATACAATTGGTTACCCTTTGGTATACCGAAAAATGGACCGACAAAAAAGGTAAAAAAGACTCGCTATATTATACCGATGATGTGCTGTTAAGAAACGGGAAGATATTGCTATATGACGAGAAGATGCGCCGGTTCCCGGAAGCAGCAGCAAAGAAATAGTTTGTTAATGCGTGGTTGAAGAATTTGGACATCGGAAGCATCAGATATGGGTCGTGCCTACGGCACTTTTTGCTGGTTGTTGTTAGGGCAACGGGTTAAAACCCGTTGTTACAAGATTTTTCGAGCCGAAGGCTCTTTAAGAGATGGGCATTTTTAATTAGGTGCTATTTTTTTATTAAATGTTATTAAAGTTCCAAAACAGAAAAACTCAGACAATCAATTTCAAATTTAACACACCTAATGCAGTGTCTTGATAACATCAAAAAGTCTGCAACTTTCACATTGAGATTAAACCGATGTTTTACTATTATTGCTTTTGATAAGTTTGTATATATGGATTGCAAACAAAATCAGAGGCATAGCCTCGACACATATTGTAACAACGGATTTTAATCCGTTGACTCGACAAACATAAGATAACCAGAGAACCGTGGGTTCGGCCCATATAAACCGAAAACAAAATGGCAAACACCTATCATCAAATTTACCTGCAAACAGTTTTCGCTGTTAAATATCGCGATGCAGTAATAGAAAAAGATTGGCAAGCTAACCTTTTTGCAGTTATTGGTAGTTTAATTAATGAAGCCAATTGCAAAACCCTTATCGTAAACGGTGTGGAAGATCATGTACACTGCCTTATTGGCTTAAAACCGGTTGTTTCCGTGTCCGAATTAATGAAAGCGGTAAAAGCGAAATCATCCAAATACATTAATGACCATTCTTTAACCCCTAAACGGTTTGAGTGGCAGGAGGGCTACGGCGTGTTTTCATATGGGCAATCGCAGGTTGATAAAGTATATAATTACATTAAGAACCAGGAAGAGCATCATAAAAAGCAAACATTTAGAAATGAATACCTGGCCTTTTTAAAGAAGTTTAAAGTGGCGTATGATGAACAATATATTTTCTATGATTTGATATAGACATGGGCCGTGCCTACGGCACTTTTTGCTGATCGTTTTATACAGTAACGGGTTGAAACCCGTTGTTACAAGATTTGGCGAGCCGATGGCTCTTTTCTGACTCTGGTGCGGCTTTCTTCCTAACCCCTGTGGTGGCGGAACAAGTAATTAAACCAAAAGCCGCTTGAATCCAAGCGGCTTTTGGTTTACTATTTGGTGATAGCTTACACCTTCCCAATATAACTCGTCCCATAAGGATACCGCTGCGGTCTTGAGAGCAGTTTGTTGGCTTCGGCATTGCCAGTGAAGCGCTCGGCAACCGGGTCGAAGTGCAGCTTGCTTTTAAACTTCATAGAGGCGTGGGCTACCAAACACGCGGCACATGACCGATGTGCCACTTCGATAGGACTGATATTTGGCTTTTTGTTTTTTATACAATCCAGCCAGTTGCGGTGCTGCTCGGGGCTGTTGTATAAGTGGATCTCATTTGCCGTGGTAACATGGTTTAATATTTTAGGGTCGCTGGCAGTAAAAAAGCCATTGGGCCCAATATTAAATGACGGGTCAGTAGTAGTTACCTTATCGGGTGTGCGGGCGCAGAAAACCCACCCTTTGGTGCCTTCAAACCTTATCCCGTTCTGGTAAGTATCATTGATCACCATTTCGACACCGTTGGCATATTTCATGTGCACTTCAAATGGGCCGTGAACATTCCACAGCCCGGTTTTCGGGAACTCCACATGAACACACTCTGCCGAGATTGGGCCGGTATGTTCGGTATTCATTCCCCAATGGGCAATGTCTATATGGTGAACGCCCCAGCCGGTTATCATACCCGCACCAAACTGCTCCATGCGCAGCCATCCCGGCCGGGTAGTGGTTGGATGGGTTTGGTCTGATACCCTGTCGAAAGTATAATAAGCATACGGGGTTGAGCCTAACCAGGCATCGTAATTAAAGCGGTCGGGTATAGGCATTTCGGTAGCTACGCCACCGGCCGGATCGCCCGGCAAACCAATACGAACTGTTTTTAACTGGCCTATATGGCCATTGCGCACCAGTTCGCAAGCCTTTTTAAACTGGGGCCATGGGTCCATTGATCGCTGCTGGCTGCCCAACTGGAACACCACCCCGGTTTTACTGATCATATTGCTCATGGTGCGCCCTTCTTCAATCGTCAACGAGGTTGGCTTTTGGCAATAGATATGCTTACCGGCCTGCGCTGCTTCAATAGCTACCTGTGCGTGCCAATGGTCTGGCGTACTTATTTGTACGGCATCAATATCTTTATTAGCCAGCAGGTCGCGGTAATGATCGTATAATTTTATATCTACAAAATTGGCTTTGCCGGTACTTTGCTGATAGGTATCTAGCACATATTTTTTACCCAGGTCCTGCCTCACGCCGTCAAAATCGGCAATGGCGATAACGCGGGCGGCATCCGTGTACTTTAAGGTAGTTTTAAGGTCATGCACGGTTGCAATACGGCCGCAGCCAATTTGCCCTACATTGATCATATTGCTTGGCGCGGTTTTACCAAATACCGATGAAGGTACAATGGTTGGGAAACCCGCAGCAATGGTAGCAACAGCGGCCCCTTTAGCCGCGGTTTTTACAAAGTCTCTCCTGCTATAGTCAGCGTTTTCTGTAGTATCCATAGGATTTAATATTTGGTTTACAATTTGGTTTTTTACTGGTTATTTTTTGTTGGATGATTTGGCTGCATTTATCAAAGTTACCTTAACTACCGGCGGATGGGCGAAGTATTGCCATGCCGCCTCGGCTTTAGCCGCCGTATATTTATTATTAAATACGATGAAACGATATTTAAGCACATAATCGTGCCCCGGTGTCAGGTCCCAGTCTTTATCCTTCGTGGGCGAAAAATTAGCGTAGACATCGCCGCGGCCGTTCGTTTTTGAGTTCCATACGCGTAATGGTTCAGGGTAACTATAATTGGTCGGGTTCGACATCATTACTGCGCCCGCATAATCTTTGTCGATCTGCCCCTGTACAATTACCCAGCGGGCGGTGGTATTATCTGTCGAGTCGCGGGTTTTTCCTTCAGAAGTTAGCATCTCGCTGTTTTTACCGTCCCATTTTTCGGTAGCGCGCCAACCCAACCCACCGTAGCGATAGGCCAATAGTTTTATAGGCAGATCGGCACAATTAAGCTGGATGGTAATATCAGCAATGTAATAATCCTGGTTGGCGGCAGGCTGGTATATACGCACGGATTGTAATTCGTTTAATGCCAGCTTGTTTTTTCCTTTATCGGGTCCGTGTCTCAAAAAAGCGATATGCTGCTGCAATGCCTGGAATTCGCCATACACAGGGCCATCCGTAACGGAAGTAAAGTCGGCAAATTTTACAGTGCCTTTCTTATCGCCGATGTTCCAGAAATCAACCGTGTCACCGTCAAAGGCGGTATGTGTCCACGGGTCCCATAAACCGTAATGATGATAGTGGTCAGGTGCCTGTATGCGGGTCAGCCTGTCGCCATAAGGCGACCATAACGGGTGAATGAACCCGCTACGCCGGTAGGCCGTATCAACACCCTTTGGCGGGTAAACGGTTTTATATACATACCGTAGTAAATTTTTGTTATTGGCTGTTATGGTTAAATAGCCGCTGTCCTTAACCAACGTGATATGGTTGCTGATTTTAGTAGGCGGCGCTTGTATTAGTTCAAAAACATGTTTAGCTGTGCCCGGTGTTTGCTTCACAATCCAGAATAAAACCCGCTCGCCCTTATTTTCTAACTGATACGGAACGGGTGTACGTACAGAACCCTTTACTTCTACCAAACTGAGTGCCGAATCAGGCAATTGGGTGATGCCATCCAAATTTATATGTACCGGCACATCAATGCCCGAACTTTCATTATTCAACATAACCTCTAATGAGGCAAGCTTTTGCGCGGATGAATGCAAACCAAACCCCATCAAAAAAACCAGGAATAGAATAATGGGCTTTATAGATTTATACATCTTATTTACTATTTTTAGTTTAAAGAGTTGTTGCCGGTAATAGTTTATGCAATCGGTTGCATAAATATATAAAATTCTTTAATATAGCAGTTTAATATATTTAAAAGTTATTTCTATTCCTTCTCTATTAACCAATTTTTAGCGGCTATTAAAAACGATAAAATGAATTCAAGAAGAACATTTGTTAAGCAAATAGGATTTGGTACGGCAGGTTTAATGCTTGCCCCGTCACTTATTTCATGGGCAAGGCCTTTGCCTGCCGCAGGCAGTTTACCACGCAGCACGCCCGAAGCACAGGGCGTTTCGTCAGATGTACTGAGCAGCCTGTTTGACGCGATGGATGCCAGCGATATTGAATTTCATAGCGTAATGGTAGTGCGCAATGGCTTTGTTATTGGCGAGGGCTGGTGGGCGCCCTATGCCCCTCAATACCGCCATACGCTGCACTCGTTAAGCAAAAGCTTGACGTCCGCCGCGGTAGGGCTGGCTATTAACGAAGGCCATTTTACAATTGAAACGCCGGTAATTTCTTTCTTCCCCGATATGCTGCCTAAAGACATAAGCCCAAATTTGGCCGCCATGAAAGTAAAGCACCTGTTAACAATGACCACCGGCCACCAGGCAGATACGGGGTTAAGAACTAATGCCGCCCCATGGGTGCAAACTTTCCTTGCCGCGCCAATTGTGCATGAACCGGGGACGTTTTACATGTATAACACTTCGGCCTCCTATATGCTATCTGCCATTGTGCAAAAAACCACCGGTAAAACCGTACTGGAGTTTTTAACGCCGAGACTAATGGAGCCGTTAAACATCGTAGGGGCCGATTGGGAAACCAGTCCGCAGGGTATTAACACTGGCGGATTTGGCCTGCGGATACGTACCGAAGATATTGCCAAATTCAGCCAGATGTATTTGGATAAAGGCAAGTATAACGGCAAACAAATTATTCCCGAAAGCTGGGTAGAGGCATCTGGTAAGGAGCAATGGACATTTACGTCCAATCCTTTTGGCGGCAAATCGCCCAAAGAGCATGACGACTGGCAGCAGGGTTATGGCTACCAGTTTTGGCGTACACAGCATAACGGCTTCCGGTCCGATGGTTTGTATGGCCAGTTTGGCATCATCCTGCCGGATGAAAAAACGGTTATTGCCATTACCGAGCAAAGCTATAACACCCAAAAAACGCTCAACTTTGTATGGGATGTTTTACTGCCCGGATTACAAAAAAATGCTTTACCCGCTAATACATCGGCACAACAAAAGTTGAAAGCCAAAGAAGCGGCCCTGCAACTAAAATTTGCACCGTTGGCCGCAACTTCGCCAATGGCAAGTACCATTTCATCTAAAAAGTTTATGTTGGATGCTAATTCATTGGGTGCTAAATCGGTAACCTTTAACTTCAACAATAACGGCACGGGCGAGCTGATTACCGCCTATAACGAGGGCGACCGTAAACTCACTTTCGGCCTTAACAAATGGGAAAAGGATAAAAACGGGACAATGCTAAATACCCAATTGCCCTTCCCGGTTACTTCGCTGCCCAATGTGGCCTCGCCCGTTGCGGCCAATGCTACCTGGCAGGATGCCAATACGCTTTATTTAGATATTCGCCCGATTGAAACCGTGACAGGTGATTCTATAATCTGCAATTTTACCGGCGACACGGTAAAGCTTACCTTTTTAAACACCGTTGCCAAAGGTGGTAAAGAACAAGAAAGGCGCCCGGTATTAACCGGAAAGATGGCGTAAAGGGTAGTTATTGTACTTTATAGGTATACCGTATACTGCCTAAATTGCCATTATTATCAATGCCCTCTATTACCACCAGGTAGTTGCCGATGCCATCAGCATTTGGGTAGCTAAAGGATGCATTGCCGTTCTTATCTGTCAACACCTCAGGGTTCCAGTATATGGCCGGACGCAAATCTTCGTGTGCCGGTGCAGTTGACACATGCTCATACTTTGGCACATAAAATTCGCGGGCTTTGTAAAAACCGGGCGGATTAAATAATAATACCCCGTTTGCCTGCCCTATCTTGTTGCCACCCGCGCTGTTTGCATATTTTGTAGTGATGATGAGGTAGCCGCCTTCACCACGGCCCAATGCGCCATAAAAAATACCTGACGAACTGTGATAACCTAATACTACTATACTTTCAATATCTTCCACATTCAGGCCGTCAATGCTCCCGGTATAATCGATGCCATCAACTATCATGATCATTCCGGGGTTCGCATGGCCACCTTTAGGATCAAAGTGGTTGCCAAATAAAACAGGGATCTTATCCCTAAAGTGGCCCGAAAGCTCAAAATGGAAACCCGGCACCTTTTGTATTAAGGCAGCCGAAAGCTGGCCCGACCCTTCCAGGTCCTTGCTATACAATATTTGGTCGCCGGCGCTGGTAGTACCGGCATCGGGTGCACGGGAAGCATTCATATTTCCTTTTTCCTTTATGTTCACCTGTTTCAGTAACTTCCCGTTTTCAGGGTTATAACCCGCATCTTCTATCTGGCGTTTCCGGTTTTGCATATAAGCGGCCATGTTAGTATCGGTTATCGCCGTATTGGAATTAATGGCGACCGGCAATGTCTGTTCCCGGTTATAAACAACCTGCGTATTTTTCCCCGCACCATTATCGTCTATAGAGCTAAGCACATAATGGCTGCCATTTAAAAACGACAGATCTGTAAAACGGAAATTGCCATTCGCATCTGTTTTTTGGGTAAATACGCCTCCACCGGATTTTGATATCAACGATACCGTGCCATTTAACAATGGCCTGTTGTCCGACACCTTTGCCGAGCCGCTGATCTCCAGCAATTTTTCCGCAGGGTATTCCGCCGCCGGGTAACCTTTGCCCATCAATGTTTTCCACTCAAAGCGGCGGTAGCCATGCGTAAGCATAACCAGATCAATATCTTTGGCGGTTTGGGCATTATTAAAATAATAAGACGGATCTTCCACATAGCCCGTTAAGTCCGATGTCAGCAGCAGGTTGCTCAAAATCGTGCTTGCTGCGTTTTCATCCGACGGCACTTTGCTTTGGTCGACAACATCAACCGAAAAATGCCCCTCGGCAGGTTTGCCATCCTTGTCAACAGCATTCAGCTTTAGGTTTACATTTCCGCGTTTGGCATAGATTGTTTTATCGCTGCTGATGTTCAGTTTAAGCTGGTCATGGTTTTGTATAAACAGCAATCGCTCGCTCAATGGTTCGCCGGTAGGCGAGAACAAAGTGATCTTAGCAATGCCCGTTGGCAGGTCCTGTTTATCAATAATTATTTTGGCGGCAGGGGCAACTAATTTAAAGATAATGGTAGTAGCCACACCGCCCGAATAAACCGACAGCGTATAATCCTTATCCCTGTTCTCCTGGAACCAGGCTTTATTGGCACGTACCCTTACAGCGGCAAGCTGCAGCGAATCATCAACCGAAAGCATGATCCCCTTTATATCCGGCTTGGGCAAGTCTACCATATCTTCTGTGCCGTTAGGGTAAGTAACCCTTGCCTTATAAGTTTTACCGTCAATTACATCCAGGTTAAAATAACCCATACCCAGGTGCGTTGACGCAAACGAAAGCACTTCTTTATTGTCATTATCTACAACCACGCCTTTTACCCCTATGCCCAGCCCGTTGCCCCCAATAGCTTTAAACGCAACTTTTGAGCGCGTTCCCGCCACGAATGTGCCCCCTTCTGGAAAAAAGCGCATATCCGGTTTTTCGGCAACTTGTTTAGTTGCACTGCCGGTATTATTAAGCGACCCAACCGAAAAAGAATGTTCAAAAAAAGAACCCTCGCCCGCATTGCGCATCCACCGGGTATAAGCCCTAATGCGGTATTGCCCTTTTTCGGATTCTATAGGCAATGCAAAATCGCCCCAGGCTACGCCGTCAATTAATTGCAATACCATGCTTTGGCTAACCTTGCTGGCAGCATCAATCAAATCAACATGCAATACTCCACTAAGACTGGATAACTGGTGGTATTCGCCAAGCGTAACATAAGCTTTAAAGTACAAGGTATCGCCAGCGGCATAATAAGGCTTATCCAGTTGCAGGTAAGCTTTTTCAGCAGGATGGTCGGTTAAGAAAGCACCCAGCTTGGCATTGATATTTTTGGCAACGGTACTGTCAACCTTTACTTCGGGCTTATTAGCTACTTGCGCCAAACAACCAAATGGCAGCAGGAAGAAAAATATAATTAACCTTTTTAATAAAACGGGCTTACCCGAAATTAACAGGATCGATCTCATGATATATAATTTTAGGCTTTAAATCGGTTTTCAGCAACTTTTGGGAAGGGTTGCTGTAATCAAATGTACTATTTTTTTAGTTTTGCAAGCCTTTTTAGGAATATTTTTATTGTTAAATTTACAATTAAAAGGAATTTCGTGGAGGGGATAAAACTTAACACTACTGTCATTTCGAACGGTAGAGAGAAATCTATTCACAAGCTATTCCCGCTTTGCAAGTGTATAGATTTCTCCCTGCGGTCGAAATGACATATTTTCTATTTCTGCATACGCTTTTACCGTATCACCGTTACACTGCCCGATGCTACGCGTACATTATTATGATGCGCGTTTATGATATAATAATAAGTGCCATCGGGTACATTTGCGCCTTTATATTTTCCGTCCCAGGGAATGCCGTAACCTATTGAAGTAAAAATAGCCGATCCATAGCGGTTATATATATTTACCGTACAATTTGGGTAAGGCGTCAGCGCGGTTAGTTGCCAATTGTCGTTAATGCCATCCCCGTTAGGGGTAAATGAATTTGGGAAAGTCAATACAATTAGCGGGTCTAACGGAGCCGGTGATATAGTGAGCGTGCCCGGTACATATACAAAAATGTAATTGGTTGCCGATGCACCGCTTACCGTAATTGGATAATTGCCCGGTATTGATGTTGTTAATGCAGTAGTTGTAATAGTTGGTAAGCTGGTTAATTGAAGTTCGGTTTCATTATTCACGAAGCCTTTATAGGTAAATGTTAACGCAGGATTTGCAGCTCCAAAAATTTTATTCTTATCATCGGCAGTAACCGTTAACATGGCTGGTTTAACGGTTAGATCGCCCTTTAAATAAGTAATTATATAATTGCTTGCCACAAATGTGCCCCCCGTTGCTGCCGACCCGGCTATTGCTTTGCTGTAATTGCCGGCCGCAGCGGCGGGGGTATTGCCTGCGCTATAGGCTATTGTAATGCTGCCGATAGTTTCAAAGTTAACTAAACCAACCGGGGTGAATGACGTAAACCCCGGTCCACCGGTAAGGTTATCGCCATAGGTTTTACTGATCGTATTTACTTGTATAGTAAGCAATGCCTGCGTTATGATAATTTTTGCAGGCACATAAGTAACCGTATAATTGAGTGCAAAAAGCCCGGTGGAGTTACCGGCGTTTGTGGGTACGATAGACCCTGTATAGGTACCTACAGTTGCCCTGGCATCGGCACCTGCACCATAGGTAATGGTTACCGCATCAATAATGTCACCATTTTTTAAAGAGCCTGAAGTGATTGTAAAAACTCCCGAACCGGTAAAGTCTTTTAAAACCGTGCCGTAGGGCTTGGTTACATCAATTGCAGCAATAGTTAAAGGGGCTGGCGTTATTGTGCTGTTGGGCATAGCTACATTAACAGTGGCCGCGCCCGCGCTGCTTAGTACAACATTGCCATTATAAGTACCCGCATTTGCCAGGGCCGATAACCGGATATACACCAATTTATTAGCGAAAGTACCCGCACCGCCGATAATAGCGGTACTATTAAAAGTGACATTATCTGCACTTACCTCAAACCCGGTCGGCGGGGTAACCAGCACACCGGCTGATAAATTTGTACCCGAAATAGTAAAGCTTGATGCAGCCGAAGCAGTACCATAGGTGGTAGCAGCAACAGCCGTTGCCGCCCCGGCTGATATAGTTTGTGCTTTTGATTGGGTATAACACAAGCAAAAAGCAACAATTAAACTTATGAGCAGTAAAGATCTTCGCATTGTTCGGTTAGCCAAACTAATTAATCTTTTAGATTTTTAGGTTGCCGAATTTAGTAAAATATCTGCGGTGTGTAGTTTTCACTTCCGCAGGATTCTCTGCGACAGACCCTACGGGGACGGAAATATGATAGAATGCCTGCCATACTCTTCTAAATGAGATTTTTTCTATTTATAGCTAATTATTTATCAACTTTAAACAATTAAAGGAATACCCCCGTATTAGCGTTCAACACTTACCCCGGCTGTTAGACATAAGCGGTTTTTTCAAAACAAAGGGTTGCTGCTGCCATCTACACTATGTTAAAAAAATTAAATGATCTATGGCTCAGGCTAACGGGCGACCCGTCCGCTTTTTCGTTAGAGGGCCGGATATTCCACTCTATTAGTATCGGCATAACTATACTGGGTGTTATTTATATCCCTTATAATTTTTTTGCGGGGCTATATGTGGGTTCGTTGTCGGCTTTTATAATTATTTCCATTTTTGTATACCAATATTATAATTCCCGTTTTCGGGGGAAGGTACAGAGCAGTTTACTGTTTGGGTTAACGGGTATTCTGGTTTTTTCGGTCAACTATTTTGCCAATTCGGGCATCAACGGCTCTACAGATCTGATATGGCCCGCTTACCTGTTGCTGGTATTTGCTATTTCGCCCTATCGGCAGCATACGGCGTGGTTAATTGCTTATATAATATGTTTTTTACTATTGCACATCGTAGCTTATTACCATCCATTATGGGTAAAGCATCCTTTTGAGGCAGGCAAGGGCGAACTTATCGACAGGATTACCGCGTTCCCCATACCGGTGATAGCGGTTTATATCATTATCAGGTTCATCAGGAAAAGTTATGATAAAGAAAAAATTGCTACAGAAGAAAAGGCCGTTGCTATTGAAATACAAAAGCGTGAACTTGAACAAAGCAATGCCGACAAGAATAGATTGCTGTCCATTATATCGCACGACTTTCGCACGCCGCTTATTTCCATACAAGGCTACCTGGAACTGCTGGACGAAAACGAACTGGATAGCAGGCAACGCTCAATAGTAGAAAAAGAGTTGCTTACAGCCACCAACGGTACAATGGATATGCTTACCAATTTGCTGCAATGGTCCAAATCGCAAATGGAAGGGTCCGGTGTTAACCTTTTAGTACTAAACCTGCTCGCGGCCATAGATAGCACCCTGGAAATGGGAAAAACACATGCCGCAAAAAAGGATATTACCCTAAGCTATACAATTGATCCGGACATAACGGTAATTGCAGATACCGATATGCTGCAATTGGTGGTGCGTAACCTGGTAAGCAATGCTATTAAATTTACCAGGCCCGGCGGTATTATTCAAATAGATGCACAATTAGTACAGCACGAATGTAAAATAACCGTTAGTGATAACGGAAAAGGGATTGATCCACAAAAACAGGAAAACATCTTCTCGGTAAACACCGAACCTGCCTTTGGCACCAATAATGAAAAAGGTATTGGCCTGGGCCTGCTGTTATGTAAAGAATTTATTGAGCGCCAGGGCGGCAGGATAGGCTTTGAAAGCGTTTTTGGGCAGGGCTCCAGCTTTTTTATTTTTGTGACGGCTGGGTGAGTTTGTGTTTGATTTGCACGGGTTGGTTTTATATTCAGTCCTTTCTGGTGCCCTCTTTAAAGTCAAATCCTTGCATGTAAGAAATCTTCCACGCGCCGTTTTCTTTTTCTACATCAAACTTATATTTGAACTCTTTCCAACCTTTACCCCAATTTGATTTTGGCTTGCCCCAATTCCAATACAGTTCGCCTTTTGTATTATTTAAGTTGATTACCTCTACTTCAACCTGATCCCATGGCATGTTATCCTGGCAATTGCACCAGGGGTCATCATCATTCGCGAAACCAAAAGTTGGCAAATCGCCCATCTGCCACTTATCAAACTCTTTGTTTCTTAATCCCTTGTCAAGCGTCAGAATAATTTGATTGTAGTTTTCAACAAATCCGGCCGAAAAAAAATTTGTAACCTTTAATTTTTCAAGGTTTGCGGTAAGCTTTTCTTTATCAAATCCAATGTAAATGCTATCCTTACTGTCGGCTAATGCAGGAAGCAGATCAATTGAATTTTTCGCCCCGCTCCAATTAAGAACTTTCCTGATGAGATTTTGAATTTTTTGCTTATCATTTAAATTTTCGGAAGTTTTTGCCGTTTCAGTAGTATCTGCCTTTACATTAGATTCTGTATGTTCATTATTACTACAGCTAAATAAACATAAGGCTACAATAGCGGTGGCAAAATTCAAATATTTCATGTTTAAATATAGGAAATCATTTTGCTTAAGTTGCCCGCAAGCGTCCGCTTGAGGAGGCCATCTGCCGGACTTGTTTTGTTCATTACCTGTTTATTTGCCACAAGCGGGGCGCTTACGCTAGTGAGGGGTTTGCGGGAGTGAAGGAAGAATACCGGCCAATTAATTAGGTATAATAACAATTGTTACTTTCATTTCAGGGGTTGACTGCTTTTCCAAGTCGGCAGTAAAGCCACGTTTATTATTAATGTAGTCCCCTTTATCGTAAACAAAGATTACCAAGTCTGTACAATCTGGATAGGATTTATATCTGCTGATATCAATTAGCAACTCTTCTCCTAAAGTCTTGGTACTCATTTTTTCATTGGTCATTTTAGTTTCCACAATTATTTTTTCCTCTTTCAATACAAAATATAGGCGCGTATTCGCACCAGAATTACTGGGTGAGAACTCCTCTTTTCTTACATCATCGAAGTGTAGCTTCAACAAGGCGCTAAGCAAATACTGAACATCATATTCATCTTTAATAACAAGGGGTTCGCGGTTAGTACGCCGATCACGTAGTTCCTGCGTGATTTTATGAAATCGTTTAAGTAGTGTGAGTAGTTTATTTAGCTCGGATTCTTTGACCTGCTTTACAGTAACCAAACCTGGTTTAGTCCTTAACAGATCGATTTTATCTAAAAAGATCTTTAGCTTTCGAACCTGTTGTCTCATTTCGCTACGATTACTCTCGATAGATTCTTCAAATGTTGGGGGCTTGTAAGCACCTGGAACTATCATGCCTCCCCCGCCTGTATACCTCTTATATTCTCTTTCATAACTATTGTCGGGATATTCAAAGGCCTGTTTGACCATTTCTAAGTTGTAATAATCCCAGTTAATAAATTCGTCCCAGCATTGTTGGAGCTCTTCTTTAGTCGTAACGTTTCGAATCAAAAATTCCTGTCCTATAGTCAGTCGTTCGGCGACTTTGCTTTTTAACTCGTCTTTGTCAAGAATTAGATAAGTTATGTCTTCTGTATATTTAGCCATATATTCTATACTTTATGATTTTACTTTCGACCTAATAATTCCCTGATTGCTTAAATAGCTGAACGGTATCGATCAGGTTATCATAATGTAGTAGCGTAATATTACGTTCTCGTTTAAGTTTTCTTTGTGCCCGATAAGTCTTTTCTTTATAATCTTTTCTTCTGCCTGCGACTAGTGCATAATGAACTCTGGTTTTATCCAAAGTGATAAATTCGTCAGGCATCATTTTCGTTGTCCCCAAATACTTTTGGAACATCAGCTTTAAATGAGAGAAATGACCATCGATCCAATGATCCCAATCCTCAATCTGTTTTAAGCCCTTACGGATACTCACTCCAAAACTGCCGTCAGTGTTTACAATCGATCCCGTAGGGCTTTCCAATTCGACAAAAAACAAACTGGTATCCACCGGAATTTTTACCTACCAACAAATAATCAGCAATAAAATTAGGCGGTAATTCAAACTCCTTAAAAGCGTAGGAACCGTGGTGTCCAAAAAAATAGCTTGACTTTAAAATCGTACCAATTAAAAAATAGTGATGATTACTATTGATGAAATTCAAAACCGCTCTTTCTGTAGGTTCATTATCTAAAATCCCTAAAAATTGCTGACTAACCAGATCCAATTTTTCATGATCTTTAAGTGCTTTGGTATGGAGAAAATTGTTTGGGAACAAAGACTCAAAATAATAACCAGCTTCCGGCATCAAGGCATGATAACGATTCATTTGCGTAATCGTGTATTCTTTTCTTTTTGCCACATATTCTTGCGCCTTTTGCCATTGTTCCTGTTCTTTAAGTGTTAACACTCGAAAATCTCTGTCGTATAACATAGTAAAGGTTAAAGTAGGAATTTATATGTCATCACAAAATACAACTTTGTATAATTAAATTGTGATAATTTAGAATATTCTCATCTTGTGCGAGTATGCAGCGTAACGCTCAAAGCGATGGCGTACTCATGCCAGGTTATCAATCTTCCCTATCATCCGCAATCCCCACCTTGTTGTTGTCACCGGCAAAGGCAATGGGCAAAAAAATAGCGTATTTTATGTTAACCCTGTTAAATTGTAAATAATTGAATACCAATTTGTTATAAAATTAATTTTTGAATTGTGTTAAGTTATGTTAACCCTGTTACTTATCGTATTAATCGGCTAAACCCCTCCCTGCCCCTCCCGGGGGAGGGAATCGCACAGGCCCCTGCTTTAGGAGATTTTCCAACAAAAAAGCCTCCCCGTCCCGATAGCTATCGGGACGGAGAGGCTCAAAAAAGCTTTCTGCTTTAACCTTTAAGCTTTCGCCTCAAGAAGCCATTTGCCTGCGGATGATGTTCAGCGCGCCGCCGGCTTTAAACCATTCTATCTGCTGTGCATTATACGTATGGTTAACCGGGAAAGAATCCTGGGTGCCGTCTTTATGGTGCAGCACAACGGTCAACTGCTGGCCGGGTGCAAAGGTGGTTAAGCCTAATATGTCGATGATGTCGTCTTCCTGTATTTTATCGTAGTCGTTGCTGTCGGCAAAGGTAATGCCCAGCATGCCTTGCTTTTTCAGGTTGGTTTCGTGTATGCGGGCAAATGATTTTACCAGTATGGCACGCACACCCAAATGGCGGGGTTCCATAGCCGCATGCTCGCGCGATGAACCTTCGCCATAGTTCTCGTCGCCAACAACAATAGAACCGATGTTATGCGCCTTGTAATCGCGTTGCGTGGCAGGTACAGGGCCGTATTCGCCGGTCAGCTCGTTCTTAACGCTGTCGGCAGTATTGTTAAAGTAGTTGATAGCGCCAATCAGCATGTTGTTGGATATGTTATCCAAATGCCCGCGGAACTTCAGCCATGGCCCGGCCATAGAGATATGGTCGGTAGTACATTTGCCTTTAGCTTTTATCAATAAACGCAGGCCGGTAATGTTAGTGCCTTCCCATGCTTTAAACGGCTCCAGCAATTGCAGGCGCGAAGAAGCAGGATCAACCTTAACATCAACTGTGCTGCCATCCTCGGCAGGTGCCTGGTAACCGGCATCTTCTACCGCGAAGCCCCTTATCGGTAATTCAATACCTTTAGGCTCGTCAAACTTAACCGACTCACCTGCATTGTTGATCAAACTATCGGTTAACGGGTTAAAGGTTAAATCGCCGGCTATAACAAATGCGGTCACAATTTCTGGCGATGCTACAAACGCGTGTGTATTGGGGTTGCCGTCCTGCCTTTTGGCAAAGTTACGGTTGAACGAAGTAATGATCGAATTTTTGCGCGTAGGGTCGTCCGTATGACGTGCCCATTGACCAATACAAGGGCCACAGGCATTAGCCAGCACCACACCACCCATTGCCTCGAAGGTACCTAAGTAGCCATCGCGTTCAACAGTATAACGCACCAGTTCCGAGCCGGGGGTAATAGTGAACTCGGCAGCGGTTTTTAAATTTTTGCTGATAGCTTGTTCTGCAATTGAAGCCGAACGGGTAATATCTTCATAAGATGAATTGGTACATGAACCTATCAAACCAACCTCTAATTTAGTAGGCCAGTTATTCTCCCTAACCGCTTTCGCGAATTTAGAAATGGGCCATGCCAAATCCGGGGTGAACGGCCCGTTTACATGCGGCTCCAATTCAGATAGGTTAATTTCAATAACCTGGTCAAAGTAATCATGCGGGTTAGCATACACTTCAGGGTCGCCGGTTAAGTGATGCTTAACCGCGTTGGCCAGGTCGGCAATTTCTGCACGCTCTGTACCGCGCAGGTAAGCTTCGCTCTTGGTATCATAACCGAAGATAGAAGTGGTAGCGCCAATTTCGGCACCCATATTACAGATGGTACCCTTACCTGTAGCAGAAAGCGATTCGGCGCCTTCGCCAAAATATTCAACAATCGCGCCTGTACCGCCTTTTACGGTCAAAATACCGGCAACAACCAGTATCACATCTTTTGCAGATGCCCAGCCCGAAAGTTTACCGGTTAATTTTACACCGATCAGTTTCGGGAACTTTAGCTCCCAAGGTAAGCCGGCCATAACATCGCAGGCATCGGCACCGCCAACACCAATGGCAACCATACCCAAACCACCAGCATTAGGGGTGTGCGAGTCGGTACCAATCATCATACCGCCCGGGAACGCGTAATTCTCTAAAACAACCTGGTGAATAATACCTGCACCGGGTTTCCAGAAACCAATCCCATATTTATCCGACACGGAGGCCAGGAAATCGTAAACTTCTTTATTTACATCTATAGCGGTGCTCAAATCGGCATCCGCACCAATTTTTGCCTGTATCAGGTGGTCGCAATGCACGGTAGACGGCACCGCAACCTGCGGACGGCCAGCCTGCATAAACTGCAGCAGCGCCATTTGCGCCGTCGCATCCTGCATAGCAACACGGTCGGGTGCAAAATCCACGTAATCCACGCCGCGGGCAAGTGCATGGGTAGCATTGCCTTCACTAAGGTGGGCATATAATATTTTTTCGGTTAAAGTAAGGTGTTTGCCGGTCGCTTTACGGGCAGCATCAATGCGGGTGCTGTAGCGGTCGTAAACCTTTTTGATCATATCTAAATCAAAAGCCATTGTATTGATTTTATGGGTAAGTAAATGAATTGCAAGCAGAAAAATTACTTGAGCCGCGAATTTACAAAAAATTAAGGGGAATGGTAATTGTGTGCGGGGTAAATGTAATTTGGAGATGTTCTAAATTAGAGATTGGTAATTTTTGCCGATATTGGGCTTAAATAATATTTATACATGAGGCCATTCGTTGTTTATTTTTCATTTATTATCCTCGTCCTAATGCTATCGATGAAGACAGATAATAATAACAAAAGTTTACTTTGCCACGAGTGGATTGAGTTTGCTTACAAGACACATAATGATGCAGTGCCGGAAACTGTAATAAGCTCCATGAAAAAAGAGTGCACATTTAGCGCCAACGGAGATTATGAGGAGTCTTTGTATCATTATATGTTGGTGTCTTCGGGTAAGTGGTTTTTAAATTCAAATCAAACCAAAATGGGGGTTATCATTAGTGATATAAATGGGGATAAACTACCAGCACCCGCCGACACAACAAGACATTTCAATATGGTTATCCTAAAACTAAATTCAGACACATTGATCTACGGACAGGAAGGATATTACGGCAATAATCACATTTATGGGCATGATGATTGGTATTTTGTACGAAAAGAAGCGCTATAATAATTTAACGCGAATCATAATTCAGCCAATCCTTTAAACTCGTATCCTTGCTTACTCCAATATTCAAGTGCTTTAGGAAGGGCATACTCCACTCTGTCAAAGGCCTTCAAACTATCATGAAACAAAACAATATCGCCACCTGCGGTTTTCCTCAACACATTAGCTAAACACGTTTCGGGTTTTAAGCGGTCATCATAATCAGCTGATAATACATTCCACATAATTATCTTTAAATCAGGTTTAGCCACTTTAAGCAATTTGATCTGCGACCGTTTGATCCTTCCATACGGGGGACGAAACAAATTTGAACCAATCAGCTCATCAGCTTTCAGGAAATTTTCAAGATAAGTTTTATCATCCGTTTCCCATCCTTTTAAATGATTATACGTATGATTGCCGATGGAGTGGCCCGCATTTTTTACCTGTTCAAATACTTCCAGGTGTTTGTATACGTTATCGCCAATGCAGAAAAAAGTAGCCTTCGCGTCATACTGCTGTAAAATATTTAATACAAACGGTGTAACAATAGGTATAGGGCCATCGTCAAAAGTGAGATAAATGCAGCGGCTGCTGTGATCCATATCCCACGTCAATGCGGGATATAGCTTTTTAAGCAGCCACGGAGTTTTAATCAGGTACATTTAGTAGATTTGAGATTTAAAGGGTTAATAATTATTGGCAACCACGACTCAAATATAAGAGACGATAACCATATTCAGCCATGAGCTATTAACATGATCAATGAACAAGCATAACCTTATGACACAATTTATATATAAATTTAAACAGGTAAGTATTCTTGGCATTGTATTACTGGCATTAGCTGGTTTTACTGCCAACGCGCAGGAAAAAATAACCCTGCAAACAGCTGTTGACCGTACGCTGGCTAACAACCTTACCATTAAGCAAGCTTTAATAACAGAGCAATCAGGCGCGGCCGATTATCAACAGTCAAAAAATAACCTATTACCGAGTATAAGCGCAGGCCCGCAAGCTTCTTATAACTTTGGCCGTAGTGTTAACCAGGCTACTTATGCTTATACCAATCAATCATCATTATATGTTTCGGGTTCTGCTTCGGTAGCGGTAACAGTTTACCAGGGCGGGCAGCTACGTAACCAGATCATTCAAAATAAATTATTACTTGATGTAGATAAAAGCAACACGGCGAAGATTAAAAACGATTTGATATTAAACGTAGTAACCGATTACCTGCAAATTTTAACAAACCAGGCATTGGTTGAAGCCGCAAAGCAACAAATAGATATTGCCAACCAAACGCTCGATAAATCGCAGATAAGCTTTAAAGTTGGTAACATGACCATAGCCGACCTGGCTCAGGCCAAAGCGCAGGTATCAACCGCTACGTTAAATTTAACTACCGCGCAGAACCAGCTTGACCTGGCCATTCTTATCCTGAAGCAATACATGGAGATGGACCCGAATACGCAGATTGTGGTGGAAAGGCCCGACATCAGTAAGCTAACCAATATCAAACTGATATATGATGCTAATGATGTGATTAAAACTGCGGTAAGCGTTAACCCCGACATTCACCTGGCCCAAACCCAACAGGAAACTTACGCTCAGGCGCTTAAAATAGCCAAGGGCAGCTTTTATCCTACGGTGTCCTTATTTGGTAGCGCCGCATCAAGCTATTCTAACCTGCTAACTCAGCATGTTATAGGTACTTATAATGCCACCGTTCCGATAGGTGTTGTACAAGGTACCAATCAAATAGTACAGACAAATACCACGTTCCCTATAGCTGTTCCCTATAGCGGTTTTAACCAGTTTCGAGACAACTTTAACCAGGCCATAGGTGTAAACGTACAGATACCTATATTTAACCGTTACCTGGCGCATACCAATGTAACCAAGGCAAAGCTTAATTACCAAAATGCGGAGATATCATCGCAAATAGCTAAAAATAATTTAAGTAAAACCATTATACAGGCAATATTAGACCTGCAGGCGGCTGATAAACAATATCAATCAGCCATACAAACTTTCGAATCAAACAAGGAAGCATTGAACGTTACCAAACAACGGTTTGATGTGGGTTTGGTTAATACACTGGACTATAATACAGCGCTTACCAACTATAATAAATCGCAAAATGATATGATACAGGCTCAGTACGGCGTCATATTCAGGAGCAAAGTAATTGACTATTATCTCGGAAACACTATAACACTCTAAAAAATACTGAACCATCATGGGAAAGACTACCAAATATATTTTAATTAGCCTGGGCGTACTTGTTGTTCTATTAATAATAGGCAAAGCGACGGGTATGATAGGAAAAGAGCAAAAAACACAGGTTGCTACAGAAAAAACCAGCGTGCGTGCCATTAATGAATCTGTATCGGCAAGCGGGAAAATCAAGCCGCATGTGGAAGTAAAGATCAGCCCCGAAGTTTCGGGCGAAGTGGTTGAACTGCCGATAAAGGAAGGCGATGTGGTAAAAAAAGGGCAGCTTATTTGTAAAATACGCCCTGATATCTTAAAATCAGGATATGACAGGACGGTTGCTGCTTTGAATTCGCAAAAAGCAAGCGTGGGTAATTCAGAACAAATGCTGAAACAAGCCGAAGCCACCTTTAATAACCAACAGTCAATTTATACCCGCGATAAAACATTGTTTGACAATAAGGTACTTACCGCATCAGAATTTGATGCTGCAAAGGCAAGTTATGACGGTGCAAAAGCTGCGCTGGAAGCCGCCAAACAAAATGTAAAAGGCGCCGAGTTTGGCTTACAGCAATCACAGGCATCTGTTAAAGAGGCCCAGGATAATTTGGTTAAAACAACTATTTATTCTCCTGTTGATGGGGTGATATCTAAGTTATCGATCCAATTGGGCGAGCGTGTGTTAGGGACCGCACAATTTGCCGGTACCGAGATCATGACCATATCCGACCTTAGCCAGCTGGATGTAGATGTGGATGTAAATGAGAATGATATTAATCGTATTGCCATTGGCGATTCTTCTAAGGTTGAGGTTGATGCTTTCCAGGGTAAGAAATTTAATGGTACAGTTATAGAAATAGGCAGCTCGGCCAACGTGGTAGGTACCAATGCCGACCAGGTTACCAACTTTACGGTTAAAGTTAGGTTAGACCCAAAATCATATGCCGATCTATTGGTGAAAAGTGCGGCTAACCCATCACCTTTCCGCCCGGGATTGACAGCTACTGTGGATATTAATACCAATCATACCAAATCATTGTCGGTGCCAATTCAGTCGGTAACCACGCGTGATGAAAAGAAAATGGATAATGCCGGCAAGCCTGTGGACGAGAAGAAAACCGCCAGTACCGGCCCGTCAAAAGAATATGTGTTTATCTATAGCGCAGGTAAAGTAAAACAAACACTGGTAACAACGGGCATACAGGATGATACTTATATCCAGATATTATCCGGCTTAAAAGAAGGCGACGAAGTGGTATCAGCCCCATATCCGGCCATTTCAAAAACATTAAAAGATAAAATGGACGTTGAAAAGGTAGATAAGGCGAAGCTGTTTACTATGGATAACAAGTAATGTGCAGATGTGCGAATGAACAGTCCGCAGTAAAATTATCATCTGCACATCCAAATAATATTTCATTAATTTGTCCTGTCATTTAACCCGGCAGGACATTTTTATTTAATGGATAAGCAAAAAAGCAGGATATTGGTTGTTGGTGGTGGTAGCTGGGCTACGGCAAATATTAAAATGCTGACCGACAACACCACCCCAAAAGAAATTTTTTGGTGGATGAGGAGTGAGGCGGCGGTCGAGCATATTCATAAGTTTGGGCATAACCCTAACTATATAAGCTCGGTAGAAGTTAAGTTGCCTGCAGCTCATATATCATCTGATCTGAAGGCGCTTGTAAAGGAAGCCGATATTGTTTTATTGAACGTGCCGGCCGCATTTTTAAAGAACGCGCTTACAGGTATAACTGCTGATGATCTTGCCGGAAAAAAACTGGTATCGGCTATAAAAGGCATAGTACCTGATGAGAATCTTATCATAGCTGAATTTTTGAACCAGCGTTATGACATATCGTTTGATAATTTCGCGGTGATAAGTGGCCCGTGCCATGCTGAAGAGGTAGCATTAGAAAAATTATCTTATCTCACCATCGCATCAAGGAATACTGAATTTGCTGCTGAATTTGCCGGGATGATAGATACCCGTTATATCAAAACCATCGTATCTGACGACATATACGGCACAGAATACGGCGCTGTATTAAAAAATATTTATGCTATTGCCAGCGGCATTTGCCATGGCGTAGGTTATGGCGATAACTTTCAATCAGTTTTAATATCTAATGCCATACGCGAGCTGGAAAGGTTTGTTGCTGCGGTACACCCCATTGACCGCGATATAAAGGAGTCGGCCTACCTTGGCGACCTTTTAGTTACCGCTTATTCCCAGTTTAGCCGTAACCGCACCTTTGGCAATATGATAGGCAAGGGCTACACCGTAACATCGGCCCAAATGGAAATGAACATGATTGCCGAGGGCTATTATGCAGTAAATTGCCTACACGAAGTTAATAAACAGTACAATGTGGCCATGCCTATTTGCGATGCTGTATACGCTATTTTATACCAAAAACGCTCGCCGGTGCTGGAAATGAGGCATTTGGCAGAAAAATTGTGTTAGTATCCTTAAATAATTAAGGATCATGAAGCATTTATTTAAAATTACGCTGTTTGCAGCAGGGATATTTGCGGCAGCGCAAAGCAAGGCACAAACGCATAGTGACTCTACAGTTGGGCACAAAATAAATAAGACAGCAAAAACCGTGGGGCATGCAACGGGTGAAACAGCCACAAAAGTTGGCCATAAGACTGCCGAAATAGCGGCAAAAGGTGCCGCCGATGTGGTTGATAAAAAGTATGAAGGCAAGATGGCCCCGGGTGGTCAAACCATTTACATTAATAAGCACTCCCATTATTATTATATTAATAAAACAGGGCATAGGGTGTATGTAAATAAATCTGAATTGCGGGATAAACCTTCTCAATAAACCATAGTCATACCATCTCACAACAGTTTGTTAATCACATCGTCATGAAAAATTACGCGTTAGTATTAGTGCATGTAGCTACTGCGTCTGTATTATTAGCAGTAGCTTGTTCAAGCCCCGTAAAAAGCAAATTACAAGGGAAATGGACGTCAAGAGACGGCAAAACTAAGCTACAGATAACGGCAAAGCATTTGACGATGGATAACAATGCCATTATCCCCGAAAATTATTTCTTGCGGGGTGATACTATCTATACCTCTTACCAGGGCAATAGTACCTATACCAAATTTGTGGTGCAAAAGTTGGGGGATAATGACCTGACTTTGATGGATCAGGATTCTACCAGCATGGAGTTTAGCAGGTAAAAATCTTTTCATAAACCTGCCTGGTTTGAATAGCAGTCTTTTCCAATGAAAATTTTTTTAACTGTTCATATCCTTTGGCAATCTTTTCTTCCCTTAAAACCGGGTTTGTAAGGACACTTTTTAAAGCATCCAACATGGAGGCGGGGTTTTTGGGTTCAAAATAAATAGCAGCGTCGCCGCCTACTTCCGGCAAAGATGCTGTATTGCTTATTACAGCCGGGCAACCGCAGCTAAATGCTTCTAATACCGGCAAACCAAAACCTTCATATAAAGACGGGAATACAAAGGCTACAGCATTTGTATATAGGTAAGCCAGTTCTGCATCACTAACAAACACCGTTTGAAAGGCCTGTCTTATTCCTAATTTATTAAATAAATAAAGTTCAGAAGCATTAAACGGGGCCCCTGTGCATACAACTTTTAAATCGGGTTCGGTTTTAAGAATGGTAGCCATCATTTGCGCAAAAAACAGGAAGTTCTTATAATCCCACCTGCCTCCTACATACAGTAAATATTCCGGGGGTATTTGTGCTTTAAACGCATCCTCAACAACCTGTAAATTACCTTTGAGAGAATTTGCAAGGTAAGTAACATCTATTTTTCTTTCATCAACGTTAAAAATATTTATCAGGTCTTTCTTAGTGCTTTCAGAAATAGCAATGATCCGGTCTGCCCTGTCAATCATCTTTTGAGTTTTATCGATCGGATGATGCAATGATATCTCGGGAAAAATTTGATTGATCATATCATATACCGTAAGCACAAAGGGCTTGTCGCCAATAAAATCCATGAAATAATTATCAAAATAAGTTGGATGAAAGATGTCAAAGTTTCCCACTTTGATTTTTTCAATACTTGCTTTTTTATTTACCTCATATTCCATACCCCAATGATGGCTTTTGTCTAATTTGCTTTTAAGTTTGTATAGTACCTTATCGGCAGCAAAACTTACTTTTGAAAAACCTTTATAATTTTTTAACTGTGAAGGGTTTGGTAATAATTTATTTGAAAAAAATGGATGCTCCCTCAGGTACAAATTATCAGAGTATTTTATCGGTATTTCCCACGAAACAGCATCGTCTTTATCAAAATGAGTAATAAGTTCGTAAAAATACCGGGTTATTCCCCCGGCATTTTGGGTGGTGAACATTTGATAGTCATACAATACTTTCATTATAAATACTATTTGGGGATAATATAATAATTTATATACATATTGAAATTAGGTTTTATTAAATAAACCTGGCAATAAATTATTGACCAAAAACAAAAGCCTCCCACCAATTAAGGCAGAAGGCTTTGTAAACTAAACTTAAACTAACTAAAACTTATCTTTAAAGTGGTGGAGACCAGTAATCTAATTAACTCATCTCCAATCACTCATCTTTAATCAACTAAAACCTGCGTTTGCGTTCAGGGCGGTCCTCACGGCGTTTGCCCGAAAAGTCACGGAAACCGCCTGTATTTGGCGCACTGTTTCTTTCGCGGCTCGCACTACCGTCACGACGATCACTGCCACTACGGTTGTAACCACCTTCGCGTCTTTCGCCGCCACCACTGCGGTTGTAGCTACCTTCGCGTCTTTCGCCGCCGCCACTACGGCTGCTGCTGGTGCCTTCGCCGGATATTTCTATCCTAACTTCACGTCCTTTAAAATCAACGCCTTTAAAGCTGGTCATCACTTTCTCTACTTCCGCATGCGGAACTTCGAAGAAAGAGAAAACGCCTTTAACATCGATCTTGCCAACTGTGCGGCCACTTATTTTGCCGTTGGTACAAATATAACCCAGCAAATCGCCGCGGTTAAACTCGTCAACAGAACCTAAGTTGATAAACAAACGGGTGTACTCAGACTTACCGCCTACGTCACCGCCACGGCTTGGGCGTTCGCCCCTTTCGCCACGGTCACCGCGTTCGCCACGGTCACGATCAAAACGGCCTTCTTCAACAGCAGCGTTAAGGTCTGGTGCGTTTTTGTAATATTCTAAAAAGCGGTTAAACTCGATAGATGCAAAGCGTTTAATGAAGTCTTCTTTCGTTAAATCCTTAAACTCATCCATTATACGCGGCAGGTATTGCTCAATTTGCTGCTCATTAACCTCCACGTCATGTATTTTATGAACGATAGAGAATAATTGTTTTTCGCAAACGTCAAAGCCTGTGGGTATCTCAACCTTCACAAACTTTTTGCCCAGGCCGCGTTCTATCTGGCGTATTTTACCTAATTCTTTTCCGTTGATGATAGAGATAGATACACCAGTTTTACCGGCACGGGCTGTACGGCCGCTACGGTGGGTATAGTTTTCAATTTCATCAGGTAACGAGTAGTTAATAACGTGTGTAACGTCATTCACATCAATACCACGTGCGGCAACATCAGTAGCAATTAATAACTGCAGGCTGCGTTCGCGGTAGCGTTTCATTACCTTGTCGCGTTGTTGTTGTGACAGGTCGCCGTGTAAAGAATCGGCATTATAACCATCTTTTATCAAGGCTTCTGCAATATCCTGTGTTTCTATTTTGGTACGGCAAAATACGATACCAAAAATATCAGGGTTAAAATCAACAATACGTTTAAAAGCGGCATATTTATCACGGGCACGTACAATATAGTACTCATGCTCAATGTTAACATTGCCGGTATTCTTTTCGCCCATCGTAAGCTCAAACGGATCGGTCATATACTTTTTCGCGATCCTTCTAACCTCAGAAGGCATGGTGGCCGAGAACAGCCAGGTTTTTTTCTCGGTGGGTGTGGTTGACAAAATACTGTCTATGTCCTCCTGAAAGCCCATGTTGAGCATTTCATCGGCCTCATCCAATACTACATACTTTACCTGCGAAAAATCAATAGCCTTGCGGTTAATGATGTCAAGCATACGGCCTGGTGTAGCAACAACAATTTGTACGCCGCGTCTGATCTGGCGTAGCTGATCTGAAATACTGGCGCCTCCATAAACGGCAACAACGTGTACGTTGTTCATTTTTTTGGAGTAGTTGTTCAGGTCATTAGTGATCTGTAAACAAAGTTCACGTGTTGGGCACAAAATAAGTGCTTGCGGATAATTTTCTTCGAAGTCCAGCAGTTCTAATAGTGGCAGTCCAAAGGCAGCAGTTTTCCCGGTCCCGGTTTGGGCTAATCCGACAAAATCGTTGCTGCCTGTTAACAATACCGGAATTGACTGTTCCTGGATTGGTGTAGGATTTTCAAATCCTAACTCAGAGATGGCATTAACAATATCATGACGGATTCCCAGTTCAATAAATGGGTTCATGATTTAAAATAACGTATTTGGCTACATCGCCAAATCGGGCGCAAAGGTAGCGTTTATTTTTTACAATTCAAATATTGATTTTGGAATAAAAATATAACCGCTAAAACATATGTAAATCTTTATTCTTAAATTTGATTTAAGTTAACTCGATATGGATATTCAAGCTGAAAAATTAAAGCTAATTAACTGGTTGACTGATGTAACAGAACCATCAGTTATTAAGCGTTTCATTGCATTAAAAAATGATCAGGCAGCAGACTGGTGGGACCAGATCAGTGAAGAAGAACGTGCCGAAATTGAAGAAGGGCTGGCTGAAGCTGATAGAGGCGAGGTTCTTTCGCACGAAGAAGTAATGTCAAAATATGATAAATGGCGTTCGAAATAGTCTGGACTAAACGAGCGGCTAAGGGCTATGACAGGATTATAAATTATCTCGACGAAAATTGGTCGGAAAGAGAAATTAGAAACTTTATTACAGATAGTGACAAGTTTTTTGATACGTTATCCCTTCATCCGGATATGCTGCAAAAAACCAATAAGCACAAACATATCCATCGCGGGCCAATTAATAGACTTACTATATTAACTTACCGCGTAAAACCTATCAATAAACAAATTGTACTGATCAATATTAGAGGTGCAAGACAAAAGCCATTGAAGTAAATCCGAAATAAAAAGACTACCTCAATCTATCCGCAGACTTAACCAGCTTCTCATCCCGTTGTATCGCCTTTTGCGCCAGTATAACAAACAATATACTCACCGAAAGCAGGATAATGCCAATACCATAATTCTTCATCGTCAGTTCAGCATCCTGTATGGAATTTTTTGCCGCTTGTGATACCCAGAAGCTATAACCAATAATAACCAGCATGGTGCTGTAACATAAAGCTATTTGTTGCTTGCGGTTTTTGTACAGGAAAATAATAACCAGCGGCAGCAATGCCACAACTGCCGTAGCGGCGGTTAACGCTGTAAAAAACTCGGTATGCGTTTGTTGCCCGTTCACATCCTGGAATACACCGGTAACCATAACCGTTATGGGTTTATTGTTAACATATACATTATGGATGAGCGGGAACAGGAAAAGGGCAAACAGCGTAAGGCTGGCCAGGAACAGGTAAATGCTTTGTATGCGTTGTAACATATTGTTATACTTTTGTTCAGCAAAGATAGATTTTTTCGCAGAGGTGCAATACTTTGCGCGCTGATTTTGCGTTCCTGCTTTCGTCTATTGCAGATGTTGATTAATATTGTAGATTTATACGGTTTTTAAGCTATTTAATAATGAATAACCCCGAACTTGACCCCCTAACCCCAAAAGATGTTGTTATTGAAAATAACCATCTTAAAAAGATCTTCCTCGAACATTTAAACAGTATTTACCTGGGCAAGCATCATTTACTCGACTTCTTTGCCGAAGTTGAAGAAATAGCTGCTTTGCAGCAACTAAAGCTGGCAATAAATGAGTGTAATAGTGATACTAAAAATCAGATATCCGCGATAGACGATATCTACAAATCTATAGATAAAACCCCGACCAAGACAAGCGTATTAGGCATAAAGGCCATGACGCTTGAAGCTTATTTAGCAGTAATAAAGAGCGGTAAAACACCTGTTGAACGTGATGTATTTATCTTGTTTTACCTGCAGATAATTGAGGGTATAGAAGTAACCTACTTTAAGGTATTAAAGAACCTGGCCAAAGCCATCGGCTACAGCAACACTTTCCTCGATCAGCCTTTTGATACCGCGGTGGAGAATAAGGTTCTGTTTGAAGCGATATATAAGGAGTATATAAGTTAGTGATTAGTGACCGGAGAATGGTGATTAGGAATTTGCAAACTAATTAACTAATCTCTAATTAACTAATCACTATTTTTGCTCCGTGTCCCCAACCCAACGCTACTTCATCGAACTATCTTACGATGGCACCGCCTACCATGGCTGGCAATCTCAGTATAATGCGGTAAGCGTGCAGGAGGTTTTAAATAAGACCCTGTCAACCGTTTTGCGCGAGCCCATTGAAACTTTGGGCTGCGGCCGCACCGATACCGGTGTACATGCCAAACAGTTCTTCGCACATTTCGATACAGTTAAATTGTCGACTAATACCGACTATTATTCGCTTAATTCTCCACTATTAAAATCTATAAATTCCGTCCTGCCGCCGGATATCGCATTAAAACGCATCATTCCTGTTCATCCCGACGCTCATGCCCGTTTTGATGCCACATCGCGCTCTTACGAATACCATATCCATTTTGACAAGGACCCCTTTAAAAATGGTTACTCCTGGCAATTACGGGACGAGCCCGACCTGGAGTTGATGAACCAGGCGGCCGGGATCATTATGGAGTATACCGACTTTAGCTGCTTCAGCAAATCAAACACCCAAACCAAAACCAACAACTGCAAAATAACAAATGCGGAGTGGGTGCGGGTGGATGACAAAAGCATCGTCTTCAAAATATCTGCCGACAGGTTCTTGCGCAATATGGTCCGCGCTATTGTAGGGACATTGCTCATGGTGGGCCACAAAGAAATTGAACCCGAAGCTATCCGCGAAATCATTCAAAGCAAAAACCGCAGCAACGCCGGCACATCCGTACCCGCCTGCGGATTGTATTTAACGGAAGTCATATATCCGTATATAAGCTAAAAGAGTAGCTTTATTTCCGATTTCGGATGTTCAATTTCGGATTGATTTAATTTACCTTTGCAACATTCACTCAATCACTAATTCACTCATTATAATAAATGGCAGAAGTTGTTACCGGTAAGGCATTTGATTGGAGGCTGCTAAAGCGGGTGCTGCATTATGTAAAACCGTATAACACCACATTTATAATAGCCGGATTTTTGACGGTATTCCTGGCTTTCAGCGCGTTGCTGCAGCCTATCCTTATCCAAAAAACGTTGGACGATTATATACTGACCGACGATTATAATGGGATGCTCTTTATGGTCGAGTTAATGATAGGCCAGCTACTGATACAAACGGTAGCGCAATACTATCAAACTTATACCACAAACTCGCTGGGGCAATCCGTAATCCGCGATCTGCGTATTGATATATTCAATCATATTACCAGCCTGCGGTTAAAGTATTTCGACCGTACACCCATCGGCGTACTCATTACCCGTACCGTGTCGGACCTGGAGACCATTGCCGATATATTTTCGGAAGGCCTTATTTCCATCATGGGCGATATGCTGCTGGTGATTACCGTAATTGGCTATATGCTATGGCTCGACTGGAGACTGGCGCTCATAACGCTCATCCCCATGCCGTTCCTGTTTGCATCAACCTATGTATTTAAGGAGGCTATCAAATCATCCTTCCAGGAAGTGCGTACACAAGTAGCGCAGCTAAACACTTTCCTGGCCGAGCATATCTCCGGCATCAGTATCATCCAAAACTTCGCCCGCGAGGACCAGGAGATGCGTAAGTTCAAAGCAGTTAACCAAAAATACCGCGATGCCAATATTCGTTCCAACTGGTATTATTCCATCTTCTTCCCGGTGGTGGAGATTTTGTTTGCCGTTTGCATAGGCTTGCTGGTTTGGTATGGCTGCAAACGCATATTGAACGATCAGCAATTAAAAACTATATCCCTGCACGCAGTAACTCCGGGTGTAATTACCGAGTTTATCCTTTACCTCAATATTCTTTTCCGCCCTATACGCCAATTGGCAGATAAATTCAACACCCTGCAAATGGGCATGGTGGGTGCCGACCGGATATTTAAGGTTTTGGATACCGATGAGGTTGCCGTTAACAACGGCCATTTACGCCCCGCCCGCATTGAAGGCGAGATTGAGTTTAAAGACGTTTGGTTTGCCTATAATGACGAGAACTGGGTACTGAAAGACATCAACTTCCACGTTAGGCCCGGCGAAACTCTGGCATTGGTTGGCGCAACCGGCGCGGGCAAATCGTCTACCATAAATATCCTGAACCGCTTTTATGAGATAGGGAAGGGCAGCGTAACAATTGATGGCGAAGATATCCGCGATTACGATGTGGATTACCTGCGCTCGCAAATTGCGACCGTGATACAGGATGTGTTTTTGTTTACTGATACCATTGCGAACAACATCAGCCTGAATAATGAACTGATAACCCGCGAGCAGATCATCGCTGCCGCCAAAGACGTTGGCGCCCATGAGTTTATTGAGCGTTTGCCCGGTGGGTATGATTATAACGTAATGGAGCGCGGCGCAACCCTGTCGGCAGGGCAATCGCAGTTAATATCCTTTATCCGCGCATTGGTTTATGACCCCGCGATATTGGTTTTGGATGAGGCGACCTCATCGGTAGATACAGAAACTGAAGTCCTGATACAAAACGCCATTAACAAGCTAATGCAGGGCCGCACCGCTATAGTGATTGCGCACCGCTTGTCTACCATTCAAAAGGCGGACAAGATTATCGTACTGGATCATGGCGAAATTATGGAAGCCGGCACCCACCAGGAACTGTTACGTATAGAAAACGGCTACTACCGCAAGTTGTATGATCTGCAATTTAATTCGACAGGGATAATAAGATAAAAGGCCGCTCTGCCAAAAGGTATACGATCAATAAACTACAATAATAATTTTTTTTGAACAAAAAAGGCCTCAATTAATGGAGGCCTCTTGGTTGTTATAGAATAATCCTTTTTATATGGGGCAACCACTCATGTCACCACCTGATGTTCCATCGGAGCAAGTGTATCCATCAAAGAAACCATATTGTTGCTCTGCGTCAGCTACGCGTGAACAATCCATATCGTCATAACAAGGCTGATTGGAAATTTCTCCATCATCACATATAATACAGAAACCAACTTGTTCCTGCGTGCCGCCTACGATTTGTTTCATTTCTTCTCTGGTCAATTTATCGCCAAATTTTTCAAGATTCTTCATTGTATTTTTATTTAAGGTTTAAGTAAATGATAATAACCCTTTCAGCTGGGCCATGCCGACCTGTGGATATGAAAGCAGGATTTTTGCCCGCTAACAACTATTGTCGCAGACGCTTTTCTTGAAGTGATGAAGATTTCTTATAAATTAAGTTTAAGTGTTTAAGTAAAGGCTAATTTAGCCAAGCAAATTGTAAAAAGCAAATTATTTGTTTGTTTTTCAGTATATTAAAATTTGACTCTTTCACCCTTCAATATTTTTTCTAAATTGCTTTGAAATTAACAATGCTTATCATGAACAAACCTTTAACCATCACTTTCCTTTTAACTATGCTTGTTTTGATCAGTAATGCACAGAAATTGCCTAATATCCAAACATTGAGTGTACGTACACCTCAACAACTAATCATTGATGGAAACCCTAAAGAATGGGATAACAATCTACAAGCGCATAACCACGCAACAGAAATCTCCTATACTATCGCCAATGATGATAACAATCTGTATTTAGTTGCACAGGCCACAGATCAGGACGTGATCAATAAGATTTTGCGCGGAGGTTTGACTTTAGCCATACAGAAAACGGGTAAGAAAGATGATAAAAATACAGTAGCTATTACATATCCGATATCGGACATTGCATTTTCATTTCGCTTGCGTGTTCTTAAAGAAGGCAAACCAGATACAACAACTGAAGTAAACAATGCTCTTATGGGAAAAAATAATAAATTACTTGAGCAACATATAAAATCGATCGGAATCAAAGGTATTGGCGGAATTGACTCGTTAATATCTATATATAATGAAAACGATATTAAAGCCGCCGGCCTTTTTGATTTTAACAAGGTTTACACCCTGGAATTGTGTTTGCCGCTTAAATATTTGCAATTATCGGTTGCCGTCGAATCAAAATTTAGCTACCACATTATACTAAATGGTTATAAAAGAGCACCTACCATTGGCGCGCCAATAAAGATGGATGGTACACCTGTAACAGGCCCAAAAGTAGAAAGCATGATGGCATTCGTGGCGCAATGGGATGCGGCAGTATCGGCCAGAACCGATTTTTGGGGCGAATATACCCTGGCAAAGAAATAAACGGACTTAAGACTCAACCCTTCTTCCCCGGTCCCACAGGCTGTTCTTCATTCTCATGCTTTTTAGCAATATCGCCGCCATGGGGTTCATCGGCAGTATATTTTTTATCAGCATTGCGCACCACACTTTTATGTCCCTTATCATCGGGCCGGTGGGTTGGTGTATCCGCAGGTGACGCTTTATCAGTTGAGTTTGCTGGCTTTGTCATATTGTAATAACAGGTGGAAATAAGTTTTGTTGACACGATTTTCATGATTTTATAGATTATCCGAATTATTGAACTTCTTAAATCTTCTTAATCCGTAAAATCCTAAAAATCGTGTTAAATTTTGTTAACGAGGCTTCTTATATCCGCCTAAATCATAATTATAACAGATAAACTTTTACCTTTAGGCTTGGTTTCTTAATTTCGCAAAAACTAATCCGCAATTATGGAAGAATTTGAAGCAAGCGAGTCGGCAAATAAAACGAAGACCATTTACATATCAACAGTATTTGGTATCGCTATGGTTTTGCTGATGATAGGTTTATTGGGGCTGATATTGGTTGATGCCAATAACCTGTCGCGCTATGTGAAAGAAAATATTGTGCTTAACGTTTTTGTAGATGATGCCGCGCATGAAACCGATGTGATGCAGCTGCAAAAACAACTGGAAGCTAACCCCATGGTGAAGCAAACGCAATATGTAAGTAAAGAAATTGCCGCGCGTAACCTGCAAAAGGACCTGGGCCAGGACTTTGTGAAATTTTTAGGCTATAACCCATTATCCCAATCGCTGGATGTTTATCTGAATGCCGATTTTGCCAATAATGCCGATATCACCAAATTTAAAACCGAATTGTTAAAAAATCCATTGGTTAAAGAGGTGAAATACCAGCAATCATTGGTGGACCAAATGAACCAGAATTTAACCTCTATCAGCTTAATTATACTGGCCTTTGCCTCCATATTTGTAGTGGTATCGGTAGCGCTGATCAATAATACCATTCGACTGGCTATCTATTCGCAACGCTTCCTCATCAAATCGATGCAGTTGGTTGGGGCAACAAAGGGATTTATCCGCAAGCCATTTTTACTATATGGTATATGGCACGGCCTTTTAGGCGCGCTCATCGCCATTATTATTTTAATGGGAACGCTTTACCTTGCGTTACAACAGGTGCCCGATCTGATCATCCTGCAAAACTATACCGAGTTTGGCCTGGTGTTTTTATGCGTGATCGGCCTGGGGGTATTTATATCCGGGTTCAGCACCTTCCTGGCAGTAAATAAATTTCTACGTTTAAAAATATATGACCTGTATAGGTAACATTTTTATTTCGGATTTCGGATGTTCGATTTCGGATTTATAAATTATGCGATTAAAAATAAAACATTCACTCAATCACTAATTCAATCACTCACTCATTAAAGAGATATGGCACAAGCAACAAAACAAGCCGCAACCAAACCACAACCTAAAGCCGCAGATAAACAACCGGTAAAACTGATTTTTGATAAAAGCAATTACCGCTGGTTCATTATCAGCATAGCGGTAGTAGTATTCGGCTTTATATTAATGGCCGGCACCACTGATATTTACAGTAATACCAAAATAGTTTTGGCTCCTATTGTTGTCTTAACAGGTTTCGCAATTGGTTTCTTCGCGATATTAAAAAAGCCGGAAGCGAAGTAGTTCATAGTTAATGGATCATAGTTCATAGCCTTACCACTTTCACAATTTATCCACAATGAATATAATACACGTTATCGTCCTCGCCATAATTGAGGGGCTTACAGAGTTTTTACCCGTATCATCAACCGGGCACATGGTTATTGCCAGTTCGTTAATGGGCATCAGCAAAGATGAATTTGTTAAGCTGTTTGAAATTGTTATCCAGTTGGGCGCCATCCTTGCGGTTGTAGTGCTTTACTTTAAACGCTTTGTGCAGTCGTTTGATTTTTATGTAAAGCTGGTAATTGGTGTATTGCCTGCCGTGGTTTTTGGCCTGCTGCTAAAAAAGAAAATAGACGTACTTTTAGAAAGCCCGCTGGTGGTAGCTATAGCCTTTGTGGTCGGCGGTGTTATCCTGCTTTTTGTTGATGATTGGTTTAATAAACCGAAGATCGATGATGAAAAAGAAATTAACCATATCACCGCGTTAAAGATCGGTTTCTTTCAATGTTTGGCTATGATACCGGGTGTATCCCGTTCTGCTGCGTCAATAGTAGGCGGTATGTCGCAAAAGCTAAGCCGCAAAGCCGCTGCCGAGTTCTCTTTCTTTTTGGCAGTACCTACCATGTTTGGCGCAACTTTAAAGGACCTATATGACTTTTATAAACACGGCAATTTTGCAGGTGCAGATATGGGTCAGGATGTTAAATACCTGGTGTTGGGCAGCGTTATAGCTTTTATAGTTGCTTTATTGGCCATCAAAAGCTTTATCACCTTTTTAGAGCAAAAGGGTTTTAAGCTGTTTGGCTATTACCGCATTGTAGCTGGGGTAGTAATTATTATATTGTATTATACGGGAAATGCGTTGCATACGGTGTAAGTTAGCTATCTCATCAATTCAACAACTTATCAATCGTCCGTAAAGTTAAAGGGTCGTCCGGCCTGAAATCATTTCCGTTTGCTATTATTTCACCGGTTTTTGTTATCATCACATAATGCGGGTAGGCATTCATTTTTAATCCCGAAACTATACTTTGTATCTGGGCCGGTTCACAGTAATATTGATTGGCTGTAAGCTTCTTGTCTGCGATTATCGATTTCCAATCGGCTTTTTTAGCGCCAAGGCAAACGGCTGCAAATGTTATATTTCTCCCCTTGTACAGTGCCTTTAACTTTTCGGCATAGGGCATTGAGGCTATGCAGGGGCCGCACCAGGTTGCCCAAAGGTCAACATAAACCACTTTGCCTTTGTTTTGAGATATCAGGGTGTCTATAATTGTTTTCTGCTGACTATAAACCGAATTATGAAGCGTTGCATTAGCGACAGTTTGCGGATTTGCCAAGTCCTTTTTTACCTCCGAATACAATTTTAATAACGGCTGTTTTATAAAGGGCGACTGTATGTTTGAATCGAGCAAGCCACGGTTTTTATCAAAGCCGTCCGGGTTATGCGCGGCAAGCGTTGCATAGAATACGCGGGCTGTTAACAGTTGTTTTATCAGCGGACTATTATTACTTTCATTTATTTGCGTTATTTTATCCTTCATCCTTTGGTTTGCGGGTTTTGTAACTTCATCTTTATCAGAAAGGGGCATCAAAAAATTCAATAAATTGTAGCTGCCGGCATTAAGCATTTTCGTGCTATAAATATCATCCAGGTCACTCCCAAAATTGATGAAATCTCTTAATGGCGGTACCTCAACCTTATTATTAAGGCTGATATGGTCTTTCAAAAGAATTGGTGCCGATGGCTGTTCGCTAACACTTTTATATTTATTGAGAAAACTACCCAATAAAATATAATAGCGCAGGTTAATACTGTTTTTTATCCACGTTTTTACTTCATTATCCGGATGCACATCGTTAACAAATTCAAATTCGTTTTTTAACAATTCTTTTTTCATTTTTTCGCAATCCGCTTTAAAGTTTTCAGGGTTTGGCAGGGGTGTTCTTAAATTCGGTATATCTACAGTCGAGTAAAACCGACTGGTATATTCATACAGGTCGGTATTTGTTTCTGCTGCATCTCCCGAAAAAGTAACATCGCCTATTGATTTATAATCCAGTTCGATGTGGATACTATCGCCCGGATGGGCTATTAAAGCATCAACTATCGGGCTGGACCTGAAATCCTGGGTAAACCTAACATCTTCTGCAATATATTGATCAAAATAAATTTTGAACGAGCCGTTTTTATCAATGGTGCCTGTATATTTAGTTAGCCCTCTGCTAAAATCTAAAACCTCTAATACAACTTTATTATCGTCCGGAAAGACCTGTAAATTTTTAATATGCCCGGCTATAACGGTTCTTTTGGGCTTTGCCGGGCCGTTATGATTACACGCTGTAGTTAATGCAACCAAGAGCAATACGCAGAGCAATAAGATTTGATTTTTCATTTTATATCATCTAGGTTATATCTAATATATCTCCCGGTTTGCAGTTAAGCTCGCGGCACAAGGCTTCCAGCGTATCAAACCGAACGCCTTTCACTTTGCCGGTTTTTAACAGTGATAAATTGGTCATTGAAATATCAATCCGCTCGGCCAGGTCTTTAAGGGATATCTTGTTTTTGGCCATCTCCACATCAAGGTTTACAACTATTGCCATTATACAAACTCCTCGTTTTCTTTTTTAAACTCAAACCCATAACGCAATATCTCGGCAGCAACATAAACTATAGCGGCAATGCCCAGGTAACCATATTGCAAATGCCACGATAAGGAAAATTTATTTATATAATTTTTCAATACTAAATAATCCATTAGGGTGTAAATTAGATGCAGGAGGAAGAATAAGGCTATATAAAAAGCTGCTAATTTTAAACGGGTAATATTGGGATATTGAAAAGCCTCATTATGATAAAACGTGCTGAATACTTTACGCAGGTTGAAAAGAATGGCTATAAATAAAACCCGGTAAAGGATAAAGCTTACTATACCCGAAATTGGCCCCAATAAACTTTGGGTAGATATAATGAACGAGCCTTCATGCGCCTGCATAGTAATGCTATCGCCATTGATGAGATACGTAGGGTAATAGCGTTCTAATGTAGTCCCTAATTGTACCGGGATAGCATATATATGATAATAGTTGCCCGAAAAAGCTGCTTTTAACAATAAAAACAAGGTTATCCCCGAAAATAAAAAGTTGAGATACCACGCAATATCAAGGCCGACTTTTATGAGGCTAAGCAGCCATTTGTTTTTAAGTTCCATTTATTTGTAATAGTTAACTATACAAATAGAAGTAATTATTTATGTAAAACAAATATTATTTTATGTTTTACATAAAATATTGAAAATCAAAGGAGATTCCATTGCCATTGATTGGCGTGGGAAACCTTTTAATATATTTTGAATAAGTGTTGTAATGCGTAGCAATACGTGTTACATTTGTATAAATGATAGCAACCATTAGTCATAAAAGTCTTCGGATATATTTTGAAGATGGAAATGGCTCGAAATTGCCTCATGAACAATTGTCCAAAATTGCGAGGGTACTGACAGCGCTGGATGCTGTTTCATCCGAAGATGATATTAAAGCGCTTGGCTCGGGCATTCATAAGTTAACCGGCAGCCTAAAAGACTTTTGGTCAATAAAGGTAAGTGCTAATTATCGCATCATATTTCGGTTTGATGCAGGCGATGTTTTTGATGTTGACTATTTAGATTATCATTAAAGGAAGAAATTATGTTGAAAAGAGGATTACCACCTTCGCACCCCGGAGAAATATTAAAAGAAATGTTCATCAATGAGCGTAAACTAACCATTACGGAAGTTGCCAAAGGGTTAAATATGGCCAGGGCAAATTTATCATCAGTAATAAACGGGCATTTAGGTATCAGTCCGGAACTTGCCGTAAAACTATCCGAAGCTTTTGGTAACACGGCCCAGTTTTGGGTTAACTTGCAAAATAATTACGAATTGTGGCATGCAGAAAAGAAGATTAACCGCGCTGCTATTCGTCATTTTGACCAGGTAGCATAAGTACAATTGCTCTTCTAAAACCCTACCTTTGCCGCTTACAAAAACAGCGTGGACAAACACAAAGAATTCAATTTTGCCGAAGGCGAACTGCTGCTGGTTAATAAACCCTACCAGTGGACCAGCTTTGATGTGGTAGGCAAGCTGCGCAACTCGTTTAAGCCGCTAAAGCTAAAGGTTGGCCATGCAGGTACGCTTGACCCGTTGGCTACCGGGCTGCTCATTATCTGCACCGGCAAAATGACCAAACAGATAGATACCTTCCAGGCCGAAGAAAAAGAATATACGGGTACCATGATCTTAGGCGCTACCACGCCATCATACGATATGGAAACCGAGCCCGATCAAAAGTTTGATATTTCCCAACTAACCAACGAGCAAATTAAAAACGCCTGCGCACAATTTACAGGCGATATACAACAATACCCGCCTGCCCACTCCGCTATAAAAATTGACGGCGAACGCCTATACGAAAAAGCCCGCCGCGGCGAAGAAGTGGAACTGCGCCTACGCAATGTAACGATATCTGAGTTTGAAATAACCCGTATAGCCCTGCCCGAAGTGGATTTCAGGGTAATTTGCAGCAAAGGCACTTATATCCGGTCGTTAGTGCATGATTTTGGAAAGGCTTTAAACAACGGCGCCTACCTGTCTAAACTAATCCGTACCCGTAGCGGCAACTATAAAATTGAAGATGCGTGGGAAGTTATGGAGTTAGTTGAGGTGATTAAGCAACAAAAGTGATATAAAATGATTGCACAGATTATTAAAAGATGATTTCACCGATTGAATTAGACAACCGACAGCGATCATTCAACGTAACAAAAGGTAAATCAAATTCAAATCAGCGCAATCGCCCCAAATCTGTGAAATCATCTTTTAATAATCTGTGTAATCCTATTTAAAACAATAATGAAAATATATCATCACATAGATGAATTTACCCCGGTAAAAAACGCGGTAGTTACCATTGGTACCTTTGACGGTGTGCACCTGGGGCATCGCAAAATCATATCGCGTATAAGGGAACTGGCCGACGCATCCGGCGGTGAAACCGTATTGTTAACTTTTTTCCCGCATCCGCGGATGATCTTACATCCCGAGGACGAAAGCATCAAACTCATCAATACCATTCATGAAAAAGCCGAACTGCTGGAACAGTTAGGTATTGACCATTTGATCATCACCCCATTCTCGCGCGATTTTTCAAACCAATCTGCCGAAGACTATATACGTGATGTGTTGGTAACCAGGATCGGCACCAAAAAAATTGTGATAGGTTATGACCATCGTTTTGGGAAAGACCGCCAGGGCGGCCTCGCCGACCTGCAACGCTTAGGGCCGGTTTATGGCTTTGATGTGGTGGAGATACCCGAACAGGATATTAATGAGGTGGCAGTAAGCTCGAGCAGGATAAGGCAGGCTTTATTGCACGGCGGTATCAGCCATGCTAATGAGTTTTTAGGCTATCCCTTTTTCATCACCGGCAAAGTAACCCGCGGCGACCAGATAGGCCGCAAAATAGGTTTCCCTACCGCTAATATCCTTGTAGAAGAAACCTATAAGCTCATCCCGTCCGACGGCATATTTGCCGCTAAAGTGAAGATCAATGATGAGGAACATGTGGGCATGGCCTACATCGGCAGCCGCCCAACCATTAGTGGCATAACCCGCAACATTGAGGTTAATATTTTTGATTTTGACAAAGAGGTTTATGGTGAACAAATAAGGTTGGAGTTCCACCACTTTATTCGCCACGACATTAAATTCGCATCGCTGGATGAATTGACAACACAATTGGGTAAGGATAAGGAAGATACTTTGAAGTTAATGGCTCATAGTCAATAGACCATGGTCCATAGTTTTATTAAAAAACAATACTAACTTTATAACTTGTCAAATCAGCCATGGTCTATGGACCATCGACTATGGACTTTTACCCATGAAGCTACACATCGATAAACAGGAGAGCGAATTCCTAAACAGTGCTATTAAGCATTGGGAAGAGGGCGGCCTGGTTGATAAAGGACAAGCTGAAACCCTGCGTAATTCATACGAAGTAAAGGGGTTTGACTGGATGCGGCTGGCTAAATACTCGTTTTGGATAGCTTTAATTTGCGGCGGCGCGTCCTTTGCTTTTTTAATTGTGAACGATGCTGTGGTTAACTGGCTAAGGCAATTGTATTATACGCCCGATGTTATCATTAGCATAGGCTCGGGCATAATTGCCGCCTTCCTGTTTTATTTGGGCCGGAGAAGGGAAAGGCTGATGCCCGAAAAAGTATTCAGCAACGAGGCCATCATTTTTACGGGCGTGTTATTTACCGCGAGCTGTATTGCCTACCTGGGCAAAACGTTTGATAATGGCTCTGGTAATTTCCCGCTATTGTTCCTGCTATCAGTTTTTGTATATGGTTTTTTAGCCTGGCGCCTGGACTCACGGCTGATATGGCTGTTTGCGCTGGTTTCCTTAGGCAGCTGGTTTGGCACTGCAACTGGTTACCAAACACACTGGACCGATTACTTTTTAGGCATGAACTACCCGCTGCGGTTTGTAGCGTTTGGTATAGTACTGGTTAGCGCCAGTTTTATTTTACGTAAAAAGAAATGGTTCGCGTTGTTTGATGATCAAACTTATATAGTGGGGCTGTTGTACCTGTTTATGTCGTTATGGCTGTTAAGCATCTTCGGCAATTTAGGCAACCTGGATGTATGGATGCGCTTTAGCCAGTTTAAGCTGTTTTATTGGGGCATTATATCATCGGTTATAGCTGCCGGGTTTATGTTCTATGGCCTGAAAAGCAACGATGCTATTGCCCGCGAATTTGGCATAACCTTCCTTATTATCTTCCTCTATACCCAATACTTCGAATACTTTTGGGACCATACCAATAAAACGCTGTTTTTCGGCATATTAGCCGTTTCTTTCTGGCTTATTGGCCGAAAGGCGGAGAAGATATGGAATTTGAAAAAGAAACAACACGATCACCCGGAAGGCGATCAGCATCTAAATACGCCTGTTTCTCTTTAACCGGCTCCATCGCCAAATAAATCCTTTTCACCACATGATAACCTGCGAACGCGAAAAACAGGATCGCGATAGCGGTATTAATTAACCGCGTACTTAAGGCAAACTTGCTTTGTATATACTGCGCAAAGCGGGCATACAAAAACAAACATAAAAATGCCCCCGCTGCCGATCCAACACTAAATATCACCAGCGCCACCTGCCCGGCCAGTACCCACTCATGCGTAATTAGATAGGTGCCGGTTATTATCCAGAAGGGTATTTGCACCGGGTTTAAAAATCCTAATAGTATCCCATATTTAAAACTGTCCGTATCTGAGTATTTCCCTTCCGGAGGTTTTTTGCGGTGTATCCAGGTGATGGTCCCCATTACGGTAAACAGTACCACCATCACCCAGTCAATTATGGTATCCAACTTTACCTGCCCCGAAAGCCACTTAGCCCCATGCATAATAACATAGGTAAAGAAAAACTCTACAATAGAAAAGGCGATTATAAATTGCATCGCCTGCTTCATCCCACGGTTTATGGTGATCTTAACCAGCGTAAGGTTAATATTGCCTGGGGGTACGTACCCGATAAAATTGGCTATTAACCCGATAAAAAAAGTGAGGATAAGCATGTGCGTAAAGATAATGTGTAGATGTTAAATTAATGTGCAGATGTGCAAATATGCAGATGAAGCCAATGTCAAATCATGAAGACTATCTTTATTAACCATCAAAAAAATCTGCACATTTGCATCCCGATAGTTATCGGGACATATCTGCACATAACTAATGAATAGAATAGTCTCTCTGCTTCCATCTGCTACCGAAATAGTTTGTGCCTTAGGACTGGAACAAAGCCTGGTGGGCCGCTCGCATGAATGTGACTACCCCGAAAGTATAACACATTTGCCAATATGTTCGGAAGCTAACTTTCCGGATGGTATGAGCAGCGTAGCAATTGACGTTAAAGTAAAGGAAATTTTAGCTGATGCACTATCCGTCTACACCGTAAACCGTGAACAAATAAAACAGCTATCCCCCGATGTAGTAATTACCCAGGCTCAATGCGAGGTTTGCGCAGTGTCGTTAAAAGACGTGGAAGAGGCGCTGGAGAATTATTTAGATAAACAGGCGCATATTGTTTCGCTGCAACCCAATAGTTTGGATGATATTTTTAACGATATCATCACTGTAGCCAATGCTTTAAATGTAACCGAAAAGGGAAATGAGATAGTTGAAGCATTGCAGGAGCGTGTGGATATCATCCGCCACAAATTAAACTATATTGATCATAAACCAACCGTAGCCTGTATTGAATGGCTGGAGCCCATGATGGTATCCGGCAACTGGATACCCGAATTGGTGAGTATTGCCGGCGGCACATCCATACTGGCCGAAACAGGTAAACATTCGCCGTACATCCAATGGCTGGATATTCAAAATAACGATCCTGAGATCATCATCGTAATGCCCTGCGGATTTCCCATTGAACGCACCATGCGCGAGATGGATATCCTATTACAACTCCCTGGTTTTAACGACCTGAAAGCTGTAAAAAATAACCGCCTTTACATCGCCGATGGTAACCAATACTTTAACCGCCCCGGCCCGCGCATTGTAGATTCTGTAGAGATATTAGCCGAGATCATCAACCCCAAACAATTTATCTTTGGCTATGAAGGCAATGGCTGGATAAAGTTTGGAGTCTAGGTGTTTTCTCTGCGCTCTTTGTGCTACCTCTGCGAACTTTGTGGTTAAGCCCTTTTACCACAAAGTTCGCAGAGGTAGCACAAAGCCCACAAAGGCAATTTTTGTATAACGCATTTTACCGACTTATCATGCAGAATTGAAAATGATGACAAAGCAGAAAATAATAACCTCCAAAAACAGCCGTTTACTTTTTCAGTAATTCACAACAAAGCAATAAGAGCATCTCTGTCGTAAGATGCTCTTATTGCTAATCAACTTAAAACTTCACGCTAAAGCCCCCGTAATAATTACGCAAGGCGGCTGGATTATAAAAGCGGTTTAAAGCGGCATTAAGGTCATCGCCCAAACTATAGTGTTCATTCAAAATGTTATCGGCACCCGCAAATATTTCAATTTCTGTTTTACCTTTTAACTGGTATTTCCAGCCAGCTTTGCCGCCTAATAAATGATAGCTGCCAACATAAATGGTATTGGCATCATTAAGCGGTGCGCTGTCGGTGAAGCTAAATTGTGATATAAAATAAAACCCTTTCGGGAACAATACAGTAACGCTACTAACAATAGCCTGCCGGGGCACCCCCGTTAAATTATTGCCCGAATAATTTTTGGTAACATCCATATAATCCCTAAAGGTGAATTTGCTTAGCGTATAGCTTTGGTTAAACTGCAATCCGCGCACAAATGAGGATGTATTTTGCTGTACCAGCCACCCCGTAAAATAAGCCTCCAACCCCGGCTGGTTAGCGCCACCGACATTGGTATAATACGTAGTGCCATCGGTGTGTTGCAGTTGCACAATGGCATTGTTAAGCCGGTAATAAAATACTGAGGCGTCTAACAAAAAACGTTCGGTTTTATCGCGCAGCCTAAAGCCGGTTTCGTAATTATAACCATCCTGCGCTTGCAGGGTGGGGTTAATAATATGGTCCGTTCCCCTTACCTCGCTTGTTGCAGGTGTAGAATATCCCCGGCTAAGCGATGCCCGCCATATAAAATCATTAGTTACCTGGTAGGATAGGGCAAGTCTCGGCATCAGTTCGGTATTGAACGGTCTGTTGGTATAGGTTGTTTGTTTTAGCGGGTAAAGGTTCTCAAACGCATAGCTATAATTGTTTAAGCTCAATGCCGCTTCAACCTGTAGTTTTTTATAAATATGCGCCTCAAACCGGGTAAAAATAAAATGCTGGTTGGTATGGATGTTATCCTGCGTTTGCGTTGTATCCGGCGCGCCGTGATTGTTGCCATAATCGCCCACTGCCGAGTTGGTTTGTTCCCACTCGCCGCCCAAATTCAGTTTCCAGTTAAAATTCGTTTTGGGTTCGCCGGATATTAATTCAAAATAAGTACGCAGCCCGTAGGTATTTTCAATGCGATGCTCATAAGTGGTAAATGATGGGTTTGTAAAATCTACATGCCCGCCAAACACAGTAAATACATTGCGCAAGGTATTGGTGATATGCACCTCATTCACTACGCCGCCAAACAGCATTTTATCAAATATGGCCGCTTTCAGATCCTGCGCGCTGCCCGATGTTTTGGTAGCCAGCCGCGCATCGGTAGGGGCGGCCTGTTCCTGCGCCAACGTTAAGCCACCGGGCGTTTGGTAATAAAGATTAGAATAAAAGCCCAAAAACTTTAACTGGTCATTACCGGCATATTTTAACCGGTCCTCAACCTGCACATAATCTTTATGCATAGCGCTGTTTTTGCGGTAGCCATCATACGTTTGGTAAGATTGGTTGACATTAAGCAAATTATTACCTGTTTGATTTTGTACCGCCGCGTTTTCATGATAAAGGCCATACGACCCACCGTTCATCCCCACAGATGCAAAATTGCCCGCATTAGGATTAATGGCATTAAGCAAAACCACCCCGCCAGAGTTGGCCCCAAATAAACTGCCATCCGGCCCCTTTAATACTTCGATGCTATACAGGCTGTTTACATCAATAGAGCCTAAATAAGTATTGCCGCCCGCATCCGTTAAAGGGATCTCATCAAAATAGGTTTTAACATCGCGCACCGCAAATGGCGACCGTATCAAGCTGCCGCGTATAGCCAATCTGAAACTACCCGGCGACCGTTCTTCCATCCGTACACCCGGGATGGTATTCATAGCCGGCACTAAGGAATTGCCCGGCTGCATTTTTAATTGTTCGGGTGTTAACACGCTCACAGAAGCCGGTACGTTCAACAAAGGCTGTTCAGACAGATAGCCTTTAACTGTAACGCCTTGCAGGTGTTTTACACTATCGGCTTTTGCAGAATCTGTTTTGGTTTGCGCATAGGCGGTAACGCCAATAGTAGAGATAAACAATAAGGCGGTGTAAAATTTTATCACGGCAGTTACTTAGGTCATCAAAAATAACCCTTTATTAATTAAAAAAGCCCACACCAATTGTCAAGTGTTTGTGATATAAGGAAATAAACTAAAGGCACTGACAGATAGCAGTATTAAGGCAGCGAAAGTTGCACAATGCGCAAATATGTGGATAACCCATAGGTAAATGTTAATAATCAACCTGTTAAATATGGTTTAGTTTTTTATAAATTTGAAATACGGATCGGAAACTTATATTTTTGGCCCCACCCTAATTATCACATTCAAATTGTAACAAAATGCAGGAAATTTTTGATCTTATTGTATTTGAGCATATGGTGATGATAGACGATTATGGGTATGATGAAAATCCTATCGATAATCAATTACCTGCCGACCGGCAGCAGGAGTTGAATAGCAGGTTATCCCATTATAAAGCTGAATCTAAATTTTTCCGCCAGGGGGATAATAAAAGCCAGTTCGACGCTAACTAAACATGCATCATGAACACCATCTAAAAAGTTCTGACACCATTCGCGATATTGTTATCGGGATGTCAGACGGGTTGACTGTTCCTTTTGCATTGGCAGCCGGCTTAAGCGGCGCCGTAAATTCTTCAACAATTATCATTACAGCAGGCATTGCCGAAATTGTTGCAGGCTCCATAGCCATGGGCCTGGGTGGGTTTTTGGCCGGGCGTACCGAAGCCGACCATTACGCTTCCGAGTTAAAACGTGAATATGATGAGGTTGAACGCGTGCCCGAACAGGAAAAAGCCGAAGTAAGGGAAGTGTTTGCAAGCTTTGGTTTATCAGACGCCCTGCAAATACAGGTTGCAGATGAAATGGCGAAGGACACCGATAAATGGGTCGATTTTATGATGCGCTATGAATTGGGACTGGAAAAACCCGAAGCAAACCGTGCCACACAAAGCGCCATAACCATTGGTTTATCCTATATAGTAGGTGGTATAATCCCCCTGTCCCCTTATTTTTTTACCGCGAATGCCATAAACGGATTGTATTACTCGTGTATAATTACCCTGATATGCCTGTTTGTTTTCGGGTATTTTAAAAGCAAAGTAACCGGCCAGCCGGCCGTTACCGGCGCATTCAAGGTCTTAATAATTGGCGCCTTAGCAGCCGGTGCCGCATTCTTAATGGCGAGGCTGATTAATGGGGGATAGGTTTTAAAGGTTGGAGTTGTTGTAGAGGTTGAAAAAGTTGAAATTCAAACCAACCCTTACAACATTTATAACCCTTACAACCTCTACAACTATTCGCAGACTAAAAAGAAATAAACTTCTCCATCTGCTCATTGGTAAACCGCAGGGTATCTTCTTTAAAAAGATCGCCATCGGCATTTAGCTCGCCCCTGATATCGGCGATATGGATTTTTAAAGACATCACGTGCAGGTGCATATAATGGCAGATGCCTGTAAAATGATCAATGCCCCGTATGTTGCCATATTTGCCTGATGACAGGCCCACCAGCGCAGCCTTCTTCTCATAAAAACTTTCGGGGAACGAGCAGGCGTCCATAAAAACTTTCAATACGCCCGGGAAACTGCCGTTATATTCGGGTATCACAAACAAAAACTTTTCGGTATGGGTAACAATATCCTGTATGGGTTGAAACGCGGCACTGCGTTTGCCAAACAGGTCGCTTTCAATTATATTGCCCGGCAGTTGCGATAAGGATAGCAACCCGGCTTCCAAACCTTTTTCGCTTAACTTTTTTTGATAATATTTAGCCAGCTTCAATGTCGAGCTTCCGGGCCGGTTTGTTGCTGATATAATGGTAACCATGCAGGTGTAATTATTGAATTATTGAAGGACTGAATTATCGAATTTATTATTGGTTTATGTTGCCGAGGATTATATAAATCAATAATTCACTAACTCAATAATTCAAACATAATTGTTTGTAAGTTGGCAAATCCTGTGGATTTCCGAGTTGTTTTTATTGCTTATCTTAGCGCCGGGTAAAAACGTTTCGCAAGGTAGAAATTTCTATGCCTATTTTTCGTTATTATCAACGCAGATATAAATTTTTGAATCAAATTATAAAATGAGTAAAATAATTGCTTTAGCCAATCAAAAGGGTGGTGTTGGTAAAACCACTTCCTCCATAAACCTGGCTGCAAGTTTAGCTGTATTAGAGTATAAAACATTATTGGTTGATGCCGATCCGCAGGCCAATACTACGTCCGGTATCGGGTTTGATCCGCGTAACATACAAAACAGTATTTACGAGTGTATCATCAATGATATTGACCCGCACACGGCCATTATTAAAACCGATACGCCCAATCTTGACCTGCTACCCGCACATATTGATTTGGTGGGCGCCGAGATAGAAATGATAAACCTGGAAGAGCGCGAATTTAAAATGAAGGCCGTGCTTAACTCTATTCGCGATGAGTACGATTTTATCATTATTGATTGCTCACCGTCATTAGGTTTGATCACCATAAATGCCCTTACCGCGGCCGATTCGGTTATCATCCCCGTTCAATGCGAATATTTTGCATTGGAAGGACTGGGCAAATTGTTAAACACCATTAAAATAGTTCAGAATCGCCTTAATACGCAACTGGAAATAGAAGGCATTTTATTAACCATGTATGATGTGCGCCTGCGCTTATCAAACCAGGTGGTTGAAGAGGTGCGCGCCCATTTTGAAGAGATGGTGTTTGAAACCATTATACAGCGTAACACGCGGTTAAGCGAGGCCCCCAGTTTTGGCGTATCGGTAATTATGCACGATGCTACCTGCAAGGGCGCTATCAATTACCTTAACCTTGCCCGCGAAATTATTAAGAAGAACGGTTTGGTTAAGGACGAGCTTAAGGCCACAACTGAAACCGCGTAACCCATGAGTACAGAAAAAAGAAATGCCCTTGGCAAGGGGTTAAGCGCCCTTTTAAACGACTCGGAGAACATACTTCCTAATAAAACCAGCAGATCAGTTTCCGAATCGCCCGAGGTAAACAATATGGGTTCTGTTAACGAGATCAGGTTAAATGATATAGAGGTTAACCCTTTTCAACCGCGTACTGAATTTGATGAGGACGCGCTGGCAGAGTTAGCCGCTTCCATCAAATTACAGGGCCTTATACAACCTATTACGGTAAGGCGCGTAAATGCGCATAGCTATCAATTAATATCAGGCGAACGCCGCCTGCGTGCTTCAAAGCTGGCCGGCTTAACCAGTATCCCGGCCTACGTGCGCTCGGCCAACGACCAGCAAATGCTGGAAATGGCGCTGATAGAGAATATACAGCGCGAAAACCTGAATGCTATTGAAGTAGCCATAAGCTTTCAGCGGATGATTGAGGAGTGTAATTTAAAACAGGAAGAATTGGGCGATCGCGTTAGCAAAAACCGGTCGACGGTAACCAATTATTTGCGGCTGCTAAAACTGCCCCCGGTTATACAGGCATCCATCCGCGATGGCGAAATTACCATGGGCCACGCCAAGGCGTTAATAGCTGTTACCGACCCCGGCAAACAATTATATATTCACAGACATATCATTCAGCAGGGTTTATCCGTTCGTAAGGTGGAAGAAATGGTGCGCGAGGAGCAAAAACCGGGCATAAAAAAAGAAGGCAAACAGCCCGAGCCCATATCGTTCCAAATGCAAAAGATACAGGACGACCTGGCGTCAAAGTTTAGCACAAGGGTTAAGCTGAAGTTAAGCAGCCAGGGAAAAGGCAGTATTGAGATACCCTTTTTATCCGAAGATGATCTTGGCCGTATTCTGGAAATGCTGGATTGGTAACTATGTATAAATGTTTTTTAATAGCTTGTTTGGTTATCGTGTCGACTGTTGCTGTCAAAGCACAGCAAATTGACTCGCTCGGCCAAAAAAGCAAGACCGATAAAAAACTACAGGCCCGGTTAGATTCGGCTAAAGCTAATCCAATTGTCCCCAAATATAAACCCAAAGTTTATCATCCCGATAGTAACCATAGCCCGCATACGGCGGTAATGCACTCGTTAATGATACCCGGCTGGGGGCAAATTTATAATCACCAGTATTGGAAACTACCTATTATTTATCCCGGCCTGGCGCTTTTGGCTACCGTTTATGTCTATAACCACCGTAACTACACCGTAAATTTAAAAGTAGCGCAAGACAGGGAAAAAGGCATTGCACCTGCCCCCGGCGACAGCGAATATGTGCTTTATAACCAATACCAGCAATACAATATATCAAGCCAGGCCATAAACGATGCCGTTACCGGCTATAAACGCGGCGAAGAAGTAGGTGTTTTTATTTTTATAGGCGGCTGGGGCATACAGGTTATTGATGCTTATATCGAAGCTAAGTTTCTGCATTCTTATTCTATTGATAACAACCTGTCCTTTAAAGTCTCTCCAACTTTAATGACGCAGCCTGTTTATGCCGCTAATTTTAATGGTTCCTATATTCCGGGTTTAAAACTTACCTTTACGCTCAGATAAGGATTTTATAAAAATGAAGATCGCATTATTAGGCTATGGTAAAATGGGTAAGATCATCGAAAAGATCGCTACCGACCGCAAACACGAGATCGTATTAATTATTGACCACGATAACCTGCATGACCTTACTGCAGAAAACCTGCAAAAGGCCGATGTGGCAATCGAGTTTAGCACTCCCGCAACTGTTTTAAGTAACATTGGCCACTGTTTTAAAGCAGGCCTACCGGTAGTGGTGGGCACAACGGGTTGGTATGACCAGTTGGCTTTGGTAAAGCAACAGTGCGAAGAAAACAACGGCACTATAATCTATGGTTCCAACTTTAGCGTGGGCGTGAATATCTTTTTCCATATCAATAAGATACTGGCGAAAATGATGAACAACTATCCGTATTATGATGTACAGGTGGAAGAAATTCATCACGTGCAAAAGCTCGATTCGCCAAGCGGCACAGCTATTACCATTGCCGAAGGGATACTGGACAACCTCGATTCGAAAAAAGAATGGGCAAACGTGCTTACAGACGCCAATGGGGATAGCGATGATAATTTGAAGGCCGACCAGCTATTGATCGAATCGCACCGCATTGATAGCGTGCCCGGAACGCATACCGTTATTTATGATTCGGAAGTAGATACCCTCGAATTTAAACACACCGCGCATAACCGCAACGGCTTTGCCCTGGGCGCCGTATTGGCTGCCGAATGGATACCCGGTAAAAAAGGATTTTTTTCTGTTACCGACATGTTTAACTTAGCATAAAAAATTTAGTACAATATTTAAAAAAATGAACTGGAAATTCTGGAGTAAAAAAGATAAAGCGAATAGAAAAAAGAAATCACAAACCCGCGAATGGGTTGATGCCATAATTTTTGCTGTAATAGCCGCCACCCTTATCCGAGCCTTTTTTATAGAGGCCTATACCATACCTACCCCATCAATGGAAAGATCGTTATTAGTAGGCGATTTTTTGTTTGTAAGTAAGGTGAATTATGGTGCGCGTACACCCATGACGCCAATCGCTTTCCCTTTTGCGCACCATACCATGCCCCTTATCGGCACTAAAGCTTATTGGGACGGCATAGAATTAAACTATCACCGCCTGCCTGGCTTAAGTGATGTAAAAAAAGGCGATGTAGTGGTATTTAACTACCCAATGGAGGCCGATTCGCCGTTCTTTCGCCCGGTTGATAAGCGGGAAAATTACATAAAACGCTGCCAGGGTACGCCCGGCGATACCATTAGCCTGGTTGATGCACAGGTTTACGTAAACGGAAAAGCCGCCCCAAATCCACCGGGAGAGCAAACTGATTATACCATTACAACCAGCAATTTAGAGCTTAACCCGCAGGTATTGCAGGATCTGAATATTTCTAATTACGAAGGCGGCCCGTCAACGATGACAAAAGAATCTGCCGTTACCTTAAAGGGATTTTCAAACGTTAAATCGGTAACGCAGAATATCAGCCTGAAAGGCCTTGCAGATTACGGTATTTTCCCCAATAGCCAACATTTAAAGAACGACCATATCTACAATTGGAACGTAGATAATTTTGGCCCGGTTATCATCCCTAAAAAAGGCTGGACAGTAAAACTGGATACGCTTACCCTGCCTATTTACCGCCGTGCCATTACGGTGTATGAAGGCAATAAGCTACAGCAGGTAGGTAATGATATTTTAATAAACGGCGTAAAAACGGATAGCTACACCTTTAAAATGAATTATTACTGGATGATGGGCGATAACCGCCATGATTCTGCCGATTCGCGTTTCTGGGGCTTTGTACCCGAAGACCACATAGTAGGCAAGGCCCTGTTCATTTGGATGAGCTGGGACGATAACGCTTCATTCTTCGGCAAAATACGCTGGAGCAGGTTATTTAGAGGGATACATTAATTTCGGATTTCGGATGTTCGATTTCGGATTTAATTAAGGGAGCTAACCTTTAATTTCTCCTCCAATTCATTCAAATCATTTACAACGGCATCTACTAAAGGGATGCCGTTTTGCTTTCTGTCGGTTTCGGCTTCCAGTTCGGGCTCGCCGGGGATGATAACTTTTTGGGAGGGATCAATAGTTGATGCCGATTTAAAGCGGGCTATCCAGTTATCCATGTTGTCTCTAAATTCATCAACCGGGCGGAAACCATCCACACGCATCGCTCCCACAAAATGGCCTATGCCTGTACCTACCGGGTCGGTTGGGGGTTCTAAAAACGAAACGAACGGCGGTACCCACGGGCCGTAATTAGCACCTGATAGTACACCCGAAAGTATATCAACCACCGCGCTCAACCCAAAACCTTTATGGCTGCCATGCTCGCGGTCGCTGCCTAACGGTAATAAAGAGCCGCCGCTTTTTAACGCGTGCGGGTCTGTAGTATAATTCCCTGACGCATCCTGTATCCATCCTTCAGGCACTTGCGTGGTGGTGGATATGGCTATTTCCAGCTTACCGTTAGCTGCTGCCGAAGTAGCCATATCCACCACCACCGGGGGGTATTTCCCTGCCGGGAACCCATAGCACATGGGGTTGGTGCCTAACATCCGCTCGTTAGAAAAAGTTGGCGCAACAAGCGGACTTGCATTGGTCATGGCGTAACCTATCATATCCTGCTCAACTGCCATCAAAGCATGATAGCCCGCAATGCCAAAGTGATTCGAGTTACGGATCGCCACCCATCCCGAACCATATTGCTTTGCCTTTTCAATGGCTATCTTCATCGCGAACGGTGCAACAACCAATCCAAGCCCTGCGCCACCATCAACCGTAGCCGTGCTTGGCGTTTCATTAACTATTTGGATATTGGGGTTGGTGTTGATGCGTCCTTTCTCCCACAGCCGCACATACCCCGTTAAACGGGCAACGCCATGCGAGTCAATGCCCCGCATATCAGCCTTTATCAAAACATCAGCCGCGAGGGTAGCATGTTCATCACTGCAGCCTATGGCAAGGAAAATATTTTTAGTGAAAGTGCGAAGGGAGGATTGGGAGATGAGCATTTGCAAATATATAAACGTTCTATTAAGTTGTCATTCTGGGCGCTAGCGAAGAATCTATACGCCGGACATTAGCATGGATAGGAGTATCGGCGACTTATCCATCCAGGATTCTTCACTTCGTTCAGAATGACAGAAAGGATTGAAAAATTTATGCTTCCGTCAAAACCGCAAACTCAAAACCCAGCGGCTCAAAGTTTTTTACCAGCTCGTCAATAAATTGCTGCCCCCATTTAACATAAAGCAAACCGAAATTTTCGGTGCGTTCCTGCAAACTATCTTTTGGGAAAAGTTCGGCTTTTATTTGGTCTATCTGCTCCAGGCGGGTATGGTAATTTCTTTTTTCGGCTTTAACCAGTTTCTTTTCCAGGTTGTCAATGGCATGTTTTAACCGGGCCTGCACCGCTTCGGCAGAGGGGGCAAGGGTATTGTCTACTTTAAAAGAGCGTAGTTTTATCTTTTCAAAAACGTTTTGCAGTTCGCGCCATTCTTCCTGCAGGGTTAGGGTATGTTCGCTATGCTTTTTTATCCAGTCGTTTTTTATCGCATCAGTGGTCTTGAACAGATCAGCAGTAGAGAGTTCCATCTTAGCGATCTTGGCAGCAGATTCCTTACGGATAACCAACCCCGAATTTCGCAATATTAAGACCGGAAAATCAACTCTATAATGCTCAAAGGTCGATTTTAGTTCCAGCCAGTAAACCACTTCGGCGCCGCCGCCTATGTAGGCTATGTTAGGCAAAATACACTCCTGGTATAAAGGGCGCATTACCACATTAGGACTAAAACATTCGGGATGCGCTGCAATTTCCTGTTGTAATTGCTCTTTTGTAAAGCGGGTTTCGGTGTTTAATACATGGTAGCTATCGTTCTCAAACACGATCCGCTCGCGCGATCTGTCCTGTAGGTAAAAGAAGTTTATTTCGCGCGGATTTACCTGTATATGGACACCCAGTTTTTGCAATTCTTCGTTAGTGGCAGTTATATTTTTAAAGCTGTTTTGCTCGATAATATCCCGCTCAATTATAGGCGCGAACTGCTTTTTAAACCGTGCATCATCTGCGTCAATTATCACCAATCCGTATTTGCCAAACAAGGCATTAACCAAATAGCGGGTAGCATCGGCCAGCTTATCAAAACCGGTATAGGCTTTTTCTACAATGGCTGCCAGTTCGCTTGCATGGCCCTCTAAACCTAAAACGCCTTTATATTCATTTAAAGCCTGGCGCATACTGTCGGGATTAATGCGCCCGGTTGCGCCTGCGGCTTCATACCACCAATGCACTTTTTTACCGCCGATATTGGTGTAATTTATCTCCGCAAAATCATGGTCTTCTGATGCCATCCAATAAACCGGCACAAAATTCTTGTCGGGGAAGGAGGCTTTTAATTCGGCGGCCAGTTTAATAGCAGTAACTATTTTATAGATAAAATACAGCGGCCCGGCAAAAATATTAAGCTGATGACCGGTGGTAATAGTATAGGTATTGTCCGATTTTAATAATTCTAAATTCTCACGCACCAAATCCGAAATCGAAAATCCGAAATCCGAAATCACAGCATATTGTTCTTTCAAAACAGCAGCCAAAACTTCCCTGTCGGCAATAACTTTTTTGTTGGCTAATAGTTCAGCAAAGCCATTAATATTGGGGCGGTATTTGTAAAACGGCCTTAATTGAGGGGCATTATCGATATAATCGATAACCGTTTGGGAAAAGAATCCCGTGTCTTTGTAGCTTATACAGGCAACGTCCATTAGGTCAAATGTAAAATCATTAACCCAAATTACGCAATGGGTTTATATTATTTTACAATATGTCCATAAAGGTCAAAGTCTTCGGCATTGTCAATTTGTACATTAACAAAGCTGCCAACGGTTGCGTAGTCAATTGATGCGTCAATTAAAACCTCGTTATCTACCTCGGGCGAGTCGAATTCGGTACGGCCAACAAAGTAATTGCCATCCTTTTTATCGATCAGTACTTTAAATGTTTGGCCGATTTTTTCCTGGTTCTTGTCGAAAGAAATGCCCTGCTGTATTTCCATTATGGCATCGGCGCGTTGTTGCTTCACATCCTCCGGCACATCATCTACCAATTGATGGGCATGTGTTTTTTCCTCGTGCGAGTAAGTGAAACAACCCAGGCGGTCAAATTTCGTATCTTCCACCCAACGCTGCATTTCTTCAAAATCCTGCTCGGTTTCACCAGGATAGCCGGTAATTAGCGTGGTACGCATCGCAATGCCGGGCACCTTATCGCGTATCTCGTTCACCACGTCAATGGTTTTTTGTTTGGTAATGCCGCGGCGCATAGATTTCAGCATATTATCGCTGATATGCTGCAAAGGCATATCCATGTATTTGCAGATATTTTCCCGCTCGTTCATTACGTCCAATATTTCCATCGGGAAACCGGAAGGGTAAGCGTATTGCAAACGGATCCACTCTATGCCGTTAACATCGGATAAGCGGCGAAGCAGTTCATCCAAATTGCGTTTGCCATATAGGTCGAGGCCATAATAGGTCAAATCCTGCGCAATTAATATCAATTCTTTTGTGCCGTTTTTGGCCAGCTTTTGCGCATCCTTCACCAAATCATCAATCGGGCTGGTAACGTGCTTGCCCCGCATTAGCGGAATGGCACAAAACGAGCATGGGCGGTTACAGCCCTCGGCAATTTTAAAATAGGCAAAGTGCGATGGCGTGGTTAATAAACGCTCACCTATTAGCTCATGTTTATAATCTGCACCTATAGAATGTAATAAATTTTGAAGGTCGTTAGTGCCAAAATATGCATCAACATTGGTGATCTCGGCTTCAAGCTCGGGCTTGTAACGTTCGGACAAGCATCCGGTAACAATCACTTTCCCAACCTTGCCCTGTTCCTTTAGCTCGCTGTATTGAAGAATGGTATCGATAGATTCCTGCTTGGCATTATCAATAAACCCGCAGGTATTGATTACAATAATATCATTGCTGTTAATCTTTTCAGCTTCGTGAACTACATCAAAATGGTTGCCTTTAAGCTGGCCCATCAGGATCTCGGAATCGTAAATATTTTTGGAACAGCCCAGCGTCACCACGTTAATTCGTGGTTTTGATTTCACCGATTTATGTTTTGATTCCACTGATTATTGCTTTTAAATACTATGATTAATTTTTGATTTCACAGCATTACACTGATAATCGTTTCACTTCACAACTTGGATTACCGAAATTTATTAGTAACCCGGTTTTTACTTTACTTGCTTTTAAATATGATAATAATTGCGTTTGGAATAGTTTGAGTATATACCCGGTTACCGATTTAAGCTCAACAATAACTTTATTTTCAACAAAAATATCGCACCTGAATTTACCAACAAATTGCTCTTTAAAACTGACATTAAATTCCTTTTCAGCAACAAAACTTAAATTTTCACTGGCTAACTGATGATGCAGGGCATTGGCATAGATCCTTTCAACAAAACCCGGCCCTAATTCACTATGAACCTTGAAACAACAACCGATTACTTTTTCGGTTAAAATATCATTTTCGAATTTTTCCATCCCAAATCGGTGAAATCAAAAATCAATCAGTGAAATCAATGTTTATTGTTTAAAGAGTGATTCAACGAAGCCTTTACGATCAAACAATTGCAGATCATTCATTCCTTCGCCCACTCCTATATATTTTACCGGTATTTTAAACTGATCAGATATCCCTATAACCACACCGCCTTTTGCCGTACCGTCCAGTTTGGTTAAAGCCAGCGCGTTAACGGCCGTTGCGTCGGTAAACTGCTTGCATTGCTCAATAGCATTTTGTCCTGTCGAGGCATCCAGCACCAGCAATATCTCGTGCGGCGCGCCGGGGACTACCTTTTGCATCACATTTTTTATTTTGGTTAGCTCGTTCATCAGGCCAACCTTATTATGTAAACGGCCCGCAGTATCAATAATCACTACATCGTCCTGGTTTGCTACTGCCGACCGTAAAGTATCAAAAGCAACAGATGCCGGGTCGGACCCCATTGCCTGCGCCACTACCTTTACACCAACACGCTCGCCCCATAACTGTATTTGGTCAACCGCCGCCGCGCGGAAAGTATCGGCTGCGCCGATAACTACCTTATTACCCGCTTGCTTTAGCTTATGCGCCAACTTGCCAATGGTAGTAGTTTTACCTACGCCATTTACGCCAACCACCATAATTACATAAGGCTTATGGTCGCCGTATTCAAAATTGGAGAAATCGTTACTGTTGTTTTCGGCAAGCAGTTGCTGTATCTCATCGCGCAGCAAGCCCTTTAACTCAGATGTGCCTACATATTTATCTTTCGCAACGCGAGCCTGTATGCGCTCAATTATTTTTAAGGTAGTACTTACACCGACGTCTGATGTTACCAACACCTCTTCCAACTCATCCAGCACATCATCATCAACAGTTGATTTACCCGCAATTACTTTAGATATTTTTGAAAAAAAGTTATCCTTGGTTTTTTCTAAACCGGTATCCAGCGCCTCTTGTTCTTGTGGAGTGCTTTCCTTTTTCTTAAAAAAATCAAATAATCCCATGGGTTAGATGTGCAGATATGAAAATGTGCAGATGTGCAAATGCGTGTTCATGTAATATGCTTAAAATTAATCTTTTTTTATTCATCTGCACATCTGCATATCCGCAAATCTGCACATCAACAAAAAAAGCCCTCTCGTTATCAACAAGATGGCTTTTATATTATAAAAACGTTTACCGCTTATAATTTGCCTGCGATAGCGTCTTTAATAAAATCGTTAGCTACGATCTGTGTTTTGAATGAATAAGCACCTGTTTTAGGTGATTTAGCCATTGTGATCACTTTCGAAAAATCTTTTCCTTTACCGGCTACTTTCAGGGTTGCAACTACTTTCTTTGCCATGTTTTTTTAATTATTGAATGAGCGAGTGAGTGAATTAGTGAATGTTTTGATCCAACTAATTAACTAATCACCAATTACTATTTTATTTCTTTATGAACAGTTACTTTTCTTAAAACGGGATTGAATTTCTTCATTTCCAGTCTTTCGGTTGTATTCTTTTTGTTCTTGGTGGTAATGTAACGTGACATACCAGGCATACCGCTTGTTTTATGCTCGGTGCACTCTAAAATTACCTGAACTCTATTACCTTTCTTTGCCATCTCTTTTTAATTATTGATTTAGTGAATGAGTGAATTAGTGATTGATGCAGCTTCAGGAGTAAACCCATTCACTTAATCAACTATTCAATCAATCAACTATATATACCCTTTTTTTACAAATTTATTGATACAGGCAGTGATGCCGTTTTTGCTGATAGTTTTAACAGCTGATGTAGATACCCTTAGGGTGATCCACTTATCCTCTTCGGGAATATAAAACTTTTTAAGCTTTAAGTTTGGATGAAACCTGCGCTTGGTTTTACGATTGGAGTTTGATACGTTGTTACCAACTATTGACGCCTTTCCTGTTAGATCACAAATTCTTGACATGACAAATAATTTTAAATTATTCTCCCTTTTTCTTAAAGAGTTTGCAAATATCAGGATTTTAAGTCAAATAGGCAATACCCAATTTAATTATTTTTTCAAATAGTTTTTCCGGAACGATGTTTATTAAAATTAGTAATTTACGCTTCCATTTTTACCAGTTATGAAAATCACCTCGTTCGACCATTACAAGCAAGTATATCAACATAGCGTAGCGCAGCCCGAGCAGTTTTGGGAAGGCGTTGCCAATGAATTTTTATGGCGAAAAAAATGGGACAAAGTACTGGAGTGGAACTTTAAAGAGCCCAATATTAAATGGTTTATAGGGGGAAAGCTCAATATAACCGAGAATTGCCTCGACCGCCAGCTGGATACTATAGGCGATAAACCCGCCATTATATGGGAACCCAACGACCCTAAAGAAGACCACCGCATACTAACTTACCGGCAGCTATATGATAAAGTTTGCCAGTTTGCCAATGTATTAAAAAACAACGGCGCTAAAAAAGGCGACCGGATTTGCATCTATATGCCCATGGTGCCCGAACTGGCCATAGCCATGATGGCCTGCGCCAGGATAGGGGCGATACATTCCGTGGTATTTGGCGGCTTCTCGGCCCAATCCATCTCCGACAGGATACAGGATGCAACCTGCAATATCGTAATAACTGCCGATGGCGGCTTTAGGGGCAATAAGGATATTCCGCTAAAAAACGTGATAGATGATGCATTGGTCACTTGCCCGTCCGTTAAAAAAGTAATAGTGCTTACCCGCACCCGCACACCCATATCCATGATAAAGGGCCGTGATGTATGGTGGGAAGACGAAATAAAAAAGGTAGAAACACAAGGTATAAAAGACTGCCCAGCCGAAGAAATGGATGCCGAGGACATGATGTTCATTCTCTATACCTCCGGCTCAACGGGTAAACCCAAAGGCGTGGTACATACCTGCGGTGGATATATGGTTTATGCAGGCTATACCTTTGATACCACTTTTCAGTACAATCAAAACGAGGTTTATTTCTGCACGGCCGATATTGGCTGGATAACCGGGCACACTTATATTGTGTACGGTCCGTTATCGCAGGGTGCTACCTCTATCATGTATGAAGGTATACCTACCTACCCCGATGCCGGGCGTTTATGGGATATTGTAGATAAGTATAAAGTTAACATCTTATATACCGCCCCTACGGCCATCCGCTCGTTAATGAGCTTTGGCGAGGAGCCTTTGAAAGGCAAGGATCTAAGCTCGCTCACCAAATTAGGCACCGTTGGCGAACCTATAAACGAAGAAGCCTGGCATTGGTACGATGAAAAGATAGGGCATAAACACTGCCCTATAGTAGATACCTGGTGGCAAACCGAGAACGGCGGCCACATGATAACCCCCATTGCAGGAGTTACCCCGCTTAAGCCGGGCTATGCCACCCTTCCGCTGCCCGGCGTACAGCCGGTATTGGTGGATGAGAACGGGAACGTAATAGAAGGTAACGATGTTAGCGGCAATTTATGTATCAAATTCCCGTGGCCCGGAATGCTGCGTACTACCTACGGCGACCATGAGCGCTGCCGGCTCACCTATTTTTCTACTTATGAGAACATGTATTTCACAGGGGATGGCTGCCTTCGTGATGAGGATGGTTATTACCGTATAACCGGTCGTGTGGACGATGTGCTAAACGTATCCGGACACCGCATCGGTACTGCTGAAGTGGAGAATGCCATCAATATGCATAGCAGCGTGGTAGAATCAGCCGTGGTAGGCTATCCGCACGATATAAAGGGCCAGGGCATTTACGCCTTTGTAATAGCGCCCAATAAACACGGCGATGACGACCTTACCCGCAAAGATATCCTGGCCACGGTAACCCGCATCATCGGCGCGATAGCCAAGCCGGATAAAATTCAGTTTGTAACAGGGTTACCTAAAACACGGTCGGGCAAAATTATGCGGCGCATATTACGGAAGATTGCCGAAGGGGATACCCAAAACCTGGGCGATATTTCTACGTTGCAGGATCCTGCTGTGGTGGAGGATATAAAGGTGGGGGCGTTGTAGAGAAAATTAGAGCCTGCGTAAACTGGCTGTAGCAAATTCTACTTAACTAAATATTTCAAATATTGTAATCTTAATTTTTATTATGGATTTAGTGCTAAAAAATGTACAGAAAAAACATTTGCAACTTATTTGATGAATTAGCAAAAACGTTAAAAATTGAAGTTGCAAAATTGGCCGATGCCGATATAAATTACTCACAAAGAGCAGATACCCAAAAAGTATCTTTTTTAACGGAAGAGGACAAAATAATTTCAATAAAGAAACTCTTTAAATACATTAAACGCAATGCTTTTTTAGACGTTTATTCTGAAACCTTAGAGCCCGGATTTGATCATAGGTTTTCGGGTTCCGGGACAAATAAAAGCGATAAAAAAAATTTAGCTCTTACCAAAGATGATGAAATCAAAATATGTGATGCTTGGGATAAATTTAAATTGGATGCACAAAATATAATCGACAAAACAAGAGCCAGTAATTTATTTGAATAGATTGTTAATTTCAAAACTCAAACCAGGTAATATTACGGACTTTAAAACTTCATCCTTTTTTGCTCTTTGATGCAGATAATACTTCCCATTATTTAAAAGATACACATCGGCATCTTTAGCAATAGGGTCAATAATAATAAACTCTTTAACACCATACTTCTCATAAGTGTCCTTTTTGGGCCGAAGATCATAATAGGCATTCTTTTCCCATAAAACCTCAACCACTATATCAGGCGGGCCGTGGATATAATCTTTCACTATTCCCCGGTTCTCATCGGCAATATAAATAAAGTCAGGTTGAAAAGAATTTTCATTATCCAGTATCACTTCAATAGGGCCAATTATATAAACCCCATTGTTTTGAACTTTTTCTTCATATTTATAAAAAACCCTACAAACATTCATCAATGCAATTTGATGGTCCAATGTTCTTGATGGCCAATCAATAAGGCAGCCGCTTATGTATTGGTACGGTGCTCCAATAGGCATAGCCATATATTCTTCAAACGTTACTTGCTTTTCTCCGACCAACATGAGCTAAATATATTAATTTTGCATCAAATGAAAAAATCCATCCCCACCATATTAGTTGTAAACGATGACGGCATAACCGCGCCCGGAATTAAAGCCTTAATTGATGTAATGAAAGAATTGGGCCGCGTAGTCGTTGTTGCGCCGGACAGTCCGCAATCGGGTATGGGGCACGCCATTACAATCGGCAAGCCGCTGCGTTTAGATGCGGTTGATATATACGAGGGTGTAGAAATGTACCGCTGCTCGGGTACCCCGGTTGATTGCGTTAAGCTGGCGGTTAATAAAATATTCAAAGGTAAAAAGCCCGATCTATGTGTCTCAGGCATTAATCATGGCTTAAATAATTCTATCAACGTTTTATATTCGGGCACTATGTCGGCAGCGGTTGAGGGGGCTATTGAAAGTATCCCGTCAGTTGGGTTTTCATTGGATGATTATACGTTACAGGCAAATTTTAGTCATTGCTTAAAATATATTAAGGAAATAGCCCAGCAGGTTTTACAGAACGGTTTGCCGCCGGCTACCTTATTAAATGTAAACTTCCCGGCAGGTGCGGGTGTTAAGGGGATAAAAATTTGCCGCCAGGCCAACGCCAAATGGGCTGAAGAATTTGATGAACGCATGGATCCGCATAAGCGGCCGTATTACTGGCTAACCGGAGTGTTTCAATCCAGCGATGGCGGCGAGGATACCGATGTATGGGCGCTTGAACATAATTATGTATCCATCGTCCCGGTACAATTTGATATGACGGCACACCAGGCCATACCTATATTAAACAGCTGGAAGTTTAGCGACTAATTATTCTTTAATGCTGGCGAGGTAATAATCAATTCCTCTGGTAATGTTTTTTGCCTGGCAAATTATCGGGTAATCGGGGCTGTTCAGCACCCATAGCTCGCTTTTCTTATCGGCGCTCACCGCGTGAAAGATGTCGGTTACCTTATTGTTTATTTTGTATACCGCTGTATCGGGGATGACGGTAAACTTTATACTATTTAGCTCAAAAGCCTTGTTGGTGGTAGCATCGCTGTAAAGCGATTTTGAAAGTACCATCAGCGTTTCGTCTTCCTTCAGTTTAGTAATTGCGCCTGGTGTGGGTGGCGAAAGGACAGTCCTTTTAGCGCTTTGTAACGCTTTTGCCTGCATCTCAAATTCGCCGCCCCCATAGCCGGGAACGTTCCAGTGCATTTTTATAGGGTCGTCTAAACCTAAAATGGTTACATCAAGGTCTATATTTTGCCCCATGTTTTTTAGGTTGACGCTAAAATTTAATACACTACCTTTTTTTATAACGGGGATATATTTTTGAGCGAATGTCGCAGTTGTTATTATAAAGAGTATTACCGACAGGGATATTTTTTTCATGCCTAAAAGTATATATTAAATTCATAAAAGTACTATTATGCGCTATTCATACTTACTTTTGGTTTTATGCTGAAGAAAAACAATATAGTAATTGGTATGCTTGCCGGGTTTGTTTTGCCGGGTATTACCTGGATCATATTTGCCTGGATATTGAAGAGCAAGGTAATTATTGAAAATAAAAAAGCTTTCCCTTACGAAATAGCTATTCTTTTAAACCTGCTGATCATAAGGTACCTGTTTAAAAAAGGCTATGACCAAACAGGTTCGGGGATGATACTTTGTACCTTTGTTGCCATGATACTGGTATTTATGTTTAAAACCGGCCACTTGATATGAAATATTATTTAGTAGCCGGCGAAGCCTCAGGCGACCTGCACGGGGCCAATTTAATGAAGGCCCTTAAAACCCTTGATCCGCAAGCGGATTTTCGCTTTTTTGGCGGCGACCTGATGCAGGCCGAAGGAGGAACATTAGTTAAACACTATGCCGAAATGGGCTTTATGGGTTTCATAGAAGTGGTAATGAACTTGCGCACCATTTTTAAAAACCTCGACTTTTGCAAACAGGACATTAGTTCCTGGCAGCCGGATGTTTTAATACTCATTGATTTCCCCGGGTTTAATTTGAAGATCGCCGATTTTGCTAAACAAAATAATATCCCGGTCGACTATTATATCTCTCCAAAAGTTTGGGCATGGAACCAAAAACGGGTTTTAAAAATTAAACGGATAGTAGATCACCTTTTCTGCATATTACCATTTGAGGTTGATTTTTATAAAGGATGGGGAATGGAGGTTGATTACGTAGGTAACCCATTGCTTGATGCGATCCATGATTTTAAGCCGGACACAGATTTTATAAAAAAGAATAATTTAGATCCTGATAAAAAGATAATAGCCCTGTTGCCCGGCAGCCGCAAGCAGGAAATAATGTATTTACTGCCCGATATGATAGCTACAGCAAGTCAATTCCCAGACTACCAGTTTGTGATTGCGGGCGCGCCGACCTTTGCTATTGATTTTTACCGTCAATTTTTAGGCGGCAAAAATATGCCGGTTGCTTTCGGCGCTACTTATGATCTGCTAAATAATTCACAAGCTGCAATAGTAGCATCAGGAACCGCAATTTTAGAAACGGCTTTATTTAATGTGCCACAGGTATTGGTTTATAAAGGCAACCCTATATCTGTTGGTATCGCGCGGGCGGTCATCAAAATAAAATATATTGGTTTGGTTAATTTGATAATGGATGCCCCGATATTGAAAGAATTGATACAGGCAGATTGCACCCCTCAAACAATAGCTGCCGAACTCAATCTGCTTCTCAACAACAAAAATTACCGGGACACTATGCTCAATAATTATGATAAGTTGGATGAGCGGATGGGCAAGCCCGGTGCATCCGCCAAAACTGCCGGCCTTATTATAAAATACGGCGCAAAAAAATAAAGCCCCGCAAAATGCAGAGCTTTATCGTTTTCATAGATAGTGTTAGAATTTTAATAGGTAGATGTATATATAGATCAGGCTGCTTTTACAATAGCCCGGTTGTTGTAAAATTGATTCTTCGCTCTGAAAGCTTTTAGGTCTTCCATTAACAGGTTTTTTAATTCGTTATCAAAACGGGCAACTAATTTGCTGGTAGCTGGTTTTTTATAAGTTTTCATAGTTATAATGTTTTAAGGTTGATGATTTAATTTACGCAACAGATAATTGTTCAGTTTTAATTAATTTTAAAAAGCTGTTTCTAACGGTCCTTATTGATCTAAGGTCGGCCATTATAATATTCATTAATTCGTTATCAAAGCGGGCAACTAATTTGCTGGTTGCTGGTTTTTGGTTGATCTTCATAATGTATAGTTTTTAATATTTTAAGTTCTTAGTTTTTCTTTTCAGTATCGTCTTCTGTTTGGGTAAGGTTATCTTTTCTTCTTTTCGCCTCTTTATATTGTCTTAATAACTGCTCCTTATCCCGTTCATCAGATGACTTTGCCGGTTCAACAGGATTTTCCCATTCCTTTTCGTCATTCTCTGTTTTGTTATTTTTATTAACTATCATAACAATGCCTTTGATAAGATGTATTCCAATTCAATGCCAAGATTTTCCTCAGCGCATGGAAATAGTCATCTATAACTCAGATTTATTTTACATTAATATGTAAATCATTGAAATCAAGTAACTTGAGAGTTAATGTTTGCGGAAATTTAGTGTACGAAAATTGTATAGAAAAATGCAACAAGTGTTGATAACAGTAGTCAGGAGCGTACAGTTGTAACGTTATTATGTACTTTTTTGCGGTTAAAAAGGTGCATTGTTAATGCTATTGCAGATAGTATAATGCCGACCACGCTTACACCGGTCCACTGATAAGTGTTCCAAACCTGGCTGGCAATAAAGGCCCCGGCAGCGCCGCCAATAAAATAAGTTACCATATATATGGTATTGATACGGTTGCGTGCTTCGGCACTTAACGAGAAAATGATAGCCTGGTTGGATATATGCGTAGCCTGCACGCCCATATCCAGTACAATAACACCTATTATTAAGCCCGCAATGCTATGGCCCGAAAACAAGAACACAATAAAAGAAACCACAATTAATAATAAGGTAAAGGTTGATAATTTATAGGCATCCATTTTATCGCTCAGCCGCCCCATTAACCCGGCAGCTATAGCGCCGGAGGCGCCAACCAGGCCAAACAGCCCGGCAACATCGCTACCCTGGTTAAAATTTTGTTTTAATAAAAAGGTAAGCGTAGTCCAGAACGCGCTAAAGCAGGCAAAGCATAAGGCCCCGCGGATTGCAGCCATACGTAATTTGGGTTCTTCTTTAATTAACACCAGCATTGATCTCATCAAATCTTTATAATTGCCTTTATATTCAGGCTCAACCTCTGGAAAAAAAAGAAAAACAAGCAACCACATAACCAACATCAGCCCTGCGGCCATGTAAAAAACATCGCGCCAGCCAAAATGCGCGCCAATAAAACCGCTAAACGTGCGCGACAGTAGTATACCTATTAATAAGCCGCTCATTACTATGCCTATTTTTTTACCCCGCTCGGCGGGGCTTGCCAAATGGGCGGCCATTGGTACCAACAACTGTGGGATAAGTGAGAACACCCCAACGAAAAAACTCGCTATCATTAATATATAGATGTTTGATGCCGAGCCGGCAACCAGCAATGCTATAATTACAAATGCAAAATCAATGATCATTAAACGCTTGCGTTTAAACATATCCGCCAGGGGGGCAATTAATAACATACCTGTTGCATAACCAATTTGGGTTATCATAGATACCTGGCCCGCTTTACCGCTGTTTACGTGAAAAGTATTGGCAATATCACCCAATAAAGGTTGGTTATAGTATAAATTGGCCACAACCAGCCCTGTAGTGATGGTCATTACCCATAACGTAGTATTTTTTAAATGTGGTTTTTCTTTGCCTGTGGATGTCATAACTTACTGCAAAGATGTAAAAGCATCTTTAAAATGCACCCAAAAAGTATTTAATTTTTATAATCGTAGCATTAAGCAAATTTTATTCTTTTAACACTTTTTAACATTTAAGTAGCAAAAACGAGTGCAATTTTTAGTGTTTTCAAACATTTTACCTTTATTTTTATAGGTATTGAGATAAAAATGAGGCGTTGCAATCGATTATGGCTATATTTTATTAATGTTTTGAATGAATTTCATCAAATATTAGCACATGGATGTACAATCAGAAATGAAATATTATTGGTCAGATCAACCATTTTCGTAAAAAAGTTAACATAATGGTAACAATCGCTTTACTGCATTGCCAATAAAAGAGGTTTTTAACCTTTTTTACAAAAAAATTACAAAAAAATATGACTATTTAAAATCTTAGTGTTACCTTTACACCATAATAAAAACACATATAAAAAGTCTTCTCATAATTTAGGTTTATAATTGGTTAGTAAAGGCCCCTGCCCATCAGGGGCTTTACTTGTTTTATAGGGTTAGGTTTCACTAAATATTTCCCGGGATAAAAACTATCAATGCAAATTTGTCCTATTGCAACTTTTTACTACTTTTGCCATCCGCAATAAAACGAAGTAGGCAGTTAGCAATGCCAGGTTTGAAGAAAAAGACTGCAAACTGCTAACCAATAACTGCAAACTCAAAAACGGGGGATTAGCTCAGCTGGCTAGAGCGCTTGCATGGCATGCAAGAGGTCATCGGTTCGACTCCGATATTCTCCACCTGATAATCAGGCACTTATGAACATCATAAGTGCCTTTTTTTATGCCATTTTTTTCAGTGACCTTTCAGTGACCTCCAAAGGTGGTTTAAACCAGCATTAAGGGTTATATTTCATGAGTAAATAGTCGTCATCCCGCTCACAGGATGAACGCATTGTATCAAACTCCTTGAACAATTTCTAACTTTTAGTAAACAACCTGTCTTTAAATTGCAATCGACAAATTGATTGACAATTGCTGTAATAACGTTAACTTCAAATAGTAGTTGCTTTTTATTTTATCATTGTAATTTTTCATCTCTACATTATGAACGTAAGCCTTATTCTTGGTGCCGGTTTTTCATATAATGCTGGTTTGCCCCTTGTGGATGGAGTGTCCCGCCGGTTTTTGCAACAACCCTTATATGATCAAGTTCTTTGTTTTGGCTCCAGCGAATGGAAATGGAAAGAATGGGCGAATGGGCCGGATTTGCATAATGGCATATTACCCAGTGAACGCATACCTGTTGCAATGGTCATAGAAAACCTTATCAAACATTATTTTGCCGACACCGGAGAAGATCTGCTTAATTATGAAATGTTCTATCAATACATGATAGACATGCAGCGAAAAGACAGACAACGGTTTGAACAAATAAAAATGGCCACCCAAAAATTGTATGATGACAAATTTGGTTACAGGGATTATAATTTTGATGGAATGACTGACGGCTGGATATTCTCTTGTTTCTACCATTTGGTAGATGATCTGTTATGGATTAGAAAGCCGTTTGAAGAAATTCAACAACTATATAAGCCCTATATTGATTTTTTTCTGAATACTGGTAATGATATAAATATTTGCACCCTCAATCACGATCTATTGTTGGAATCAGTATTTACCCATCTCGGAATTTCTTATGCAGATGGTTTTTCAACAGCCAATAAAATTCTAATGGATTATGATAACCAGCATCGTGTGCCTGTTTTTGACGGAACCTTCAATGAACGTATCAACTTGTTAAAACTTCACGGCTCAATTGATCTATATGAGTATAGGTACATTGAAGAAAGAAACAGGCATAAGGGCTATGATTATTTAAGACAATGAACTACCACACGAAACACGGAGCTATAGATCTTGACGAAAACGGTGAGATTTTACAACGATGGACGCCTGAAATCAGGCCACAATTTATTACAGGCGAGAACAAGTTTAAAATCATTCAAGAAGACAAAATGTATAGTGTCATTTATCAGCACTTACAGGAACACTTACCACTCTCTGATCGATTGATAGTTGTTGGTTATTCTTTTCAAGATGACCACATTAATCAGGTGGTCATGTCTTCATTAGAATCCATCAAACAAATCGTCCACATTAACCCTAATATACGATTCCCATATTTCCATCCAAATATTCTTGAAATCAATCCAATTAAAGAGGAAATAAGATTTTAAGCCTATATATTATTGGCGTTTAATCCTCATCATAGATACAATATAATACTTTCTGAAAAAATATTATTAAGTTTAAAGGATTAAGCTCCTTAGTACGTTTATGTTATTACATAGGCCCTTATCTAAACCTTTTGTAGCAATGGTCCCTAACCGAATTTTTGAAAAGTTATTTCTCGCTCAAACAGAAGCTGAGGTTTCCGATTTTATCGCGCAAAATCCGACTGTATTTGATCAGAGTAACTGGTTTCCTTATGGAGCGGACGAAAATTACTTCGGGGTCATTGAAAGTCAACAAGCATCACCGATACCTGCATTAGTTGAAAAAATAACAAACTCTATTGACGCCGTTTTGATGCGCAAGTGCCTAATGTCAGGTATTGACCCGAAAGGCGTTGATGCTCCAAAATCTATGGAGGAGGCGATTGATAAATTTTATCCAAATCACAATTGGGATCTCCGGCAAAATCAACGACACCAGGCCCAAAATATTCAGATTCTTGCCGATGGGCCTAAAGAGGAAACCTCTCTTATTATTTATGATGATGGGGAAGGGCAACACCCTAAAGATTTCGAGCATACTTTCCTTTCTTTGTTAAAAGGCAATAAAACTGAGATTCACTTTGTCCAGGGCAAATTCAATATGGGAGGCAGCGGAGCCCTGGTGTTTTGTGGAAAGAACAGATATCAGTTAATCGGCTCAAAAAAATTTGACAATTCAGGGGAATTTGGCTTTACGCTGGTAAGACGGCATGTGAGGAATGCATTAGAAAAACAAACAAAACGGCATACCTGGTATGAGTTCTTTAAAATTGATGGAAATATAGCGTCCTTCCCTATCACTGAACTTGACCTCAATTTATACCAAAGAAAGTTTATTACCGGTACAGTGATTAAATTGTTCGCTTTTCAAATGAAAGGAATAACAGATATATCACGCGACCTTAATTTGAGTCTGAACGAATTTCTTTTCGAACCAGCCTTGCCAATTTTCACTATTGAAAAAGAGGCGAGATATCCTAAAACGCCACAAATGCAGCGAGAGCTATTTGGCTTAAAGAGGCGATTGGACAAACAAGGCGACACTTATTTGGATAAAGAGTGGAATTTTAGCGAGGTCTACCATGAACCCAAAATTGGATCGGTAAAAGTCACTGTCTACGTATTTAAGTCAAGAATCGAGGATAAAAATGTGAAAGATAGCAGACTTGCCATCCGACGAGAATTTTTCAAAAATGGAATGTCAATAATGTATGGTCTTAATGGCCAGATCCAAGGATTTGACGCTGCTTCATTTATTTCAAGTTCAAAAGGTCTTGACTTCCAATTACTTCGTGACCACTTGCTGATCCATGTTGACTGCACAAATATGAACCCGGAATTTCGAGACGAGTTGTTTATGGCTTCACGCGATCGGTTAAAAGATGGCGATGACGCCAAATACCTAAAAGCATTGCTCATTAAAAACCTCACCAAAAGCAAGTTGCATGACTTGTATAAATTTCGGAAAAGCAATCTATCTGTGGAAGGTACCGACACTGGTGAATTAATGAAGAATATGGCCAAAAGCCTGGGCATTAATAAAGACCTGTTGACGCTAATTCAGCAAACATTCAAGTTAGAAGAAGGAAAAAAGGAGAAATCGAAGGATAAAAGTCCGAAAAAAGAATATCCAAAAAAAGAGCGTGAAGTGACGATATTTCACCCTAAAAGATTTCCGAGTATTTTCAATCTCAAAGGTGCAAAGGACGGCACTCCTATGATCCAAATTCCTCTTGGCGATGATAAGGTCTTAAAGTTTGAAACCGACGCGGAAAATCAATATTTTGATCGGGTTGAGGAACCTGGTGAATTGAAAATTGCAATTTTAAATTACCGGCGTCACACTGGAGGAGGAGGTACAGAACGTGGTTTGCCATCTGAACCAACGGATTTTATTAGCGTAAATTCCACCAGCCCGGATAAGGGCACCATAAAGGTTATATTACACCCCAATGAGACAGTAGGTGTTGGCGATGCCTTTGAAGTAAAAGCGACTCTAACAAGCCCAGGTAATGATTTAGAGCAATATTTCATAGTTAAGATCAGTAATCCGGAAGGGCATAAAGTACCCAAGCCTGAAGAGATTGAAACGTCAGAGCCCAGTGGATTACCCGATTATTACCTAGTTTATAAAGATGCCAAGGAAGGGTTTCAAAGTTATGATGATTTGGAGGCGTCCAGTATAGAAATGGGATTTTCGACAATCATGCACCCGTTAATCGAAAGCGATAAACTTGCAGGCATCTATATCAATATGGATAGCCAAGTACTTACCAGGTACAAATCGAAACTGAAAAAAGAAGAACAACTCCAGTTCGCCGACCGGAAATACATTTCTTCAGTATATTTTCACACAATTATGCTTTTCGCTATAACAAAGCAGAAAAAGTATAATTTCAACAGAACTGATGCCAATGGTCAAATTGAAGAAGTTGAGCTAAGCGATTATTTGAAAGACGTTTTTGAAAGTCATTACTCCAATTTTTTATTAAACTATGGTGCCGAAGAACTCATGCAAAGCTTAGATTGACGAAAAAGAAGAGATATGACGTTAAATTGGAACTGATCAAAAAACAACTGAAGATACTGGACATCGACTTAGATTTCTTTTTAAATAAGAAACATACCAGCATCCCGACCGGCCGAGAACGGCTGGATTCAGACGAATACGTCCCCTGGAGCGAAGAAAAAGTACGGGAATACTTGGAAAACAAAGCCGGCCTGCGACGCGATACACCCGTTCGTGGCAAATTATTCACAAAACACGACGAGGTATTTTTCTATCTAAAAAGCTTACAGGAATTTACCGAATTTCAATTGACCTTCGAGATTGATCATATCGACGCACACGCAGACCTGGGTTACGGCGACAGCGGCTACCACTATATCGCTGCCGAAGTATTGAGCTGGCCCGTCGCCGAGCGCCCGTATTTGGACCGCATCGGCGGCAGTAACGGTTTAAACGAGGGTAATTACCTGTTGTTCCTGATCGCCTGCCGTTGGCTCACCAAACTCCATTACATCAACCACTACGGCTGGACCGACGACATACCGCCCTTCGCCTTCAAAAACTTCCACATCAACAGCGGTTTTATCCAGCTCAAACAATTCCACGAGGACCACCTGCATCAAATGCTCTACGGCCGGGGATTAATTGAAACTGCTAAAAAGATCAAACCTCTGGCCATTGAACCACCGGTCGCCTTCAAACGTGTCAACGCCAGCCGCTTCAAAAGTGCAGGAGATTACGACCTCGTCTTCCTTACTCACTCGCCCTATTACACCCCCGAAAGCGCCGATGCGCTGATACCTGTCATTACCTCGTATATGAGTTTAGTATAATTGCTTAGTAATAAGTATGATTGGTTAGAAACTGTCAATATGTGGATAACGAATAGTTTCAAAATGCCGGTATTTTTCTTTACTTTACATTGGATAGTTGTATAAAATTTAATGGAAATAGCTGAAAAAAAAGCGCTCAAATACACATTTTCCGGACACGATACCTTTCAATGCCGACATTTTTGGCTTAAGAAGGGTTACGATCTGATCAATGCGGGCAAGTCATTTAGTAAAGAAGATTCGGTTGTTGAGTTGGGGGTAGGTAAAAATATGGTATCTGCGATCAGGTATTGGATGAAAGCATTTGATCTGATGACTAATGATGATAAACTTACACCGCTGGCGCATTATTTATTAAGCGATGATGGTTGGGACCCATATTTAGAGGATGAAGGAAGCCTGTGGCTACTACACTATCATTTGGTTAAAAAAGGGTTGGCATCCGCTTATAGCATGATCTTTAATGAATTCCGCCGTGAGAAAATCGAGTTTTCAAAAAGTAACTTTATCGCCTATTTAAAAAGAAAAGCCGAAAGCACCGAGGCCTTCCAGGTAAACGAAAAAACGGTCACCGATGATTTCGGTGTTTTGATCAAGATGTATATCCGCTCTGATGTACAGAACAAAGATAAGGAAGATACCCTGTCCGGCTTGTTTACGGAATTGGATATCATTAAGAGTGTAGGGAAACGCGGTGAAGAAATTTTCGCTATAGATAACACGGAAAAAAAAGACCTCCCAGAAGAGATATTACTTTACGTGATGTTGGACCAGGCAGGGCGTGATGCAGTGATCAATATCAGTGCCATTGAACAGGAAGCTAATAACGCAGGCGCGGTGTTCGCTATTAACCGAAGTGGCCTAACCGCCAAAATAGAGAAGCTATTAAAGAAATATAAGGACATGGTCTATACTGACCACGCCGGTATCAGGGAGATTCAATTTAAGGAAAAACCGGATGCAATAACTGTTTTGAGGAACTATTATGCAAACTAAGTATACGACGTCCGTTAATATCATCCGTGACGCAGACCGGGACATTCGGTATATTCCGACGCCCAATGCAGTGCGGATCGTAAATCAGCTTGCCAATGATTTTAAAGTTGGGTTAAGGTCATTTAATATCATTGGGGCTTTCGGGACGGGCAAGTCGTCATTTTTATGGGCGTTCCAGCAAAGCGTTTCAGGAAAAAAGAAACACTTTGGAATCAAATTGGTCAATAGCCCTAACTATTCTTTTATCAACCTGGTGGGAGAATATAAATCTATCATGACTACGTTCGCCGAACGTTTCGATATACAGACTGATGCGCATCTGACTGAAAATATTTTTTCTGAGATATATAATTGCTATCATGCCCTTGGGACTCAAAATCCGCTGCTATTTATTGTTATTGATGAATTCGGCAAATTTTTAGAATATGCGGCGGAATATGAACCGGAGAGAGAACTGTATTTTATCCAGCAACTGGCAGAATTTGTAAATAATCCGGATCGGAATATTGTGCTGCTTACGACTGTACACCAAAATTTCGACGCTTATGCTTTTTCTTTAGCTGGCGCAAAAAAACAAGAATGGACGAAAGTAAAAGGCCGGTTCAAAGAAATACCATTTAATGAACCCGTAGAACAGCTACTTTACCTGGCAGGTGAACATCTTCAAGTAAAATCTGCAGCTATAAAAGCAAGAGCTGAAATTCATGATGGAATACAACTTTTTCTAAAAGCTAAAGCATTTACCAGTGATCCCGATAAAGTAACCGAGATCGCGGAAAAACTTTATCCTTTAGATCTTGTATCTGCCAATATACTGACATTGCTGCTACAACGATATGGCCAAAATGAACGTTCGTTATTCTCCTTTTTAGAATCGACGGATCATACGGGAATTATTGCACATGCATTCGATAATAACTCTTTTTATAATGTAGCTAGCGTTTATGACTATTTGCTGTTTAACTTTTACGCATTTGTCAACTCTCAATATAACATTGACTTTAGCGCGTGGCGACTAATCAAGAATACGCTGGAAAGTGTGGAGCGGACATTTGATTTTGATGTAAGTGATTATCAAAAAATCATCAAAACCATCGGACTGTTAAATATTACCTCTGCAGCCGGGGCCACACTTGACTATGATTTCCTCAGTCAATATGCTAAAACCTGCCTTGACATCAGCAATGCGGAAGAAATTATCGACAACCTTAGTGCCAAAAAGCTAATATTCTACCGTAATTACAACAAGCGGTATGTTTTATTTGAAGGTTCTGACCTGGACATTCAATCGGCGCTTATCGAAGCTGGTAATAAAGTTGAGCAAGTTGTTGATGTTACTACACTATTAAATAAATATTACCAGCTTCCGCCGATCATTGCCAAGGAAGTGACCTACCAAAAAGGTACGCCGCGCCTTTTTGAATACCTGATTACAGAGTATCCTAAAACGGTAATTCCCGAGGGCGAGATAGATGGTTTTATCAACCTTATTTTTAATGACAAAATCAGCCAGGAAGAGGTCATTGCCTATTCAGCCGATCAAAAAGAGGCGATCATCTATGGTTTTTACAAAAACTCAAAATCAATAAAAGAACTTTTATTTGAAATTGAAAAAACAAAAAAAGTAATTGATGAAAACGGCGAGGATAAATTTGCCATAACAGAACTTAACAACATTATTATACACCAGCAAAACCTGCTTAATCATAAAATACTCAATAATTTCTATAACCCTAAAAAAGAGATCATTTGGATATGGAACGGGCGGGTGCTGGAGAATATTGAAAGTAAAAAAGTCTTCAATAAACAGCTTTCAGCGATCTGCAATGAGGTATACAAAAAGTCACCCTCATTTATTAATGAACTGGTTAATAAGAACAAGATATCACCGTCTATTCATACGGCCAAGCGTTTGTATTTCAAAGCACTTGCCCAAAATTGGGATAAGCCGCAATTGAATTTTCCTGCCGACAAGTTCCCGCCGGAAAAAACCATTTACCTTTCACTGCTGGAAAGTAACGGGATCAGGTTATACTCCGATATCGTCAACCATGAAATTACCGTAAACGATAAATTTAACTTTGATCATTTATGGAACTATTCGCTGGACTTTTTAAACAGTGCCAAGGTGTCCCGCCGAAAAATTTCCGAATTTGAAGCATTGCTTAAAGTAAGGCCTTACAAGCTCAAACAAGGCCTGATAGATTTTTGGGTGCCTACATTTTTATTTATTAAACGTGAGGATTTTGCGCTTTTCGGAGAAAAGGGTTACATCCCTGCGATCAACGATGAAGTATTAGAGCTCGTTGCTAAATTTCCTGAAAATTACGAGATCAAGACCTTTGATATTGAAGGTGTTAAATTGGATCTTTTTAATAGTTATCGTTTGTTTTTGCAACAAACAAAAAAAGAGAAAGTAACTAATATATCATTTATAGAAACGATAAAGCCTTTTATCACTTTTTATACTAAATTACCTGAATATTCAAAAATTACCAAGCGTTTAAGTAAAGAAGCGGTCAATATTCGAACAGCTATTGTCAAATCAGAAGATCCCGAATGGACATTTTTTGAAGATTTTCCGAGAGCACTCGGTTATACGGTAAATGAATTGCAAACTAACCAGGCCGGTTTGCAGCAATACATTGACAAACTTCAGGAAGCAATCAGGGAATTGAGAACAAGTTATGATGAACTGACCGGCCGGGTAGAATTATTTATACAGTCTGAGATTGTCGGCGAGGAGGTTTCATTTGAGATTTACAAAAACTTCCTTCAAAAACGCTACAAAAACTTAAAAAAACATCTTTTGCTACCACACCAAAGAAGATTGGTGCAACGTATAGATTCAGAATTAGATGATAGAAATGCTTGGCTTGAATCAATCACTCAAACAATAGTCGGTACAAGCTTGCAAAAAATAGATGACGACCAAGAATTGGTTTTGTACGACAAATTCAAATTCCTAATTTTAGAACTTGACAGTTTAACTGATATATCAAAAGCCAACTTTTCGGAAGAAAAAGAAGACATTATGAGTATTGAGATCAGTTCATTTAACAAAGGCTTGAACAAAACAATGCTAAGACTACCAAAGCACAAACAACAGCAACTGCTGGACACGGAGAGTAGTTTAAAAAAAATATTATCCAACGATCCTTCTGTGAATATTACTGCTTTGGCTAACGTGTTAAACGAAATTTTAAATAAATGAAAAAGGTAAGGCATGTATTGGGTATTTCAGGTGGTAAAGATAGTGCCGCTCTTGCAATCTACATGAGGGATAATTATCCCCATTTGGATATCGAATATTATACATCCGATACAGGCAAAGAACTCGATGAAACTTATAAGCTCATTGATAACCTTGAAATCTACCTGGGAAAGAAAATAACAAGGTTGAGTGCATTTGAAAATAGCCCGGAGTCACCCTTCGATCACAAGCTAATGACGCTGGGCGGTTACTTACCTTCACCACAACATAGATGGTGCACAAAGGCTCTAAAATTAGATACTTTTGAAAAATTTGTTGGCAGTGCTCCGGTCATATCTTACGTAGGTATACGGGGAGACGAGGAGCGCGAAGGGTATATTTCCAAAAAATCCAATATTCAATCCATTTTTCCCTTCCGCAGGAACATCTGGAGTGAGGACGTAATCAGCAAATTCTTTTCAAATAGTAATATTTCTAAAACAATAGCTTTTTTTGAAACTGGTCCTGATTTAAATAAGAACCAACGAATAATAGAAATACTTTCGACCCCATTGTCGATGTCTTACACTCAATCGCAAAAATTGCATGGTCTCCTTGAATTAGGTATCAAGGAATTTAACCAAATGGTTTTCTCTTTCCTTAAAACTACCAATTACCCCTTAGCGACCGAAGCTGTTTTTCCGTTGGTCGATAATGAAGATATTTTAGTCATAGACGATATCTTCAAGTTATTGGAAAATAGCGGGGTTGGTGTACCCGGATACTATAAACCCATCGAATTTGAGGTTAACGGAAGAAAAGGGACCTATTCCAGAAGCAGGTCAGGTTGTTATTTCTGTTTTTTCCAGCAGAAAATTGAATGGATTTGGTTGTATGAACAGTATCCAGACAAATTTGCCCAGGCTATGGAGTACGAGAAAGATGGCTATACTTGGAACCAGGAAGAAACGTTAGCAGAATTGATCGAACCTGAAAGAATTATTAAGATCAAAGAAGAATACCTTAATCGTTTCGAGCGAAGTAAATCCACCAAATCTCGTTATTTAGTTGACATATTAGAAGACGCTGAAGAAGAGGGCTGTGCATCCTGTTTTATTTAAGCGATTATGGAAGAACTGGAAGAACCCGAACAACCTGCTAATTCTTTAGCATTCAGCATTGATGCCGGCTTGATTGATAGACTAGGCCGGGAACTGGTAGGCAAAGCCGAAACCGCTTTATCTGAATTGGTAAAAAATGCCTATGATGCCGATGCAACAACAGTTGATGTTGATTTCATTGACACCGAAGCCCTTGAGGGTACACTTGTTATAAAAGACAACGGCATAGGAATGACACTTGCTCAATTAACAGCAGGCTTCATGACCATTTCTTCAACTGACAAAGTACACAACCCTGTTTCCATAAGATTTAAAAGAAGTAAAGCGGGAAGGAAAGGAATAGGCCGGTTTGCTACACAACGGTTAGGAAAAAAACTCACGATAATTACCCAAACTTTAGGAAGCGAAAATGCCATCAAGTTGGTTATTGATTGGAACGCTTATCAGATCGACACCGCACTCTCTTCCATTAAAAATCCATTTGAGTATCTTCCCAAAGAACGGCCGGAAGGCACTACCTTAACGATAGAAGGCTTAAGAGAAGTTTGGTCGGAAAAAGATATCAAAAACGTTTACAGATACGTTTCAGATTTGCTTCAACCCGATTATATATCAGACCGCAGTAAAAAACTTGGGCTGGCCAAGCAAACAGATGAAACTTTTAAAGTAAACTTCAAGCAGATACTCGATGGACAGGAAAAAATCATTGCCGATCCTGATAAAATTATTTTCAGTAAAGCTCTGGCGGTTATAGAAGGGTACATCGATAAGGCTCATGACGGTTTTTGCATGGTGAGCAGCACCAGCTTAGACGTTTCTGATGATATTATAGAAGTTGCACACAATAAAAAGTATAACCCGGAAGATAAGGAGCCTGAAAAAAGGTATTTGAAGTTAAATGAACTGCATTTTAAAGCTTATTACTTTATTTATCAGCGGGAGCAATACTACACCAATCTCTCTAAGATAGAATTATCATCTATCCAAAAGTTATCAAGCGAACAAGCGGGGATCAGGGTCTACCGAAACGGTTTCAGGGTCTTACCTTATGGTGAACCCAACGATGATTGGTTGAATATTGACAGACGATATTACAATGAGTCCGGTACCAACGCACCATTTGGGAATCGCAATTTATTCGGTTTTGTCGAAATTATTGATCCTTCTGGTGACTTATTTGAGGAGACCGCAAGCAGAGAAGGTATAATTGACAGCGATGCCTACCGGGAACTGACTGACTTTGTGCATAAAGCGTTGGAAGCGGGCCGGGATAGATTAAGGTATGCAGTTCAAAAAATAAAAACTGAAACTAAAGCAAATAAAGAAAGTGCCGCCGCTACAGATGAGCCAGATAAAACGACAACTGAGAAACTTGATGATTTAGAAAAAGCTGTTAATGATATAACCGACCCTACAGAAACCGACGATGCTAAGTCCAAAAAAAGCAAACAAGATGCTAAAAAGGCGATCAAAACGATAAAGGAAGAAGTTAGCGCTTTGATGGAGGAACTCGGCATGATTCGTGTGCTTGCGGGCTTAGGGTTGACCATCGGCGAATTTACCCATGAGGTTGTTCAATTTTCGCCATCTATTTTAGGTGACTTGAGTGTGTTGAGTAACCAAGCGCTCAATGAATATGGCATTAACTCGCTGGAAAATGTAAAACGGACAATTCAGGTATTTACCTCTTATACTTCTTATTTCAACTCCACGGTATCCGCAAACGTCAGCCGAGAATTAAAACCTCAAAAGCTTGACGAAGTAATTGTTCATTTCAAGAATATTATTGATGCTGATCTGGTGAAATTAGGTATTACCTTGAGTGTAGAATACTTCGGATATGATTTAATAACCATCCCGATGCATGCCTCCGAATGGAGTTCAATTTTGTTCAATCTTTATACCAATGCTAAGAAAGCCATGCGGAGGAAAGGGGATCCCGGCAAACTTAAAATGGTCGTCGGCAAAGAGAATAAAAATATTTATCTCGAATTTGCCGATAACGGTGACGGTATACCTGATAAAAACAAGCCTCGGATATTCGAAGCGTTCTTTACGACTTCATCACCGGTCGGATTTGATTCTTCTGATAACGAAAAATTGACCGGAACAGGTTTGGGTTTAAAGATCATCAAAGATATTATACAGACTTATGGTGGCACCATCAACCTGATTGAGCCTGAAATAGGTTACGTTACTTGTTTCAAAATTGAGTTACCCTTGGCAACGCCTAAACAAAGAGAAGAATATGCCGTATAAGTTTATTTATATTGATGATACTCAGGACGAGATAGAAAAAGGTACAATCAACGGGCTTCAGGACGGTGGTGAGATTGAGATCAATTTTAAGAAGCCGGCTGATTGGGAAACATTGATACTGGATGTTTCAAATATTATGCCTGATCACCAAGGTATTATTCTTGATTTGAGGCTGAATGGCACAGCCTATGAGGAAAACAAGTACGCCCAATACCGAGGCAGCACGCTTGCTCAAGAACTAAGAACCCTCTCAAAAGAGAATCCTGATAGCAATGATTACCCGATTATACTGATTTCTGCCGATAAAAATATTGAGGAGTCATTAGATCAAACAAGTTTGGACCTATTTGATTTTGTAGTTAATAAAAACAAACTTGGAAACGACAAACAATTGTCTTATCCGGCTTTCAAAAATAAGCTCAAATGGTTGGCCGATGGGTACGACTACCTAAATAAAAACAGCAAAACAATTGCTGATATCTTAAATGAAAAAGAACTACCAACCATAGATTCTCGGTTTTTAGAAACGTTTACCGAAGTGATTGCTAAGCCAAAGCACATCATCGCCCGGTTCGTTATTAAGCAAATCATTGCAAGGCCATCCTTTTTGATCAATGAAGATTACCTCGCCGCACGATTAGGAATTGATAAATCCTCTGAAGATTGGGAAGCATTAATCACGAACTATCTTCCGGCAACACTTAAATATACCGGTGCTTTTTCCAATTATTACCAGCGCTGGTGGATGCCCTTGGTAGAGAAATTTTGGGAAGCGAACATATCAAAAGATTTGAGGATCAGGAACACAAGTGCGACTAAAAAAGCAGGGTTAATTATAGAGAAAAGCGGCTATAAGAATCTCAAACCGATCACCAAAGCCGAAAAAAGCAAAAGCGATGCATTTTGGGTTGTTTGTAAAGTAACCGGAGTCCCATTGGACACTATTGACGGATTTATTGTAGGCGGACAAGACGATAAATATTCCTGGCAGGAATCTGAATATATATCTTTAGATGAGGCTCTGCGTCCAACCGGAAACTTCGGTGTTTCATCTATTGAAAAACCACGGCTCCAAAAATTAAAAGATTTCTTTGAACAGCATGAGCAACGAGTTAGAAAGTAAGAACATTGCTGCCGACTTATGTAAGCTGGCCCTGCTTTTAAACACTCATAACCTATGTAGTGATGTTAGTCCCCTGGATAACGCCGGACAATCTTTTATACAAAAGGAATCAGCTAGCTGGGATTATGAACTGCAAAAAATCACGTTTAAAAATGTAGACGAAGTTGGCGGTAGAGTACCCTCTGATTCCGAGGAAATTTCTGTTTCCCTTACCATCACCATCAAAAGTACGCTAACTCCGTCTGATAAAGTATTCAATCCACTAAGCGAACTTAGTTTCGACATTGAGTTAAACGGGCAGAGAATAAATCCCACGACAAGTAACATAGATGATTTATATGCCTGTTGGCATCTGGATCTACATATTGAGAAAACTGGTGATGGCACACCCAAATATTGTCATCCAATGTATCACTTTGCATTTGGTGGAAATAAACTGGAAGCCATGGGCGATGATTTCTTCGGAAATGGATTAGTGCTTCCCGCACCAAGATTGATGTATCCACCAATGGATGCTGTGCTAGGAATTGATTTTATACTACAAAACTATTTTGAACGGGAAAAAATCCAAACTTTACTAGACGATACCTCTTATATCGAAATTGTAAATAACTCTCAAACCAGACTTTGGAAACCATTTTTCGCCTCGCTTTATTCATTCTGGGATGCAGCATCGATCATAACAGATGATAATTTCACTAATAAGAAACTATTTCCTTTTTATTCATAAAGAATTTGATTTCAACTAATTGGATTCTGACGCAATATCTTCAGCATCTTAATGGTTCGTCAGAATCTCTTCATCTCCAAAATACTTCACAAGTGTCCCATGCATTCTCCAATTGTCTAGTGCATGGGAATTGATTAAAATTTCTATTAGCTAATACTGCAGTAGCAAAAATACATTTCTGCCTTTTTCAACTTTGCCTCCGCGATTGTGAGGAGAAAAGAGTATGGGAGATGGGGCGCAGGTATTAAGACATGGGAGTTTGTTCAGTGGGATCGGTGGCTTTGATCTCGCAGCGGAGTGGGTGGGCTGGGAGAATATTTTTCACTGCGAACTCGACCCGTTTTGCCGTCAGGTATTGAATTATTATTATCCAAAGACACAGAGTTATGGCGATATCAAAGAAACGGACTTCAGCAGCTACAGAGGCAGGATCGACATCCTTACCGGAGGGTTTCCATGCCAGCCCTACAGCACCGCCGGAAAAAGACTCGGCAAAGAAGACCCCAGGCACCTCTGGCCGGACATGCTTAGAGCAATTCGGGAGATTCAACCATTATGGGTCGTGGGCGAAAATGTTCGCGGACTTATTAGTTGGAACGGAGGGCTGGTATTCCATGAAGTGCAATCTGACCTGGAGGCTGAGGGATACGAAGTACTCCCGTTTTTACTTCCAGCTGCAGGGGTCAACGCCCCGCACCGGAGGGAGCGCATCTGGTTTATTGCCTACAGTGGTGGCATCGGACGGAAAGAGAAGCGGAGAAATAGTCACGGGAAGATCGAAAACGAGGCCTTCGGGAGAGACCTATTCATCCGCGCTGAGCGATCTTGCGAAGTCGGGACTGCTTCCGACACCGACAGTGATGGAGGACCGTACCAGGAATATAACCGAACGGAACTATCAGAAGAAAAAAGGGAATTTAGCTAAGGCAGCGATTATGGGCCTGCTTCCGACACCAACTTCTCAGGACTTCAAGAGACGGGGACCAAACAGCAGGCAGCAGGGTTTGAGCAACACGGAGAACTGGGTGAACTTACTGCCGACGCCAGTTTCACGGGACTGGAAGGGCAAACAGGCAAGCGAGTACAAACAGGAACGGGGAGAACATACCGAATTCGTGATCACCAGTCTGCCCGGATTAGTGGAATCGAGGGTTGGGAAAACTTCCCGCAAACTCAACCCACAGTTTGTATCGGAAATGATGGGATTTCCGATCAGCTGGACATTGGTTCCGTTTTTGAAGGCATCCCATTTCCGGTAAAACCAATCACCTTTTCAAAATGGCGCACAGAAAGTATCAAAGCGCTTGGCAATGCCATCGTACCACAGGTAGCCTTGCTGATCTTTAAAACGATACAAGAATTACAGATCAAATTTCAAATGCAAAGACCATGAAAATCGAATTAAAAAGCATTCATCACAGTGAACAGCTAAGTCAGGAAACCAACGCGTTCTCCGCTAACCTGTATATCAATGAAATCAAAGCCGGAACAGCTACCAATCAGGGTCATGGCGGCCCGACAGATTATTATGGCTTCAATGAACGCGGCAATCAACTGATCCGGGAAGCAGAGGAATACTGCAAGGCCCTGCCGCCCGAAAAATTCACGGCAGGGGGAAAAGAATATACGATAGACAGCACACTGGAAATCTATATTGATAACCTACTTCAAAAACACCTCGAACAAAAAGATTTGCAAAAATTCAGGAGACAGGCAGAGCGGGCAATGGAGAAAAGTATTCTGGTCGGCATACCCGATCACTCTTTCCGCACGCTGACTTTCAAGATGCCTATTGGCATACTGCTGGTACATCCGAACGGGCCGAATATTCTCAAAGACGTGATTGCCACAAAAGTGATCCCGAACCTTAAGGAAGGCGAACTGGTACTTAATACCAATATTCCCGAAAAGATATTGCAGGATGCCGGGTTAAAGCCAGAGCGGTATGTAAAACCAACTGAAACTTTACCACTGAAGAAAACCATTCAAAAGAAGAAAGGACGGGGACTATGACCAGTGAACAGGAAAAAGAATTACTGGATTACCTCGCGTCTTTAGGATTCGCAGGAGAAAAATTTACCGCGCAACTTCAGGATAAGCTGAAGCTGAATGTACCAAATTTCGCTGTGCCGCATCAAATCCCTTTCGGCGAAGACCAGCTATTTTTCAACCTGCATTTTGTCAAAGACACGCAGTTTAACGCCTACCGGTTACAAAGGTATCACGCCACACACCGCTCCCCTGTCGTAATCGAGCATCAAATGGTTAACGGCGTTAATACGGCAGAGCTTGAAGAGCGGATGAGGGGGCAGGATTGGGAAGCCTACTTTGAACCGCAAAAAGAAAATGCCGATCTCTCAGCCATAAACTCCATGCGGGAAACAACGGAGATACTGAATCAGTTATCTGCCGGACGAAATTTTGATGGTAAGCGGATACAGGATATGCTGATGTATAAATACTGGCCGGGAGATTTTTATAACGGAGATGATAAAAATCTTCTTAAAACCGCGCATGAACACAGCAGGGATTTTTCGCCAAGCGAATATGGCATCTGCAATGCGAACCTTGCCTATCATGTACTGTCCGGAAGGCTGGATGACCTTTTTGAAAAGCTGCAGGTCATGGAGCTGGATCAATGGCCGGGCATAGATTTATATGGCAAACTGGAGCAGATGCTTTCTAAAAACCCCAAAGATTTTAAACTGGAGTTTTGGAGAAACGAACCGGAAGGTTATATTGATATTACCATACCGGTTACAACCGTAGCTGATGAGTTCTCGCTGGATGCCTATACTACTTCTCTGACACCCTATCCGCCCATTGAGCATGGCATTTATAATGGTATTGACACCATGAAACTGGACGACCTGATGCGGGAAATTAACTGGCATGACGACCGCCAGCTCTTTATCTTTCGCGAAGATGAAGAGCCTGAGTTCCCGCCAAAAGTAGACGAAGTACAAAGGCAGATTCATCAGCTTGCACGAGACGGGAAAGGTCTGGATATAGCTGATAAGCTGATGGTAAAGTATTGGGCCGACTGTGTTTTTTTTGACAGCATGCTCCGTGAAGAAGCATGGACTTATCTGGATCAACTGCCCAAAAGGACTCAGGAATTTCCGGCGGAGTTAAATGCAAAAGCAGGATACAATCTGCTGTGCGGAAGAGCCGTTCCTGAAAATTTAATGTATCCCTTAAAACCTGAATCAGATAACTGGGTGAGATTAAATCTGAACCATAAAGACGGCAACGGCAATTATGAGACGGTGCAACTTAAAGGGTTCAGTAAAACGGAACTGGAGAATGTACTGGATGTGTTTCCGATACCCAACTCCAGTTATTATCCGGTCAGAAACGGATTGCAAAGAGGCGACCTGGTTACCGTCAAACTTGCCAGTGAAAAAAAGGTAGTCATGGAAGCGAATCCTGAACAGCGGACGGTCAATGTTTACACTCCTGATATGCGCCTCATCCCCACTAATGTCCATCTGGATCCTGACTGGAAGCCATCAATAAATGAACAGAAAAACGCCAATCAACCCGAACAAAAAAGGCCAATTCCAGCTAATAAATATCCAACTCTAAAACGACCTCAAAAGCGAAAAGGAAGAGGGCTGTAAACCGGCGAATTTATCAGAAACGACCGATACAGAGGCAAGGACACTGTTTTTTGTGTGTCCGGCAAGAAGTAGTTTTGTCGACAAAACCTTCTTGCCCGCGCCTATGGCGCGGGTGGAAAATCCTCCGGAGTCGGATTTTCTTTAACATCAACTTAAAAAAGAATACCGTATGAAAAAGAACAACAGTGCAGAAAAGGAAGGTTTAACCTACCGGATACATACCCGGCTGACAAAGGAAAAATACGATGAGCTGTCAGCCCTGCTGAAGCACTGCCGCGGCATTCATTCGCTCAGCGAACTGTTAAGAAATATCCTTGACAATAAAAAAATTATTATTCAGGCCCACGATACGACTAAGGAAAAGATCATGGAGCAGCTGGCCGCGATCAGACAGGAACTGCTGGCCATTGGTGTTAATATCAACCAGATCACCCACGTACTTCACCAGACCGACTTTACCGAGGAGCAGCAAGTACAGGTCGATGAAATACTGAAAAGCTGCAACGACACACAGGCCAGGATAAATGAGTTTTTTGCCTTTATGGATGACTTCTCAGCAAGATGGTCGTCAAAATAGTACACGGAAAAAACATCCGGGGCATCCTGAATTATAATGAGAACAAGGTTGCAACCGCCGAGGCATCCCTGTTGATGGCAGCCGGTTTTGTGCGGACGCCCGACCGGCTTTCCTTTAAAGACAAGCTGGAGCGATTCGAAATGCTCACCCGGCAGAATCAAATGACCAGAACGAATTCCATGCACATCATGCTCAACTTTTCCAGGCAGGATCAGCTCAATGATGATCTGCTGAAAGGTATCGCGCTGGACTATATGGACCGCATCGGTTTCGGCAGTCAGCCTTTTTTGGTTTACCAGCATTTCGATGCGGCGCACCCACATCTTCATATCGCCACCGTGAATGTCGCCTATGGAGGACAGCGGATCGAAACGCATAATATTGGTAAAAACCAATCCGAGAAGGCGCGGAAGGAACTGGAAATCCGGTATGGATTGATCAAAGCGGAAGACCAGGCAAAAGAAACCGCGTACATGCTTCAGCCGGTTAACCTGGAGAAAATGATCTATGGCAAAGCACCGACCAAAGCTGCGATCTCGGCTATCGTCCGTGAAGTCGTCGATACTTATAAATTTACTTCGCTGCCGGAGTTCAATGCCGCGTTAAGACAATTCAACGTCCGGGCTTATCGCGGCGCGGAAGGAACGATGATGTACGAGAAGGGTGGTTTAGTTTATGGCATACTGGACGAGCAGGGTGAACCGGTCGGCATACCAATCAAGGCCAGTTCCATTTACAGCAGCCCGACTCTAAAAAACCTGGAAAAAAGATATGCGCCGAATGATAGCAGCCGCAAGCCTTATGGTCAGCGGCTGAAGCATTTGCTGGATAAAGCAATTACCACGGCCAGAGACACAGCAGCACTGAAAGCCCAATTACAAAAACAAGGCATCCGCATCCTGTTCCGTGAAAACGTGCTGGGTAATGTTTATGGGGTCACTTTTATTGACAATGCTACACGGGTGGTTTTTAACGGATCCGATCTCGGCAAAGCTTACAGTGCCAAAGCATTCCTGGAACGCCTGCCATCCGGTGCCACAAAAGAAAAAGAGCAACCGGAACTCGTATTACCGGGCACAACTGCTAAGCCAGAACCTGCTACTCAAAAAAGCTACCCCGCCCATGACCAGCCGGTTATTGAACGGCTGATGGATACGTTATTATCCACACGGCACGGAGAGTATGCACCCGATCCGTTCCGCAGGAAAAAGAAAAAAAGACTCCAGGTGGAGTAAAAACATAAACCATAAAGCTGTGAAGAATGAATACCGGAGAGAACGCAGAGGCTTTAAGAAAGATAACCGACCTGACACGCAAATGTAGCATCATCCTGCTATGCCTGCATTTCTATATTTATTGTTACGCCGCATTTGAAAGCTGGCATTTAACGCAGCCGTTTGTCCAGCGCATTTTATTGAACCTCGCGAAGACCGGCCTCTTCAAACACTTTTATATTTCCAAAGCAGCAGCCTTGCTGCTGCTCCTAATCTCGCTGGTAGGTTACCGGGGAAAGAAGGAGGAAAAGCTGAAATTGGGCACCGCGCTGAAATATCTGATCAGCGGCCTGCTGGTTTATATACTCAGTTACCTGGTGCTGAAAATAATTGCATCGGTAGAGTTAATCGCCATCCTTTACATAGCGGCTGCTACTATCGGTTATCTGCTCACGCTCAATGGCGGGGCATTATTATCCCGCCTGATCAAACAGCAATTAACCGGTGACATTTTCAACCGTTTGCAGGAGACCTTTCCGCAGGAAGAACGACTGCTGGAAAATGAATACTCCATCAATCTCCCCGCACAATATAACCTTAAAGGCAAGATCAGGAAGTCCTGGATCAATGTGATCAATCCATTTAGAGCGCTGCTGGTGTCGGGTACGCCCGGCGCCGGTAAGTCGTACTTCGTCATCCGCCATGTGATCACCCAGCATATTAAAAAGTGCTTTACGATGTTTATTTATGATTTCAAGTACGATGACCTTTCCATTATAGCCTATAACAACTTTCTAAAATATAAACACCTCTACCCGGTTGAACCAAAGTTTTATGTGATCAACTTCGACGATATTCACTACCGCTGTAATCCGCTATACCCGGAGAGCATGGAAGACATCACCGATGCCACGGAAAGCAGCCGCACAACTATGCTCGGCCTGAACCGCGAATGGATAAAAAAGCAGGGCGACTTCTTCGTCGAATCTCCCATCAACTTCGTCACGAGTGTGATCTGGTTTCTGAAAAAATACAAGGGCGGCATGTTTTGTACGCTGCCGCATGCCATTGAATTAATGCAGATGAATTATGAGCAGCTATTTCCGGTATTGCGAACAGAACCGGAAATCGAAGTGCTGATCAATCCATTTGTAACCGCTTACGTTAACGGCGCCATGGAGCAGTTGGAAGGCCAGATCGCCAGTGCCAAGATCAGCATGGCCCGGCTTTCTTCTCCGAAGCTGTATTACGTCTTAAGCGGCAATGATTTTACTTTGGACCTGAATAATCCTGAAGCCCCCAAGATCATCTGCACGGGAAATAATCCGCAGAAACAGCAGGTTTACGGCGCGGTATTATCTTTATATATCTCCCGTATGATCAAGCTGGTCAACCGCAAGAAACAGGCTAAAAGCAGCCTGATATTTGACGAATTTCCTACCATTTATTTTAATGCTATCGACAGCCTGATCGCGACAGCAAGATCCAACAAGGTAGCTACCTGCCTCGGCGTTCAGGATTTTTCACAGCTGCGAAAAGACTATGGCCGTGAGCAGGCCGACGTGATCGCCAATATCGTAGGGAATATTATCAGCGGTCAGGTGGTGGGTGATACCGCGAAACAATTAAGCGAACGCTTTGGCAAGATTATGCAAGATCGTGAAAGCTTATCGATCAACAGCCAGGACACATCCGTCAGCCGGTCTAAGCAGTTAGAGGCGGCTATACCACCTTCGAGAATTGCCTCTTTATCATCCGGTGAGTTTGTTGGTGCTGTTGCGGATGACCCGACTGAGAAAATAGAATTGAAGACCTTTCATTGCGAAATACTCAATGATCACGATGCTTTAAAGGCCGAAGAAGAAGCATACGTGCCCATTCCTAAAGTAAGAGAAATCAGTCAGGCAGAAATTGAAGAAAACTATATCAGGATCAAACAGGAAGTAGTCGCGATCATTGATACTGAAATGGAAAGAATTTATGATACACCTGAATTGGCCCACCTGCTGGTGGTACGGGAAGAATGATAAAATGAATTGTCATTAAATGCAATATTAATTAATGGCCCTTTTATTTCAAGATTTTGAAATCACGTTCCTGATTTTTTGATTTGATGGTAAATTCCAAATCAATATCCCGGCTTCTAATCCGGCCTATGCTGGCTATTACTGCCTGGTGTAAAGTATCATAAGCCTGATGGAAGTTAACGCTATCCGGAATAATGATAATCAGTTTTTCATTTATTATGCAAATATGCTCCCGATAATCTTCCGGTAATTCCTGCTGCAAATAGATTAGCACTCTATTCAAATACGTTGTATGCATTAGTTCAATATTAACTATTTATTTAAAATTCCGCCCTTTGTGGAAAGCGCCCTCAGTAGAAACCGCTGGCGGTGTTGACCGGCCATCATAATTGACGTGTTTGGTGGTTTCATCGCCGCGTGCCAGGGTCTGCAGTAACGTATTTACCTCTGTCAAGCTTTGCAGCAAAGGCGTCAGGTTAAAACATCGGTGCACCACCAAATGTGTCACCCCGTTGGCGATCTGCAATTTTCCGGCCACCATCAGTAATTTTGATTGTACGATCTCCTTGCGGTATTTGTCAAACAGTGATTGCCATACCACCAGGTTCGCCGAACCCGTTTCATCCTCCAGCGTCATAAAGAGCACGCCTTTGGCCGTACCCGGCCGCTGCCGAACCGTGATCAAACCCGCCAGGCGCACCATATCGCCATCTTTCTTTTGAGCCAGGTCGCTTACCCGGACATTCCGCATCCGCGTCAATTGCGGGCGAACCAATCCTATCGGATGATCTTTAAGCGAAAGCCCTGTGGAGACATAATCCTGCACCACATGCTCACCCCGCGTCATTGGCGGCAGTTCTACCGCTGATTCTAAAACTGTTTCCGATACCTGGCCGTCGAACAGGCCAATCGGCCTGTCCGCCAAAGCCGAGACCTCCCAAAGTGCCATCCTGCGGTCCGTACCTAATGAACGGAATGCGTCTGCATCCGCCAATTTTTCCAGCGCCGCTTCAGGGACACCCACTCTGCGCAATAGATCAATATGCTGGTAACCGTCATTCCGCATGGCCACCAGCACCGTCATATCATCCTCTTTCAATCCCTTGACCTGCCGGAAACCCAAACGCACCGCATAAAATTTACCGCCCTTTTGCTCCATGGTATTATCCCATTCCGAAAAGTTCACATCCACCGGCAATATCTGCACCTGGTGGTTACGTGCATCCTGCACGATCTGTGCCGGTTGGTAAAAGCCCATCGGCTGACTGTTGAGCAGTGCCGCGCAGAACACATCCGGGTAGTGGCACTTTAGCCACGAGGAAACATAAACCAATAAAGCGAACGAAGCCGCGTGGCTCTCCGGGAAGCCATAACCCTCGAAACCCTGCAATTGCTTAAACACCCGGCGCGAAAAGTCTTCTTCATAGCCGCGGGCCACCATGCCATCCACTAATTTCTTTTCATACATATGCAGTTTGCCATTGGCCTTAAAGGAAGCCATGCTGCGCCTTAACTGATCCGCCTCTGCGGGCGTAAAGCCCGCCGCTACGATGGCGATCTCCATCGCCTGCTCCTGGAACAGTGGCACACCCAAAGTCCGGCCCAATATTTCCTCCAGTTCTTTAGAGGGGTAAACCACCGGTTCCTCGCCGTTACGCCGCCTCAAATAAGGGTGCACCATGTCGCCCTGTATCGGCCCGGGCCGCACAATAGCCACCTCGATCACCAGGTCATAAAAACATTTGGGTTTTAACCGCGGCAGCATCGACATCTGCGCCCGGCTCTCGATCTGGAACACGCCGATAGTATCTGCGCGGCAGATCATATCATACACTTCCATGTCATCCTGCGGAACATTCGCCAAAGTCAGTTTAATCCCATAGTGCTTTAACACCAGGTCAAAAGCCTTGCGGATCATCGTCAGCATCCCCAGGCCCAGCACATCTATCTTTAAAATGCCCAGATCTTCCAGGTCGTCTTTGTTCCATTCCACCTGGGTACGTTTTTCCATCCGCGCGTTGAGCACCGGGCAAAAGTCAGATAATTTACCCTC